>Ga0181536_10004351_pt1 | contig 15020 bp, 6 predicted proteins | sample PEATcosm2014_Bin_41_FD_121105 | JGI IMG/M metagenome (GOLD analysis project Ga0181536, IMG submission 121105) | Peatland microbial communities from MTU Mesocosm Facility, Houghton, MI, USA - PEATcosm2014_Bin17_60_metaG | ecosystem: Environmental > Terrestrial > Soil > Wetlands > Peat | place... | reverse complement strand
TCTGCTGGACGTGACAAACGCGTTGGTGTCAAACCTGGAACCACGCGCGCTTTTTGCCACCATCACCGCGGCCGTAAGGCGCGTGATCGAGCACGAATACACCAGCCTTTGCCTGCTCGAGCCGGGCACCAATCGCTTCCGCCTGAAGGCACTGGAAGCTCCGGATGCGAGCGGGCTCCCACCGGACTTCGTGGTCCCGATCGAAGGGTCGCCGGCGGGACGAGCCTTGACCTCGCGCCTGCCCGTCCTGCTCAACCGCATTGACCTCGAGCACTTCTCGACGGAGGCGGGACGGTGGCTCTTGACCCACGGCCTGAAGTCCATCCTTTGTGTTCCCCTGATCCACCGCGATCGCGCTTTGGGCACGCTGAACATAGCCAGCCTCCGCGAGCACGCCTTCACGCAGGAGGACGTCGACCTGCTCGGCCAAATCGCCGGCCAGATTGCCATCGCCATGGAGAACACCCTGGCTTATCAGCAGATCGCGGAGCTGAAGGACAAACTAGCCGAAGAGAAGCTGTATCTCGAAGACGAAATCCGCACCGAGTACAACTTCGAGGAGATCGTTGGCGAGAGCCCCGCGCTTAAGCGCGTACTGCGCGAAGTCGAGACCGTCGCCGCGACCGATTCCACGGTGTTCATTCTAGGTGAGAGCGGCACGGGGAAAGAGCTGATCGCGCGTGCTATCCACAATCTCAGCACCCGGCGCGCCCGCACCTTCGTGAAAATCAACTGCGCCGCGATTCCCACCGGTTTGCTTGAGAGCGAGTTGTTCGGGCACGAGCGCGGCGCATTTACCGGCGCTATAGCCCAGAAGATCGGCCGTTTCGAACTGGCGGGCGGCGGCACGTTGTTCCTGGACGAGATTGGCGATATCCCGCTCGAGTTGCAGCCTAAACTGCTTCGCGTCTTACAAGAGCATGAGTTTGAGCGGTTAGGCAGCAACCGTACCATTCACGTCGACGTGCGGCTGGTGGCCGCCACCAACCGCGACCTGGCGAGCATGGTCGCCGAACGGCAGTTTCGCGAGGACCTTTACTACCGCCTCAACGTCTTCCCCATCCAACTGCCGCCGTTGCGGGAGCGACGCGAGGATATTCCGATGCTGGTACGCTACTTTGCCGAAAAGCATGCGCAGCGCATCAGCAAGCACATCGAATCCGTTCCCAGCGAGGCGATGGAAGCGCTAACACGTTACCCTTGGCCTGGAAATATTCGGGAGTTGGAGAACTTCATCGAGCGCGCCGTCATTCTTTCGCGCGGTACGACGCTGGAGCTTCCCGAGTTACAGTCCCTGCCAACCGCCGTTGCGGAGAACTCGACGCTCGCCGCCGCCGAACGCGAGCATATTGTTCGCGCGCTGCGGGAAACCAATTGGGTGATCGGTGGTCCGCAAGGCGCCGCGGCACGCCTGGGCATGAAGCGGACTACTCTGCAATCCCGGATGCAAAAGTTGGGAATCAATCGGCATCCGGCGTAGCTAGTGCCGAACCATGCGCCGATCATTGTGCCGATATTTCGGCACTCCAGATTCCATCACATCTCTTCAGCAGTCGGCGCAACCAGCATAAGCCTTATTGCATCATATGATTACGAAGAAATTGTGCAATTTCGGCACAATGGGCAACAGGATGCATGAGACAACGTCAGAAATGCTGAGAATTACGGTCAGTGACGATCACACTACCTGCAAACTGGAGGGTAAGCTGGCGGGATGTTGGGTAGCGGAGCTGGACGAGCTGTGGCGTACAGAGCTGGCTGGTTCGCCATCGCTGGTGGTGGATTTGAGCGGTGTCTCGTTCGTCGATGCACCTGGCCGGGAACTGCTTAGCCGCATGCACGCGCGCGGTGCGAAGCTTACCGCCCGTTCTCCTTTCACCAAGGGCATAGTTGAACAGATTGTGCGATGCTGCGCGGTCGTGATCACCGTGCTTCTGCTGGCCACCGCGACGCGCGCGCAGGAGCCAGCCCCACTCCGGCTGACGCTACAGGAAGCGGTGCAATTGGCGCTGCGGCAGAACCCGCAAGTGCAGATCGCCAACCTCAATTTAGTGGAGAGCCAGCAGGATCGCCAGATCAGCCGCTCGGCCCTGTTTCCGCAGGCGGGCCTGAACGCGTTTGAGCACGTCAACCGCATTAATCTAGATGCGTTCATTGGGGAGCCGTTTCCGGGGTTTCCGCAGCACATCGGCCCTTTCGAAATTTTTCAGGCTGGTCCGACCTTCTCTGCCCCGGTATTCGACCTGAATCTATGGCGCCGCTGGCAAGCCTCGCGATCCAACGTGACGGCGACCGCTGCGCGGGAGCAGACGGTGCGTGAGCAACTGGCGGCCCTGGTGGTTTCGCAGTATCTTGGCGGGCTACGCGCCGCGGCCGACGTGAAATCCGCGCAGTCGCGTGTCGAGCTGGCGCAGGCTCTCTACGACCAGGCTGCTGATATGCAGAAGAGCGGTGTCGGCACAGGTATCGACACGTTGCGCGCGAATGTCGAGCTGCAAAATGAACAGCAGCGGCTCATCACCGCGCAAACAGAGCTGAAGACCACGCTCTACGGCCTGGCGCGGCTGCTGAATCTGAAGCCGGAGCAGGAAATCGCGCTCGCCGATGAAGTCAGCTTCTTCCAAACACCGGCCATCGCGGTAGACCAAAGCATTGCCGCCGCGCTGGTCACTCGGCCCGAAATGAAAGCGCTCGCGGCGCAACGCGACACTCTACACCGCGAACAGGAAGCTGCCCGCGCCGAGCGACTGCCGGTGGTGACTTTCAGCGGAGACTGGGCGTACCAGGGCCTCTCGCCCCAGACCGCTATTCCGACCTACGTCTATGCCGGAAATGTGGACATCCCTCTTTTCACCGGCGGGCGCATCCAAGCTCAGGTGGCGCGTGCGGACGTGGAACTCAGAAAACTCGACCAGCAGCAACAGGAACAGAAAAACGCCATTGCGCTTGAAGTGAAAACCGCAGTGGCGCAATTGGAAGCGGCGCGCCACGAAGTCAGCGTCGCCAACCTCGGCGTCGATCTGGCCCGGGAGGAAGTCAGCCAGGCGCGCGACCGTTTCGCTGCCGGCGTGGCCAACAACATTGAGGTCATTTCTGCGCAGGACGCCTTGTCCCGCGCCAACGACAATCAGATCCAGGCGCTCTACCGCTACAACCAGGCGCGCGCCGACCTGGCACGGGCCGCCGGCCAGATGCAGAACATGTACTCAAGGTGAACTGAGAAAATGGGAACCTACGTGACCGAACCGGAAGAGACCGAAGTCCAGCGCAAACCAGAACCGCGGCCCGTGCCGAATACGAGGCGGCGTGTATTGATTTGGGGCGTTCTGTTCGTCGCCGCGGCCGTTGCTCTCGGATGGTACCTGCACACACGCGGCCGGATCTCCACCGACGATGCACAGGTGGACGGACACATCGTTCCGATTGCCGCCAGGATTACCGGCAGCGTGTCGGCCGTGCTAGTTGACGACAACCAGCAAGTGAAGGCCGGCGAGGTTCTGGTGCGCATCGATCCGCGGGATTACCAGGCCCGTTTGGATCAAGCCCGCGCGGCACTGGCCACCGCCGAAGCGCAGTCGCGCGGCGCGGACGTCAGCGTTCCCTTGACCACGGACACAACCGCGACCGGCATTTCTTCCGCCGAAGCGCAGCTAGCGGTTGCCGAAGCGGACTTGACCAAAGCCAAAGCTACCGCGCAGCAGTCGGGAAGCGCCGAACTGGCCTACGCCGCCGCCAATGTTGAGGCCGCCAAAGCCACCTACGATCGCGCCCAAGCGGATCTGGCGCGCATGAAACCGCTGGTGGAAAAGGCCGAAATCTCGCAGTTGCAGTACGACGCGTACGTCGCCGGCGCGCGAGTGGCCGAGAGTAACTGGAAGGCCGCGGTGGAAAGACTCCGGGCCGACCAGGATAAAGCGGCGAGTGATCGCGCCGCCGTGGTTTCCGCGCAAGCTAAAGTGGAACAGTTCCGCGCGCTAGTGGAGCAGTCGCGTACCAATCGCAAGCAGGTCGCGATCAGTGTTGCCCAAGCGTCTTCGGCCTCGGCAGCGGTCGCCCAGGCGCGCGCCAATGTCGAAGCAGCCGAGCTGCAGCTCAGCTACACAACCATTACGGCGCCTGTTAACGGCGTGGTCACCAGAAAAACCGTACAGCTTGGGCAGATTTTGCAGCCCGGCCAGTCCCTGATGACACTCGTTCCGCTTGAGGACATCTGGGTCACCGCCAACTACAAAGAAACGCAGCTAGAGACCGTCCATTCCGGCCAGAAGGCCGAGGTGGAGGTCGATCTCTACGGCCGCAGTTTCCCGGGCCATGTGGATTCGATCGCCGGCGCCACCGGCGCGCGTCTCAGCCTGCTGCCGCCAGAAAATGCCACGGGAAATTATGTGAAAGTCGTCCAGCGCATCCCGGTCAAGATCGTACTCGATCCCCTGCCCGCGGGCTACGTGCTGCGCCCCGGCATGAACGTCGACGCCACCATCATTACCCGCTGAAATCGCGATGTCTCCGGATTTTCCCAGACCGCGCACGGGCGTTAACCCATGGATGATCGCCGGCACCGTGATGCTGGCCACATTCATGGAAGTGCTGGACACCAGCGTCGCCAATGTTTCGCTCCCGCACATCGCCGGCAACCTTTCCTCCAGCGTGGACGAAGCCACCTGGGTGCTGACGTCCTATCTCGTTTCGAACGCCGTTGTGCTGCCCATGAGCGGCTGGTTCTCACTGCTGTTCGGACGCAAGCGCTTCTATATGACCTGCGTCCTGATGTTCACGCTCAGCTCGATGCTGTGCGGCCTGGCGCCGAGCCTGCCGCTGCTAGTCTTCTTCCGTGTTCTGCAAGGCCTGGGCGGCGGCGCGCTGCAACCCATCTCGCAGGCCATCCTGGTGGAAAGCTTTCCTCGCGAGAAGCAGGGAATGGCACAAGCCGTCTACGGCATGGGGGTGGTGTTCGCGCCTGTGATCGGGCCGACGCTGGGCGGCTGGATCACCGACAACTACAGTTGGCGCTGGATCTTCTTCATCAACATCCCGGTGGGAATTCTTTCGCTATTGATGACCTACATGATGGTGACCGACCCGCCGTACCTCGCCGAGGGCCGCAAGCGCGGCGTGCACATCGATGCGATTGGGATCGGCCTGCTGACCCTGGGCCTGGCCTCGCTGGAACTTATGCTCGACCATGGGCAGAAGGAAGACTGGTTCAGTTCCCACATGATCGTCTTCGCCGCCATTCTGGCGGGCTTTGGCTTGATCGCTGTGGTCCTCTGGGAATTGCGCAAGAAAGATCCAGTCGTCGACTTCCGGATGCTCAAGGATCGCAATTTTGCCATAGCCACGGGCGCCATGTTTCTGCTGGGTTTTGTGCTCTACAGCAGCACCGCCATGCTTCCGATTTTTCTGCAAACGCTGATGGGATACAACGCCACGACGAGCGGTGAAGTGATCTCGCCCGGAGGCATTGCCATCCTCTTTATGATGCCCATCGTGGGACGGCTGGTCGGAAAGGTGGATGCACGCCTGCTGATCATCGGGGGACTTTCTGTTTCGTCGCTTGGCCTGTTCCAGATGTCACATTTCAACCTCGACATTGACTTCGGCACGGCGGTGATGGCACGCGTGGTGCAGAGCATCGGCCTGGCTTTTCTGTTCATCCCCATCAACGTCACGGCGTTCGCCTTTGTCCCAAAGGAAAGGACAAACTATGCTACGGGGCTGGTGAACCTGGCGCGCAACATCGGTGGCAGCTCCGGCATCGCGCTGAGCACCACCCTGCTCACGCGCCGCAGCCAGTTCCATCAGCACAATCTCGTGTCCCATCTCACGCCTCTCGATGCAAACTATCAAGCCGCCATGCAGGGGCTGAGCCAGACGCTTGTCCAGCGCGGCGCCGACACCGTGCAAGCCACCAATCAAGCACAAGGAATGCTCTACGGCATGCTCCAACAGCAGTCCACCATGCGCGCATTCGTGGATGTGTTCTGGGTGCTCGGCGTGGTGTTCCTGTGCGTCATTCCTCTGGTGTTCCTGATGCGCAAAGTGCAGCCACACAAAGCGCCGGTGATGGTGGAATAGGTTCGAAGAGCGGCGCGGGGGGATTCACGATCCCCCCGGCAGTTCGACAGCGCCACGTTACTCTTAACGAGACGTCATGTCAGAAAAGCAGCTTCAGAGCAAGCTGGATCTCTCTTTGCGTCGCCGCCGTCGAGGTGATCACGCCCGCGGCGCCGGGGCCATCGGTGATGTAGTTATCGGGCTGCGCGAAAATCGGGTGGTTAAACGCGTTGAACAACTCCGCGCGGAATTCCAAGCGAAAACGTTCGGTAATGGCAAAAAGTTTGCGCAGCGACATATCGCCGTCCACCATACCCGGACCGACCAACACGTTCTTGCCGGAGTTGCCGAACGCATAACCGGTCGGCAAGGGGAAACAGCTCGTATCAAACCAGAGATTCACTGAACGCTGCCCCGAGGGCAGATTGCCGTTGCAGACGCGATCGGTCCGCGTCAAGCCCTGCGAGCCGGTGTTGGAGGGATCGTAGCCCATAGCTGGCGAAAAGTAGAAGCCGCTATGCCAGGTGAAGATTCCGCCCACGTGCCAGCCGCCAAGGACCAGATCCACCGCGCGGCCGGAGTTGAGATAGCGCTGGCCCTTGCCGAGGGGCAACAGGTAGTCGAAGCTCGAGACCCAGCGGAACCTCTGATCGAAATCCGAAGGACCCCGTTCGGCCGCTACGTCGTAGGAGTTTTGTGGCCAGGGTGAGTTACAACAAATCTCTGGCTGATCATTCATCGATTTGCTGTAGGTAAAGGAGCTGAGGAACATCAGGCCGTGCGAGAGGTGCTTCTCGGCTTTGATCTCGAGCGCGTCGAAATTGGAATTCCCGCGGTCCACGATATCGGTAAAGCCGGAATACTGCGGATACGGCCGGCGCGATTGAATATCGCCGGGACCCGGCGTCGGGTCCTGGTTCGGATCGAGAAGGACCTGCAGATGAGTCGACTTCGAGCCGACGTAGGCAACTTCAAGCAGTATGTTGTCCGGCAGTTGCTGCTGGATGTTGAAATTCCACTCGTCCAAAACCGGGGCGTGCAGGTGCGAGCCCACACCAGACCCGGAAGCCGTTACGCTCGCGTCGACTGCCTGGCTGGGATTGAGCGGCGGAAACCCACCCGAGACCGTCAAGACTGGGGTGATGCCGTCACTGGCAAAAGCGGGCTGATAGAAAAACGGTAGGTTATACGCAAGTTGCAGCGGATCTCCCGTCCGGATCTCCTGATAGCTGAAGAAGCGCCCATAACCTGCACGGATGACGGTGTTCTTCCAAGGATTCCAGGCGAGGCCGATGCGCGGGGCGAAATCCGTCTTGTCGCTGGTCACCAGACCCGCCGAAGCGCCGTTCTGTCCGGCCGCAACTAATTGGCCGGTGGCGAAATCGAAATTCGCCTGCTGATTGTGGGCCTCGGTGATGGGTGTGGTGTAGTCGTAGCGAAGGCCCAGATTCAGCGTCAGCGTACGGGAGAGTTTGTAGTCGTCCTGAACAAAACCGCCATAGGTTTGCTGGCGGTTGCCAAAGTAGGTCAGCGTCGATATGGTGGAAAAAATCGGATCGCCTAGCAACATGTCGGCCAGGCCATTGCCGGTGCCGTCTCCTGAGGAAGGCGAATCGGCAGTGAACTGACCGCTGAAGGAAAAGGAGCCGCGAGGCTGGCCGATCTGGAACAGATTGAACTGGCTCCAGCGCAGCTCCGCCCCGACTTTGATAGAGTGCTTGCCGTGAACGATGCTGAGAGTATCTCCGTACTGAAACTCCTGGCTGGTGCTGGTGGTTGGAGTATAGCCCGGCTCGCCGACTCTCTTGAAGCCGCTGGGGCTGAACAGCGTCAGGCCATTTACGGCATCGCTGCCGGGAACGCCGGGCACGGCGAGGCCGGCGGGAGGATAATTCTGCCCGTAGGCGGGCTTGTTGTCAATGTAATGCGCGCGGTTGAATCCCATGCGATATTCGTTGACCATGGTCGGACTGATGGTGAAGGTATAACCGACCGCGGCGCCACGTGTATCGTCGAGGTAAGTGCCCGTTCCATAGCTGCCGCCATCGGCTAAGCCGGGCAGCGGGGGCTGCACAAACCGGGTCTCCTGGCTCAAGGAAAAACGGGCGAAGATCTGTTGGCGGTCGGAGATTGCGTGATCCACACGCGCGTCCATCTGGTCGATCTGTAAGTTGCCTGGAGCATCGATCACGTAGTTATTGGCGAGCGCCCCGGGAATGTTCGGCGCTGGATACAACTGGGCGACGGCGTGAGCGATGGGATCGAGCATCTGCGATGGAATGATATTGCCCGGAAACGGAGTGCGCACCACGTTGCCATTCACCATCTGGGTTGAGTTCGGATCGAAAATCGTGGCGACGCCGTTGAAATTGCCGCCGATTTCAGCGGCGGTAGGAACGGTGGAGATATCGGGCCCGGAAGTTCCCGCGCGTGTGCCCTGATAATCCATGAAGAAGAATGTTTTGTTTCGCCGGATCGGCCCGCCCAGTGTGCCGCCGAATTGGTTCTGGCGGAAGGGCGCCTTCGGCGAACCCGCCGGCTCGAAGAAGTTGCGGGCGTCCAGATCGTCGTTGCGGAGGAAGTCAAATGCCGTGCCGTGGAACTGGTTGGTGCCGGATTTGATGGTGGCGTTGATAACAGCGCCACCGCTGCGCCCGAACTCGGCCGAGTAGTCGCTGGTTTGAATCTTGAATTCCTGGATGGCATCGACATTGGTCTGGAGAACGTTGCCCGCGTTATCGTTCGAGTTGTTGTCGATGCCATCGAGCATGAAGTTGTTCAGATTCCCACGCGTGCCATTGACGGCGAAGGCGCCTCCCGCATTGCCGTTGCTCTGGCTGGTGGCACCGTTAATGCTTCCGCTACTTTCGGTGATCTTGATGACGCCCGTGGTTAGCGTCGCCAACTGCGTAAAGTCCCGGCCGTTCAAGGGCAGGTCGGTGACTTGCTGACTGGTCACGACGTCACCCAACGCCGAGGTTTCGGTTTCCACCACCGGTAGCTCGGATTGAATGTTCACGACCTCGGCGATCGAGCCAACCTGCATGATGAAGTCCACCCGTAGGCGGTCCTGCACCTCGAGCACGATGCCCGAGTGCGTCTCCGTTTTGAAGCCTGTCGCCTCGACGCTGACCGAGTAATTTCCTACCCGCAGAGGCGTCACAACATAGTTGCCTGTGGTATCCGTTCGCGCCGTCGTCTTTATCCCGGTGTCGGTCGCGGTGACCGTGATCGCCCCGCCGACGATTACGGCGCCGCTCGTGTCATGCACGGTACCGACAATCGTCGCCGTGTCCACTTGGCCATAAGCCAACGTCCCGCAAACCATCGCCGAGAACGCGAAATAGACCGCGAAATTACAGAGCTTGCGCATGGTGGTCCTTGTCCTCACTCCGCTGAAGGCGAATGTTCTTACCCTTTTGGGGGAGAAGCCGCCCCCCAAAGATGGCAGTGCCCGAAGCGCTTTGGAAAAGTGTTGTACAAAAGAATCCAAAAGTCAAGACATTCGTGAGCTTCGTGCCGTCTGGTGTTGCTGTTGCGCAAAGTTCAGCCCCACAAAGGGGCTGGTGATGGTGGAGTAGGTGCGGGGCGGGATACAAGAGTCCGGCGAACCGGGCTAGTTCGCCATGTTACATTGGTGGGTGGTTAGCTCAGACCTCGGGGAATTACTCCGCTATATCAACCTGAAGCTGGTGGCGCTTGGACAGCCTTCCAGCCTCAGCACGGCAGACCCTTACTTTCTGGAAATCGCCGGGCCTCTCTTGCGCAACTACTATGAGAAAGACCAGTTGCTCGGCGACCGGCTGTGCCCGGCCGACACCCGCATTCAGCAGTTTCTGGATGCGTATCTGAACGACACATGTCCTGAAGGCGCGGCCCGCCTGCCTTCCAATTCCTTCGTGCTCGACCGGCCCGGACTTGCGCGCGTGATGTCGCTTCCACCTGGCGTCGATCAGTTCGCATCACCGTATCTGCATTCCTATCGCATCGTGCAGGGAGTTCTCCACAACGCGAAGAGCGACCGCCGAACCACCGAGGGCGTTTTCCAAATTGTCGAAGGCGGCCTCCCGATACCGGCGGACAAACTGGCGGTTCCCAAGCTGGCTTTCGCCAGGCTTCTCGCCGAGGCACTAAGCCCGCCACCGGAAACAGCAACGCTTCCGTTCACCGCCGATCAAGATGAGCGGGCCCGCGTTTTCGTATCGCTCCTGCTCCGGCCCATGGTTTGCCCGGCCACCGGGACGGACCCAGCCAAGACCATGGAGATTCGCTTTTTTGCGCCGGGTACCCTGGTCAGCAATCTTGATTTTGTGGAGACGATCTTCGGCAACGGCGGGGACCCCTATCTTCCGGAGAACGATGCCGCGCTGGACGTGCTGCACTGGACCGGGCACACCGGCTGCGTGCTTCTCGCGCCCCATATCGTGGGCATGAAGAAGAAGGACCTCGGGCTTCCCCGTTTCGAGGAGGCCACCGAGCGCCAGCGGCGTGACGGCATGTGCTGGCGGGACGAGGATGAGCTTTACAACAACGGCGGCGCATTCAAGCTCGTCTGCCGGGACAGCCGTGGCGTCATCGTGACCCTGATCGCCGACAACTATTACGGCTACTGCAAGAAAGAAGTGAAAAGCCAGATCAGCTTCGCCGCCAACCTCTTCGGGCTCTCGGAGGAAGAACACGCCGGCGGCGCCATCGCTTATCCGGCCTACGTGCTCGGCCAGGATTTCCACGCCGAGCGGCCCTCTTCCATCAAGAGAGCCCGGTTCGAGGATGCGATGCGGCTGCTGGGCGATCGCGTGGAGCGCAGGCCCGAAGGCTATGCCGTGGATCGGAAATACCCGGAAATTTTCTACGTTCCCGAAGACGCGGAGTTTCATGTTGGCTACGGCTGGGTGCGATGGCCGGTGGATGGCGGGTCCGGCGAGCTGCCGCTTCTCCCGGGCCGCACTTACGTCCTGCCTTCCGGCTACAAGGTGCGGCTTGAGAAACAGCATGGCGGAACCGCGTGGCGGCTGGTGGGTTCGGTTGCGCACGGCACTCTCTGCCACAAGCCTTGCACGGTCTCCGGCGGCGGCAAGTCGGAGATCTCGAAATCCATCTCCAACGTTCTGTTACAGGGTCCCGTGTTCATCAAGGATTACTACCGTGACATGGACCAAGTGGCCGAGATCCTGGCCAAGGATTTCTCTTTGGCGTACAAGCAGCCGGACGACCGCACCGGCAGGCCGGTCCTAAGCGAGGAACGCTCGCTCGGGTCGGTGATCAAGCTGCTCACGCCTTCGCCCGACTACACAGACGATTACAACCAGTGGCTGCGAGACCTGCCGCAGACGATCCGCCAGCTCGTGTACACGGTCAAGCGGTATTACCGGCCGGAATGGGGCCAAAACTGGCGCGAGCATTTCACGGTCGATCGGATCAATGGGTTTCTCGGGCACGAACTGAAATACGACAGCCACAAGCTGGTGGGCAATTATCTGCGGGTGGGTTTCGACCCGCAAGGCTCGTGGCGGATTTACAAGCTGCGTCCCGACTTCCATCCCGCCGACAAGATCCAAGTCGAGGACGATATCACCGTGTCCGTGGTGGTTCCGCGACGGAGCTTGCAAGACTTCGACTCCAAGTACCCCAACCGCAGCGCCAAGCTGGTGGAGAACTGCGAGGCGTTCCTGTTCCAGCGCCCGGACGACGCCATCCACCGTGGCTTTGACGCGCAGGCGGAGGCCGACATCGCTACGCCGGGGACGTTTCTCTCGAACTTCGAGCCACTGACCGTGCCGCAGGTCAAATCCCTGGTAGATCACGTGGTCGAGTTCGACCAGTACACCGAACCCATGCAGCTTCTGCTGCGGGGTTTTGTGAGCGATGCGAAAGTGACTTATGCCGCCTCTTCGGCGCACCCCCGCCAGGTGGACGGACATCCTTCGAAGAATCCGCGCTATCTGCAAAAGCGTCCCGACCTGGTGGACCCGCAGGGACGCTACCTCGCCGAGGTGTGCGCGCGGCTCGATCGCGAGATTCCATCCGGCGAGCCGGTGCGTTTCCCCGTGAATGCGGTGCTCGCAGGGCGCCGAGGGAATGCAGCCGATTCGAAGATCCGGCTGCCGCCTCTGGCCGTCTACAACCCGATTCACTATCAGGAGCTGCCGGAGCTGTTCATGGATTTCATTTGCAGCCTGACCGGCAAGTCTCCATCCACCACGGGATTCGGAAGCGAGGGAGCGCTCACCAAAGGCCCGTTCAATTCGGTTTCGCCGGTGGTGGATCTGAACAACGCACTGGTGGCGGCCGTGCTCACGGAATATGCCGGCTTTACCACCGCGGCCGGGTTCGTCGGTCCGAACTACCGGGTGGATCACGACATCAGCATGCTGGTGCCCGAGGTATGGTGCCGCGTGCGCGTTCACGAACGGGATCCGCGGTTCCTCATGGAAAACGGTTTCCTCGAGAAGATGGCTGACTTTGATTGGCGCGGCCGGACGGTGCTGGCGAGCCGCCTGGGCTACCGCATTACCGCGCTGTTTGCGGAGCGTTTCCTCGGGCGGATTTTCGAGACGCCCGATACTGTCTTCACGGAAGAGATCCTGCGGCCGGAGAAGCAGGACATGGATGCATTCGCGGCCGGCGTGGATGCCATCGTTGCGGCGCAGAAGCGGGTTGCCCAAAACTACTTCTACGACGGAAGCGTGCATGCGGCCTGCCCGCCACTCAAAGCTCTCCTACACATCATGGCCAACGGGGAGTGGGAAGGCAAAGGCGTTGGCGATCCAGAGGTCCGGGCCATGTTCACGCGGGAATCCGTTCTGGCGAGCGATTGGTACAAGGAACGTTTGCGCGCCAAACAGGAGCGCGACATTGCCCTGTGGAAGCGCCACATCGCCGCCTTGGAGGCCGCAGTCTCCGGCCCCGGATCGCGACAGTTCGACCTGCGGAGCCGGCTTGCCGAAGCCTGCGCACAGATGGCGCGCGTCAGCTCGGTGGCTTATCTGGCGGAACTGGTGGGTACGATAGGGGCGGACCCATTCACCGGCCGCTAGCTATTTGCGCCACTCCTCCCATTTCATGCCGCGCATGTCCCCGGTCCGGTAATATTGGCGGTGCATCGCAAATGCCAAAGAAAGCGATTGCGGCGTGTGTCCCTGCTTCACCAGGTCGAGGTACTCCGTCAACTGATCGCGAAACTCCGGGTGCGCGCAGTTGTTGATGATCAGCCGCGCCCGCGTGTGCGGATCTTTTCCACGAAGGTCCGCCACGCCCTGTTCCGTGATTACGATCTGCACCGAGTGTTCGCTGTGATCCATGTGAGTCACTAGCGGAACAATAGTGGAGATTTTGCCGCCCTTAGCGGTTGATGGGCAACTGAAGATCGAGAGGTAGGCGTTGCGCGTGAAGTCGCCGGAACCGCCAATGCCGTTCATAAGCTGGCGTCCCATGACGTGGGTCGAATTCACGTTGCCGAACAGGTCGATCTCGATGGCGGTGTTCATGGATATGATTCCCAGCCGCCGCACAACCTCGGGGCTGTTCGAAATTTCTTGCGGGCGCATCAGCACGCGAGTACGGAAGTAGCCAAGATTTCCGGTGATCCGCGCCATCGCAGAGGCGGTTAGCGTCAACGAACAAGTGGAAGCAAAGCGGCACCGCGCGCTCTCCAGCAGATCGATCACGGAATCCTGCAACACCTCGGTGTACATCTCAAATGCGGGGATCTCGCGATTAGCGCCCAACGCAGCCAATACGCAGTTGGCGATATCGCCGACGCCGGACTGCAAGGGCAGGAACTCCTTCGGGAGCTTTCCGGCCCGCAACTCACTGACGAGGAAGTCCGCCACGTTCTGGCCGATGCGCTTGGTGAGGGGCGTCTGTTCCGCGAAGGCGCCGCACTCGTCAGGGGCATCCGTCTGCACGATCCCCGCTATACGCGACGGATCGACGGTAGCCAAGGGTGTTCCAATCCGGTCGGAGACCTGGTAGATCGGGATTTGACGCCGCAGAGGCGGATCGGCCGGTTCGTAAATGTCGTGCATCCCGAGAAGCGTCGGCGGATGGTAACCGTTGATCTCGATCAAGATTTTGCTTGCCTTGTTCAGGTACGTGGGCGCGGCGCCGACCGAAGATGTGAGTACGATTCCCCCGCCGGCGGTGACATCACAGGCTTCCACCACCGCCCAATGCACGGGCCCGAGGAACCCGTATCGAACCACTTGCGGAAGCAATGAAAGGTGCATGTCGACGAACCGGGTGGCGCCTGCATTGATCTGTGCGCGCAGACTGGGGTCGGACTGATAAGGCGTGCGGAAGCTGATGGCGTTCGCTTTCGCGAGGGCGCCATCCAGCGAGGGGCCGGTGGACGCACCGGTCAGGACGCCGATCTGAAACTCGCGGCCGGCGGCATGTTCCTCTTCGGCTCGCTTAGCAATTGCTACGGGAATTGACTTCGGGACTCCGGCCGGGGTGAATCCGCTGAATCCCACCGTCTGGCCATGCTGAATGAGCGCGGCGGCTTCCTCCGCCGTCAAAACTGGAAACGGAAGAGACATGGGAATATTAGTTCTCCTTGGAATGAAAAAGTGCGAGTAACTCGCGGCTCGCCGCGAAGGGTGTAACGCGCCCCCCGCTTACAGCCTCCTGCAACTCCGGCAGGCGTCTTGCGATCGCTCGATTACTACGAAACGATGCTTCCAGCCCCAGGGCCACCAGCTCCTTCATCCACTCGAGAGCCTGGCGGCTGCGGCGCGCGGCCAGATGACCACTTTGCTCGAGATGCTCCTGATGTTCCAGGATCATCTGCCAGATCTCCGCAATGCCCTCTCCGCTGAGCGCGGAACAAGTGAGGACATGCGGCGACCATCCGTCAGCAGGAGCTGGAAACAGGTGGAGGGCGCTCGAGTACTCGACGCGGGCGCGTTCCGCCTTGGCTTTGTTATCGCCATCGGCCTTGTTAATGGCCATGCCGTCGATCATTT
>Ga0181536_10004349_pt1 | contig 15022 bp, 13 predicted proteins | sample PEATcosm2014_Bin_41_FD_121105 | JGI IMG/M metagenome (GOLD analysis project Ga0181536, IMG submission 121105) | Peatland microbial communities from MTU Mesocosm Facility, Houghton, MI, USA - PEATcosm2014_Bin17_60_metaG | ecosystem: Environmental > Terrestrial > Soil > Wetlands > Peat | place... | reverse complement strand
GACGGGGTAGTGGCTGCCCAGCCACTTTTCGATTTTTTCCCGTTGCGCGGTGACTACGACGCGTTGCCATTTGACGACGCCCGTGCGATCACTATACTCGGCCATAAGATAGGACCCTTCGTTGAGCACCTGGATGAGGCCGTCCGGTTTGGCCCTTTTGAAGGTAAACGAAGGAAGCGGAGCATGTTCTTTTTTCATCGGTATTACTAGGATAGCAAAAAGCCCCCAATTTAGCCAATTCCTCGCAAACGTCCGAAACGCGCTACAATAGAAATGTACTGGAAGTCATACCGCGCCTACCTGTTCGTAACCGTCCCGCCTGGCTCGCTGATTCCCTTTCTCAAACACGAATGAAAACATTTTCCGAACTAGCACTTTCTCCTGTCTTGCAAACCAGCCTAGCCCAGCACGGATTCGTCCAGCCAACGCCGGTGCAAGCCTTAGCCATTCCTCAACAACTCGCCGGCCACGACCTCGTGATCACGGCGCAAACCGGTACGGGCAAGACGCTTGCCTTCCTCCTGCCGCTGCTGGAGCGATTGCTCCAAAAGGGCATGACGCCGGGTATCAACGCGCTGATTCTGAGTCCGACGCGAGAGCTCGCCATACAGATCAGCGAATGCTTCGCGAAACTGGCCGGAGGCACGGGCATCCGCGCCGCCGCCGTCGTCGGCGGGATGAGCGAGCAAAACCAACTGCACGCCATCCGCAAAGGAGCGCAGGTGGTGGTGGCCACGCCGGGTCGGCTCTCGGATTACCTGGAGCGCAAGCTGGTAAAGCTGGGCGCGGCTCACGTCCTGGTGCTGGATGAAGCGGACAGGATGCTCGATATGGGTTTCCTGCCGACGATCAAAAAGATCATGGCGACGTTGCCCGTGGAACGCCAGACGGTGTTTTGTTCGGCGACCATCGAATCCTCGGTGGCGCATCTGATTCAGACGCATCTCAAGAACCCGGTGCGCATCGCGATCGGCTCCACGACGAAGCCGGCCGAGCATATCGAATTGCACGTCTATGAGGTCGACCAGGACCGCAAGTTAGGTTTGCTCGAGAAGATGCTACGCGACGATGGCGGCTCTTTTCTGGTGTTCGCGCGGACCAAGCACGGCGCGGATCGCCTGGCCAAGAAACTGGTACGCGGCGGGTCCACGGCCACCAGCATTCATGGAAATCGAACGCAATCGCAGCGAAATATGGCGCTGCGCGGATTCCAGGAAGGCAGCTTTCGCGTCCTGGTAGCCACCGACGTCGCCGCGCGCGGCGTTCACGTCGAAGGAATCGCGCACGTGATCAATTACGATTTGCCGCAAGTGCCCGAGGATTTTATTCATCGCGTGGGCAGGACGGGCCGCGCCGGACTGCGCGGTACCGCGTCCACTTTCAGCACGCGGAGCGAGCGCGGCGAAATCCGCAAGATCGAGCGGCTATTGGATCTTCAGTTAACGCCACGTCCGGTGCCGCCAGGATTGGAGCGGGAGGCCGCAAGCTCCTCGGTTCAGGTGAGGGAATCCGCGCCTCAGGTACGCCACGCCCGGCACTTCGAACCCAAGAAGCAATCGTTTCGTCGCAAGCGCGCCTGACTCGCAGTCATTGGTTCGTTTGAGCGGGCCGGACTTAGACCCCGAGCATTCTTTTTCGGGCTACGAATACTACGGGGATGAGCGCCGTTAAGAGAAAGACAAGCGACGTGGGCTCGGGGACGTCGCTTATGATGAACTCCCCGTTGCTGGGAGAATCCGTTCCTCCGACAGGCGATTCAGAATCGGTGATGGAGATTTCGCTTGGGATTTCCTCAGTGGTCTGTTCGAAGAATTCAAAATAGTTCGCAGAGGGGTCGTTTTCCCCAATCCACTCGGGAGAGAAGAGGGGAGGTGCGCAGGCGCCGCTGAGGAGGGCAAACGTAGCGGCAGCGCCGCTTCCGACGCATGGTAGTGTCCCCGAGAATGTCGGCGCGTTGGCTTCGGCCGTGAGGTCGTATAGGTACCCCTCATAGGTGACGGTAAAGTCGGAGAAACTTGGGTTCGTCGAGTCGTATGTGAACGATCCCGACGCCGGAAGAGTCCCAGGCCCGGTGAAGGTGATGTCGTACGTGGTATCAACGTCGCCGAAAGCGACAGGCGCGGCGCAGGCCGCGATGAGAAGTGCGCCGATCCCGAAGTGGAGTCGCATATAAGTTAAGTTTTCCCTTTCTTGTCAGTAGGCCCTCAGGGCGAGTCGATTACGACCGGGCGATCCAGCCGTCGATTCGACGGGCAACGAACTGGCGAATATCCTGATCCATCGCCGGGTTTGCTTCCCGGGCTGCCGGACCACTGGCTTCGCGCACCGGTTCCTCCTTCAACCTATTCACGCTGGGCTGCTTTCGGTCCTGATTACGCTGTCGATGCAGCTCCGAGATCAGTTTGTTCTTGTCCCGCTGGAGGAGGACACAGAACAAGGCCAAGCTCGTAATGGCCGTGATCGAGATCAAGTTAAACGCCAGCTGGAGCGGGTAACCAAATTCCATGCCTTTATGTTGGCCAAAGGCTTGTTGTCCCCCAATAGGTCGTGCGCGCAATCCGGGCGAGTACGAAGCCGTGATTGGTCCAAATCGATAGTACTAGACCATTTTTTGAACAAGCGTAGACCACTTTCCTCGAATTGATTGGCTTGTTCACTCACAACCTAGGTGTTAGGAGAGCTAGCGGACGACAATTTTTACTCGGTCACGCGGACCGCGGCCGGTGTGGCTGAAGAATCGGTTTCGCCAGCTAGTTCGCCGAGCGGGCGCGCCGAACATTCCACGGCATACGGTCTAATCAGGTTGCCGAGCGGCGAGGCCGGGACGAACTTCGCTCGCGCGCCGCAGCTTACGCGGTCATGGTTTCTTTTTGCAAAAGATATTCGGTGTACGGGCCCTTGAAGTCCTCAATTTCGCGGTGATCGAAGTGCCAGATACGAGTGGCTACCTCTTCCACGAGGTCGTGATCGTGCGTGACCAGCAGCACGGTGCCGTCGTACTTCTGCAGCGCGATGTTCAAGGCGTTGATCGATTCCAGATCCAAATGATTGGTCGGCTCGTCGAGCATCAGGAAGTTGGGCTTCTGAAGCATTAGGCGGCAGAAGATGAGACGCGCGGCTTCTCCACCCGAGAGATTTTCGGTGCGCTTGGTGGCGTCCTCTCCGCTGAATAGCATCTGGCCGAGCAGACCGCGCAACTCCTGCTGACCCGCGCTGGGCTCGAACTCATGCAGCCATTCGATGATGGTTGTGCCGGGTTGAATGGATTCCTTGTGATCCTGGGAAAAATATCCGACGGCGACCTCATGCCCCCAGGTGACCACGCCGCCGTCGACCGGAAATTCGCGATCCGGGGCATCCACATAACCGGTTGCGTTTCGCAACAGCGACCGGAGCATGGTCGTTTTCCCGGAGCCGTTGCGGCCCAGCAGTGCGATTTTTTCCCCGCGCGCGATCGAGGCGCTGAAGTTCTGAATCACCCTCAGGTTGTCGTAGGACTTCGAGAGTCCTTTCACTTCCAGCGGATGCCGGCCGGAGGGGCGTTCGTTTTGGAAACGAATATAAGGACGCTGAATGTTCGATCTCGCGAGATCCGAGGTCTGGAGCCGCTCCACTTCCTTTTTGCGCGAGGTGACTTGCGACGATCGGGTGCCGGCCGCGAATCGGGCGATGAACTCATTCAACTGCTCGATCTTTTTTTCACGCTGCGCATTGCCCGCTTCAATGCGGGAGCGGATCTGCGTCTTCTGCAGCACCATGTCGTCATAGGCGCCTGTGTACGTAATGATGCTTTGATAATCGATGTCCGCGGTGTGCGTGCAGATTTCGTTGAGGAAATGGCGATCGTGAGAAATGACGATCAGGCAGCCGGTGTAAGCCAGCAGGTACTTTTGCAGCCAGTGAACGGAGTCGAGATCCAGGTTGTTGGTCGGTTCGTCCAGGAGCAAAACGCTCGCGTTGCCGAACAGCGCCTGGGCCAATAGTACGCGCATCTTTTGGCCGCTCTGCAGCTCCGACATCTTGCGCTCATGCAAGGCTTCGTCGATATCCAGACCCTCGAGCAAAATGGCGGCATCCGCTTCCGCCGTGTAGCCGCCCTGATCGCCGACGATTCCCTCGAGCTCGCCGAGACGCATGCCGTCTTCGTCGGTCCAGTCGTTCGGATTCTCGTAGAACTTTTCGCGCTCCTGCAACGCTTCCCACAGCGGCGCGTTTCCCATGACGACCGTATCCAAGACGCGATAGGCATCGAACGCGAACTGATCCTGGCGCAGGATGCCGATCTTCTTGGGCCGGGTGACGGAACCCTTCGTGGGTTCGATTTCCCCAGTCAGAATTTTCATAAACGTCGATTTGCCCGCCCCATTCGGGCCGGTAATCGCGTAGCGGCGCCCCTGCTGGAAGGTGGTGGTCACCTCATCGAAAAGAACGCGAGCGCCGAAGCGCATGGAGAGGTTATTTACGGAGATCAAGATGAAAAGGGTATTCCTGGGGATTTGCGGATCGGACACTCTTATTGTACCGCGTCGGCTGCGCGCAAAGCGCCTGCCCTTATCGGACGAGGTTGCTACGCTGCACGGAGGTACATAACACGGTTGCGCGCTCTTGGACAGTAGACTACATTGGCAGATGGTGAGCTAGGAGAGCTCTCACGTTTCGGGGCTATAAAAAAGAGGTACTGCTGTCATGATGCTTGCCAAGAGTCCGGTTTTTCGCCTCGGTGAAACGCACGGCCGGGCCGGCCGCCCAGTCAACCGCGTGATCGCCCACTCCGAGGATCTCGGCTGGCGATCCTTGTACGCCGCCATTCTGGAAGAGAATCCGCTTGATGCCGAAGAGCCGCCGATCCATCATCCCTCCTTCATTTGTCATCTCAGCCGCCCGACCGAGGTGATGCGCCAAGTGGAAGGCTCCCGCAAGGAACAGATGCTCATCGGGCCGCGACGCTTGTGCGTCACACCCGGCGAGGCCTCCACGCACTGGAAGCATGCGGGCCGCCCGGAAATTCTGCAGGTATACTTGCGGCAATCCCTCTACGAGGCCGCCGTCAATGAGATGTATGGGTGCGAGGCGTCGGGCGCGGTCGTGGTTCCGCGCTTCGCCATCGTCGATCCGTTTCTGGAGCAGATGGCCATCGCCACGGCCACCGCTTTGCGCGAGCGCCGCGAGGACGGGCTCTACATCGATTCGCTCGCGCAGATGATCGCCGTGCACCTGGCCGCGACGCATTCCTCGCGCTCCTCGCGCGCCATGCCGCAAACGGCCGCGAGCCTGCCCAGTTGGAAGATGCGCCGCCTGATGGAATTCATCGAGGCCAATCTGGATGGCGATCTGAGCCTGGAACGGATGGCCGCCGAGGTGGACATCAGTCCTTTGTATCTGCCGCGCGCGTTCAAGACCGCCTTGGGCCAGTCGCCACACCAGTACGTGCTGTCGCGCCGCATCGAGCGTGCCAAGGATTTACTGCGCAGCACGGGCGATCCCGTGGTGGAGATCGCGCTCGCCTGCGGATTTTCCTCGCAGAGCCATCTTTCGAACTGGTTCGTGCGCGTGGTCGGCGTTTCTCCGGCGTTATATCGCAAACAGGCCTGATCGCAGAAGGGTGCGAGCCCGCCGCCGAGACGATTCCGCGCCCTAACCCGCATTTCTCATACGCTGTCGATGACGTGGCGCACGCACTCATGCGTGCCGTGTCGAGACTCCTCTCGACACCTCGGCGGCGCAAACGCTCTATCCTCTCCAGGCGTCGCCAAGAGTGGCGACGCGGCACGCATGAGTGCGTGCGCCACGTCATTGCTCCCGAATACTTGTGAGAAGTGCGGGCGAGCGGGACGGGGCTAAACCCTGTCCATCGCCAGGAATTCCTGGATGTGCGGGTGCGGCGACTTGTCGAGCTCCGAGACGGGACCGAAGTAAATCGCGTGACCTTCGTGCAGCACCACGACGCGGTCGGCGACCTTGCGCATCAGATCCAGATCGTGCGTTACCACGACGCTCGTGAGCCGCAGTTGCGTCTTGAGTTTCAGCATCAGGTCGCTCACCTGGTCGCCCATGATCGGATCGACCATGGTGGTGGGTTCGTCGTAGAGAATGCATTCGGGCTGGAACGCCAGTGCCCGGGCGATGGCCACGGCGCGCCGCTGACCGGTGGACAAGTCGTGCGGATAAAGATCCTTGGTCTCGAGGAGGTCCACCATGTCGAGCAGGCCTTCCACTACATCCTCCTTATTCTGGGCGTTGTAATCCTCGCGGAGTTCGAGCGAAAACAAAATATTCTCGCCCACGGTCAGGGAATCGAACAGCGCGCCGGATTGGAACACCATCGTCACGCGTTTTCGAATCGGGCGCATTTCCGCCTCGCTGAAGTTGGTGATGTCCTGGTAGCACACGAAGACGTTGCCCTTATCCGGCTTGAGGAACCCCATGATGTGTCCCAGGCTGACGGACTTGCCGACGCCGCTGCGGCCGATGATGGCAAGCGTCTGTCCCGCATCGACGTAAAAATTAACGTCGACTAAAACCGGGTAATCGAACGTCTTATAGACATTGCGGAACTCAATGTAATGGTCGCTCATCGGGACGTCCACTCCCGCGGCGTGTTGATATTCTCCACGAAAGCCGCCGCGGTGGGGAACGTCAAGGCCTGGAGGTTTGCTACGAAGTCATGCATTTTGAAAGATTTACTGAGTATCTGGCGCTTCGCTGCGGGGCCCGCCCTACGGTGATAAACGGCGCAGAGCGGATGGAGCCCGCCGCTGGATTCGGGGACCAGGCAATCGACTCCAGCGGCTTCGGCCGCGTCGAGCAGACCGCTGAGGAAATCCGCAGTCACGCCCGGCATATCGCAAGCGACGATCAAGTTCCAGTCCGCGGACGTGATTTCGAGAGCGGTGCAGATGCCTCCGAGGGGCCCGCAGTCCTGGTAGCGGTCGGCGACCGCTGTGAGGCCGGGATGAACATCCGTCGTGAGGCCGAGACGGGCGTAACGTTCCGGGGCCCCGACCAAGGTCACGTTCCCGAACGAAGCGCTGCTCCCTGTGGCCGCGCGGACGCATGCCGCGACGTGTTCCACCAAAGTAGCTCCTCTCCACGGCAGAGTGGCCTTGTCCTGCCCCATGCGCGAACTGCGTCCCCCGGTCAGCACGAAGCCGGCGCTGGAACTACGGCGGGCGCGGGAACGATGCGGGCCTTCCATGAGAAGATGGTAACAATTGACAGATATGGGATTAGGCTGGTGGAGTTAAACAAAAAGGTGTATATTTGTTCTTTAGCGGTAATCGCTATGCTGGCCGCCTCCCCCACGCGCGCAGCGGAACCGGCTGGAGCCTCTTCGCTCCTGTCGCCGTCCTCCCATGGAGGAACGGTTTCCACCATCCGAGTCGACCGGCGCACGGGCAAACTGGTCCGCGTGCCTGCGGGATCGCAAGTCCCGGAAACGCAGGCCGCCGGATCGCGGAATTTGCGCGCGATTCCGATCCCCGCGCCTCCCGCCCATATCAGCGAGCTGGTGGAGCGAAGCGCGCGCGCCCATATGGTGGATCCGCTGCTGGTGCATTCGGTGATCCAAGTGGAGAGCAATTACAATCCCTACGCCGTTTCCAATAAGGGCGCGGAAGGCTTGATGCAGTTGATGCCCTCGACTTCACGCATGCTGGGGGTCACTAATAGCTTCGATCCGGTGGAGAACATCGAAGCCGGTGTGAAATACCTAAAGTACTTGCAATCGATGTATCACGACGATCGCCTCGCGCTCGCGGCCTACAACGCGGGTCCTTCGGCGGTCTCGAAATATAGCGAAGTGCCGCCGTACGCGGAGACGCAAAACTACGTGGAACGCGTGGGCCAGCGGTATCGCGCCGCGCACGATGCTGCGGCTGCCGCTGGGCCGGACGCGGGAGCGGCGATAAATCAGCAGGCGGCGCCGGCTGCTGAAGCGCAAACTTTGGAAGCGCAACCCATATTGGAGCAGTTCATAGATTCGGATGGCAGGCTGCATCTCAAAACCGTGCCGCGAACGCAGTAACGGCCTTGTGCCGCTGCTGGGTCTCTTGCTCGTCGCCAGTGCGATGGGCAGGGCGGCCGACAACGCGTCCGATCCCGCCACGGCGGGACGGGTTACCGCTGTCCGCTTCTGGTCGCTTGGAGACACGACGCGGATTGCGATCGAGGTATCTTCCGAATTCCGCTTCAAGTACGAACGATTAAACAACCCCGACCGTCTCTACTTCGATCTCTTGGGTGCGACGCCTCAAATGACCAGCCGCCCCATGCAGATCATCCATGTGGACGATGGAATCATCAAGCAGATTCGCGTGGCCGAAACGCAGCCCGGCGTGACCAGAGTCGTGGTGGATCTCCAGCAGCCCGCGACGTTGAGCACATCCCAGCTCGCCAATCCTGAACGTCTCATGATCGAGGTCCGGTCCGCGGAGGCTAAGTCCGCGAAGGCGGTCTCCAGCGAGGTTAAACCCAGTGAAGTTAAGCCCAGCGAGATTAAGCCCGGCGAGGGGAAGTCCAGCGCAAGCAAGGCCAGCGGTATCAATTCCGGCGGTGACAAGCTGAACTCGTCTGCACCCGGAGCGGGGAATACTGCTGTCGCCAAGCCGTCTCCGCCTGCAACTCGGGACGCCGCCGCGACACCCGCGACATCTCCATCGGCCGTCGTGATGCCGGCCGCTCTTCCGAGTGCGGCTCCCGCAGTGATTCCGGTGACGCGGACTGCCGCATCGCGTAACGGCGAACCGCTGGGGAAACCGACTTCGAAGACGACTTCACAAACGACGTCGAACACGACCTCGATCGCGACATCGAATACGACATCGAATACGACATCGGAGAAAGCGACCGCGCTGGTCGCAACGGCGCGTGTGAGTGAAGCGCCGAAGGTGCTGGAATCCGCGAAATCGAGCGATGCCAAGCCGGCGAAAATAAACTCTGCCAGCGGGAGCCGGGCCACCAACTTGGAAGATCGGGCTGAGAGCGTGCCTGAAAGTCCCGTGCCAAATCCGCTTTCGAATTCAGCCTCCCTGGCGTCGAATACCGGCAATTCGCTGCCGCCGGAGCCGCTGGGCGTCGAGCCGCCTTACCACGATGATCTGAAGCGTGATGATGTAAAGCGCGATGACGTGAAACACGACGACGTAAGAGAGGTCCTGCCCGCGAAGCGCGGAACGATGGACGATCGTTCGCTCACGCGCACGCTTGGCCTGAAGCTCGGCCGCGTCGTGATCGATCCCGGCCACGGAGGCCACGATATCGGCACGCATGGGCCTTCCGGATATTTCGAAAAGGATCTGGTGCTGGATGTCTCGCGCCGGCTCGCCGCGCTGATTCAGGAACGCATGAGCAGCGAAGTAGTCCTGACACGCTCCGACGACACGTATGTCGGCCTCGAAGAGCGCACCCGCATCGCCAACGAACGCAAGGCGGACTTGTTCCTTTCGATTCACGCCAATTCGTCGACGTACCGTGCGGCGGCCGGCGTGGAAACCTACGTTCTCAACTTCACGACTTCGAAGTCGGCGATGGATCTGGCCTCCCGTGAAAACGCGGGTTCCGATCTCGCGATTCACGATCTTCAGGATCTGCTGCAGAAGATCGCGTTGCGGGACAAGATCGATGAATCGCGCGAGCTGGCGGCGCGTCTGCAAACGTCCCTATCGGTGCTCTCGACGCATAGCAACGACGCAGCCAAAAACCGCGGCGTAAAGAAGGCTCCCTTCGTCGTACTCATCGGCGCCAATATGCCGAGTGTGCTCGCGGAGATCGGTTTTCTGAGCAACGCGAGCGACGAAGCGCTGCTCCGTAAACCCGAACATCGCCAGAAGATCGCGGAGGCGCTCTATAAGGGCATCTCCTCCTACGCCGATACGCTCAGCCAAGTGATCGCGCGCAAGAACTGACACAAACAACTGACATCGGTGTTCGGCTTTGAAAGCCGCAGCGGGTTTGTAACCCGCTCAGAAGCGCCGATTGAAAATCAGTGCCAGAATCCAATCCTGCCCCACACAGATCGAGACCGTGTGCAATCGGTGTGATGCGCCACACAGCCTTTTATTGCGCGGGACTCGCTTGGCCGGGTGAACGGCCATCGTCGCGCGGATCGCCGCGCTTCACCTGCGCGCGGCGGCGGCCTTGATCCAGATTACCGGCGGCTTTTGCCTTGGCGTCGTCGCTCACCTTGATGTTATTGATGACGCGTTTGGCTCCCGCGGTTTTCGCCATGCGTGTTGCCGCGCCCTTGTGTTGAACTACGCTCGTCGAGCCTTCCCAATAGGCCACGCCGCCTTGTACCCGCGCCGTAAACCCATCTTTGCCGATCTTCGACTTGGCGAGCTTCGCGCGGATGGCGGCCTCGATGATCTTGTCTTCCTGAGCAGTGGTTCCTTGCGAAGGAGCGGGTTTCGCGGGCGGAGCTTTCCCGTCTGATACTGGGGCCGCAGGCGCGAAGGCCGCAGGCGCACATAATAGGGAGCCGAACGCCGTTAGAGAAATCGTCAGGGCGAGGATTACCGCGATCATACAGAGTAGTGCGCGATCGCGGGCTAATCTCTCAGACTTATCCTGCGATGAAACCCGGTGAAAAGGCGAATCCGCGACACATTCGACGAACTGTCACCACGCGCCTTCTGAATTGCTAGTCTTGAAGACGAGAAGACGCCCTTGATTAAGATGTTCCGTTCCTTGTTCGGCAAGTTGGCGATAACGGCAGTGGTACTACTCGCGGCAACGCTGGGGGCCATTGAATATACGCTCACGCGGTACGCGGATCACCAGGGGGGCGCGCCGGTCGACTGGCTGGTACGCGAACGTGTCTTGGAGATCTCCTCGGGCGCGGCTGCGCTCGCACTCGCCGTGGCATTCCTGGTGTCTCGTTCTTTGACCAAGAAGGTCCGGCGGCTCAAGCGCATCGCCGACGGACTGGCGGGCACCGCTCCCGAGCCGATTTCCATCTACGATCCGGGCGACGACCTGGGCGCCCTGGAACGTTCGCTGACTACCGTCGCCCAGGAACTGCATGCTTTGGTGGATAGTTTGCGCTTCGAGTCCGCGCGACGCCAGGCCATCCTTTCCAACATGGCCGAAGGGGTGCTGGCCGTCGATCCCGACCTGCATGTGACGTTTTGCAACCAGGCGTTTCTGCGCGCCGTCCAGTTCCGCGGCGAGAACTTCGAAGGGCTGTCGCTGCTCGAATTGGTCCGCGATCCGGAACTCCACGATCTGGTCCGGCACGTGGTTTCGAGCGGCGAACCTGGCAAGCTGCGCATGAAGCTCTCGCCCGCCACCACGCGCGTGTTCGACGTGCAAGCCACGGCCATCGCCATGGCGGCGGGCCACGGAGCGATTGTCATTTTTCACGACATCACTGATTTGGAGCGCCTGGAACAGGTGCGCAAGGATTTCGTCGCCAACGTTTCGCATGAGCTGCGGACGCCTCTCGCGGGCATCATCGGTTATGCCGAGACGCTCCTGGACGGCGCTTTGGACGACCAGGCCAACCGCGAGCAGTTCGTCGAAATCATTCGCGCCAACGCCGTCCGCCTGGGCAGTATCGCCGCCGATCTTCTGGTGCTCTCTGAACTTGAATCCGGCGCCGAAACGCAGGAGCAGGAGACGATTGCGGTGCGAGGCGTTGTGGAATCGGTGCTGCTCACGGTGGAGGCGGAAGCGCGCGAACGGAATGTCACGCTACGGCGCGAATCGATCGAAGATCTGTACGTGGCGGGGAGCCGCTTGCGGCTGGAGCAGGCCGTCCTGAATCTGGTGGCGAACGCCATCAAATTTAACCGTCCGGGCGGGGAAGTCCGCGTCGGCGTTCAGCACGAGCCGTCGGGCGCGGTAGCGATTACGGTCGCCGACACAGGCGTGGGCATCCCCTATCAGGACCTGCCGCGCATCTTCGAGCGCTTCTATCGCGTGGATAAGGCGCGCTCGCGCCAGGTCGGGGGCACGGGCCTGGGTTTGTCGATCGTGAAGCACGTGGTGGAGCGCATGAAGGGGACGGTCGGAGTTGAAAGTCAGCTTGGCCGCGGCACTACATTCACAATCCATCTCCCGGCGGCGCGCCGCGTGGCTGTGTAACCGAGTTGTAATACAAAATTCATGAAAACGTGAACCCGGGCCTACTACACTGAAATTCTCTGTGAACCCATCCCAAGAATCTTTTACCATCGACGTGGTGGATAGCCCTTCCGGCGCCCGGATCATGAAACTCAACGGTCCGCTGACGATCCGCACCTTATTCGATTTCCAAGCGGTTTCGCGCCAGGCGACGACCAAACCGGCGATCATCGACTTGACGAACGTCCCCTACATGGATTCAGCGGGCTTGGGGTGCGTGGTAAGTGTCTTTACCTCGTGCCAGAACCGCGGTTTCAGATTCGCTGTATGCGGGCTCAGCAGCCGTCTGCAAACGCTGTTCGACGTCACGCACGTTTCGACGCTTCTCCCCACTTTTGACACACTCGAAGCGGCAGAAGCTGAGATTTCCAAGGCCTCAAAGTAACTCTCTTGTAACAACACATTCATTACACGCTAACCCGGCACACGTACTATCACCATTCCGGGTCTTGAATAATCCGTTGGTAGATCTGCGCAGGAATAATCGGCAGATCTCCTACGGCGACATCATAGCGTCAAGTAAAAGCGTCGAATCAAAGTTGTCAGTCAGAGCTGTAAATCAAAGAAAAAACGAGGAGTGAACGGATGAATAGATTTCACCAGAACGGCGGGCGAGCTCTCATAGCCTGCATCCTGATCGGTGTAACGCCGATTTGGGCGGCGGAGCCGGCTGCTGCGGCTGCAGACCCGGCTTCGACCACGTCTTCCAGCACCGCCACCAGCAACGTGTCCGAGATGGAGCAGCTCAAGCGGATGCTGATCGAACAACAAAGGCAGATCGATGAGTTGAAGCGGCTCGTCATGCAACAAAACGCGCAACAAAACGCCCAGCAGCAGCGGGACCAGGCGGGCCGCGGGACGGTCGCGACCAGCCAGCCTGCCGGAGAGCCCTCCAATCCATTTTCTGGACTGGCCTCCGGCCAGGCTGCTACGCCGACCAGCGAAGCTCCCGCAAGCAATTTCCCGGCGCTCGGCCAAGTAGCCAGCACGACTGCCGTGATTCCGCGGTCGACCGCTTTACCAGCTCTACCGGAGCCTCTGCCGCAGGCATCTAGTGCTCCGGCCTCTTCTTCCAGCAATCCCTGCGATGCTCCTCCCGATGGGAATGCCGTCCCGACGTACCTGCGGCTCGGCAGCGTCTGCATTCAGCCGATCGGGTTTATGGACTTGACGGCCGTGTGGCGCGACAAAGCCGCCGGCTCGGGCATCGGGTCGAGTTTTGGCAGCGTCCCGTACAACAACGCCGCCACCGCGAAGAACTCCGAATTTCACTTTTCTCCGCAGAACTCGCGCATCGGTTTCCGTATCGACGGCGACTGGAAGGGAACCCATTTCATCGGCTACAACGAGTTTGACTTCCTCGGCACCAGCGGATCGAGTTCTCTGGCGGTCACCAACGGAGCCTTTGTTCCGCGCATCCGCCTTTACTGGGTGGACGCGCGCAAGGGTAAGGTCGAGTTTCTGGCTGGACAGAGCTGGAGCATGTTTACCCCTAACCGCGTAGGTATCTCGGCTTTGCCGGGCGACCTGTTCTACTCGCAAGTCATGGACGTCAACTATATGGCGGGCTTGACGTGGACGCGTCAGCCCGGCATGCGAGTCTTGTACCACCCGACCGACAAGATCACCTTCGGCTTCTCGGCTGAAAATCCCAACCAGTACATCGGCGGTTCGGCAGGCGGCGGCAGCATCACGTTCCCGAGCGCCCTGACCGCCTTGGGGGGCACCCAGTTCGACAATGCTGCGAATATCAGCACGGCTGCCGGGGTTCTCGCGGAGCCCCAGGTGGCTCCGGATTTCATCGCCAAAATGGCCATCGACCCATCGTCGCGCTTCCACTTTGAAGTCGGTGGAATTCAGCGGACCTTCAAGGACTGGAACCCGAACACGGGATCGGCCCTGGGTGCGGGACAATACTCCACTGCGATCGGCGGCGGCGTCCTGGTTGGCGCTAACGCCGAAATCTTCAAGGGATTCCGGCTGATCACTACGAACTCCTGGGGCGACGGCATTGGCCGCTATCTCTTCGGCCAGGCGCCGGATTTGATGATTCGCTCCAACGGTTCTATTAGTCCAATGCATTCGGGAGGCACCGTGGATGGCTTTGAAGCCACGGTTGGGAACTTCCTGATCTTCGGCTACTACGGCGGCATTTATATCGCCCGCGACGTCGCGCTCGACGCCAACGGCACCAGCTTGATTGGGTACGGCTACACCGGTTCGGCCAATAGCCAGAACCGCTCGATCCAGGAAATCACTTTCGGCTACAACGAGACCATCTGGCGGAGTCCGCGCTACGGCGCCATCAACCTGATCGGTCAATATGAGTATCTGTTGCGCGAGCCGTGGTTTTCGACCGCAACCCAAGCTGGAGGAACCCAGACCCACGACAGCACTATTTATTTCGACGTCCGGTACACACTGCCGGGCGCGAATCCGAAGTTCTAAGGCTATGAAGGTAGGCGGTCCCTGGGAAACCAGGGACCGCTGCCTTCATGCTTGTTAATCCTTGTAATCGTTTTGTAACCGGAGATTGGTTAAATGGGAGGCGAAAGATGTCACGAATAGCGAAATGGGTGATTCTAGCCGTCACAGTGGCGGTCGGGGTGGGCTCAGCGCAGAACGTATTGATCAACGGTGCGGGCGCTACTTTTCCGTATCCCATGTATTCCAAGTGGTTTGATGAGTACCACAAGAAATTTCCGACTCTTCAGTTCAACTATCAGTCCATCGGTTCCGGCGGCGGGATCCAACAGGTGACGCAGGGAACGGTAGATTTTGGCGCCACCGACGGCCCGATGAACGATATGCAGTTGAAGGATTTCGAGGCGAAGCGCGGTGGTCCGGTGCTGCACTTCCCGACGGTCATGGGCGCCGACGTTCCGGTCTATAATATTCCGGG
>Ga0181536_10004347_pt1 | contig 15028 bp, 16 predicted proteins | sample PEATcosm2014_Bin_41_FD_121105 | JGI IMG/M metagenome (GOLD analysis project Ga0181536, IMG submission 121105) | Peatland microbial communities from MTU Mesocosm Facility, Houghton, MI, USA - PEATcosm2014_Bin17_60_metaG | ecosystem: Environmental > Terrestrial > Soil > Wetlands > Peat | place... | reverse complement strand
TGCCGAGAATCTCGTTGAGCGGCTTGCCCTGGGCGAACTCGACCACCGAGTAATCTAACTCGCGGCGGCAGATAAAATCCAGAGCGGAGCACTCGTTGAGGGCCTTCTCCGGCGAGGTGGTGACCGGGGGGCCGACAAAGGCGATGCGCATCGAGGGATTGGCCGCCTTGATGGCTTCGGCGAGGCGCTGATCGCCCTCCCATCCCATCGTCGAGGTGAAGAGCACCAGAAACTCGAAGTCCTTGCAGATTTTGATGGTCTCCGCCGCCGAGAAGTGGTGCGGAGGCGCATCGAGCACACGCGAACCCTCCAGCAATCCGGCGGGGTAGGTGAGCCAGACCGGGTACCAGTAGGACTCAATCTCGCGCGTAGCCGGCCAGCGCGAACTCGCGCCGCCGTCAAAGTTCTCGAACGAGGGCGGATTCAGAAAAAGCGTCTTCAGGGGCATAGGCATCACCTTTATTCTAACATTTCGACGGTTTTGGGGTCGTTTCGGTTCAGTTGATGAAGACCACTGCCGATCCCATGAAGATCACGTCCGGCGGACCGACGCAAGTGGCCATTGAGGTAACTGTCGCTACAGGCGGAGGATGGGTGGATTGAGAGTTGATGATCGCGACCAAGCAACTCAGGCTTCCGAGCGCATTCTCTTCGCCTCGCCAGAAGCCCGATGCAGCAGTTGGGCAACGTCGTCGTTCATATCTTCCACCTGTCGGACTGTAAGCACTCCGATATTGATCCGATCGAGACCGTCCTGATCTCTTGGGTCGCCCGCAGCCTGTTTGATCAGAAACCGCAATTGGCCGCGAATAGATTGAAGAGTCGGATCGCCGGGGTATTCGACTTCGAGTGCATCGACCGCAGCCACGCATTGCCAAAAGAGTTGAACTCGCTCCTCGCCAGTCATCCTATTACCCCTTCAACGCATAATTTTTGCGATTTACGGGCAGAGCAAACAACTTTGAACGTAAATTTATGAGCGGCGAATGTGGAAAGATACTGACAGACAACGTCATGAACAATAGCATAATCTCCGGTGAGGACCGAATCGCTCAGGTTCATTACTTTCTCTTCCCGCGCTGCTGTCTCCGATTTGTTACTTATAGCCCTGCCAATCTATCGGGGTTTCTTCGAAATATGTGCCGTCGAGGATCTGCTTGAGATCGCGGTCGAACAATCCACAAAGCATCTGCATGAAGGTATCGGCAAAGCTGCGAATATCCGTCGCCGGGTCACGATAAGAGAAGAATCTAGCCAGTGTTTCTCGCCCGTGCAACTTGAGATAATCTTCGACATTAATCACATGGTTCACCGGTTTTGTAATAGATGCGTTAAAACCTCCGTTGAGTCCCTCGACGGCATGAAAAAAAGTTATATTTATCTTCATGTTTGTCCGTTCATTCTGGAAGTGAAATATCGGATAGCCTTGCAAGACTGGTGAATTCCTAAGGGTTATTCCTTTGAACGTAAATCCATGAGTTGCGAATGTGGAGACATACTGACATATAACGTTATGAACAATGGCATAATCTCCGGTAAGGACCGAATCGTTCAGGTTCATTACTTGCTCTTCCCGCGCTGCTGTCTCCGATTTGTTACTTATAGCCCTGCCAATCGATCGGGGTTTCTTCGAAATATGTGCCGTCGAGAATCGGCTTGAGATCGCGGTCGAACAATCCGCAAAGCATCTGCATAAAGGTATCGGCAAAGCTGCGAATATCCGTCGCCGGGTCACGATAAGAGAAGAATCTAGTCAGTGTTTCGCGCTCGTGCAACTTGAGATAATTCTTAAGATTAAGCCTATGATTCACAGGTTTTACGATAAATACAATAAAGCCTCCGTTGAGTCCCTTAGTTGCAGCGAAATACGAGATATTAATTACCATGCCTGTCCGTTCGTTTAAGAAACTAAAACATGGACGGAGTTCGGACTCTGGTGATTTCGCTACAATTATCTCTTTGAACGTAAATCCATGAGCAGCGAATGTGGAGAAATACCGACACACAACGTCATGAACAATAGCAAAATCTCCCGTGAGGACTGAATCGCTCAGGTTCATTATTTTGCTCCTCCCGCGCTGCCGTCTCCGAATAGAGTTTGATTTTCCATTTCACAGAATGGGCTTGCGCCTTTATTCATGGGGTCATCCACGTCCGCAACCGTGTAGCCCTGGTCAGCCAACTTATGCGCCCATGCCTGATTCTCCTGAAACATTTTCGATTTTAGAGTTTCATCATCAGGAATTCTGTTAGGAGCGTATTGATCTGCCAATTTTTGCCACTCTGTTTCAGCCTCTTCCGAAATCATATCTCCGCTGAAGGTTTCCACGGGACATTCTTTCGACAGACCATCGGCGTACGGCTGCACCACATTTGTCATGTCCCGTCCAACGACTGCCACTTTACCATTTGTTCCAGGGCGAACCCGGACAGCTTTAATTCCATTAACTTCGAATTTTTCTAACGCTGCGACATCTGTTGCCATGTTCGAGGTTCCGGCGCTGCCCGGTTTTGAGTAGACGGATTTATTGGCAACAAATTGTCCGGCAACGCCGCTGACAGCCAAGCCGGCCACGACTCCGGCCATACCGGCCGCGCCGGGCGATCCTGAGCCGACTTCGCCAATGATGCAAGTCGGAGAACCCAAGACGATGACGCCGCCGTGCGCGGTTTGGTCGCCCATTCTGGCGGCGGGCAGGAAGTTGATGAAGACCCCCGACGATCCCTTGACGATCACGTCCGGCGGACCGACGCAGGTGGCCATTGAGGTAACGATGGCGGCGGGCAGGAAGTCGATCAGCACGGTCGGCACGCCGGGAGGCAAAATCGGCCCGCCCACGTGAGGCACCGGCCCCGTTGTCATCGGGCAGGTGTGCATATCGGTGATTCTTGCCGCTGGCGGCATCGAACAAGCCCCTTGTGAAAATAATACATTATGGCTTCATAATCATACGTTACGGCTTCATGTACGGCAATAGACGCCTTCCGCGGCGAATATCCGCGCCGCGCTCAAAGAGAAAATCCTACCTCTCCATGCCTGTTCATTTGCATTCTAATATGAAGGCGCATCGGATTTCACCTACCGGGATTTATTTTTTGCCGGTTTAGCGGGCTTGGGTTGGGATACCGCCAGGTGGCTGACGGGAATGGGCGCAAGATCGGGGCCGGTGCGGCGGACCTGCGTATCCTTCATCAGGTAAGTGATGGTGCGCGGCGAGGCCGGGCGGGTGACGCCGGTGGCCGCATCGACGGCGAGATTCGCTCCGCTGGCGATCTGGAAGCTGAAGACGGGCACGCTGCTGGCCGGCCCCGGCTGAAATCCGGTTCGGACCGGAAGAAAGCCCTGGATGGGATGGAGCCGAAAGGCCGTTTCATAGTGGTGGTGGCGGACGCTCCATGTAAAGACGCGCACCTGATCGAAATCGAAGGGCAGGCCGGAGACCGGCGGGCTGAGGACGGTGACGTACTCGGGAACCTGATGGCCCGGAGTGGAAGCCTCGGGATCGGCGACCTTGGTAAGCACGTAGGCGCCCACGATTCGCTGGCCCTCGGCGTACGAGGCAATCTCGTCCGGCACATCCACATCCAAGTGGCCGGCCAGCAGCCAGCCGGTATGACCCTCTCCGTCGCGCACTAGCCACCAATCCTCCATAACCGGAGGCTCAGGCGCGGGCAGGACGGGAATCGGCGCGGCTCTTGCCGCAGCGGACTGTCGGACGGCTGGCTGTGAGTTCTTTCCCGAAGCCTTTTGTGAAGCCGGGGGGATCGGCGCTGGACTCTTGCCCGTCTGCGGCGGTTTCGGCGCGGCTGGCTTGGGAGCCGGTCCAAAGCCCGGCGTGGCCGTCTTCGGCACCGAGGCGCGCGCCAGCAGTTGGACCTTGGCGCTGCCGGCCAGCAGATAGAATCGCTCGGTATCCCGGCCGGGCAGCAGGTGCAGATAAATGTCGTCGCGGAGAGTGGCGCTGGATACCACAGGGTCCTCTTTATGCCGGCCGGCAAGCTGCACAAACGCATCGTAGGTCTTTGCGTCGATCACGGCGTGCTCTTCAATCCAGCCGATCTCGTTTTTCCCTGTCTTCACCTTGAGGAAGCGGCGGCCATGTTCGAGCACTTCGAGCGGCTGGCCGTTCGCCACCTGGGCCACGCGGTTGGAGACAGCGGCCACCCGGTCATGCAAATACATCTGCCGGGCGGAGACGTACACCGTATCGTGATGTTCGGGGTGGAAGCGCGCGCATCCGCAGAAAGCCGGAAGAAGGCCGGCGACAAGCCACATGGATGCAAAAGCCCGCGGACGCGGGAGAGAAGAGAGGAGAAGGATTGGAAAGCGCGTGAGCACAGCCTGTGGCGATCCTTTTCAGGATAGCAGAGCCGGAGATCGGAGGGCGGAGTTTGGTAAAACTCCACCCTCCGGAAAGTCGCCGCAACCGGACGAATGGCGGCTGAACCCTGAACACTGACTTCCTACGGCGCCGCGACGATGGCGATGGAAGTGGCTGCGGAAGTTGAAGTGATCTGAGAATCCAACTGGCCGACGGTGCTGGAGTCGAACGTATAGGCGTCGAAGTAGGGGCTGCCGGAGGAACCCACCTCAAAGACCCAGTCGCCGGTCGAGTCCACAGCCATGCCAGCCGGTTGATCACCGGCCGAAACGGTGCTGCCCGTCGAAATCGTGTACGTGCCGCTCGCCACCGTAATCTCGAATCCCGTTATGGTGCCGGCCCCGTCGGCGACATAGACATAATCGGGGGTGGCGACGGGAAGGATGAACCCGGGCGCCAGTCCACCGCTCGCGATGGGAGAGCCGTTGGCTTGGACCAGTGGCGGAGTGCTCAAAGAGGCGTAGGTAATGGCGCGCAGCCCGCCGGAGGTGCCGCCGGAGGTGCCCAGCACCTCACCAATATAGAACAGACGCGGGGAACTGCCGGGGTCCACACCCACCGAAAGGGCGGAACCCCCTGTGTTAGCCACCGGAATTTGGGTGTACTTTACCCCGGCCGGGAACGGGTTGCTGCTGCTGAATGGGACCACGATCGTGCCACCCGTCTCAAGAGCGACGAATACATTGCTGTTGTCCCCCGAAATGACCATTTGTCCATACGGCAATGTTGCGCCCGCGATCGGAACGGTTGCAGACGGGATGGCGCTGTTGAGGATGTAGGTGCCGGCTGTGGGACTGATGTTGACCGCGTTCAACGTCACGCCGCCGCTCCCGCCGACGTAAGGAACGGCCTCTATCAACCAGGAATCGGTCGAGTCGATCTGAATGGAGTAGGCCACATCCTGTGTAACCTGCACGCCCGTCCCTAGGGCGCCGTTCGTAATGGGGTACGAATAAACGCCGCTGGATGTGCTCACGCAAAGAAATTTGCCGTTGGGAGCGATGGCCATTGCGGTGGGCATCAGGCCGGCTAATGAAACTTGGCTTCCAACTCGAGTCAGCGTGTTGGAGCTAATCGAATACCCGGCAACCGACCCGCTGGTCCCGCCGTTCAGAATATAGAAGTCGCCGCTAGTAGTGCTCGGGGCGCTGCATGTGCCAGAACCCACCTCAACGCAAACGGTAGCGGTCTCCGTAATACTGCCCGAAACGCCGGTAACCGTAATATCGTAAGCTCCGGTGGTGGTAGTGGCCGTAGTGGCTGCCGTGAGCGTGGCCGTTTGCGCCGTCGTGCTGCTGAAGGTTAGCGAAGATGAAGAAAGGCTGCACGTTGTGGGACTGGTAGCGCCCGATGGCGAAGTGGTAATCGCGCACGTAAGTGCAACCGTCCCGGTAAACGAACTCCCGGGCGTTACGGTAATGGTTGATGTGTTGCCGCTGGCCGCGCCGGGGCTTACGGTGAGGCTGGTGGGGCTGCTTGAAAGGGTGAAGCTGGTGCTGCTGCTGCCATTCGGCGCTTGCCAGAAATCTCCGCAACCGGCCAAAAGCGGCGCGGCCACAAGCATAAACTTCGCCCATCTTCCGATCTTCATCTCCACTCCCTCAATGCCGGCTTCTAAACCCAGTTTACAGGGTATCGCCTGGATGCGCGTATTGTCTTGCTGCCCGGTTAGACGTACGCGGGCGATCTCTTCTCTTTGATAGAAATGACGCGCTTCGGCGCGGATTCGCTCGCCGAACGCCGGACGGGCGCAGTCGCGAGAGGCTCGAAGTATGCCCAAATCCGCTTCCGGTTTGCAAGTAACTCCCTACAGATTGAACAACTCCCGCAGCCGCTTGGTTTGCGCGCGGCTTACCGGAATTTCGGTTTGCTTTTTGTCGTTCATGCGCAACTGATAGCTGGACTTAAACCAAGGCACCACCTCGCGGATGTGGTTGATGTTGACCACAAAGCCGCGATGAGCGCGCCAGAACAGCGCCGGGTCCAGCAGTTCCAGCAACTCTTCGAGCGTGCGGCATTTGGAGTCGCCCTCGAAGGTCTGGGTGACCACGCGAATCACCCCATCGTCGATGGCCGCGTAGCAGATGTCGGCCTGATCGACCAAGAGCAGGCGGCTCTGCGCCTGCACGATCAGCCGGGCCGGCTGAGGGCTGCGCGAGGCCCCCTGCGGGCGGTTGAGCAGCCGCAGCAAAGCGTCGAGCTGAGACTCAACCTGCGCCTGCGGCAGCGGGCCGTTCGCACTACCGGACGAGGTGGAAGCGATGCGGCTGCGGACCCGCTCGACTGCCTGCTCGACGCGGGCGCGGTCGAAGGGCTTGAGCAGATAATCGACGGCGTTCACGTCGAAGGCACGCACCGCGTATTGGTCGTATGCGGTGGCAAAGACGATATGGGGCAGCGGCTCGGCCACCTGCGGTGGGGCCAACTGCGCCTGCTGCGCGGCATCCCCGTTCGCCTTCGCCCGACGCTCCATCAGCCGCTTGATGACCGCAAAGCCGTCCAGCCCCGGCATCTGCACGTCCAGGAAGACAAGGTCGGGACGATGCTCCTCGATCAGTTCCACGGCCTCAATGCCGTTGCTTCCCTGCGCCAGCACCTCCACGCCGCCCACCTGGTCAAGTAGGTACTGGAGTTCCTCGCGAGCCAGTTGTTCGTCGTCGATGATGAGCGCGGAAAGGTTCATGTGGGCCGGAACTTCGATTGAGTCTCGATTGTAGGCAGGCGGCGCGACGAAGCGCAACCTTGCACCGGCGGCGATCAAAGGCGTGGAGTGCCTTATTCGCCCAGCACCCGCAGCCGCGCCGGCATGTGGTCCGCGGCCAACTCATGGCCGCAGCGGGTGCAGAACTGGTCCGTAGTGCGCACGGTGCGGAAGCAGTTGCCGCAACTGGCGGTAAGCTGGTAGTTGCACTGCGGGCAGAAGTGGAAGTCGCTCTGAACGTGTGTGCCGCACGAAGGGCAGCGAGAGACCTCCGGCTGGCGCAGCAGGAAGTAAAGCACCGCGCCGATGCCGGCCGGCATCACGAAGCAGAGCAGCATCCAGAAGCGCGCGCTCATGGCGCGGCGCGGCGCGTCCTTGCTGACGTAGCCGACCATCAGGAAATAGAGCGCGGCCAGCAATCCCCAGGAAAGGTTGAAGTAGATGCGTAGGCCGAGCGGCGGGATATGGCGCTGCTGGCCCGGCAAAATCAGCCAGAAGTAATACTCGACCAGCACGAAGGCCACAATGGCTGTCACAATGGACCACACCGGAATCAGCCGTGTGTCTTCGTTGGCGGAGATGGATTGTGGATCGCGCATAAGGCAATCCCTCCCTGGGAGGGCCTTTCAGGAGATCAAGCGCAGCTTAACCCGTATTTAGATGGACGGGGAAGAGAATCCGGAAGTTGCGCTCATTTGCAGGGGGTTTGCGCTTGTCCTATGTCAGGACTTGCGCCGCAGCCAGCCGGCTAGCAGCACGGAAGCCAGCAGCGCCACGCTGAAGAAGAATATCCATACGCTGATCTGGCTCATCAGGCTGGTCAGGTGCTCCTCTTCGATCACAGTGTCGGCGATCCACCAGACGGGCGGACAGAGCACAAGAACCAGTACCAGCGTGGCCGCCAGCGCGACGCAACGGGTCCGCTTGCGTCCGGCCTTCTGTTCCTGCATCACGCCCTGCGATGCCATCACCACGCGGCGGGTGCGATAGGCCACGGCGCATTCCCGATCGGCTTGATTTCCCGCAAGAGCCGAAACCAGGTCGGGGTCGGCATCGGTGTCTTCGCCCGACTTCATACGGCCCTCTGCATCGCCCGACTTGGCCGCACCGTAGGTGATACCGCTCTCGGCCCCGGATCGGTTGGCCGCGCCGCAGGTGCTTCGAGCTTGGGTTTGAGCTGGGCCATGCCCCGGTAAAGCCTTGATTTTACGGTGGAAAGCGGCGCTTGCGTGACCTTGGCGATCTCTTCCAGCGAAAGCTCGTCGTGGAAGCGCAGCACCAGCACCTCGCGGTAAAGCGTATCCATCTTAAGCAGCGCGCCCGCAATCCGTTCCCGATCCTCGATATTGGAAAAACGATCGAAGGGAGTGGGTTCGCCGTCGGCGACCTCGAAGCTCATGGGCCGGTCGTCGTCGCCCTTGCCCTCGAAGAGTTCGTCCAGGCTGCTCATGGTCCGCTTGCGCCGCTGGTCTATGACCAAGTTGCGGGCGATGGTGAACAGCCAGGTATCGAATCGCGCCTGCCCGTTGAATTGCGCCCCGCGCACCAGCACCCGCATCCAGACCTCCTGGAACAGGTCCTCGGCCATCTCGCGATTGCCGGTCAGATAGAGCAGATAGCGCATCAGCCGGTGCTGGTAGCGGACGATCAGCTCGTCCAGCAGGCCGGCATCCTGGCGCTTCAGGCCAGCGGAGACGGCAAGACTCTCCTGCCGGACCTGCTCGTCCTGGATGGTGGCGGAACGCGGCGCAAAAAACGGGCGGGTAATCGCAGCAGTGCTCATCTTGCTTGTTTAGACGGAATATTGCGCAAGAAGTCGCAGTGAAATTCGCTCGGAAGCGTAGAGGCTCGACCGATAGCGGCCTTTCCAGTCCTGGGGGTATCACCCGGCGCTGTTGGAAGCGGGATGATCGTCTCTGCTTGATGGGATAGGGCGCGGCGGCCTCTCCCGTGTGGCGAGGTCGTCGCGAAAAGCTCGACTGAACCTACTTCTTGCTTCCGCCAAAGTTCAAGGGAAGGCCTAACTGAAACCAGAAGTTATTGCCGCGCGGTTTGTTCTGGACCAGCGTGTCGCGGGTGTACTTGAACGCGAAGGCTTTGTGCTCTCCGAAAAAGTAGCGGAACTCGGGACCAATGGATAGATCGCGCCCGCGAAAGCCGCCCGTGACAGCGACTCCATTCACCTGGTCGTCGGAGAGTTGCTTATACAAGTATCCGTTGATGCCGACGGCCGCTTTCTTGGAGACGGCTTTCATGCCAGTGTACTCCCAGGTCAACTCGTCGCCGCTGCGATAGCCGGTGGCTCCATCCTTGAAGTTGAAGATGAGGTCCGCCTTGGAGCTAACTTCCCATGCGGCTTTGGGCGCCAGATACGTGAAAGCTCCAGTCGGACCGGCCGCGAGGTGATGCTGGCCTATGTTGAGCGTAGCGCCGCTGGTGTAAGGCGCGCCGGGCGTGTAGAAGTCAGCCTGGTAGAACCCATGCCAGTTCCCTTTGTTATAGGTCACGCCGAGGGGAACAAGCAGACAGTTGCTCACGCCGAATTTGTTGTATTTCTCTGTCGTTGTCAGTCCTGTCGGAAAGCGCAATCCTTCATAGAGAACGGGAACCGCAACGGTGCTTGCCAGCATTCCGCCCAGAACGGGAATGCCCCAGTTGTGCTCGATCTTTGCCGCATTGGCAAAGACTCTCAATTTGAAATCCGGCACAAAACTATGGCCGGAGCCGTCGTCCAACTCGTTTGCGGAATAGACTAGGTGGAAAGTATATAGCCCGGTTTCGTGGGGCGGCGGCATCATGCCCTGCAAAACGGTTTCCGCTCCCACCGGATAGACGCTGCCGCCATTTTCGGTTGCGTATGCCCTGGCGCTCAACAGCATCGCTGCCATGAAGCACCCCGCGAGACAGAGCCAAATCCAATTGCCTGTCCCCTTCGTACTCGTTTCTGCCAATCTGTCTTGCAAAACAGTCCTCCCCTATCGTTCCTTTCGAGAACGGCTGATTTTACCTTTGCTATAGTGAAACAGTTGACAGGATTCTAACACAGGGATACGGACTATTTCCGCGAGGGCTTGGGGCGCGAGCTTTTTTGCGCGCTGGCGTAGATGGACCGGGCGGTGCGCGGGTCGATGAGCCACTGCAACAGGGGCGGATGGCGGTCCATGTCCACGCGGGCTATCGAGCACTTGCGCATACGAATCGCCGCTCCGCCGTTGCCGGTCACCAGACGGCCCAGGAACCGAAAGACGTTGGGGTTGTGGCCCACCATCAGCACGCCTTCGCGGTTGGCGTATTTTGCCAGCAATTCCTGAAAATCGGCGTAATCGGCTTGGGGCGCCAGCGCCGGACTGACCTCGACTTTAGCCTCGTAACCGAGTTCGGTGCCAACAAATTGCGCGGTTTGCAGGCTGCGCTTCAGAGGACTGGAGACGATCGCGTCCACCTGAACCTTGAGCGCGTTCAGCGTTCGCGCCATCAACATACACTGCTCCTTGCCCTCTTTGATGAGGGCTCTCTTGTCGTCGAGAGCGGGGCTCTCGCGGCGAATTCCGGCATCGGCGTGGCGCATCAGGTAGAGAATCATTGGGATGGGTCCGGCGGGGTCAGGTTACGGTCGGCCAACTCCTGGAGAGTAGATATTAACACAAATGTAATACGCGGTATCGAATGCAATCCGGTGATATTTGGGACTGTCGCATTTAATTTGTTGAAAAATCGGAAGTTCCCCCCGCGCCCGCTTCGCCGGACTGGGCGCGTTGGTTCCAGGACTGGCTGGGGGACGGAGCCGTTCGATCCGAACACCGGCTCGGTGGCAACCGGCTTCGATATGGCCTTCACCTTCAAGACGCTCCCACCGTGGTGGAGGGCGACAGGCCCTCCTGGCACATCATTTTCCTTGCCGTCCCGGTAGTAAGTGGCTAGAATTTCTTCGGACAAACTTACCGCGCTGCTGGAGGCTGCGATGGGATTGACAAATTTCTTCGAATCCTCATGGAGGCATCTGTTTCCCGTGAAATTGCAAGGGGAGCAAACCGGGAATATCTCAGCGGCCACAGCGGGGGCGGGTTCCGGGGTTCCCGCTGCATCGACGGCATCGGCAACCACCGGGCGGACGCTGCTGATTCATGGCTATTCGGCCGACGGGCAGGACCTGATCCCGTGGAAAAATGCTTTGGAGAAGGTTGGAATCCCAGCGGTTCCGATCGCCATTGGAAACTACGTCACGCTCAATAACGAAGTGACGATCAAGGACCTGGGAGAAGCCTTCGACCGGGCGCTGCGGCTAACAGAGTGGAGTACGGGAGGCAAGGACGATACGTGGACCTTCGACGCGATCGTTCATTCCACAGGCATGCTGGTGCTGCGGCAATGGCTCGTCAGCGACCCGTTCGACAGGGACGATCCAAGAAGCCGGATACGGAGACTGAAGCACCTGGTGGGACTGGCGCCCGCGACCTTCGGGTCGCCTCAGGCCCAAAAGGGACGCAGTTGGCTGGGCGCGCTGGTGAAGGGCAACAAGGACCCAGGACCCGACTTTCTGAACGCGGGCAACCAAGTGCTGGATGGCCTGGAGTTGGGCAGCAGATATACGTGGGAACTGGCGCACCAGGATATGCTGTGCGAAAAGCCGCTCTACGACAAGGGATCGAATACCCCCTTCGTAACGGTGTTTATCGGCAACGTCGGCTACAGCGGAATCGACGCGCTGGCAAATTCGCCGGGGTCGGATGGAACGGTGCGCTGGGCCGGGTGTGCTCTGAATACGCGCAAGATCAACTTGGACCTGCGCCGCGAACCGAAGCTGAGGGACGCTAACGGGAATCCGGCGAGATGCGCTATTCTCCCCTGGGCCAGCGACCGGCTGGGCGCGCCGATGATCGCCGTGGAAGGACAGAATCACGGCTCTATCGTGGCCAAACCGGACCCGAATGTCGCCAACTTGATTAAGGATTTCTTCGGCATTGCGGACTCGAACGCTTACCAGGCGTGGGAAAGCAAAGCACTGTCCTTTGGCGCGAGCGCCATGCAGAAGATGAATGCCGAGAGTAGCGCCGGCAGCTTTGGCGGAGCCGGTTGGCAGCAGTTGGCGGTTCATGTATTGGACGATCACGGCGACGGAGTTGCGGACTATAACTTGCAGTTATACATCGGCGACAGCCTGAAGGATTCCGACGATCCCTCGTTCCGCCCGGTTCCCCTGATTGTGGATACTTACACGAGCGACGCCAGTTATCGCTGCTTTTATATCCGGCTCTCCGGCGATATGCTGAAGCTCAATACCCCCGGCGGCCCGCAAAAGAAGATGTGGCTGGAACTGATCGCATCGAGCGGTTCGTCGCTGATTGCGTATGAGGCGTATACGGGCGAAGACGGCGATCCGCGCCCATTGACCATCGACCACCAGGGCGGGGAGCCGGTCAAGCTGGATATTACGGGACTGGCGCAGGGCGCGGAATCGCTGCTCTATCCGTACACGACGACGCTTCTCGAGGTGTTTGTGGAGCGCGAGCCAATGCCTTTGAATCGGGTAAGTCAGTTATTCAATTTTTTGCCGTAAGCGATCGAGTCTCTTGCATAATCCCTGCGCGCCTATGTTTTTTGGGCAGCGCCGTCATGGCCTTGATTTTCAAGGTCGTCAATATACGGCTCGCTGCTAAATCGGTTGTTACTGGAGCCGGGGCGTTGCGGGAAGCGACGTTGCGGGAGCCGGCGGCGCGGCGAACGCGTTGGCCGGGACCAGCGCGGCGGGGGCTTCGTTGTCCAGCGTGACGGCGCCGTGCTCGAAGCTCTGAAGCGCGGCATCGTCGGCAGCCATTGTCATCCAGCAGACGGCGTCCTTTTTGAGAATGCTGCAAACCGTCTCCACCGTGTACTTGACCTCGGCGTGGCCGATCAGCGTGCCTTTGGCGCGTTCGATCCAAACGCTGTGGGCGCCCAGCGAATAGGCGCCGCGGAGCGGGTCCGCGAGGTCAAAGCTCTTCTTGAGACCCTCCGAGGCGCCCGAGGCAAAATCGGGAAGGTCCTTGGCGGTCATCTCCTGGCCGAAGCATGCAAACGGCAGCGCCACAACCACGACCACGGATGCAGGATCGCCGTGCTTTGCTGTCAGAGCGACCTGGGCGCAGGCAGCGCCTTTCTTTTCGTCCTCGCTGGCGGCCTCATTTTCCACTTTCTGCCGCACCGCGGGAAGCGTCGGCTTGGTATCGACGACATCCCAGTCGGATGGCAGGCTGTAGCTGAAGCCGAGGCCGCTGGCATGGGCCTGGGCCGCGGGCGCTGAGGCCGGCGTTTGTGCCAGCAGCGGAGCGCCGCAAAGGACAAGGAGTGTGGTAAACAGGCGAGATTTCATTTAGCCGCGAGTTTACCACAATCCGTGAAACCGCGGAAGCGCGTCCTACTTGAGAAGCAGAACCGACGCCGCCGATGCAATGCCGCCCAGCGAAAAGACAACCCCCACGTACCAGTAAATACGGGTACGTGTGAGCAGCGTGACCGAGGTGATGACCAGGCCAATCTCCAGCAACGCCTCGGCCAGGTCGAAGCGGTCGCCCTTGGCTTCGGCTTCGGTGACCTCTTTCTCCAGCGCCTTGGCCTCATCCTGCTCTTGTTTCAAGTCCTCTGCCCACTTGGCCTGGTGGTCGTCATAGCCCTTGGCAATCTTGCGGGCCGCGTTCTCGTCGGCGATAGTCACTACGCTGAGCAGATCCGCCGCCAGCGCTGTGTCGTTGGCGCGAATCTTGTGGGCCTGGTATTCGTTCCACATATCGGTGGCCTGATTCTGCTTGAGAATCGCCTCGGTATGGGTGCGATGGCCCAGCACGGTGGTGACGGCCACCAGCACGGCTAGCACTGTCATGGTTAAGGCGACCGGGCGCAGCGACTTCGCGTGCTCGGCGTGTTCGGCTTGTTCCTGCAACTCTTGGGCTTCGTTGGCTTCCAATGGATAAACCTCCTGCTCAATTCTCACTGCTTGTTCCAGAATAACCTGCCATGCCGGCGTCTTTAGCATCAGCCCAACATCTTCTCAGGCAGAGTCGCAGGCCAATACGCCAAGCGGACTGACCGCCTCTGCGATCCAGTGGCCAGTGAAAACGGTTAACTGTCTCTGCGGTGTTTCAGATAAAGACCGGAGCGCCAAGAGCGGCGCTGGCCAGGGCGGGTTCCGGCTCCTCGACAGGAGCTGCAGCCACCGGCACATGAGCCAGTTCCCAGGCGGAGCGGTCTTTGAGCAGGCGGGAGACCAGGGCGGTGTGCATGGCGTGGCCGGCGCGCTCGGCCACCACGTGGCCCTCAATGCGCCGTCCGGCCAGGGCCAGATCGCCGATCAGGTCCAGCACCTTGTGGCGCGCATACTCGTCGGTAAAGCGCAGCGGGCCGTTCATCGGACCCTTTACCCCCAGAATGATGGCGCTCTCCGGGCCGGCGCCGCGGATCAGGCCCATATCGCGCAGCTTCTTCTCGTCGGACTTATAGCCGAAGGTGCGGGCCGGGGCGATCATGCTGCCGTAGGTCTCGGCGGCCAAGTCCACGCAGGCGCACTGGTAGCCGATGGGCGCGGGAAAGTTGATGGCGTAGCGAATGTTGTAGCCGGAGCCGGGATAGACGCCGATGAATTTGTCGCCCTCGCGCACCTCGACGGGATGCAGTATGCGGATGGTCTCGCGGCGGCGGCGCTGGGTGCGGATGCCGACGTTGAGAAAGGCTTGCACGTAAGGCAGGGCGCTGCCGTCCAGGATGGGCAACTCCAAATTGTCCAGCTCGACGATCACGTTGTCCACGCCCATGCCGATGAGCGCGGAGAGCAGGTGCTCGGTGGTGGAGATCAGCACGCCCTGGCGCATCAGGCTGGTGGCGTAGCTGACTTTGGCCACGTTGCGCCCGATGGCGGGTATCTCAAAATTATCCAAATCCGTGCGGCGGAAGACAATGCCCGATCCGCCCGGAG
>Ga0181536_10004345_pt1 | contig 15034 bp, 6 predicted proteins | sample PEATcosm2014_Bin_41_FD_121105 | JGI IMG/M metagenome (GOLD analysis project Ga0181536, IMG submission 121105) | Peatland microbial communities from MTU Mesocosm Facility, Houghton, MI, USA - PEATcosm2014_Bin17_60_metaG | ecosystem: Environmental > Terrestrial > Soil > Wetlands > Peat | place... | reverse complement strand
TGGAAAAAATCGTAGAGCAGGAAGTGGGCGCTCTCGGCGAAGAGCCAGCGGCGCTTGAGCAGCGGCGCAATCTCGCGTTCGTGGCGCTCCACGAGCCAGTGATCGGGATTCTCCTCGTAGCGCGGCCAGCGATACTCCATGCCGTACTTTTCCGTGAATCCCTCAATCTGGCCGTGGCCGAACATGGGCAGGCCGGGAAGCGTAGACATCATGACCGCGACGCCGAAGTATTTGTCGCCCTTGCCAAACTGGTCGATGGCGGTGCGCTCGTCGGGATTGGACATGAAGTTGACGTAGCGCTTCATGATGTCGGGATCGAACTCGAGCGTATTTTTAATTACAGACCGGTACTTGGCGTTGTCCTCGTCCCTCAGCATGATCATGAAGGCCGAGTTGTAAACGCGATGCATGCCGAGGGTGCGGACGAAATAACCCTCCATGAGCCAAAAGGCTTCGGCGAGGAGCAAGGTGCCGGGCACTTCAGCGGCAACTCGGTCGACCACCTCGCGCCAGAACTCGTGCGGCATGGCGCGGTCGAACTCGGCCTGGTTCATCCCGTATTCAGCACGCGATGGGATAGCACCGCTGGAGCCGGGGCCGGGAAACCAGAGGCGATGAAAGTGCCGCTTGGCGAGAGTCATGGCGGCGTCAAAGCGAATCACCGGAAACAGGCGCGCGACATGCAGGATGGTCTGAATCACCTGTTCGCGGACGGCGGGGTTCAGGTAGTCGAGCTGTGCGGTGTCGTTCCAGGGAAAGCTGGTGCCGTCGTTGCCGTGATAGATGTAGCGGGTCTCACCGGTGGCTTTGTCGCGGCGGCGAAACACCACGGCGGCATCGGACTGATCGTAGTAGTGATCCTCGATTTTGAGCTCCACGCGTCCATCGTGCGAGAGATCGGGACCTTCGAAGCTGTAGGAGGGATAGGGCGAATCCGGGCGCGCGATAAACCACTCGGGGTGTTCAATCACCCAGGGCGAATCGATACCCATGTGGTTAGGCACCATGTCGCTGGCCAGGCGGATGCCGTGATGGTAGGCGCGGTCGCGCAGGGTGATGTAGGCCGCTTCGCCGCCTAGATCGTCGGCAATGCGATAGTCGAAGAGCGAGTAGGCCGAAGCGACGGCTTCGCGATTGCCGCAGAGCTGTTTGATGGTGCGCGAGGCGCGGCTGCGCTCCCAGACGCCGATGAGCCAGAGCGAATTGACGCCGCGATGCGCGAGCTGCGCGAGATCTTCGTCGGGGATCTCATCGAGGCGGCCGATGTGGCGGCCGTATTTGCGGCTCAACTGCGCTAGCCACACATAGCTGCTCTTGGCGATGAGCACTGCGCCGGGCATCCACGCCGTGTCGGGCGAGAACTTTTCGTATTCGTGGGCCGGATCGCCGAAAACGGGCACTTCGGCATGGCTGACATCGGAGGGCCACTGCTGGCGGCCGGTCTGGCGGCGGCGCTCGGCGGCTTCGCGGGCACGGGCAGCCGGCGGGTTGAACTGCATCCAGATGGCCAGCTCTTCCTCACGAAGGATCTCGCCGGCCATGAGCAGGAAGCGTTCCAGAGCGTCGCCGAGCAACGGCTTCCACAGCCGCCGGATCAGGTCGAGCTGTTCGCTGAGGGAGGCGGGCGAACCGGCCGCGGGTGCCTGCAGAAGGTCAAGCAGGCTCACGGGCTTTGCGTCGGGCAATGGAATGAGCGGACGCGTGGCGAAATACTGCGGCATTTGCGCCGTAACTTTGCGATAGACCGTTTTTTCGGCAAGGGAGCGGTCTTCAAAAAGTTCTTCGAACGGCTTGAATGCCTGATTGCGATTCGCCGACCAGAGCAGGAGCAGCTCTTCAAGCGCCGCGGCACGATGCGGCAGACCCGCGGTTTGGCCGGCGAGCCATTGCGCCGGCGTTTCCTGGCCGCGGATCACGCTCTGGCCTGGAAACTGCTCGACAAAGGCGAGCAGCATTTTATCGACATTGTCAGTGCCCACCTGGGCGCCGAACCAATCGAGTGCCGACGTCATCACCTCGGGATCGAACTGCTGACGATAGCGGGCCATGAGCACGTGACTGGCTTCGTCAATGAGCCCCATGGCGAAGAGCTGCCCGGCGTGGACGGCCTGCTCAGGATGCTTTTCGACATCGCGCACCTGGTTCATGCGGTGAGCGAAAGCGCGGCACGCGCCAATGCTGGCCAGAATCACGTTTCCGTTGTAGGAAAACAGGGATTCGGCGAACCCATAGCGCTCTCGTGCCTCGCGCGCAATGTGAAATTCCATGGTCAAGGTTGCCGCACTCCGTCCCGCGCCCGCCGCATCGGACGAGCCCGGATTCTTCCCTTCCCGGCTGCACGATTGCCCTGCCGGGCCAACACATGGCTCGGGCCCAACCGCGGCCAGAGCTAAAGGTACATCAAAAAAGAGGAACAAGCTGCCGGAAACTGTGATTGTAAATGTACGATGCCCCTTGCCGCAGCCGCTTGGCCTGAGGGTGCGCTTTTCAGGAAAACGCAGGGGGTTGTGCGGTCAACATCGTAAAATGAAGCGCAACGATCGCATGCCCGAATTCACTCATCCCGATCGGCCAGGCGCGCAGCCGACGCGTGCCCTGGCTTATTTGATCAGCACCTACCCGACGCTCTCCATGACGTTCGTGCTGCGCGAGGTGCTGGCGCTGCGCGAGCTGGGATTCCGCGTGGAGACGGCATCGATCAATCCGCCCGACCGGCCGGCGGACCGGCTGACGCCGATCGAGGCGGACGAAGCCAAACGAACCTATTGCGTGAAGCGGCATGGGCTCTCCGGGGCGACTGTGGCCAAGTTGCAAACGGTATTCGGGAATTTTGGCGGCTACTGGCGAGGCGTGGCGCTGGCGTTCCGGCTGGCGGGACTGGATCTGCGGCGGCTCTATTTGAACCTGATGTACTTCATCGAGGCGCTGATGGTGGGCCAGTGGATGAAGCGGCAGGGATTGCGGCATCTGCACGTGCATCTGGCCTCGCAGGCGGCGAGCGTGGGTCTGTTTGTGCGGACCGTCTTTGGCTTCGGCTTCTCGCTTACAGTGCACGGGCCGGATGAATTTTACGACGTGGAGCGGCAGATGCTGGCGCCCAAGATTGAAGCCGCCGATTTTCTCTGCTGCATCAGCTCGTTTGCGCGCAGCCAGCTGATGAAGCTATCGCCGTATGAGCATTGGAACAAATTCGTGGTGTCGCCGCTGGGGGTGGATCCGGAGACCTTTGCGCCGCGGCCGCAGCGGGCGGCGCCGGAGACCTTCGAGATTTTGTGCGTGGGACGGCTGACACCGGCCAAGGGCCAGCACATTTTGATCGACGCCGTGGAACGGCTCACGCAGGAAGGCCGGCGCGTGCGGCTGCGGCTAGTGGGCAGCGGACCCGACGAGACCTCGCTACGGGAGCATGCATCGCGCAGCATAGCTCGTGACTGCGTGGTGTTTGAGGGCGCGATCAACCAGGATCGCATCCGCGACTTTTACTCGACGGCCGATGCGTTTTGCCTTCCCAGCTTTGCCGAGGGCCTGCCCGTGGTGCTGATGGAAGCCATGGCCATGGAAATTCCCTGCGTAACCACGCACATCGCCGGGATTCCGGAGCTGATCCGTGATGGGCTGGACGGGTTGCTGGTGCCGGCCTCGGACGTGGACGCGCTGGTGAAGGCCCTGGCCCGCCTGATGGACGACGCGGAGCTACGCCAGCGAATGGGGCAAAGCGGGCGCGCACGCGTTGTGGAGCTTTACGATTTGCGGCGCAACGTGGAAAGGCTGGCAGCCATTTTCGCGGAGCGCGTGTGAAGGCAGCTTCCAGCCTCTAGCTTCCAGCCTGTTCATTGTTGAGCCGAAGATCTCAATTTGCCGATGCATTGGCTCGAAGCTCATAGCGAGTGGTTGTTCCTTCGATGTTACTGGCCCATTCGCTGGTAGAGGCCGATGATCTGGCCCTGGGACAGGATGTGGCGATCCATCGCGGCGTCCAGTTGTCTCCTGGTCGCTCCTGGCGGCAAATCCAGAAGCCGATCGAGGGCATACACCCGAAACACATAGTGGTGCGGGTTGCCGCGCGGCGGGCAGGGACCCCCATATCCGAATTGGCCGAAGTTGTTCTTTCCCTCGGCGGATCCCTGCGGCATGGCGCCTTGCGTGGACGTGCCCTCGGCCAGTTCTCGCACCCCGGGCGGGATGTTGTAGACCAGCCAGTGAGTAAAGTCGATGGGCGCATCGGGATCGTCCATCTCAAGGACGAAGCTTCTTGTGCCGTGCGGCCCAAATTGCCACGCGAGATGCGGCGAAAGGTTGGCGCCATCGCAGGTATACCGGCGAGGAATCATTCCTCCATCCGAGAAACTCGAGCTGCGGACCCCTAACGACGCGCGCGCCTGGCCGTATGCGTGTTGGGATCGCTGCCAAAGCAGGACTGAGGCCAGCAGGCATGAAAAAAGGACAATGGCAAAGGGATAAATCCGCTTGAGGCAGGGCCCGTGGTCGATCTTAATCATTTCCGGTTTCATCGTTCCTCTCCGCATAGGTCTCCAGAATCGTTGGTCACCCAATTTTGAAATCAGGCGGAATCGCCGCGCACCGTGCCTACTGGCCCTGCGCCGCGTTGCGCGTTTTTCGTGACCTGTCTGGCAACAACGTGAAACTGCCTTCAAGCATACTTCGCTTTCCACACTTATGAAGATGCCGGCGCGTTGCCACGAATCGAGGTTTGCAACCAGACGAAGAGAGGCAGCCGGTGTGCCCCAGCCTCGCAAGAAGGCTAAGTCGATCGAGTGGAGAGGTAGCAGAGCCCGGTTGAATGCACCTGACTCGAAATCCACTTCCTGGTAAATCGTGACTTTCAGATAGCCGGTTGCGCTGCCTCCCAGGAGAATCTAGCCCGACATGAGGCAAATTGCCCGCACCGCGGCGCCCGGAACCTCTCTTATTCGCCTTCGTCTTCAATATCGACGCACTCTCGGTACGCCCCGAATCTCGGGCACACTCGTGATACCATCGATCCAAATTCACGTTATTCCATAGTATGGTCTGCCCGAAATGCGATAGCGATGACATCCGCGTATCTCATCATGCGCATACGATGGACGTTGTTTATCACATGGGCGGCCAGGAAGCGTATCGCTGTCGCAAGTGTCTTTATCGTTTTTACGGTCCAAAATCCGCCGCACTGGGAATGAAAGAGTTCCATCGACCGAGGGGATTTGTTCGCGCACCGCAATCGAATAAGCGATTTGAGAGGCGCGCTCGCTTGCCGTATCAGATAATAACCGTTGCGTTATTTGCCGTTGCGCTCCTGATCTTCTGGTATTTCATTCGCTATATCGCAACCCGGTGATCTGTGCCAGTAGACAGGTTTCTGGCAAACCGATCCGGAACGATTCGTTCTTGCGGCCCTCCGCGAGCCAGTTCGCCGGTGTCAGGCGCCAGCCTAATCCGCACCGATGAACTGGTTCTTCAGCGCTTGAATTCCACTACGCGAGGGGAATCATTTGAACTTTGCGTCTCTTCCGGTCCTTGTTTAAGCCGATCCGAGGATCGCGCTATATAGAGGAGGGCCAGCATCGCAAACAGCCAGCCTGAGACTGCAGGGCGAGGGAAAGGATAATCGACGCAGGCATGGAGCATGACGGCGATCAGTCCAAGACCCCAGGGGTGGCGGAGCGCAGTCGGCACCGCGGCCGCAAAAGGAATAAATACTAGCAGGAAGAAGGGAATCCCTCCGTCCGCGGCAAATTCTGCCCAATCGTTATGGGCGTGGTTGGCGTAAACGGGGAAGTCCTTGACGGCATGTTGCTGGTAAACCTCTGGAAATGTTCCCAGTCCATACCCCGTCAGAGGCCGATGCTCCGCCATATCCACGGCTGAGAGCATGAACTCGTACCTTCCCTCATAGGGGTCACTTTGTTGAAAGCGCTCCCAGACCTTCTGCCAGCCCACGACGAATGTGAAGACTGCGGCAAGAAGAGGCACGATCATCAGGGGCACTATGGTTGCGTGGAACGACCGTCCCGGCTCTTGCCGCTTGCGCAGAACCAGTCCGAACGCCAGCATGGCCAGCAACTCAACTGTGCAGAGGACAGTGCCGGAGCGCGAAGCGGAGCCGATCACGGAAGCGTAGAGCACACCGGCGGAAAGTGCGTATCCCCAGCCGCGCCAGCCATCGCGCATGGCCCACCAAAGAGCAATTGGCAGGGATACTTCGATGAATTGCGAGTAATTGTTGTAGTACTGGAATGTTGCAAATACCGTGTCATATCCCGATGGGAAAACCCATAAAACTCTGCCCTCTGACGTGAAGAGCTGGATGAGGCAAAGCACAGCCATCACCGTGGCAAAGCTCAAGAAAACCGTAAGAACGATCTCGCGGTCCGCGCGGGAGCGAACCACGACTTGCGTGAGGAAGAACACCGCGGCCAATGCTCCCCAGCGCAAGACAGCTTCGCGAGTTTCGAACGTCGAAGCCGTAGTATGCGCAACGATTTGAATCACGCCCCAGACGGGAATGAAATACACGAGCCACGGCGCCACACCACCGGCCAGATTCTCTCTTCCCCGCCGCATGCCATAGAGCAGATACGTTGCCGTGAGGGCGTAGATGCCAATTTGAAAGGCTTCAGCAGGCCAGGCTTCCCGAACAAATACCGTGCACGTGCTGAACATGAGCAACAGAACCAGCGTTGCGCCTGTTGCGATCTGAGCCCAGCGGCGCTTTGTGCCTGACGGACTGCCTTCCTCTGCGGCTGCGAGTTCATGTGTGGCTGACATTGCGCCCCATTCTACTTCAGTTCTCTCCGGCCATAAAACGGCGCTATTCAAAGTCAACAAAGACATTTGGAGATCAACGCAGGAAGTGCCATAAACTTCGGTACCGGTACCCCGGCAATGCCAGAGGCTGTTGAAACGCTCGACCCGGAAATCAATGGCTTATGGTTGAAACTGGTTGGCCCACCTCGCTCTGCGGCTGCAAGCTCATAAATGGCGGACATCGTGCCGCATTCTAATTCAGTTTTTTCCTCAGCCAAAGAACAGCGCTTTTTAATACGACGAGAGGGCAATTGTAGTTCAACTCGGAGAGCGTAATTACCTTGGTAAGAGACCGGTACCTCAGTAATGCCGGATGCTCAAGAAATGCTCGACTCGCACATGATCGACTGCTAAGGTCGAAAGTGGCCGGCTTCCCCGTTCTCGAGTTCAAAAGCCAGGTTTCAACAAGCACAAGAGAAAAATCAGACAACCGATGAACGACGCTCAGCGGCGCATGATCGTTGCTGTTGATGCGCACGTGTGTGTCGAAATCATCGTGCTGTAACGCTTGCATGAATCGTCGATTTTTGTCCCCAGGAGATCTATGTTTCAACACAGTTTCCCCACCGTCCTCTCAACGCGTGTCTCAATTCAGGGCATTACTTCAGTTGCCTCAAAAATCACCGATGAACCACAACGGGCACCAGTCCATAGGCGGTGGCACATGCTCGTTGAGCCAATCCTTAAGCGCACAATCGGAATCGCAGTTCTCATGGCAGGTTGCACGTGTTTCGCACAGCAGACTCCGATTCCATTCGGACAGATCCAACGCGACGCCCGGTTGTCGGCAATGCGGATGCCGTCCAACTCTGATCTTGCGATCGTGTCCCTTCCTGAACCCGCTTCCGGAAGTTCAAGTTCCGCGCTTCCAGTCTTTTTTGCGCCGCCGGTTTCGGCTTCGTCCTCTGCAGGATTCAAACGCGTGCCCGCCGGTCGAAGCCCGAGAATCTTCGATGCAAGATACTTCTGGCTCAACGGTCTGCACCTGACCTTGGCTGTTTCCGACATTGAGATGACGCAACACTGCATCGATGCGCACACGTGCAGAGAAGCGAATCCGCTCATGCCGTCCTCACAGGCAGGAAAAATCGGCGTCAACCTCGGGCTTGTCACCTATACGGCAGCCAGCAGCTATTGGCTCAGGAAGCGCAAGTCGAAGACTTGGTTTCTCGGAGCGACAGTGGGCATCACCGCTCACACCGTGGGTCTGGCTTCAGGATTAATGCACCGATAAGCACGGGCGAAGAGCTCGACGGCAGATGAAACCTGCTGAAACCGTCCGGGCTGCCCTTCGCCCCGTTCTCCTGGTGCCGATCACCTTCCCCAAGCCCTTCGGTTCTTCGCCGTTGGAACGAATACGAAAAGGGTGTCGCACCGAGCACTCGGGGATATATTCTCTGGTGGCCGGGCAAGCAAAATGGAAATTCCGGTTAACATCGGGCAGTCCATCCTAGAGCGCGGTAGAATTGATCATCCGAAGGCTCTCTCCACCTAAGGTCCTCCCCCTCTGAGCCTGGGTATTTGCGCGTACTATAAGTGTGAGTTGCAGGGTCGAATCAGGGGAGAATCTCGATTTTTCAGACGTACCAGCACGCTTGACGAATTGACCGGCCATCTGGCCACGCCCATGCTCGATGCACTGCTGAAGGGCGGGGGTTGGAGATGTTAGCGCAGTATTTTGGATTCCAAGAAGAACCGTTCGGGGCAGCCCCCGATCCGCGATGGTTGTACCGCAGCGCTCAATATCGAGAGGCGCTGGCGTCGCTGCGCCATGGCTTCCAAAGCAATCGAGGCTTTTCGACACTGATTGCGTCTCCCGGCCTGGGAAAAACCACGCTTCTGTACCAGTTCCTGCACGATATTCGGGATTCCGCCCGTATTGTTTTTCTATTCGATACCCAGAGCGGGCCGCTCGGATTGCTGCGATACATTTTGCGCGATCTTGGGATTACTCCGGCAATCAACGGCGACGAAATGCACGTGCAATTGGAAGACGTTCTGGTCAAAGAGGCCCGGGCAGGGCGAGTCGTCGTGGTGGTCGTCGATGAGGCCCAGAATTTGTCGGATGAAGCGCTGGAAATGCTTCGCCTGCTGACGAACTACGAGACACCGCGGGCCAAACTGGTGCACATCGTGCTCTCAGGACAGCCGGCTCTGGCCAAGACGTTGACCCAGCCTTCCATGGAACAGCTTCGCCAGCGGGTTACGGCCAGTTGCTGGCTTGAACCGCTTTCGATTGAACAGACAACTGCCTACATCCGTCACCGCGTGGAACAAGCGGGATACCGGGGCGCACCTCTTTTCAGAAAGGATGCGCTCAATCGGATCCTGTTAGCCAGCCATGGCGTCCCCCGGATCATCAATAACCTGTGCTTCAACGCACTCTCGCTGTGCCGCGAAAAAAAGCTTAAACAAGTGGATGGCAAGATGGCGGCTGAAGCGATTGCCATCCAGGAACTGGATCCTGAGGTAAGAAAGAAGATCACGGACCGCTGGACGGTTGGCAGCGAACAGGCGTTTCAACCGGCACCAGCGTTTCTGCCTGAACGGCCGATCCGATCTGAGGCGCCGGTTCAGATCGAGCAGCCGCGTCGGACTGAACCAGCGATCCAACCTGAACGACTGCCTACGATCGAAGAGCCACTTCGAGTGGCGCAACCGGCTCGAGCTCAAAAGCCGCGTCAAACTGAACCAGCGATTCCGATGGAGCTGCCGCCTGAGTTCGAAGAACCACTCCAAGCGGCACCACAGGTTCGAGCTGAAGCGCCGCGTCGGACTGAACCAGCGATTCCGATGGAGCTGCCGCCTGAGTTCGAAGAACCACTCCAAGCGGCACCACAGATTCGAGCTGAAGCGCCGCGTCGAATTGAACCCGCGATTGAGCCTGAGCTACAGCTTGAGATCGAAGAACGACTCCACGCGGCGCAACCGGTTCGAGCTGAAGAGCTGCGTCAAACTGAGCCAGCCATTCAGCCGGAGCTGCCGCCGAAGATTGAAGAACCGCTCCAGGCGGAAGAATCGGCCCGAACTGAAGACCTGCTGCAAATAGAACCAGCGATGCAATCGGAGCTACCGCCGGAGACGGAGAATCTGTTTGAACTGGTAGATCTGGATGAAGCCGCAGGACGAAAGCCGGTTTGGAAAGTAGTGAGGTTCACCGTTGCGGCAGCGGCAGTGCTGCTGATTGCATCATTGATCGCTCAGTTCACCCTCCCTGCACGCTGGCGGCCATGGTCTCGTCTCGCGGATTCCATGCAATCTTCGGGTCAAAAGACTCAGTCTGTGTCAGACACCCCGACCTCCGAGGCAAACGTAAGCGCGGAGAACGCCGGTGCACCGCCGAAGCCCTCGCCGCTGAAGACCTATAGCCTGCGTGCCGTAATCCCTGTGCCAGCCAGTGCAAATATGGGCCAGGTCACCACCACAGAGCCCTCTGCAAGGACCAAGGCATCGCCGGCCGAATTACCCTCTCCGCCAAGTTCTGCGCCACCCCGGGCAAACGCTGATCGAGTCGAGGTTGCAGGGACTCCTTCGAAAACTACGTCGTTGGCCAGCACGGTTGCGCCCCCGTCAATTCCCGCACCAGCCGCGGTAAACACGAGCAGGATCCCCATCGCAGAGCCCGTTTCGAAGGCCAAATCATTTCAAATTACAGTCGAACCCAATCAAACGCTTCGCGAGATCTGCGTGCGCTACCTGGGAGTCTGGGATCCAAAGCGGCTGCATGAAATTCAGGCGCTGAATCCACAACTGACCGACTTGGATCACCTCCTGGTGGGGCAAAGGATCTGGCTGCCAGCACCCGAACCGGCACCGCTCGCCCAACCTTCCACGCCGCAGGGAAATTCGAGCCCGGCTCCCGGCGCTGGCCCCAATGCCAAGGTCACGCCGCCTTCCATTGCGCCCGCGATCCGCAACCCGGGCGGTGGCGCCCGGGGCTCGACGGGGACGGGCAATGGCGCCCCGTCTGGCTTGATCGCCAAAAAAAGGACTAACGTAGCCCCTGCAGGCCTTCCAACTGTCACCGGAACGGCCAGGGCTGGAAGTTACGGCAAGGTCGCCCCAGTGCCCGCCGACATGCTACCTCCAGCCTTGCCGAGTAATCCAGCAGAGGAAGGCACGCCCAATTGCGGCGGGGTCAACGAAATACCCTGCCCGAAGCTGCGCGTCCGGACCTCGGAGGATCCGAACTGAGAAGGACCACTGGGCAAGTGTTCAGCCTCTCTGGTCAGCGCAGAATCGTAGAAGCGTTTTGCGAGTTACACTGCGTGGCCGCAGAGAGCAGAATCCGGGCCTGGAGGGGAACCGCGTAGCGCCAACGACTTTGTCCAGGTAATCTTGGACACGCCGAAGATGACTGGAGTACAGCAGGCGCACAAGGAAGATGACCTGCATCGAAGGTTAATTCGTCTTGTCGCCAAGCGAATCGAGGATGCTGTCCATCTCCGGGCGCCCCAGCCCAAGTGAGCGCAGTTCCTTGAAATCATTGCGAATATCGTTGCCCAAGAGGTGGTCCCCCCATGGCTTGTCTTTGATCGCACTGTACAGGCGCCTGGCATCCTCGATGCGGCCCGCAAAAAGGTATGAGTGTGCGAGATTGACCTTGATCCAGGTTTGGCTCGGGTCCAATTCGAGACCCTTTTCGGCGCAGGTCTCTGCCGTCCGAGCGTCGCCCGCGCGAATAGATTCATACGACAGATTTCCCCAGAACTGTGCAAGGGAGGCGCTTGCGTCTTTGCTGATGAAACTGCAGTTCGTTTCCACGAGGTGCATCACGTTCCGCGCTTCGGCTTGTGCCTCATCAACGCGCTTCAATGCGACGAGCGAATGGATGATCCCGAGAGTTTCCACGCTGTTCAGCGCGTCGAGATTGTTTCCATTACAGTCGCCGATGACGAGCGATCGCGCCATATCCTTTTGATCCTGAGCCAATGCCAAAGCCTTGTCGAAGTCCTTCAGTCCCTCATAGGCCTGCGCGGCGTTACCTTTGCTTTGGACGAGCAGAACCTCGTTGTCCGGGGTCGTCCAGCGAACGGTGGTCAAGAGCGCCCACGTGGAAGCCTCATCGTAAGACTGCAGCGCTGTTTTGTAGTCATTTTGTCCGTAGTCGAATCCACCTAACGCGATCAACGCCTTGATGTATCCCTGCAGATCGGACTGTTGCATGGAACTCTTCCACTCCTTGAAGGTGGAAACTTCCTCCTCGAGTTCCGACCTTGCAGCCTTTAGATCGCCGAGCTCCAGCTCAGTGTTCGAGGTTCTGCCATAGGCGAGCGCAACCGAGCTTCGGCGAGTGGCATCGGCCCGCGCCAAGTCCAATGCGAAATGTTTTTCCTGCCGGTACCATTCGAGCGCCTTGCTGGGGTTCCTGGATCTCTCCTCCAGGTCTCCCAAGCGCTCTGCAATGACCAGCTTCTTGTACCTGGCTTCGGGTGAGTCGCCGAGTTTGTCGTTACTCGCCGCCGCATCCTTAAAGTCCTGCCGCGCGGCGTCGTAATTGTTTGCCGAAGCCTCGGCGTCGCCCCGGCCGATCAGATCCGTCACCAGGTTGAGATCTGGCTTGCCGCCTTGTTGCGTTCGGAGCTTTTCCTGGGAGTACTGGATGGCAACGCTGTACTCGCGAATGGCGGCCTCGTAATCCTTTTGGTTATACTCGAAGTCTCCGAACATTCCGGCTATTCGATCCACGTCGGCCAGATGCTTCGGGTCCAATTGCGCCGCTCTGATCTCCGCCTGCACCGCCAGAGAGAACCAGGTATCCGCGTCCTGCGGATCGCGATCCTTTTGCAATTCTGCGCATTCCTCATATGCGTCTTCCAGTGCGTCCCAGGTTTTCGCGTCCAGGCCGCCATGCTCGTTGCTGCGCTGCAATTCACTGCTCTTGACCCGGACCTCGTACAAAAGGGCCTTTGCCTCTTTTTCATCGGGTTTGCGGAGCATGATCCGCGCTGCTCGAGCGATCGCTTGCAGCGCTCTTGCCTGCAACCACAGATCTTTCTCGTTGAGCATCGGCTGCGCGTATGCGAGGAATGCCCGGTATTTGTCCTCGTCGAAGCCGTAGGCCCTGGATTCGAGATCGGCGATGTAGAAGAGCAGGCTCAATTTGAGGCTCTTCCCTGACGGGTCATTTTTCATCATCAGGAGTGCATCTACGGATGTCAGTTCGTCCTCGAGCTGCTTTTGATGGCTCTGTATGCTTGAATTAAGTTCATCCTTTTCCTTTTGGTCCGTCGCGGTCCGATAGTGGGCCAATACCTTCAGGGCATCCTCGTAGGTATCCGGAATAGCGGCGTCAGCGACGCTCATGATGGCGCCGGACTCCGCGAGGGACTTTTGGTGTTCCTCTTGTACCTCCAGTTTGCTTTTGTTCGCTTCGCGCTCCTCCATTTCCGCTTTGTCGCGCTGAACTTTCAGTTCCCGGGTCTGATTTTGAAGCTGAACATCCTCCTGCTTCAGCTGGGCATTTGTCTGCTCTAGCGCGTGGTTCGAAGCTTTGACGCTTTGTTCCGCCCGGTGGGCCTCGCGTCCCTTCACCACGGCCCAAATTGTCAGCGTCCCCAGCACAGCGAAGGCCACGGCGCCAATTGCGAGAGCGGCGATGGCCTTTCTACGGAAGGAGCGGTGCAGCTCTTCCCGCTTGCGCTCTTCTTCTTCGCGTGCAACACGCGCAGCACGCAATTCGCGGCTTTTCTTCACCACACCAATCAACAGGTCATGCGACAGCTCCACATGGCGCGTTCCCAGGCGATCTTCGAAGCACAGCAGCCGCCCACGGACCAGGGTTTCCAGGTCCTGCAGGCTCACGCCTTCGTCAAGAGCCTCCTTAAGCGGAATGGTGAGGCGGAATCCCGACGCGCTGAGCAGACGGTCTTCCACAAACAGGCGTACGCGCGGCGCCAGGCCCTCGAAGCTGCGCTCGTACATGGCTTCTATAATCTCGCCTCGTTCCTTGGCAACCAGCTCGCTGGTAATGCTCCCGAGGCCTAACGCGACCATGCGCCGGAACAACTCGTCGCACATCACGCTCAGATAAGCAGGCTCGATTTCCGCCTGTGCAATTGCGCTTTTTGTAGCTCCAGTCTCTCCGGCTAATGCCGCGACGATGTCCTGGGCTACTGCCTCGCTTACCCAGGGTTTGCCGGAGTTGACAATCACCTGCAGCGCGCGTGCTCCGTCGAGGGGAAGCAGCCCCATCCGGTTGTGCATGACAGACGGCATGGTCTCGCGCAATTGATCGAGCCGGGAGACAAAATCCTCGCGCAGCGAAAGCACGACCTTGTAATTTGGGCTGCCGAGGTCGATGTTGACCAGTTCCGCCGATTCCTTGATGCGCTGTTCCACGACCGCGGGGATGCGGTTCTCGACGAGGTCGGCCAGTTGCTGCAAAAAGTCCGTTGCCTGCCTCTGATCCTTGCCGATCGTGAATGCCTCTTCAAACTGATCGAAAATCAACAGCGGTGTAAGCTGATCGTTTCTTGGTCCCCAGAAATCGGTGCCGTGAAAGAACTCCCACAGGGTCGCCGTCGGATTCTCGCCGATACGGCTGTCGGTTTCGAGCCCGTTTTTGCGGGCATTCTCAAGGGTAGTGTCCTTCACATAAGCCACAGGATCGACTTCGGGATCGGCAAAATTGAGCTTCAGCGGAACCGGAAAGTACATACCCGCGCGCAAGCGCGGAATCACGCCGGCATTCAGCAACGACGATTTCCCCAATCCCGACCGGCCGAAGAGGACCGTGAGCCTTGCCCGTTGAATCAGGCGCAGAAGTTCCTTAATCTCTGCTTCTCTGCCAAAGAACAGATCGCTCTGCTGTTCCGTATAAGCTACTAGTCCCGGCCATGGATTCTGAAGCGCCACAGGCGCAGGAGTCGCTTCGGTGCTCATCTTGGCCTCCGGTAGTTGCGAATTCCGCGATTGAGTAGTTCCATGAATTCCGGCTGCAACTTGCCATCGCGAAGCTCGGCCCAGTGAAGGCTGCGATATGGTTCATCGATAGACGCCGCCCCTTTGGGCGTGTCGTCGATCACCAGCGGCTGCAGGAAGGCATCGTCCTTGCGTCTTGCCCCGGCAGCGGCTTCAGCCCATTTCCATTCCTTGAACACGTAACCGCCAAGAGCCCTGGAAGGCAGCTCGAACGTGCGCGAGATGATGGCAACGAAAAATGCGGCCTTGGATATATTCTCGCGAATCCTCTGCTCGTAATCGTCTCCCGATTCAAGGCGCTTTT
>Ga0181536_10004342_pt1 | contig 15038 bp, 15 predicted proteins | sample PEATcosm2014_Bin_41_FD_121105 | JGI IMG/M metagenome (GOLD analysis project Ga0181536, IMG submission 121105) | Peatland microbial communities from MTU Mesocosm Facility, Houghton, MI, USA - PEATcosm2014_Bin17_60_metaG | ecosystem: Environmental > Terrestrial > Soil > Wetlands > Peat | place... | reverse complement strand
CTCGCTGATCGACCGCATCGTCGCGAACGAGCCGATCGCGACCTGATTTCCACCGCCCCCTAGCCGGGCGCCGGCGTGCGCGTGAGCGGGAAGCATGTGGGCGGCGATTCGTCCGTGGCTCTTTCCGGTGTGGTGCATCGGCTGCGGCGCGCCGGAGGTCGGGCTGTGTGCGGCGTGCGCCGCCATGGCCCGGCCGGTGACGGCATGGATCGACGGTCTGCCCGTGACGGCCGCCGGCGAGTACGCGGGCCCGCTGCGTGAGGCCGTGCTTGCGACCAAGCGCGGCGAGCGCGCGTATCTCGATCCGCTGGCCGGGCTGCTGGCCCCGCTGATCGGTGCCGGCTCCGTCGTCGTGCCGCTGGTCACCACGCGCGGGCGCGCGGCCGAGCGCGGGTTCGACCAGGCGCGCGAGCTGGCGCGGCGCGTCGCCGTTCTGCGTTCGGCGGCGTGCGCGGACGTGCTGCGCAAGCGCGGTGCCGCCCAGCGCGGTTTGGGGCGGGCGGAACGGCTGACCGCGAGCGGCCGTTTTGCCCTGCGCCCGGAAGCCCGCTTGCCGGCCCGCGCCGTGTTGCTCGACGACGTGGTGACGACCGGCGCCACGCTGCGCGACGCGGCCCGGCTGCTGGCGGGCGCCGGCTGCACGGTGCTGGGCGCCGTCGTCGTCGCGCGAACCCCGCCGGGGCGCGAAACCCAGCGCCGCGGCGGAAGGTTGGTCGAAGCGTGAAAGCGATTTGGAACGGCGCCGTGCTCGCCGAAAGCAACAGCACCGAGGTCGTCGAGGGAAACCAATACTTCCCGCCCGACTCGATCAAACGCGAATACTTCAAGGACAGCGCCACGACGAGCGTGTGCCCGTGGAAGGGCACGGCGTCGTACTACACGGTCGACGTGAACGGCAAGCAGAACCCCGACGCGGCGTGGTACTATCCGGCGACCAAGGACGCGGCCAAGAACATCGAGGGCTACGTCGCGTTTTGGAAGGGCGTCGAGGTTACGCCGTAAACGAACTCGACGCGACCTATCTGGCGCGCGCGGTCGAGTTGGCCGCGCGCGCGCTCGGCGATACGGCACCCAACCCGCCGGTCGGCGCGGTCATCGTGCGCGACGGACGCACGCTCGGCGAGGGCTGGCATCATCGCAAGGGTGGGCCGCACGCGGAGGCCGAGGCGTTGCGCGCCGCGAGCGAGAGCGGCGAAGACGTGCGCGGCGCGACGATGTACGTCACGCTCGAGCCGCACGATCACGAATCGACGATGCCGCGCTGCAGCGTCGCGGTGATCGAAGCCGGCATCGCTCGCGTCGTCGTCGGCGCACTGGACCCGAACGTGCGCACGCACGGTCAGGGCGTGGAACGCCTGCGCGGTGCGGGCGTGGCGGTCGACGTCGTCGAGGATCCGGCGAGCCTGGCGCTGATCGAGCGTTTCGCCTACACGATCGGTTCCGAGCTGCCGTTCGTTACCTTGAAGATGGCGATGTCGCTCGACGGATACATCTCGCCGCGCGGCGGCACGTACCGCGTCACCGGCGAGGCCGCACGCGAGCGCGTCAACGATCTGCGCGCGGCGCACGACGCGGTGATGGTCGGTGCCGGAACCGTGCGCGTCGACGACCCCTTGCTCACGATTCGCCCGCACCGCACGCGCGTCAAGCCGTATGCCCGCGTGGTGGTGGCGGGAGCTACGCCGCTCGCGCCGTCGCACCGGGTCTTCGCCGAACCGGCCGGGGCACCGCCGGGAGCGTATCGTCCCACCATCGTCCTGGCGCCGGAACCCGGCGCGCGCGAGGTCGACTTGCGCGCAGCGCTGATCGCGCTGCGTGCGGGCGGCATCGAGACCGTCCTGTGCGAGGGCGGACCGGCCTTGGCCGGCAACCTGCTCGCCGCGCGTCTCGTGGAGCGCATCGTGTGGTTCGTCGCCCCGGCGTTCTTGCGCACGCCCGGCGCCGTGCCCGTGCTGGCCGGCGCGGATCTCAGCGCGCTTGGAAACGGATGGGCATTCGATGAGGTCGAACGGGTGGGCAACGATCTCATGATTACCGCACGGCTGCCGCATGTTTAGCGGCCTCATCTCGCATCTCGGCCGCGTGGCAGCGCTGCGCGGCGACCTGCGCAACGGCATGGTGCTTACCGTCGAAGCGCCCGGCGCCGTCGCCGAGGGCGTGGCCGAGGGCGACTCCATCGCGATCAACGGCGTGTGCCTGACCGTCGTCAAACACGATGCGCGCACGCTGACCTTCGACATCGTTCCGGAAAGCATCGCCCGCGCGGGCTTCGACGACTTGCGCGAGGGCGCGCCGGTCAACGTCGAGCCCTCGCTGCGGGTGGGCGACCGCCTGGGCGGGCACCTCGTCTACGGACACGTCGATGCGAACGCGACGATCGCCGGCAAACCGGTCGAAGGCCAGGGACACCGGCTGACGATCGAGCGCCCTCCCGCCGTCGCGCGGTACATCGTGGAGAAGGGGTTCATCGCGATCGACGGCGTCAGCCTGACGATCGCCTCGGTGACGCCCGAGTATTTCACGATCGCGCTAATTCCGGAGACATCGCGCCGTACGACGCTCGGTGCCAAAGGCGTGGGCGCTCGGGTGAATATCGAGATCGATCCGGTGGCGCGTTACGCGTTCGCCGCGATGGACGAATACCGTGGAGCGAGCGACGCGAACGCTGCGACGGACGCCGAGCTCGCCTGGGCGTACGAAATCTGATCGGATGACGCGCCGCGACGCGCTCGCGGCGACGGTCGCGCTCGCAGCCGCGGCGCGCGCCGCACCCGCATGCGCGCAGACCGACGCGATGAAGGCACTGATTGCCGCCGCGCAGGCCGAAGGCTCCGTCACGATCGACGGCCCCCCGGTCGACACCGCGCGCAAGTTTCTCACCGAAGACTTTCAGCGTGCCTTCGGCATTCCGGTCGCGTACATCAGCTCCACGAATTCGGCCAGCGGCGCGCGCGTGCGGGCCGAGCGCGCGGCCGGAAAATTTCTCCTCGACGTGCTCGTCGCCGGCGGCGATACGCCGACGCTGACCTATCTTCCGGCCGGCTGGCTCGACCGCGTCGAGCCGATCCTCATCGCGCCCGACGTGCTCGACCCGAGGAAGTGGCGCGACGATCACCTGTGGTACGAAGACGACGCGCACACGATTCTGCGCACCCTGCAGTCCGTCAGCCCGGAGCTGGTGGTCAACACCAAATTCGTCCAGCCTCGCGACGTGCCGACGTGGAAGGCGCTGCTCGACCCGAAGTGGCAGGGCAAGATCATCGCGAAGGATCCGGCCGTCTCAGGCGCCGGGACCTCGCTGATCGCGATGCTGTACTTGCAGTTTGGCCCCGATTACGTCAGGCGGCTCTACCAGGACCAGAAGCCGCTGATCTCACGGGACGCACGGCAGGCCGTGCAGTTCCTCGCGCAGGGCGCCTACCCGATCCTGATGGGCCCCGAACCGGTCGACGTCGCTGAATTCCAGCGCATGGGGTATCCGCTCGAGTACGTGTTTCCGGCCGATGCGCCGACCACGCTCACCGGGAGTTACGGATTGATCTCCCTGGTCAACAAAGCCCCGCACCCGAACGCGGCCAAGTTGTTCATCAACTGGCTGGCCGGGCGCGAGCCGCAGGAGAAATTTGCCGAAGCCCGCTTTTCGGCCAGTTTGCGCACCGACGTGAAATACCACGGTTTGCCGTCATGGGTGTTTCCGCAAAGAGGTGGGCGCTACATGGACACCTATGACTACAAGTTCGTGACCTCGCAGCGCGACGCGGCGATGACCAAAGCTCGCGCATTGCTCGGCGAATGACCGGCCCAGGGAGGACGTCTATGTCGAATCACCCGCTTCTGAGCCGCCGCGCAGCGATCGCCGGCGCGGTTTTCGCTGCGGCGGCGACGCAACTCGCCCCGGCCGGTGCGCAGAGCGATGCGATGAAGTCGCTTATCGCTGCGGCGAGGGCGGAGGGGACGGTCAACATCGACGGTCCGCCGATCGACGTCGTGCGCGAGTTTCTCACCCAAGACTTTCAGCGCGAGTACGGCATCGCGGTGTCGTATATCGGGACTACCAACTCGGCCAGCGGCGCGCGCGTGCGCGCCGAACGCGCGGCCGGAAAATATCTCCTCGACGTGCTCGTCGCCGGCGGCGATACGCCGACCATGACCTATCTGCCGTCGGGCTGGCTCGACAAGCTCGAACCGGCCCTCGTCGCGCCTGACGTCATCGACAAGCGCAAGTGGAAAGACGGCCACCTGTGGTTCGAAGACGAGGGGCATTACATCTTGCGAACGCAGATGTACGTCACGCCCCAGCTCGTCGTCAACACGAAATTGGTCAAGCCGCGCGAGGTGTCGACGTGGCGGGCGCTGGTCGATCCGAAATGGCAGGGCAAGATCGTCGCCAAGGATCCGGGCGTGTCGGGTGCCGGAACCTCGCTGATCGCGATGCTCTACATGACGTTCGGTCCCGATTTCGTGAAGCGGCTGTATCAGGATCAGAAGCCGACCATTTCGCGCGACGGACGCCAATCGGCGCAATTTCTCGCGCAAGGCTCGAACCCGATTCTGGTCGGTCCGGAACCGACGTTCATCGAGCAGTTCAAAGCGCAAGGCTATCCGCTCGAGTACGTGTTCCCGACCGACGCGCCGACGATCGTCTCGGGCGGCTACGGGCTGCTCTCGCTGGTCAACAAAGCGCCGCATCCGAACGCAGCCAAGCTGTTCATCAACTGGCTCGCGGGCCGCGAACCGCAGCAAAAATTTGCCCAGGCGCTGCGCGCGGTGAGCTTGCGCACCGACGAGAAGTACCAAGGTCTTCCCGACTGGGTCTTCATGCAAAAAGGCGTGAAATATCTCGACACCTACAGTTGGAACTTCGTGACTTCGCAACGCGACGCGGCGATGGCGAAGGCCCGCGAGTTGCTCGGGGAATGAACCGCCGCGAGGCCATCGCCGGCACGCTCGCGCTGGCGGTGACGGCACGGACGTCCGGCGCGAGCGCACAGTCCGACGCGTTCAAGGCGCTGGTCGACGCCGCGCGGGCCGAAGGCAGCGTCGCGGTCGACGGACCGCCCGTCGATACGGTGCGAATCGCGCTCACGCAGGGCTTTCAGAACACCTACGGCATCCCGGTCTCGTACATCGGCAGCACCAATTCGACCAGCGGCGCGCGGGTACGCGCCGAACGCAGCGCGGGGAAGTACCTGCTCGACGTGCTCGTCGCCGGCGGCGATACGCCCGCCGTGACCTACTTGCCTGCCGGATGGCTCGATCGGGTCGAGCCCGTCTTGGTGGCGCCCGACGTCGTTGACCGCCGCAAGTGGAGCGACGGTCACCTGTGGTACATGGACGACGCGCATACGATCCTGCGCACGCTGCGCTACATCTCGCCGGAACTGGCCGTGAACACCAAACTCGTCAAACCGGGTGAGGTGAGTACGTGGAAATCGCTGCTCGATCCGAAATGGCAAGGCAAGATCGTCGTCAAGGATCCCGGCGTTGCCGGCGCCGGCACGTCGGCGATCGCGCTGCTCTACACGCAGTTCGGCCCCGATTTCGTGAAGGCGCTCTACGTGGATCAAAAGCCGGTGATCTCGCGTGACGGGCGCCAAGCGGCGCAGTTCGTCGCCCAGGGCGCGTTTCCGATTCTCGTCGGCCCGGAAGCGGCGTTCATCGATCAGTTCACGGCGCAAGGCTATCCGCTTCAATACGTGTTTCCGCCCGACGCGCCGACGACGCTCTCCGCCGGCTACGGCATGCTCTCGCTCGTGAACAAAGCGCCGCATCCGAATGCCGCCAAGCTGTACATCAATTGGCTGGCCGGCCCCGACGGGCAGAAGCGGTTCGCCGAGACGTTGCGCGCGGTCAGCCTGCGCACCGACGTGCAATACGACGATCTTCCGGCGTGGATGTTCCCTCGAAAGGACGGGCGATACTTGGATACCTACGATTACAAATTCGTGACCGACGTGCGCGACAAGATCATGGGCAAAGCGCGCGCGCTGCTCGGCGAATGAGACGCCGGCACCTACTCGCGGGCGCGTTGGCTGCTGCCGCAGCCGCGCGAACCCGTCCGGCTCTTGCGCAGAACGATGCGCTGAAGGCGCTGGTCGAGGCGGCCAAGGCCGAAGGTTCGGTGGTCGTCGACGGTCCGCCGATCGACACGTGCCGGCAAGCGATCGTCGAGGGCTTCCAGAGCGCGTACGGCATCCCGGTGTCGTACATCAGCAGCGGCAGCTCGGCGAGCGGAGCGCGCGTGCGCGCCGAACGCGCCGCCGGCAAGTATCTGCTCGACGTCTTCGTGAGCGGCGGCGACACGCCGCCCTTGACGTTCTTGCCCGCGGGCTGGCTCGACCGGGTCGAACCGGTGCTGGTCGAGCCCGACGTCGTCGACAAGCGCAAATGGAAAGACGGCCACCTCTGGTACCTGGATCCGGACCACACGATCCTGCGCACGCTGCAGTTCGTCACGCCGGAACTCGTGGTGAACACGAAGCTGGTGAAGCCCGGCGAGGTGACGACGTGGCACGCGCTGCTCGATCCGAAGTGGCAGGGCAAGATCGTGGCCAAGGATCCGGGCGTTTCCGGGGCCGGCACGTCGCTGATCGCGATGCTCTACATCCAGTTCGGTCCCGACTTCGTGCGGCGGCTCTACCGGGATCAAAAGCCGACCATTTCGCGCGACGCGCGCCAGGCCGCGCAGTTCGTCGCGCAAGGCAACTACGCGCTGCTGCTCGGACCGGATGCCACCGCCGTCGACACGTTCAAGCAGCAAGGCTATCCGATCGATTACGTTTTCCCGACCGATGCGCCGAGCGTGCTCTCCGGCGGCTGGGGCCTGTTCTGCCTGATGAACAAAGCGCCGCACCCGAACGCCGCCAAGCTGTTCATCAACTGGCTCGCCGGACCCGCCGGTCAAGCCGCGTTCGCACGCTCGGTGCTCTCGGTCAGCTTGCGCACCGACATCAAGTACACCGACATGCCGGCCTGGGCGTTCCCCAAATCGGGCACCAAATATCTCGACACCTACGACTACAAATTCGTCACCGCAGTCCGCGACCCGGCCGTAGCCAAAGCCCGCGACCTCCTCGGCGAATGAGGCAAGGAGTTTCAATGAAGCGTTCGACGTTCTGGAAATGCACCGTGGCGTTCGCGACCACGGTCACCGCCCTTCCGCTGAGCACACGTGCAGCAGGCCTCGATCAGAACTACGTGCTCGCGCTGGAGTGCGCCGAGAATTTCCTCGATGCGTGGCGCAAACGCGGCGCCGCCGCCGGGTTCGCGCTCCTATCGACTGCGGCCAAGAAGCGCTACACCGAGGCGAACATTCGGGCGTGGCTCATCGGAACGTCGTCGCCTTCGAACGCCGCGTTCGTGATCAGCGGCGGCCAGGCCGTATCACCGGCGCACTACCGTTTTACGATCAAGCTGTACTACTACCTAACCGGGGGCGGCCTCGACGCTCCGAAAGCGCAGAGCATTGACGTCGTGCGGTCCGGGACGAACTGGTACGTGGATTCGATCCCGATGTAGCCGACGGCGTCTGAGTTACACCTCGGCTGGGACGAGGTCGGCGAGGAAACCCCCCGACTGCCGCTCCCAGAGTGCGGCGTAGTGGCCGCCGGCGGTCAATAGCTTGGCGTGCGTCCCTTCCTCGACGATCGTTCCCCGATCGAGAACGACGAGGCGGTCCATGCGCGCGATCGTCGAGAGCCGGTGCGCGATTGCCAGCACGGTGCGGCCGCGCATGAGGTCGTCGAGCTGCTCCTGGATCGCTGCTTCGGCCTCGGAGTCGAGCGCGGAGGTCGCCTCATCGAGCACGAGGATCGGGGCATTCTTCAGGATGACGCGCGCGAGCGCGATGCGCTGGCGTTGTCCGCCCGACAGCTTGACGCCGCGTTCGCCCACCTGGGCGTCGAAGCCGCAGCGACCCTGCCAATCTTCGAGACCCTCGATGAACTCGATCGCGTGCGCGCGTTGTGCGGCATCGCGAACCTGGGCATCGGTCGCCTCGGGCCGGCCGTAGCGGATGTTATCGGCGATCGAGCGGTGGAGCAGCGACGTGTCCTGGGTGACCATCGCGATCTGCGCGCGCAAGCTTTCCTGCGTGACGCCCGCGATGTCTTGGCCGTCGATCACGATGCGGCCGCGCTCGACCTCGTAGAAGCGCAGCATGAGGTTGACGAGCGTCGACTTGCCGGCGCCGGACCGTCCGACGAGTCCGACGCGTTCGCCGGGGCTCAGCCGCAAATCGATTCCGTGTAAGACGCCGCGGCGCGTCCCGTAGCCGAAATGCACCGCGTCGAGATGCACGTCGCCGCGACCGACCTGCAGCGGCACTGCATCTGCCCGATCGGGCATCGTCCGCTCGACCGCGATCGATTTCATCCCGTCCTGGACGGTACCCACGTTGTCGAAGAGATTCGTGACGCTCTGTGCGACCCAACCGGACATGTTTGCGATTTGGAGCGTCAGGGGAAGCGTCATCGCGACGGCGCCGACTTCGATCCGTCCCACGATCCACAGCCCGATCGCGATCGTCGCCGTGCCGACGACCATTACCGCGTTCAGCAGCGTCAGCCCGATGCCGAACATGGTAATCAGCCGTTGTTGGGCGCGGTACGAGGTCGTGTGCTCGTCGACACCATCGCTGACGAAGACGTCCTCGTCGCGTGGCCGGGCGAACAGTTTCACGGTCAGGATGTTGGTGTAGGCGTCGACGACGCGGCCGCTCAACATCGAGCGCATTTCCGAGGTCGCCCGCGAACGCTCGCGCATCCGTGGGATGAAAAAGCGCAGCAGCAGCGCATAGCCCCCGAACCACAGGACGACCGGGAGCGACAGGCGCAGGTCGCGGTGGGCGAGCAGCACGATCGCGGATCCACCGTACACGACGATGTAGAGTGCGGCGTTGGTGATCTGCACGATGCTGTCGCGAATCGACGGCCCGGTTTGCATGACCCGATTGGCGATACGCCCGGCGAAGTCGTTCTGGAAGAACGTCCAGCTCTGGCGGACGACGTGCCAATGATTCTGCCACCGCACGAGATTGCTGAGACCCGGAACAATCGCTTGGTTCGTGACCAAGGCCTGTACCGTCCACGCGGCCGGCCGCACGATCAAGATGACCGCGGCGATCGCGGCCAGCTGCGGCCAGGCGTCGTGCAGCAGCGTGGCCGGCGTTTTGGTCGACAGCAGCGTGACCACTTGGCCGATGAAGACGGGGATTGCGCTATCGAGCAGTGCGACGGCGCACCCCACCGCAAACATCGCGACGATGAGCCCGCGCGCTTGCCGCGCAAAGTGCCAGTAAAACACCAACAAGCCCGACACCGGCGGAACGCGCGGCAACGGTGCCGTCGGTTCGAGCAACCGCTCGAACCACCGAAAGAGCGGCATATTGGGGCCCTGGTTTGGCTAGAAGCCCCGCCCCGTCATCTTGACAACTGTTAAGCGTTGTGTGGTGTTTATATCCGTATGGAGAGCTTTTCTGCAGAACTCCGCTCCGCCATGGATGCGGCCGGCTTGTCGGCTGCCGATCTTGCCGAGCAGACCGGACTAACCGAGGGGGCGATCTCGTATCTGCGAGCCGGCCGGCGCGAACCCTCGTTCAAGTCGATCCGGGCCCTGTCGGCGGCATTGCCCGAGCTGGCGGCACGCCTGGCCCAGCCGCGCAGCACGATGGATTCCATCGAATCGGCGATCGCCGACATCCGCATCGGCAAGATGGTCATCGTTCTCGACGACGAGGACCGCGAGAACGAGGGCGATCTCGTCATGGCGGCCGAGAAGGTCACCCCCGAAGCCATCAACTTCATGCGCAAGGAGGCCGGCGGGCTGATCTGCGTGCCGATGACGGCCGAACGGCTCGACAAGCTCCACATCCCGAACATGGTGCAAGACAACACCGCACCGCTGGCCACCGCGTTCTCGGTGTCGGTCGAAGCGCGCGGTCGCGTCACCACGGGAATCTCGGCGCAAGATCGCGCCAACACCATTCAGGCGTTGCTCGATCCGGACGCGACGACGAGCGACTTCCTGCGCCCCGGCCATACCTTTCCGTTGCGCGCGCGCGAAGGCGGCGTGCTCGTGCGCATGGGGCAGACCGAAGCGTCGGTCGACCTCGCGCGGCTCGCGGGCCTTGCGCCGGCCGGCGTGATCTGCGAGATCATGGACGAGGACGGCTCGATGATGCGCCTGCCGCGGTTGCGCGAGTTCGCGCTCAAGCACGGCCTCAAGCTGATCACCGTGCGCGACCTGATCGCCTACCGGCTCAAGCACGAAAAACTCATTCAGCGCATTGCCGAATTCGAGTTGCCGACGAGGTACGGCGAATTCCGCGGCGTCGCCTATCAGTCGCAGGTCGACGAAGTGTGTCACGTCGCGATGATCATGGGCGACATCGGCGACGGCAAGAACATTCTCGTGCGCGTGCACAGCGAATGCCTCACCGGCGACGCGCTGCACTCGGTGCGCTGCGACTGCGCCGATCAGCGCGACGCGGCGCTGGCGGCGATCGCGAAAGAAGGCCGCGGCGTACTGCTCTACCTGCATCAGGAAGGGCGCGGCATTGGCCTGGCCAACAAGCTGCGCGCATATTCGCTGCAAGACCGCGGTGCCGATACGGTCGAGGCGAACATGCTGCTCGGACTCCCGGCCGACAAGCGCGACTACGGAATCGGCTCGCAGATCCTGGCCGACCTCGGCCTCCACGAGATGCGCTTGCTGACGAACAACCCGAAGAAGATCGCCGGTCTCGAGGGCTTCGGTCTGACGATCGTCGAGCGCGTGCCGATCGCGATCCCGCCGACCAAGCACAACCTGACCTACATGAACACCAAGCGTGACAAGATGGGCCACCTGTTCGAGCCGTCAATGGCGGAGCAAGGGTGAAGGTCGAGAAGGCGCCGCGTCCGGCTGAATTTCCAAACGCGGCCGGCAAGAAGTTCGCGATCATCGCGGCCACGTTCTATGCCGACCTCGCGGCCTGGCTGGAAGACGGCGCGCGCCGCGGGCTCGCCGATTGCGGGGTCGCGGCGGACGCGATCGAGGTGGTCCGGGTGCCGGGGTGCTTCGAGTTGCCGGTCGCCGCGCGGCGGCTCATCCGCGGGGGCGACTACGACGGCATCGTCGCGCTCGGCGTCGTGGTGCGCGGCGATACGCCGCATTTCGATTACGTCGCCGGCGAGTGTGCCCGCGGGATCATGGACGTGCAGCTCGCGACCGGGGTCCCGATCGGCTTCGGGGTCCTGACCACCGAAACGCTCGCTCAGGCTGAAGAGCGAGCCGACCCTAAACGGGGCGATAAGGGCTACGACGCGGCGATCGCGGCGGCCACGGTCGCGACGATCGAGCCCAAGGCGGAGAAGCCGCGGGTCGGCTTCCGCTAAACTTGTCCGGAGCTTGTCGAAGGACGCCTGCTACCGGTTGTCAAGCGGAGCGGGCTACCGTATACTCCGCGTACGGCGCGCTCTAGAGAGTCCGCCACGTTTGCTCGTTCCGATGGAGGGCTGGGCGCAGCTCCCGCTGACGTCCGGTCGTAGGCGGTTGTACGAAAATAAGACGTTGATCTGCAAAGACTGCGGAGCCCCATTCGATTTTACGGTCCGCGATCAGATGTTCTACGCGGAAAAGGGCTTCGAAAACGAACCGCAGCGCTGCCGGGATTGCCGGACGGCTCGCAAGTCGCAGCGCGGCGGCGCATCCGGCGCGGGCGGGACGCGCGAGATGTTCGACGCCGTCTGCGCCCAGTGCGGCGAGAGCACGACCGTCCCGTTCCGGCCGAGCGGCGACCGGCCGGTGTACTGCCGGAGCTGCTTCACCGCCCAGAACGCCGTTCGGGCATAACGACCGCACTTGTCATCCCGAGCGTAGCGCCGTAGGGCGCGGAGTCGAGGGACGCCGAATGCGGTCGGGGTGGAATCGGTGTGGTATGACGGTGACGCCGTCGGGTATCTCGACCAGCGGGCGTTGCCGCAGACGGTCGTGCGCGAGCGCGCCCGCTCGGTTGACGACGTCGTCGAGGCGATTCGCAGCTTGGCCGTCCGGGGTGCCCCGGCGATCGGCATCTTCGGTGCGTACGGCGTCGCGCTAGCGGCGCAGCTGCACGAGGACGCCGCCTTCGACGCCGCCGTGCAGCGCATTCGCGCGGCGCGACCGACCGCGGTGAACTTGGCCTACGCGGTCGATCGCGTGCTGGCGCGCGCCGATCGCGAGTATCTTGCCGAAGCCAACGCGATCCATGCCGAACAGCGCGACGTCGACGCGCGCATCGGCCGCTTCGGCGCCGAGCTTCTGCCGCGCAAGGGCAACGTGATGACGCATTGCAACGCCGGGCCGCTCGCGACCGGCGGTGAGGGAACGGCGCTGGCGGCGATCATCGCCGCGCACCGCGCCGGCAAGTCGCTGCACGTGTTCGTCGACGAGACGCGTCCGCTGTTGCAGGGCGCTCGCTTGACGATGTTCGAGCTGCGCGCGGCCGGCGTTCCGTGCACGCTGATCACCGACAGCGCGGCCGCCGTGACGATGCAGCGGAAGAAGGTCGACGCGATCGTCGTCGGCGCCGACCGCATCGCGCGGAACGGCGATACGGCCAACAAGATCGGCACCTACGGCCTCGCGATCGTGGCCGCGCACCACGGCATCCCGTTCTACGTTGCCGCGCCGCGCACGACGTTCGACTTCGAGATCGCGTCCGGCATGGAGATCCCGATCGAAGAGCGTTCGCCCGACGAGATTCGCATCGTCCCCGACGATCCGGCCTACAACCCGGCCTTCGACGTCACGCCGGGCCGGCTGATCACCGGCATCATCACCGAGTACGGCGTGCTCGAACCGCCGTACGAGGACTCGATCGCCGACCTCGAAACCCGCGCGCGCATCCTCGTCGCGTGAGATATTATGATTTTCTCGACAAGTCGCCGAAAATCGACGGCTTGGTCGTGATCGAGGGAACGGATTCACTACTCGCGCAGCGCGCGCTCGACATCGTGTTCGACCGCTTGATTCCGGACGACATGCGCGCGCTGAACCTCGAAGTGATCGACGGTCCGGCGGCCGACGACCTGGCGCGCACGGTCGCGGACTCGGTCGCCGCGATGCCGTTTCTGGCTGACCGGCGCGTCGTCGCGGTGCGTGGCTGCGAGCGGCTGCGCGCGCAGCCGCGGCGCGAATTGTGGGAAGTGGCCGAAGCCGTTCCGGCCGGCAACACGCTGGTGCTCGAAGATCTCTTTCCGCCCAATAAGAAGACGAAGCCCGAGCCGTTCGGCGTGCTCGCCGGGCGCAAGGCGCTGCGCATCGATACGACGGTCACCCCGGACACGCGCGAGCGCTTCGTGCGCGAGACGCTCGAGCGTCTCGGCGTGAATGCCGAGCCGCGCGCGATTGCGGCGATCGCCGAAAGCGAGGCCGATCTCGGCGCGATCGGTAACGACCTCGAGAAGCTCGCACTCGCCGGAACGCGGATCACGCTCGCGGACCTGGAGCGCGAGAGCTTAGCGATCGAAGACCCGAAGGCGTGGCATTACGCGAGCGCGCTGGTCGAAGGCCGTGCGGCCGAAGCGCTGGCGATCGCCTTCGACGTGTTCGCGAACGACCCGCGCGGGGCGGCGGTGCCGCTGGTCAGCGCGCTGGCCACCGATCTGGGGCTGATCTGGGAGCTGACGCGGGCCGGCGGCGGCGACTTGCCGGCGCGCCACAAGTGGCGCGAGCGCACGTTGCGCCCGCTGGCGCGACGGATCGGCGAGCGGCGCGCGCGCTACGGCTACGCGGCCGCCGTACGCGGCTTCGAAGCGGTGGTCACCGGCGGGATCGACGATCCGCGCGCGATGATCGAAGTGCTGACGGCCGACATCGCCGGCAAGGTCACGGCGGTCGGGCGCCGCACGGTCGCATCATGAACGAGAAGATCTACAACTCGCCGTTCACGTGGCGGTACGGACGGCCCGAATTGCGGGCCCTGTTCTCCGAGCACGAACGCCGTAAACTATGGCGCGCGGTGTGGATCGCTTTGGCCGAATCCCAAGCCAAGAGCGGGCTCGTGACGGCCGAAGAACTAGCCGACTTGCGCGCGCACGGCGAGGACATCGATCTCGACGCGGCGCTCGCGATCGAACGCGAGATCGGTCACGATCTGATGGCCGAGATCCGCGTTTACGCCTCGCAAGCGCCGATCGGCGGCGGCAAGATCCATCTCGGCGCGACGTCGATGGACATCGAGGACACGGTTGAGACCTTCCGGTTGCGTTTGGGGCTGCGGATGCTGCTCGCTTCGCTCGACGCGCTGCTGGCGGCGTTCGTGCTGCAGATCGAGCGTTATGCGGATACCGTCTGCATGGGCTACACGCATCTGCAGCCGGCCGAACCGACGACCGTCGGCCACCGGCTCGCCATCTACGCGCAAGACCTGCTGATGGATCGGGCGGCGCTGGTGTTTGCCGGGACGCAACTCACGGCCAAGGGCATTCGCGGTGCCGTCGGCACCTCGGCCTCGTACATGCACCTGCTGGCGGGCGGCTCGCGAACGGCCGAGCAGCAAGAGGCCGAGGTGCTCGGCGCGTTCGAGCTCGAGGCGCGCGACGTGGCGACCCAAACCTACCCGCGCAAGCTCGACTACACGCTGCTCTCGCAACTGGCCGGTCTCGGCGCCTCACTCTCGAAGTTTGCCGCCGACGTGCGCATTCAGAGCTCGCCCGGCTTCGGCGAGATGTTCGAACCGTTCGGCAAGAATCAAGTCGGCAGTTCGGCGATGCCGTTCAAACGCAACCCGGTGATGTCGGAGAACATCGGTTCGCTCGCGCGGCTGCTGCCGGCCTACGCCGACGTCGCCTGGCAGAACGCCGCGACGAACTTCCTCGAACGCACGATCGACGACAGCGCGAACCGGCGCACGATCCTGCCCGAGGCGATGTTGTGCGCCGACCAGATCCTGACCGTCGCGCGCCGCATCGTCGAGGGCTTGCGCATCGACGAGCGCAAGATCACCGAGAACCTGCGCACGTACGGCCCGTTCGCGGGCAGCGAAGCCGTGCTGATGGAAGCCGCGCGCGCCGGCG
>Ga0181536_10004337_pt1 | contig 15053 bp, 13 predicted proteins | sample PEATcosm2014_Bin_41_FD_121105 | JGI IMG/M metagenome (GOLD analysis project Ga0181536, IMG submission 121105) | Peatland microbial communities from MTU Mesocosm Facility, Houghton, MI, USA - PEATcosm2014_Bin17_60_metaG | ecosystem: Environmental > Terrestrial > Soil > Wetlands > Peat | place... | reverse complement strand
GAGACGACATCGGCACATGGAACATCAGCTACAACAACCGGGGCATGATGGGCTACCGAACGCCGAACATCGACCGGATCGGCAACGAAGGCGTGGCGTTTACCGATTATTACGGGCAGCAGAGCTGCACGGCAGGCCGCGCTGCCTTTATCACCGGCCAGAATCCCGTCCGCACCGGCCTGACCAAGGTGGGCATGCCGGGGGCTGACCTTGGGCTGAGTCCGGAAGACCCGACCATCGCGGAAATGCTCAAGCCATTGGGGTATGCTACCGGCCAGTTCGGAAAAAACCATCTGGGGGACAAGGACGAGTTCCTGCCAAGTAACCACGGTTTCGATGAATTCTTCGGCAACCTCTACCATCTCAACGCCGAGGAGGAACCCGAACACCCGGACTACCCGAAAGACCCCGCATTCAGGAAGAGGTTCGGTCCCCGGGGCGTCATCCACAGCTTCGCTGACGGCCGCATCGAAGACACGGGGCCGCTCACGAAGAAGCGAATGGAAACCATCGACGAAGAAATTACCGACAAAACGCTCGATTTCATCGACCGGGCTCACAAAGAGGGGAAGCCCTTCTTCGTCTGGTGGAACTCGACTCACATGCATTTCCGGACCCACATCAAGAAGGAGTACGAGGGCAGAAGCGGACAGGGGTTCTACAACGACGCCATGATTTATCATGACGATCAGGTCGGGGTCCTCCTCAAAAAACTCGACGACCTCGGCATTGCAGATAACACCATTGTCATGTACAGCACCGACAACGGCCCTCACTTCAACTCCTGGCCCGATGCGGGCATCACTCCCTTCCGCAGCGAGAAGAACACGAACTGGGAGGGGGCGTTCCGCGTGCCGGCGTTTGTCCGCTGGCCCAGGAAGATTTCAGCCGGCAAGGTGCTCAACGGCATCGTCTCCCATCAGGACTGGCTGCCGACGCTTCTTGCGGCCGCAGGGGAGCCGGACATCAAGGAAAAGCTCCTGGTTGGCCACAAGGCCGGGGCTAGGACCTTCAAGGTCCACATCGACGGCCTCAACATGCTTCCTTGCCTGACCGGCGAAGTGAAGGAGAGCCCTCGCGACTGCTTCTTCTATGTAAACGACGACGCTCAGCTCGTCGCGCTGCGCTATAACGACTGGAAGCTGGTGTTCATGGAACAGCGGGCCAAAACCCTTGCACTGTGGCAGGAGCCTTTCGTGCCGCTTCGTTTCCCCAAGATATTCAATCTTCGTCGCGATCCCTTCGAGCGCGCGGACCAGAACTCGAACACCTACTGGGACTGGGTAATCGACCGCGGCTTCCTGTTGGTGCCGGCGCAGGCGTATGTGCAGCAGCACCTCCAGTCCCTCATGGAGTTCCCGCCCCGGCAGAAGCCGGCGTCGTTCAACCTTGATCGCGTGCTGGAGCAACTGAAAGATGGTTCTGGCGGTGGCTCGCACTGAGCCGTTCAGGGATTGTTTCGCTCGTAAGCCTTGTAGCCGGCTGTGCCCTGCATACCCTGCCGGGCCTTCCATTGATTGTGCTGCAACCTAAATCGCAAACAATCAAAAAAGGCATCCCGCGAACGCCCAACGCGTACGATAGACACTTCAGGGGATGCCTTCCGGGCTATGCATCACTCGTCGCATAGGGATGCCCGCGAGAGCGTTTCACCAAATGATCGTTGTGTTGTTAACAAGTCTGTCATACGAGGAGGATACATTTATGGGACTTAAAGAATACAAACCAGGAACAGCTTTTCCCGGCGTGATCGGCCGCACATTTGATGTATCCTCGCCCGCATGGCCCTAAACAATACGAGGGTGAAAACCGTGGAGGATTTATTGGCGCGCGTCGTTGAGAACCTGATCGGTCGGGTGAGTGGACCCATGAAATTTCGACTGATCCTCCAACCGCTCATGGCTGCCGTCTTCGCCGTGCGGGCCGGGCTAAAAGATGCTCGTGAGGAACGGCCTCCCTACTTCTGGGCTATTTTCACACATCCGGATCAGCGGTCGGACATGTTGAGAGATGGCTGGAAATCCGTGGGTAAAATCTTTATCATCGCGATTGTGATTGACCTGGTTGAGCAGTTAATTGTCTTTCGCTGGTTTTATCCCGGAGAGGCGCTCCTTGTCGCCTTTATTCTTGCTTTCATCCCTTATCTGTTGATCCGGGGCCCTGTGAACAGGATAACGCGGGGCAAAAGGCGCAGCGCATCAGGCGACAAAAGACCGTGAGGACAAGTCACACAAAAATGAGCATGGGCCACACATCATGAAAGGACGGATTATTCAGAAGACTGTAACCGTTGGTAACTGCGGGCTGGTCTCTGCGGGAGAGAGAAAGATCAAAAAAGAGCTTGATGGTTCAGACACTCTCAATTGGCGGATGCGTCCGGGGTGATATGGAACCCGCCACGGTCATAGAAATATAGTATGGGAAGAACGTCGAAGATCTAATCTCCACCATTTTTGCCGGCAATCTCAAAATCTTTGCTTTCCGATTTCCGCCAACTCTTGTCAGGATTGAACATTGTCATTGCCTGTGCGATGGATGCCGTCTTTTTGCCCAGGTCCTTTTCGTATACCACGCCATCGTGACTTACTATGAAAGTCTTGATTCCCGATGATCCGTACTTCGCAGGGTGGGCGACCATCGCAAACCCGCCGATCATTCTGCCGTCTATAACATAGTTGTATGCGCCTCGGGGTGCACTCCTGCCCTGGGCTTTCAGGATCTTGTAGAAGTAGCCGTGATAAGGAGAGGGTTCATTACCCGATTTTTTCTTGTATCCCTGCTTTTGGGCCTCTCCGATCAACGGCCCCAGGGGACTCTGCTCCTCACCTTCCCCGGCCTCCCAGTAGAGGCCATCCTTTTTACCAGGTTCACTTAGAAACTTCTGTGCGTATTCCAGGACCCCGTCGCCGTTTCGGTCTTTCGAGGCATATTCGCGCTGGGCGCCAACGTATGCCAGGCAGATCTGAATGGCGCTTAGCTCATTGTTACCGATCCTGCGGTTCAAAAGCTCCTCTTTGCCTTGCCTGGTATCGAAGCGCCAGCCTCCGCCGTCTTCTCTCACAATGGGAATCGGAAAAGGCCAGGCTTCGTTGCCTATTTCGAGAACCGCCTTCTTTCCACTGACCTTCACTATCTGGTTCTTTTCTTGATATGCTTGGAGAAAACGCTCGCGACCAGCCGTGTCGGCAACTTCGTCGCCCGAGAAGATGAGCGTCTTCGCCTCAGGTCCGAAGATGCCCAACAGCTTTTTCTCGTCATTCGTACTCAGGGCCTCAACCAGTGCATTGACCGCACCTTCAGGAGACTTGTAGAGGTTCTGGTCTTTTTTGTACACATCGCTTGGCCATATCGTGGCGCCGGAGAATCCCCCCATTCTTGCCGATACGCTGCCACAAAACCAAACCGATACCAGAAAAGCCATCAGACCGGTGGCTAACCCAAAAAGGAACACGCGAGGCATTTCCCTGTTTTTTTTGAATAAGAGCATTATCTAATCCTCCTTAAGACCGGGATGTGTCATAAATGCCGTGTCTTTAACGCCGTGGACAATGGACACCCTTCCAGTGAGCGGAAATCACCCGCTACTTGCGGCGGCCACCGCCTGTGCCTCCCTGGCCACCACCGCCACGAGAGCCACCGCCTTTGGCACCCCCGCCCCCGCCGCCACGAGAGACACTGCCCTGTCGTCCACCACCACTAGCGCCTTTACCACCTCGACCAGCGCCCTGACTGCGCAACCCTGCCGAGGATTCCTGGCGGCTCGCACGACCGCGGTCCGAACTCATCCTGGCACTCCCGCCGCTCCCCACACCTTGGAACGCCCCTCCGCGCTGCTGGAGACCCTGTTGCACGGAGCCTGCGGTTGGTCCGGCCGAAGCGCCCTGCGCAGGCATCTGAGATGGGCGCCCGGTCCCTCCCGATGCCGGTCGGGTCTGGGCGTTGCCCCGAAAATCACGCCTGCCCTCTGCTGCACTCCCTCCGTGACGAGCCGCAACGGAGTCCCGAGTGGCCACGCTTCCCCGGCGAGAAGCCTGGTTCCAGTTCGTGGTCTGATGATGTGAAACGCGGTTGCCATTGATATTGACGTTGCGGTTGACATTGACGTTCATAGATCCACCGGCCCAGTTCCAACGGCCCCACCCGTTATTCCATGCCGCCCCTACAGCCACGCCGGCCGCAAAGCCAAAAACCCCTGCAGCGACGGCCGCCCCCGCCGGGTAATAAGAGTAAGGGGGATATGCCGGATAGGGCCAGGCGCCATAGACCACAGTCGGGTTATAGGCAGGCACATAGATCGTCGTCGGGCTGGCAGGCTCAATCACAATGGCTTGCCCTTTGACTTCCACCTTCTGCTCCTGCGTGGTTTTCAGATAACCTTCAGCCTGAGCCTTTGCGCGCAGTTTCTGGACGGTGTCCATGACATCTGCCTGTTGAGCCAGGAAAGCCTCACCCAACGTCTGGGTCCACTCCAGCTTTTCGCTCATCATGGCGAGAACTTCGGGAAAGGGCGCCAGCGCTTTCACGCTGAGGTCCCATTTCATCTCGTCCATGGCAGCGTTAAGCTGGTCTCCCTTTAGGTCCTTGTTTTGCTTTACCCAACGGTCCGCCGCCACGACTTCAAGTGGAAAGGTCGCCGCTACCAATATATTAGCAAGCAGGGAGTCAGGGTAAAGGGCGATTGGAGCAAGCATCTGGCTCAGTTCTTCCTGTCCAAATCCCGTGGCCGCGCCTGTCTCTTGTCCCAAGGCTCCCGATGGCGCCGCCAGAAGCAAAATCAGCAATGCGCCCAGAGCATGCTTGAAAACTGCCGGTCTGTTCATTATTGCATCTCCCTTGAATGCGCCGGTAAAAGGGTCCACAAGATTGCACAATGGAATGACCCACATCCTGCTCTTCGTTTCGAAGTGGACATTTCAGTTTTCCATTTTGTCCGGCTTATCATTTGCTAAAAACCGTCCGCTCTCGATAGTCCCGGCGTAATAAACCGGCCCTCATCAGGCTGGCGCCCATCCGGGAACTCCTGATGGAAGCACTTTATACGCAAGCAGGGTTTCATCTTGATATGCAAGAGTTATTCATCGGCCCCGGTTGCATTGTGCCCTGATGCACCGGCATGAAGACATCTCATATTTGTTATAAGGATGATCCCTGTCGTTTGCCATTCCCAAAAAAAGACGCCATACAAGACAATATTCTCTTTTGCGCACGAAAGTGTCTGAATAAAGGTAGACGCCTATTGCCTGATCGAGTCTCATCTTCGACTCCATTTCTTTATGGCAACTTGGCTGACTGCCGGCCGGTGGTTTAGATTTAAGTATCTTTCTCATAAGTAAATGAAAATCCGACGCCAGGCTGATCCAGTTTTGCAAACGGTCCTTGCGGCTCGGATCGATTATGATTAGCTCTACACACACAGGGAGCCCATTCACCCGCGGTATGCATATTCGGCGAAGGATGCACTGCATCCTGTCAACGGACTCTGGTCGGGCACCATGTATGACAAGCACGCAATTCAGCTTGCAAATTCGCTCAACCGGTTCGCCATAGACGACCGTGAGGAGCTGAAATACAACGCCGACAATTGGCTCAGTTCGCCATAGACGACCGTGAGGAGCTGAAATACAACGCCGACAATTGGCTCAGCCTGTACCTCCAGTGCAAAAGCCCCGGTGCGGACAAAGAGTCCAACTGTTCTCCCGTCTCCAACACTCGGAACCCTGGCGTGACGATGTGCCTCTATGCACCGAAAGCCGAAGCGCTCGACCGCCGCTGGGCAGCGAAGGCGGTAAAACGGCTGAAGTGAGCCAACCAGCTTGCAGACGAGCGCGAACAACCACGCGTGGAACAGGAGCAAACCGGGTCAACTTCCTCAGTTGCCTGCCGTTCGGTTTGACAAGCCAATCAGCCACAGAAAGGACAAACCCATGAAAACCACGCGCACACGAAATCTCCTGCCCGCCGTGCTTGCTCTCGGCGTGGCGCTCGCAACGACCGGTGCGCAGGCATCGGGTATGCGGGATCCGTGAGTTGCCGGGAATGTCAGGAGAAGTTCTACCAGCTTTGGTCCACTTCCAGGCACGGACTCGCCATGCAGCCGTATACCGATGAGTTCACTCAAGAACAGCTCACCGCGTACTGAAGAAAGAAGTGAATGAACGGAAGCCTATTGATCGGAACGATTCAAAATGGAAAGGAAACACAAGCCATGAGAAAGGCAAGTGAAACGAGAATAACGATGAAACGAACAATACTGGCGGCCTTGGTGTTGGCCGCTGTACTGGTCCTCACACAAGGGAACGGAGTCGCACGCGCGGCCTCTGCCGCCGGGATCGATGCCGACGTTGACGCTGCGTTGGTGAAGCTCTACGAAGAACAACCTGTAGCAAAGATGCTTGCAGACAAGGCCTCTGCAATCCTTGTCTTTCCGAACATGGTCAAGGCGGGCTTTGTGGTGGGCGCCCAGTATGGCGAGGGCGCTCTGCGAAAGAAAGGCAGGACGGTGGGGTACTACAACTCCGTTGCGGCATCGTACGGTCTGCAGGCCGGCGCTCAAACCTTCGGCTATGTACTCTTCCTGATGACTAACTCCGCAGTCAACTATCTCAATCGGAGTGCCGGCTGGGAGATCGGAGTCGGCCCGAGCATCGTTGTGGTGGACGAGGGTATCGGCCGCACGCTGACGAGCACGACGCTCAAGTCCGATGTCTACGCCTTCATCTTCGACCAGAAAGGTCTAATGGCAGGCCTCGGGATCCAGGGCTCGAAGATTACGAAGATAAAGAAGTGAGCGGCTGGGGATAGTCCAGGAAAAAACGTGTCAAGCGCCTTCGACATTGGACTCGATCGATGTCAACTCTTTGAGGCCCGGCAGTATCGATGGCCTCACAACCGGCATCGGCCCGGTGGTTTCTTACGCGGCAAAGATTTGCAAGACTGACGTGGTGGCTGAGGTTAAGTGGCTGCCGGAGTTGGACACCGCCAAACGCCTCAGTGGCGGCTACGTCTGGTTCAATCTGGCTTCGCTTTTCTGATGTGCTTAGACCTGCAAAACCGACACAAGGAGGTTTCCAATGGATTGGACTTCGGCTCAGTCAACATCTGCGAGTTTCCCACTTTGGGTTCGCGTTCGGTTCCTGCCCTGGATTTGCGGAATAGTCTTCCTCATCGTTACGTCCGGCTGCGCTCATTACCCCATCAACCAACCCTTGAGCCAATCGGCCCCCCAGGGGGGATATCGCGCCAAGAACTTCAAACATGTGGGGATTGATGACGACTTGTTGGTCATGCTCACCTTCTCCGGCGGAGGGACACGGGCCGCTGCTTTTTCCTACGGCGTGCTTGAAGCTCTGAGGGACACGGAGATATCCGTCCGCGGCCGCAAGAAGCGCATGCTCGACGAAGTGGACTGGATCTCAGGCGTTTCCGGCGGAAGTTTTACGGCGGCCTACTACGGGCTTTTCGGAGACCGAATCTTCGAGGATTTCGAGTCCCGTTTTTTGAAGAAGAACATTCAGGGTGACCTCATCAGAGGGATCCTCTTCAACCCTGTCAATTGGGCGAAGCTTTCTTCCCCCTACTACGATCGAAGCGATCTTGCAGCAGACTACTATGACAAGCAGGTATTCGATCACGGAACCTTTGGCGACATCCTGGCCCGTGGGGGAGCGATGATCGTCATAAACGCGACGGATATGGTACATGGAACGCGGTTTTCCTTTATTCAAGATCCCTTCGATGGGATCTGCTCGGACCTTTCCTCTTTCTCCGTGGCCCGTGCATGCGCCGCTTCCTCTGCAGTACCAGTCGTGCTAAGCCCCGTGACCTTGCATAACTACGCCGGCAAGTGTGGTTTTCAGTTGCCCCCGGGACTCGCGGAGGCCATGCAGCCCCCAAGAGACGTTACGACGCGCCGATTCGATCTTGCCAATAACATGCTTCCATTCCTGGATTCGCAAAAGAAACCATACATCCACCTCGTTGACGGGGGGGTTGCCGACAATCTCGGCCTCAGGGCCGTCCTCGAGCGCGTCACGCTCATGGGTGACCCCTGGACCACCATGAAATATGCCAACTTGACAAACGCGCACAAAATCGTCTTCGTGGTGGTGAATGCAGAAACCGAAGTCGACACCAAATGGGATCGTATCGAGACGAATCCGCCCTTCGGCGTAAAGCTTGCCTCCTACTCCTCCATAGCCATTGAGCGTTACAACACGGACACCGTGGCGCTCCTGAGCGAAAGCTTCAATCGCTGGGCCGATGAAATTCGGAAGGGACGCTGCGGATCGTCTAAAATCACCACTGAACCGGGTTCCTGCGGCGATATTGAGTTCTACCTGGTGCAAGTGAAGTTTGATGCTCTGGACGATGAGGCCGAACGCCATTACTTCAAACAGCTTCCCACCTCATTTGTGCTGAAACCTGAAGAGGTGGACAAACTCCGGGACGCAGCACGACGCATTCTGACAAAGTCCAAAGAGTTTCAACGGTTGGTCAATGATCTACAGGAGAATCCGCAGTAACTGTCGTGACTCTATGGATTGCTCTTGTCCGGCAGGCTGCGGGATATTCTCACACTGCGGGGAGGTAAAGCTCGCGCTTGCAGCACTTGCCAAAGAGGGGGATAATCCATGAAAAAATTCTCTGTTTTTGTCATCCTGACGCTCGCTTTCGGGATTGTGTTTATCGGAGGTGATTGTACCTTTGCGGCAGAGGGTGGGGTTGGACATTACGTCCCGGGCGCCTTCGCCGATTTCGGCGACATGGCTCCGCCATCCGGGGTATTTGGGATGATGAATTGGTACCTCTACTATAACGGCAGTGCCGGGGCGGGCCGGCAAATCGAAGAGGGCGGACTTATCGCGGCTAATTTAAAGGCCACCAGTAGCGCGGAAATGTTAGGCGCAGGCTACACGTCACCGTACGGTATTCTCGGCGGCAAGTTCTCGGTAGCCGCATTCGTCCCTTTTCTCTGGGTGAATGTGACAGGCAGTATTACCGGCCCGATGGGAAAACCTTCACCCGAAGCGACTTCGCCAGCGGTATTGGTGACATGGCGCTGATTCCTTTCTGGCTCAACTGGACCTGTGGCGATTTCAAATGGGCTGGGCAGCTTCATGTTTATGCCCCAACCGGCGCATACAATACCGGTAGGCTCGCTAACGTTGGCCTCGGTTACTGGACTTTTGAACCCATGGCGTCGTTTAGCTGGATAAGCAAGAAGATCGGCCTCGAATTCAGCACTACCGCCGGCTTTGATTTCAACACGAGCAACAACGCAACCGGCTATCAAAGCGGTGATGAGTTCCACATCGACACAACCATTGCCGAACATCTGCCCTTGTTCGGGCACGGTATCATCGGGGTCGGCGCCAATGCATTCTACTGGAAGCAGTTTACCGCTGACAGCGGCTCGGGCGCGAAGCTTGGTTCCTTCGAAACTGAAATGATCGGCATTGGGCCGGTACTGTCCTACATCTCACCCCCGATTTGCGGCCACACCCTTGTGGCCGAGGTGAAGTGGCTGCCTCAAACGGATACCCGCTATACTCTTAAAGGCGACTACGTATGGTTCAAGGTGGGATTTGCTATCTAAAGGGGAATAATGCTCTCCTTCTTTGGCCTCCGGCTCAGGCTCGTTTTCTGATGCACTGTATGGGTGTAAGTCCGGTTCGGCTCGTCCGATTGGAAAATGCGGTAGATCGATCACTTCACAAGAGGAGCCATAGCGAATGAACAACGCAACGGACTACCCATTGCTTGTTTTCGTGCTCTCCTTCTTAGTGCTGACTTTCTCAGCGCTGATCGGGGCGTCCTTTCTCAGGAAGCAGCGGAAGCTGGAAGATGACATACATGAAGACTTAGGCGTAATCCTTACAGCTACGCTGACACTGCTCGGACTCATTATTGGGTTTAGTTTCTCGATGGCCGTGAACCGGTATGATCAGCGCAAAAACTACGAGGCGACAGAAGCCAACGCGATCGGCACCGAATACGTTCGGGCCGACCTGCTGCCTGCCTCAGATGCGGCGAAGGTACGCACGCTACTAAAAAACTACCTGGATCAGCGTGTTTTGTTCTATATGACCCGCGACAAGCTACAGATTCGGCAGATCAATGCCCGCACCGGTCAATTGCAGACTGAGCTGTGGTCCGCTGTCCTGGCTCCGGCTGCGGCGCGGCCGACGCCCACGGTCGCCCTGGTTGTTTCAGGCATGAACGATGTATTGAACTCACAGGCATACACGCAGGCTGCCTGGTGGAACCGAATCCCAATTGCGGCGTGGGCCCTGATGACAGCGATCGCCTTCTGCTGTAACGTGTTGGTCGGCTTTTATATGCGAAACGTCAAAGCGGAAGGCCTCATGCTTCTGGTTATACCGTTTGTTGTGTCTGTCGCGTTCTTTCTCATAGCGGACATTGACAGCCCACACGGCGGTGTCATTCACCTTAGTCCGCACAATCTGGCAAGTCTTGTTGAGTCCCTGCGTGCCCCCTGATCGTGAAGCCTTGCATGACTGCTTTCACAACAGAAAATTAAGATCTGAAACCGCTTCTCGTCTGAAATCGTTCTATAAACGGCAGGGTGAAGTCCGAGAGGATAGCCTCTGCGCTTTACACTTCACTGGTGGGGCTTGACACTCTGTCAAAACCGGGATACTTCACCGTACCGATAATCCTTTCCCCGATTATTCGATGTAAATCAGTTCCCGCCGTTTTCTTTTCTCTTGCGTTTATCCAGGAAACTGTTCAGGGTGGATTCCGAAAACTGCATGAATCCGTCGAAAAACTCCTGCGAATATTCTTTTACAAATCCTTCCCCTTCCGGGCCGATTGCCGTGTACATGTACACGACTTCGGCATCCGTGTTTCCGGATTCATTTTTAGCCAGGCAGATGGTTATCCTGGCTACGGTCATCCCAGGGGTGACTTTCACTATTTCGATTCTGTGTCGCAGTGGATCAAAATCGGTGATCACCCAGATCGATTCGGGATTTTCTTCCCCCGTTGTAAAAATACAGTCGTTTTCGGCAAACCCGGACATCGAGTAAACCGCCAGAGGGTCCCATCCACTTGCCCATTCTCTTTCACGAACCGGGCACAGCAGAGGGAAGACATCGGCGGGCTTGCCTCGCAGCTTCTGAGTATAGCTTCTTTTAACGCGAACCGGATCGATGATCTGCATGCCGTTTTCAGCTCCTAGAGTAATTTGATCGGTAGATTGGAAATGGGAAAATGGAATCAGGCGCCCGAACATTGTATTCCATTGCGGCGATTTCAATCAAATTATTTCATAAGCCGACTGACGCCGGAGTTCGGAACTCTGGAGCATAGAAACAATGTGATGGATGGATCGCGGCTATTAGATCTTTCGATAAAGGCATCGGGCATCAAGCATCCGGCAGCCTCGCGCCTACTGGCCCAAGGCCTCCGGCTGGTCCAGGGCCGCCGAGGGTGGGCGAGGCACCGTCAGAACCAGGGCCTGTACACTCGCCGCAAGGGTACGGGCCCCGAGGTCGCTAACAAATGCCCAGCCGTGCGCGTTGCGGAAATTGCAGTCCGCAATCATGTACCCTTGAAACCCCGGCACAGTAACGGAAGCTAAGGTGGCGTATGTCGTGCCGGCTGCGACCGATGGAGTAGTAACCGGTGCTGGATTAGTTGCGCCCTCGTAAAAATAAAGAGTGCATGTCCCGGACTCCTCCGGTGTGCCGAAGGGGTCCTTGGAGGTATTCGAGATAGTTATCCCGGTGTCGAAACCGGCCTGGTTGGTTACAAAACTGAACAAGAGCATTGTCTGGTGGTTCGAGCAGGCGCCTTTAGCGCAGGTCGTTCCAGCGGCACAGACGTTGCCGCATGCTCCGCAATTCTCGGGATCGGTCTGCAAATTCTTGCAAAGGCTGCCGCAGGGAGTAAGACCGGAAGCACACTTTTTTTGTAGCGTCTGCGGTGACTCCTGCATTGCCTGCGGCGTTTCCCCGGCGCCGACCCGATGGTATGTAACAGCCGAAATCGCAACCAAGAACGCCATGCCCATCAACGCGAAAAAAATCCTTTTTTTCATGTGCCCATCTCCTTTCGGTTAAGAACATCCCCTGCGATCAGCTCTCGCCGTTTTCTTTTTTCTTGAATAGTCTTTTTCTATTCTATGCCGCAGTGGATCAAATCGGCGATCACCCGGATCGATTCGGGATTTTCTTCCCCAGTTGTAAAAATAGAGTCGTTTTCGGCAAACCCGGACATCGAGTAAACCGCCAGAGGGTCCCATCCACTTGCCCATTCTCTTTCACGAACAGGGCACAGTAGCGGTAAGACATCGGCGGGCTTGCCTCGCAGCTTCTGAGTATAGCTTCTCTTAATGCGAACTGGATCGATGATCTGCATGCCGTTTTCAGCTCCTGCAATAATTTGGTCGGTAGATTGGAAATGGGAAAATGGAATCAGCCGCTCGAATATTGTATTCCATTGCGGCGATTTCAATCAAATTATTTCACAAGAAGTTATATAAGAACACTATGTCAAAACCCCCTCTTGCCCTGCTGATCAATCCCTGGATCACCGATTTTGCGGCCTACGATCTCTGGGCAAAGCCGATGGGCCTGCTTGTGCTGGCGTCTTTGCTAAGAGACGGTGGGTGCGGGGTGAGCCTGATCGATTGCCTGGACCGGCGGGACCCTTTCACGAACTCTCATCCGGAAATCCTGCCCGGCATGGACAAAAAATTCGGCGCCGGCAAGTACCCCAGGATGCGTCTCCCAAAACCGGTCCCTTACGCTGGTTTTCTGCGATATTTCTACCGGCACGGAATTCACCCGGAGAGCTTTCGCCGCAAGCTCCTTGAAATCGAAAAGCCGGACCTGATATGGATTACATCCATCATGACCTATTGGTATCCGGGAGTTTTTGAAGCGGTCCGAATCGCGCGCGAAGTTTTCCCAGAAACGCCGGTGTGGCTTGGCGGCATATACGCCAGGCTCTGTCCCGGCCATGCCGAGCGGCAGAGTGGGGCCGACCGCATTATTACGAAGGAAGTGTCGAGTCTGCCGAAAACGATCTTCGAAACGACAGGCTTCCGGGTAAGAAACGCAACTGCGTGGGGCGATTTCAATGCCTGGCCGTTTCCGGCCCTCGACTTACTGAAACCGGGACTCGATTACGCACCGATTCTTACCGGAATGGGCTGCCCCTACAGGTGTCCTTTTTGTGCTTCGGCAAGGCTTCAGCCCAAGCGCGCACGGTTCGGGGCCGAACGGATCTTCAACGAAATCGCGAGGGACCATTACGATTTGGGGATAATCGATTTTGCGTTCTATGATGACGCGCTGCTGCTCGATGCGGAATATACACTCAGGCCTGTGCTGGAAAGAATCGCAAAGGAGGGCCCCGCGATCCGGTTTCACGCCCCGAACGCCATTCATATTCGGGCGCTTTCCAGGGACTGGTGCGACTTGCTGCATGCGGCGGGGTTCAAAACGATTCGGCTCGGGCTGGAGACCACGGTGGACGGCAAGAGCCGGGAATGGGGCGGCAAAGTCAATACGGAGATGTATCTGGAGGCGGTGGAGAACCTCTTTGAGGCCGGCTTTTCGGGAGATGACATCGGGGTCTACCTGCTTTGCGGGCTGCCGGGTCAGACCCCCAAAGAAGTCGCCGAGTCCATCGGGATTGTTCGGCTAAGCGGCGTTCGGCCGCACCTGGCCGAATACTCCCCCATCCCCGGCACCCCCATGTGGGAAAAAGCCGCTGCCATTTCCCCATTCGATATCGGGACGGAGCCGCTTTACCATAACAACACCTTTTACGCCTGCCGCCGTCCGGATTTTACCTATGAGGACATGGTTTTGCTGAAGCGGGAAGCGAGGAGCGGGGAGCGAGAAGCAGGGAGCAGGGAGCAAGGAGCGAGGAGCGGGGAGTAACTCAGTCCTCCGGTCCTCAGTCCTCCGGTCCAAAGGCCACAACGTCGTCAATGCTTTCGGCATCTGAGAGAAGCATTACGAACCGGTCCACTCCAAAGGCGATTCCGGCGCAGGGGCCAAGATGCTGAAGGCTTTCCAGGAAGGCGCAGGGCAAGGGATAGCTGATTCCTTCCATTTGTTTTTTCCTTGCGATTGCAGATTGGAAGCGGGTCCTTTGTTCCTCGGGGTCCGTCAGTTCGCTGAATCCGTTGGCGATTTCGATTCCTGCCCAGAACAGCTCGAATCTTTCAGCCACTTCAGGGTCTTGTGGTTTTATTCGGGCAAGGGCGGCCTGGCTTCTCGGGTAATCCTCGAGTATGCAGGGGACCGGGAAACCCAGGTTCGTCTCAACTTTTTGCACCATGTCCAGGTCGAAACGGTCCTGGTCAGGGTTGGGGCCGGGGTCCCATCCGGCAAACTTTCTGAGCGCCTCCCGGACTGAGCAGCGCTCCCACCGGCCCTCAAAATCGAGCCGGGCGCCCCGGAAATGAAGGCCGGACTCCGGGGCAATCGCCCTGGATGTGAATCGCACCAGGTTTTGACAGTCTTGCTGCAAGTCCTTATAATTTGCGCCTGAACGGTACCACTCCAGGATGGTGAACTCGGGGAGATGAAGCCTGCCGCGCTCGCCTGCCCGAAATGCGGTGGTTACCTGGAAGATTTTTTCGAACCCGGCGGCAAGCAATCGCTTCATGTGAAGTTCGGGGCTGGTGGACAGAAAGCGGCCGGAGTCAGCCGGGATCGGCCTGATGTGGACCTCGGGGGCCGGAGCGGCAGTGAGCAGGGGTGTCTGGACTTCGAGGAATCCTTCGCTTTCGAAGAAGGCGCGAATAAGCCGCAGTACCCGGCAGCGAGTTTCGAGAAAGCGCCTCTTGCCGTAAAGGGCCTCTCTTTCATCCCTATCCATCAGCCCTTGACGCGCTCCACGTACTGGCCGGTCCTCGTATCGATTCGAACGGTTTCGCCTTCTTCGACGAAAAGAGGCACCTGGATGACATGGCCGGTGTCGAGTGTAGCCGGTTTGGTTGCCCCGGATGCCGTGTCGCCCTTGATTCCGGGGGCGGATGCAACGATTTTCAGATCGACGAAATTGGGAAG
>Ga0181536_10004336_pt1 | contig 15055 bp, 24 predicted proteins | sample PEATcosm2014_Bin_41_FD_121105 | JGI IMG/M metagenome (GOLD analysis project Ga0181536, IMG submission 121105) | Peatland microbial communities from MTU Mesocosm Facility, Houghton, MI, USA - PEATcosm2014_Bin17_60_metaG | ecosystem: Environmental > Terrestrial > Soil > Wetlands > Peat | place... | reverse complement strand
GTTGCCGGCAACCGGCGTTTCGTCTATTGAGGCGAACAGGCGCCCGTAGCTCAGCTGGATAGAGCGTTGCCCTCCGAAGGTCATGAGCCTGTGGCTCTTCAATGACTTACAGGTGTGATTTATTTTTTCGGGACACTGATTAGAGGCAGTTCCCGGCAGCCTGAAATCAACCATAGCGCAGAATCCCCCCGGCCGTTGATTGTCAAGTTGTTGGGGAATTCTTAATGGGGCGGCAATGAGTCCCGCGCTAGGGTGCGCGCTGGCCCCGGCTGTCTGTGCGTCCGCCGCCTTCAGCGAGGGCATGTGTTGGCGGGGGAAGGCCGACAGTCAACCAAGTCGAGAAAGGACCAGAGCCGTGAAGCTTGTCTATGCGTTGGCAATCGTCGCGACGTTCGTTGCCCCGGCATTCGCCGACAACGTCAGTTGCAGGCAATACTGCGATAGCAACTTCAACAGTTGCGACAAATACCCGTCTGATCCGGCCCACCCGGATCAAAAGGCGCAGGCTTGCCGAGCCGACTACGATCATTGCGTACAGACGTGTCGCTAATCTGACGCGCAAAGGTAGGGGCATCATGACGATAGTCCCCGACAGTCTGAGCTTTGAAGGCTTGCGCGTCGCCGCTCAAAAGCGCGGACTTGATTTGGAGCGAGCGCCGAAAGGCGACACGCTCAAATTTCACATCACGCGGAACGGCTATCGCTCGCAATCGAGCTTCCGAACCTTGCATGAGGTATCGGAATATCTGAGCAATCTTCCGGCCGACTTCGCACAGCCCCGATGACAGATGACCACGCTTGTTAGTGTCGCCTTTCCAGCATGAAACTAGACCAAATTTCGCTCGCCGACGCCGACGCCATTAAGTCCCGGATAGCGAAGTGCGATGCCCGCGAAGGTCGTTAAGCGCGACGCGGCCGACAACCTGAGAGGCTACCAAATGAGCGACACGTTTCACCTAGACGATGCCGCGAGCTTCAAGGCGGCACTTGACAAGCTATGCTATGAGGAGCGCAGGTTGCGCAGTAACGCGGCGGCCCCTAATCGCAAATTGGAATCGGACTTTCGCACCGCTGCGCTTGCCTTCGTCACCGCGTATCGAGCGAAGCTCGACGGGGCCACCAAACCGTTGACGGCGCACGTCACTGTGACCAAACCAAAAGAGAAAACAATCACGGTGCATCCGCGCATCATCGAATAAGCTAGTCATGTCCAGTCGCGTCCGCGCTTGTCGGGTCGAGGCAACACTAGCTTTAGAGGGGCGGCCTGCAAGAGCCGCCAGTCGTTAAGCGCGACGGCGCGGATAGAGTTGATCGATCCGGCCAAAGCGAACGGTAGTTTCACCAGGTGGAAGCCGAGAAAGCATATAACGAAGACTATCCCCAAGATGATCCTCAGCATGGCGGTTGCAGTCATCGACTTTTTTAGGGTCGCGCGGCAAGTGCTTAAGCGTGCGAATTAGCTCAGAGCAATCCGCCGTGATGTAGAGTGCGGGGCGCGTGCGCGGCGGAACGGCCGCCAGCATACGACTACGAATATTGTACCAGCCTCTGACGCGGGACCCGTCGGAGTTGTCTGCTTTTTCAAAATGCAATCCACGAAATGAGACACCGTCAATCTTGACGCTCATGGCCAACTCATCGGCAATTGATGGAGCATTCTCGCCGCGATTTGCTTGCTTATCGAAAATATGCGGATCGGCCGCGCCGCGCCGCACCGCGCACTTCCACTGTCCGTCGGCTTGGTAGCGAAGTCCGCGCGCGATTTCCAACTGCACCGCCATGCGCGTGATTTCCGGGGCGGTCGCGCCAGTGCCCTTGCTGCTGCCAGCCTCTTCGTTCGTATAAAGCTCTGCAAGGATCACGTAATCGCCCTTGAGTGTCGGCAGTACGCGACCATCGGGCCACTTCAATGGCGTTCCATCCGAGATCGCGGCCCATATGACGGCACTGGGCGAACTATCCCCCCAATCGAGCGCCGGAACAAAGGTCCAACCGTTCGGAATGATTTCGACAGGGACAGACGGTATCAGGAAATGATCCGACGCGGCGAACCAACAGGACTCGAATAGGCCGCCGCTTTCGACATCCCAAGAGCCCGTCCTCCAACTTTTCTCTTGGCCGGATGAGATTGCCGAGACGAGGATGGTATCGCCGTAGCCCCTATCGGCGATCAGCAACCTTTGATTACTAGAGAGGACATCGCACACCGCGCGACGTGACAGTCCTAGTTTAGGATCGCCCGCAAGCGCCGGACCCATGACGTAGCCTTCGACCGGCTCGACCGGCGGATCAAATCTTCGCCGCACCCACACGCCACCGACCGAACCGGGGTTACAAGTGCTGCGGATTATTAGCGGCGTGTTCGCGCCGCTGTGGCGGTTAGTCGACAACATGCTTTTGTAGAAGTCGTCAGTGGGCCATTCGGTCAACTCTTCCCAGCCGATCCACTGCCAGCTAGAGCCGAGCCACGTACTAAAATCAGTTTGCTCCGCAAAGAAGCCGAGCACAAGCTTTTCGCCGGTGTCCCAATTCCATTCATAACGATTTTCGTTGTAGCGAGCGTGATCGCCAAAAATCGGAATGATGGTCTGTTCCAACTGTGCTTTGACTTCGGTAAAGCCGGAACGGCTTGGTCTGATCCAAATACCCTTCCATGACGATCCGTAACCACGGCCGACATGTTGCAGGAACGTCATCGCTTGGGTGCGGGTCTTACCTATCCCGCGTGGACCACTGTACAGCCCCTCACGCTCTTTCATGGCGACGAACGCTTCAGATCCTAGTCCCTGCGGCGCTAGATGGACCTGCCGAAGGACGCCGTTCACTTTTACGAACGGCACCCACTCATTGCCTACTTGATGAAACGAATGTACGCGGACTCTCTGCATCACAGCACCGTGCGCCGACGCGGTTGCGGTGCGCCGCTGACAGAAAACCCGCCGGACTTCGGCGTACCATCTATATTCATGTAGGGATCGCGCGACACGCGATTATCTCTCACCGCCGCCACCGGCTCGTCATCATCCGGCGCAGGCAGCGGCGCTTGAGGCTTTGGAGTGCGGACCGGCGGCTCCTTGCGCTTAGCTTCGGCCAGCTTGCGTTCCTGCGGCGTTGCCATATCAAGCAGGAAGTCGTTGCAGTATCCCTGTGCCAGCATTTGAGATGCTGGCACGGCGTCCACTTCGATCCCGGCTTCCTGATAAGCGCGGTGAACGCTTGAACCTTCGACGATGACGATTTCCGGGAGCGGGGCCATCAGCGTCTTGTCTTCGCCATAGAACAAGATCGCTTCAACGAGGCGTTTGCCGCCGAAGGTGCGCTCGTACTCTTCGACCGTCTCAGGCTCCTCGGCAACGGCCAAAACATTGACAGGTTCAAGCGGCTCCTCATCGTCGATTGGCGTGAAGTCGGCATCGAGAATTTGGCGGGTCGGCGGCGGGGCTATTCGCTTCCGTGTCGCGTCGGTCATAGGGCCAATGCGCAGGACGCCTCCAACCAAATGGGAATGGGTGTGAGCGACGCGATCACCATATGTCGAAGCAAGTAACGAGCTAGCGGCCTTGATTAGGAGGGCTGGCTGGGCTGGTACTTCCTTGACGACTTGGATCAAGCTGCCTTCGCTATCGCGCATGTAAATGTCGGACTTGTTAGCACCCTCACCATAGACAAGCTCGAACGCATCCTGATCCAGACTCAAAGCATCTGCCGCGCGACGTGCGTCGACCTGCCAGAACGGGTTCCCTGTCTGCGCCGAGAATTGGGGCTCCATGTGCGGAGCGGTGGCGGCCTCGATAATTCGCGCATCAATGCGGGCCACGGCGACGGCCCTGACAAACGCGACGTGGCGGTGGTAGTAGGCGTGGGTGCCGAGGTAATCTATCAGGAAGGGCGACTCGGTACGCTCCTCAAATTCATGCTGGGCGCTCAGCTTCTGCCACTGGTAGATCGCCTGTACGCTGACCTTGTATTTCTTCGCAGCCGCTTCTATGCCGGTGTACGGCCGGAGCATGGCGTCGAGGATCGCGCACAGCATCTTGGCGGAATATTTTGGTGGCCGCCCTGTCGGCTGGCCTGTGCTCTTGCTTGACATCGATGCCCCCTCAAAATTTGGCATCACGCCAGCGGGGACTTTCTTACATAAAACTCTATTAACCACAACCCGTGTCTCAGGTCGCGGTGCGCGACGACAACTCATCTTCGTCGGGAGCCGCGTATCGAGTGCTCCTTTTTAGTGATTTGGGGTGCGGCGATTTTTCTCTTTTTTCCGAAGTTTCTTTAGAGCTTTTTTGGCCAGCGCGCGTCCCGCATTGGTGCACACACGCCCTAGCGCGGATCGGCGCGGACATGGTTACTACGGCCTAGCTGACCGTGATCATCCATTAATCATTAACGACACCACCCCACCCTCCCCCAGTGTTTTATCCCCCTCCACCACCTTGGCAGGGGGGTGGCGATGAGAGAAACGCCCATTCTAAAAGGATTTCCCACGCTGCCAGTAATGCGCTGCCACTAATCGGCGGCCGCCACTAGCGATAGCGTGTGCCAAGTGCGCCCCGAGTCGGGGTTAATGTGCCAAAAAGGGAGGGAAATCGTCCAAAAGGGTTAATAAAAAGTGAAGGGGCATGAAGGATTGGGCACAGCCAATCACCCTTCCATCAATCCCGAAAAGGCCCATCCGCGCATTTGGGTGTGTGGAGGGTGCCGTCCGTTTTAGTCAATCTCAGAACCCGCCCATGGCTGCTTTTCACTTCGGACAAACGTATCGGACACCTTTCGGACTGTCCGACGCGTCCGACTAGCGTCCGTTTTGGCAACCATCAAGTTGTGTCCATTGTAAAGGGACTTTTGGTATTTGTCCGGAGCGTCCGTTAGTGTTCGATCATCCATGTGCTGTCCGTCCGCTTTCCCTTCTCTAGGAAGCGGACAGGCCGGACAGTGTGGACAGCAAGGTATGGGAAAGCGGCATTATGCGACTGTCGGGGTCGCGGTGCGCGCCGTCGCCATCTTTGTCGCGCTGTCAACTTCGACGGCATCGACGGCCAGTAACGTGCTCTTGATTTCAGACCATTGCTGACGCGTGTTCTTGCCGGGCATTAGACCAGCTTCCTTGCACGCCGCCTTCCATTCGGTCACGGTGCAACCCGCATCCATCTTGCGCAGGAGGTTGAGCGCGGCCAGCGCACGCGGCCGATCTTTGAGCTTGCTGTCAGTGAATTCACCGCCTTCGTCTGCAAAGACTCGATCCGGGCCAAGCTCGATTTGCTTGAACACCTGTCGGTAGTCGTTCATGCCGTGGCGTTGGAAGTCGGAAGTAAAGCGGAACAGTTCGCCAACCGCCGCGCTGCCAACTTTTTCGCAGCGGGTAGCGCCGTCGATATTGCCGGTCTGTTCGTTGAGTCCTTTCGGTCGTCCGGTATCGGACAGCGGCGTATGGGCAATCAAGACGGTGGTACATCCAAGCTGTTCGCTGATGTAGTCGCAGCCGCGCAGCGCCAGCGGTACAGTGTCCATGTCCGATGAGTGTCCGCCGGACGCCGCCAGCATTCGTGCCCATGTGTCCATCCACAAGCTGACATAAGGCGGGTGCTTAAGCTGGTCGAGTAGTTGAGGAATGCCAATGTCGGCCTTGGGATCAGTGAGGTTGACCGGCGACCCGATCAGGTTAAATTTGCCAGCGTCAACCACGTCGCGGAAATTCTTGTAACCGGCCGCTTTAAGGAGCTTGCCATATTTCCACCCTAGCGCATGAACGCGCTTGCGGATACGCGGTACGCGACCTTCGGCGATGATGTAGGCGACGTTTCCTTGTCGCACCGGCAATCCGTAATATTTGAAGCCGAAGGCGACGCAAAACGCGATTTCCAGATCACGGTATGTCTTACCACCCTTCTCCGGGCCGTAATCCATCCACAATGCATCGGCGAGCAACACCGGACGGTTGCTGTCTCCGACCAGCCATCCAGCATCATCCTCAGCCATTAGCTCATCGTAACTGTACTCTTTGAGCGGATGACGCTGTGCAGCCCACCGTGCGGCGGTTTCGCGTGCGTCGGACTCGCTCATGCCCTCGATGACAATGCAATTGGCGGCGAACGCCTCTATCTCGGCTTTTGATTTGGGTCGCATGTCACTTACTCCATTGACTGGCGCGACGATTGCGGGCCGTCATACGTCGGGCCTTGCGGCTCTGAGCGCGGGTGTTGCCGGGATTGGCGAGAAATACCTTAAGTGTTTGATTGATGTCAGACTCGTTGGCGTCATCGTCGCCGAAGTCGGCCGCTGCGGTGTGCGCGCCGGGTTGTGTTTGATTGAGGTATGCCCACGCATTGTGAACCTTCACATCAAGACGATCGGCGGTTGGCCCTTCGCCGACATCCCATAGCGGTTCGCATCTGCCGGGCACGTTGTAGTGCTTGATGAGTAGCGCAACCGCCGTCTGTTCGCTGATACCGATGTCTTTCAACATCGCGGCGGTCATGAGCAACGCATATTCGCCGTTCTGATAGTGGATGCTCGGCTTCGCGTCATTGCGCAGGTAGTGGATGGCGCGCTTGATATTCTCCGGGTCGTCCAATTCGACGGCCGGTGCGGTGTTGTCGCCGATGGTGGCGGGGGACTCGCGCTCAATCAGGTATTCGGCAAACCACGCGGGCGCGGGTATGATTGGCGATTGATCCACAACGGTGTAGCCGCCGCCATCCGCCCGGCTGCCCGGAAGCAAAACATATTGCGGGCAATCCACATCGGGGCCAAAGGCGTTGCGGCCGAAGCGGTGCTTTACCTTGGGTGTCTCAGAAAACCAAAAATGGAGTCCCCCACTTGGCGTTCGCACCGTGAGCGTCTTAGGCAGCGGTCCATGTTTCTCGACCAGCGCCTTGAGCGTTGCCGCGCCCTTCTTACCGGGTTTCGTGTCCACATCCATGAACACAAGGCGCGATGCGTTTGGCGCGATGCCGACATTGAATGCCGAGTCCCATTTCGCCACGGTGGCCGGGTCGTTCGTCGCACCGGGCGGCCGGATGCCGTCATTGAGCATGTTTTCCGCGAGCGGCGGAAATTTCTTCCCGGCCGCGATCTGGAATAGATACCACTCCGGATGCTTGCGCAGCGCGGACAACGCCGTCTTGACGGCGGTCGGCGGTTGCTTGGTCGGGGCGTTCATTGTCTGCGCTCCTCATCCTCATCGCCGAAGTCGATCACGCCGTCCGGGTCCATGTCGCGCATGGCGCGCAAGTGCATCGCGCCTAGGCGAACAACGTCCGCTAGGAACACGTCGCGATCTTGACACGCGGCGGCAAGGTCGGGGCCATCGGTGCGGCCGTCGCTTGCTAATGTATTTTGCCGCTCTTGCGCTTTCGCAAGCCGGACAATCGCTTGATCTAGCTCGTGGCTCATGACATTCTCCGTGCGTCGCTTGGGTAATCAGGAACAGCATCTTCGTCGCCGAAGCGCGAAGGGTTTCCGATGTTGACTACGTAGGTTGGTTTTGATCTTGGCTTACCAGCGCGCGCCGCAAGCAGCCTCTCAAGTTCGGCCACCAAGGGCGTGAACGGCCGCGATGATGCGCGAGGAGCTACCACGGCTCTGCTGTTCCTTGGTGCGGCGGGAACGTCCAACGCGACGCCGTAGAATTCTTCAAACGAAATTGATCCCCCGGCCGCGCGCCAGACGCTCTCGTATAGCTCAGGACTCAGTTCGTTGATGCTGGTCGCGCCGTTGCCGTAAGTGCGGATCAAATGCCGGATATGCCGATCAGCCGATTGGCGTGTTCTGTTCACGCGAAGTTCGGCGAGCGCCTTCAAGACATCTTGCTTACCGATGGTCACGACGACTTCTCCATCAGGAAGCGGACGCGCGACTCGAAATGAAGCCCGGCTTCGCGGACGACTTCTTCCGGCGACGCGCCGCGCAGCCGCGTATTAGCGGTGACGAGGCAATCATGTTTCAGCTTGGTGAGATATTCGGGATCGAGGCCAGCAACGAACCGCTGTAGAGCGATCTGTTCTTCAGCCCGCTCGGCGCGCTTGCGCTTATCAGCTACGCGGCGCGCGGCACTGACGACATTTTTGGGGGCGTTCATGGCACAAGCTCCTTAAAGATTTCCCCGGCGGGAATTAAGAACTTGTGCCGAGGATGAAATGGCCTTTCGGGCCGCTTCGGTATTTGTGATCTAGGCGTGTTTGGACTCAGCGTCCAGCGTGAGGTTCCTTTTTCGATTTAATCGCGTCGTCCATTACGTAGCGATGACCTATTACGTAGCGGCGTCGATTAGGGAGTCGCTGGTGCGTTATTTTCCGGCCCCCTCCCGATCTTCCATGACCGCACGCCGCATCGCCTGAATAGCGGCGCTCAGGCCCGGCGTAAGGACTCCTGTGCGGATGCGGGCCAAGTGTTCGGGAGCATTGGGCGGCAGGCCATCAGCCTTTGCCAATTCATCAGCCAGCAGAGTCCTAAGTCGGCTTTCATCCATGGGCCATCCTCCGGTTTTTGGCGACCTTATTGCGCGCCCGCTGACATTCGACGCAGTTGTTCCCTCCCGACACGTAGCGGATGCCCGCTGGATGCCCGTATCGGCAGGGCCGCCCTTGATAGGTCGGAGCACCGGAGCGGATCGCAGCGGCCAATGACTGATTTGGTGGGCGGCCGGGCGGGCGGCCGGTTGCCTTGTGGGGTCGGGCTGACGGGTGGCGACGGAGGCGGCCGGTTGCCTTGTGCTCTCGGCGCTTGACACGGAATGGGATGAACGTGACCGGGGCCGGGAGCGGATCAGGTTCAGGTATCAATTCGGCACGCACTGGAAGCTTGAGCGCCGCATACGTAGCTGCGAGCTTCGCCGCTTCCCGGCCGATGCTGGCCTTGCGCGCGGGCGCACGGCGCGCCCGCCGCTTGGCATATGGCTCGATCAGGTGCGCGGGCGTAGTCGATGCGCTTAGGTCCCTCTCCCATTTTGAAGCCATGGCATGTCACCGTTGACTTGGCGGCTTGAATGCGGCGTTCGCCGCCCGTAACTTGGCAGCATTGATTTCCATCGCTTCAGCCCGGCTATGCGCGCCATGCGCATAGGCGCGGCCATGTCCACGCCGCACGTTGTGACCGCCCCCGGCGTAGGCTCTTGCCGTCTCTGAGACGGTGGCGGGCCTGCGCATTTGTCCGGCCGCTGCGCGCCTTTCTCTCTCACGTTGATTTGAGGCGATGTGTTCTTTCATTAGTTCAGCTTGAGTCTGAGGAGCGGGTCCGCTGGCGTTCCATGCGCCAAGGCACCGGGCAAAGTTTGCTCTGGCCTCAGCCACGGCGGAACGGCATTGGCGCGCCTCAAATCGCGCACGGTCAAGAGCCGCCGCCACTTCCCGCAAGGCTTCATGCGGCGAGTCATCGGCGGCCGGTGCGGCTTCAACCGGCTGCGGCGGCTCAATAGGAAGGCCACCCATGCGGTCAGCGGTGTCGCTTGAGGCAATCGTCCCTTCAATTTCATTGAAGATTTCGGGTTGCGATGTCCCGTTCACGACACCGTGGCGGGCCAGCAGTTCTGTTTTCGTAGCCATTGGAGACTCCTTCGTTCTGAGATTAGTGGCAGGCGCGCCAGCGAGGGAGCCGAATACCCCGCCTACGCTGCCCGCCGTCTTGCGCTCGGAGGAGACAAGCCAACGAGCGAAGCTTTAGCCGCGCGACTGCCTCCACAAATCCATGAACGTGGTCTTCGGCAAAGCCGCCTGAGCGCAATCATGCGCCCTCACCAATGCGGCAACGGTTTCATTCGCGGATTTCTCGTCGGCTTCCGCTTGTTCGCACGCGATCTGCGCATCGCGGAGAGCGGTGTACGCCGCACGCCGGATCGGCGGGATTGTCGCCGGATCGATGCCGGTGTTGATGCGGCCGTTGGACTCGAAAATATCTGTCATACTCATACCCGTGCCTTCCTGTCTTTAATGCTCGGCCAAATCCCGGCGCGCACACAGCGCCTTCTCCAAACCTTGTACTCATTAAGCCGTGCGCGGCCTGCCGCCGTCTTTGTCAGGGTCGCGTAGTAACGTAGCTTCGCTTCGCGACCCCCAAGAAGCCAGTACCAACGTTGCCAAGTGGTCATCGCTTCGCCGATCCACGATCTGTTCTGATTTGCTTTCGGAGTTGTTCCGCCGCGCGGGTGACCGCGCTCGAACGACTCGGCCCCGTGGAAATCCATGCGGGTTTGCCCTTCACCTTGCCGATGGAAGCCGGAGCGCCGCCGAGTAGTCTTGTCGCGACGCTGATCCCGGCGTGCGGGCCAACGTGGCCGACTCGTTGACCTTTAAAATTGAAGACGCCAACCCTGCCCTCTGGCGCGGAATTCTGTGGTTTGATGATCTTGGGTGCCAAGTCATGATGAACGTCTGGCCCGTGCGTGCGATATGTCGTCATTTGCTTTTTTCCTTTTCGGCGTCGTGCATTAAAATCCCCTGCCCGTGTCCCTTGGAAACTCGCCGCTGCAACATTCGCTCGGCCGCTTCGGTCACGGCGTTCATGAGCAAACCCGCTTCGGATAATTCACCATGCAACAGGTCCAAGATGATTTCCGTGTTCTCCGCGTCAGGGATAGACGGCGCGTTTGCCATTTCAGCGATCAGCGCCCTTCTCCAAAGGCGCAGCGTAAACTGCACATCTTGGAAGCGCGCGAAGGCGTCATCATCCCGCCGCCGATCAAGCAATGATGTGTCCACATTATCGGCCATTGGGGGACTCCGACTTCTCGGCTTCGATGTAGGCCCGAATTTCTTCGGCGGTGGAATATTTTAGGATTGTATCGATGTGAGCTTCCGGGTTTGCCTTGTCGCGCTTGCGTTGCAAGTACCAGCACCGTCGCGGGTCCTGTCCCGGCAACGGTTTGAAATTGCGGTGCACCTGAGCAAAAAAATTGTTAGCCCATGCATAGCTGCGCAGCGCCTCATATTCCAAAGCGGCTTCATCAACGTAAGGCCGGGTTTCGCTCACGACACACTCCAAGGGTTTAAGGCTTCGACTTTTTTGTGAAGAAGTTCGGGTCCTGCTGGCGCTTCATCGATCCGCCCCCGGCGACCGGATAGCCTGTCGGGTCTATTTTCCGTTGCAGATCGGCGACCATGTTGTTCTCGCCGCTTTGATCCCCATGGCCGTTCACGCGGAGCGAGTCCAACGCTTCGTCTTTGTCAGAGGGATTGAAGTCCATGTCGCTCATTCTGTCGCTATCTGTGACGCTCACAGATGAGGGGCCAGAATAGCGGCGGCCATATTCGCTGATCGGCTGTTCGTTGCCTTCGACATCCACGCGGGGATTGAGTTTCGCCAGACCTTTTTCGAGCGGATACCGATAGGTCTGCGTGCTCGGCTTCGACGCACGCGTTGGGTCTTGCAGCTTTTGGCCCTTCGTCGGGTCAAGCTTCTTGTGTTTCTGTCCATGTGCCATTGTCGTTCTCCCTGATTAGTTTCCTGATTATTTGCGCCCGCCGATGATCGGCGGCGGGATGTTCTTGTTCGTCCCGGCCGCGCTGAGTTGGGCCAAATCCATTTGGAGTGCTTTGTGAATTCCATGAGTGTGCGCGCCGCTCTTCGGATGCATAGAACCACCGCCCGATCCGCCGCCGCCACCACCAGAGCCACCACCGCTACCACCAGAACCACCACCGCCTGATCCACCGCCACCACCGCTGCCGCGTTGACTGCGCTTCGACTTCTTGAATGAACGCACCGCTGGCGGGCGTGCTTGCGTCGGTTGACCGCTCGCCGCGCCGCGCTTCTCGCTGCCGTGACCTTTTGCGTCCTTCATGTCAGCTTCCTTTTGCCGGTGGCTCGCGCACGTTATCGTTGAAGTAGCCGCCGAGTGAGTCGTCGCCGAACCACTCACGCGCCTCGCTCAAACTCATTTCGTAATCCCATTCGCCCGCAGCGGGGCCGATGAAAGAAGCCGTTACCGTTCCATCCTTGTAGGTCAGCGAGTCGAAACATTCGCTGCCACTACAATCCGCCTTCAACGTCTTCGCTCGGCTCGCCCTCTTAGCGGGCGTAGGCTTTGGCTGCGCAGCGCGTTCGGCCCTGAGGCGATCTTGTTCTCGGCCCCATGCCGCGCGCTCTTCAGCAGAATATTTGTTCCCCGGCGACGGCCGGTCAAACACGCGCTTAGCCATCAGCGCAATCCTCTTCCGATACGGTTTGTGGTAGCTTCGTATGCAGGCTGCGAGCGAAGTCATCGGGCGACCGCTTCGCCTCGTTCATGATGGTGTGTGCAAGTCCCGGATCGTAAGTGGCGCGCTGCGGGTCTGACTTATGCCCCATGGCGAGCTTCGGAATATCGAAGCTCTTGCCCTGCCGCGTCGGGTCGGTGACATTCGCCGATGAAGCGTCCGGCCCACTGACAGGAGTCGGGCCACCAATGACCCCATAATCGCGGGTGACCGATGTCATCCCCGGATGTATCGGTGCAGCCCCTTCACCGCGCTTCGGCACACTTGAGCGCCGAGCAATGTCCCTGCCTTGGCTTTGCAGGTGTTCAATAGTTCTGGCTTTATGATCCATGTCATTCCCCTATTATTTGTAGGCATCGGGTATCGGCGAGCCGTCCAATCTCAAGCCCGCACTTTTTGCCACAGCAGCCGCGACCTTTGCGCCAGCGGCTTTTATGAATGACTCGACCTTCTTCATTTGCGCCGGATTTATTTGACCAGTGCGCGGATCGCGCAAACCGACGAATGGGTTGGTGCTGTTCGCGCGGCGCTCGGTCTGCGTTTGACCATGAGGATGATTGTCGGCAGTGCCGTTGACGGTGCCATCGCGCTTCGCCCGCTCGGCTTTGAGCAGCAAAGCGACGCGAGCGGCAGCGTCAAGGTCGTTGCCGTTTCCGCCCGAAAGAATAAGTTGGATTTTCCCTTCGGCAGTTTTGCTGCCATCAATAGCCGCTTGGAGAATGTCACCCGGAATGGAAGTGTCCTCGAAGCCTTCGGCGGTCACGCTGGCCTTTGGCAACAGAAAGTCGAAATGTTCGCGAGTAAGATATTCCTTGATGCGGTCAACATGATCGACAGCGATGACCGGCACATCTCCTGCATCCCCGTTGTACAGAAGGCGCACGCCGGACCATTTGAATTTATGTCTGAGCGTGCGGGACGCGACATCGGCTTGTTCGGGGCTGCACTTGAGCACGGTCTCGAAGTATTCGTAAATTTTGTTGGACTCGTCCATGTCGTGCATCTGCTGATCCAAGGTCCTTGTTTTTGTATCGGTCATGGGGGCTTCTCCCGGTTACGCGTGAGCAACTGTGTCGTCGCGCTTGCTCGACTTCGTGCGCGGCAAGGAGCGCAGCGCGGCCTCAAGTTCTGAGAAAATGATGATTGAGCGCCGTCCTACCGCGCGGGGCGTCACCGATCCCTCGCGGATAAGTCGTCTCAGGTGATGTTGGCCGAGGCCGTACGCACTCGCGGCGGCACGCGGCGAAGCGCCACGTTGGGTCATTCTGATAGGGTCCTGATCGTTTGGGGGACTTCGCCAAACCCATGTCCGGCGAGGTGAGACGAACGTAAAACGGACGCTAACCAAAAGCAACCCGAGTTAACGACCAAACAAAAAGGACGCGGAAACCCGCGCCCTCATTGCCTTTCTTGCGGGTTTTGCAAAACTCATGCTTGACCATGCCTTTGGCGGGTGATGGACTTAGGCATTGAAAAAGGGCCGTGCCGTGCGCACCATGTTCGCTATGCCGCCCTCTCCCCGCTATACATCAATGGCGCTCGGGCAATACGCCGTCGAACCACTGTGAAGTAGATCACAGACCTCTAAAAAAGTGAGGCGTTATGTCGTCAGTCATATTCGGTTTCATCACAGTGTTCATTTTGTTTGGTATAGGCATCGCAGTCTACATGTCGGTGGGCAATGATCGAGATCGGCGCGTCAAAGAGGTAGCCGCAAAACTGATTGGTGCAGAGGATACCTTTGTCTCGTCTTGGGATGGTTCTTTTGTCGCTCTCAATTACAAGACAAAGAGAATTCTTATTGGCCACTCTGAACAGGGGAAGCAGTTTAATTTTAAACAAATCCTTCAAGTGGATCTTCTGCGCGACAATAACGTTATCACGAGCACTAATAGAGGTTCGCAACTTGCTGGGGCTGTCATCGGAGGAATTGCACTCGGCCCTCTTGGCGCTTTGGCCGGAGCCTTGTCGAGTAAGACGCTTTCGCAAAACTTTATTAGAAAGCTTGTTTTGCGGATAATAATGGATGATGGAGCACATTCCCTTACGTTTATTGACGCGGGCGGGTCGCACCAAGGGGTTGATCCTACGCAATTTCAGTTTGCGATTGATCAGGCGGACTCGGTTTATGGCTGGATTTTGAGAGCTATTCGAATGACGCAACAGTCCGCCACTGCTCAATCACAGGTGCCTCAAATCTCAGTTTCTGCGCCGTCGGCGAACGTTGATGCGATAAAGAAGCTTTGGGAGCTGAAAGAATGCGGAGCCATATCATCCGTCGAGTATGAGCTGGAGAAGAGCAGGCTAATCGGCGAGCCCATCTTTGAACAATCGACGGCAACTCGCGAAAAATCCGCTGTAGAGGCGCTGCGACCCGGTGAGCCCCCGCTTGGTAGCCTAACGCCCGAAGAACAAAATTGGCTCGTGGACGCCTTAGCTCAACTCAATCGGATTTACGAAATGCGCATTGCAGGCAGGTCAGGCGAAAGCGCTTTCTGTATTTTCGAAGCCGGTAACGTCTATTTGCAATTTCGTGCTTCATGGGACGCCGACCAGCTCGAGTGCGAAGCGGTGTCTGCAAACTTTGTCCCGGAAATCGCGTCGATCTTACAAGCGGGGGGGGATAATGTGTTGCGCAAGTTGGGTTTTAATGAACCGGAAATTTCGTCCAATTATTCCCAGATGATCAATATCAAAGGCGTCGATGATCTCAATTATGCCGCCCGACTTGGGTTTCGCGTTCTAAAAGAAGCGTATCTGGTGGCAGACTTCGGGGCGGCGACGTTCACGTTCGGATAGCCGTCGGGGCTAACGCGAAGGCCCGGACCTCTTTACGGCCTCGAAAAACGCGTCGAGCGTGTCAT
>Ga0181536_10004335_pt1 | contig 15056 bp, 9 predicted proteins | sample PEATcosm2014_Bin_41_FD_121105 | JGI IMG/M metagenome (GOLD analysis project Ga0181536, IMG submission 121105) | Peatland microbial communities from MTU Mesocosm Facility, Houghton, MI, USA - PEATcosm2014_Bin17_60_metaG | ecosystem: Environmental > Terrestrial > Soil > Wetlands > Peat | place... | reverse complement strand
ACTTCCAGCACTACCACGCGCTATTTTGCAAAGTAGACCTTCCGTCAGGCGCGGTAGCCAAGTGGTAAGGCCAAGGTCTGCAAAACCTTTATTCGTCGGTTCGATTCCGACCCGCGCCTCCAAGAAAATCCACTAGCTTACCCTCTGTGTGCTCGAAACTCCCCGCTCGTTCGCTTGCCGGTCCAACTTGGCCAACGCCTCGCGCATCATTCCGAGCTTTGGTTGGCCCGCCCAGAAACGCGCGAAGAGCAGCGGATCGGCGTTGCCTGCCTAGAGTACGCCCAGCAGCACATCTTTGAGCGAGTTTCGGTGGCTCGTGTCGACGAGGTATTGGCCGAAGCTTTGCGTTATGGCCGAGGTCGCGTCGACGTCGGAGAACTGAAAGGCCACCTTGCGCTTCAGGAATCGGCGGGTACTGTTCTTCGCGCCGGCCGGAAGTGGCCACGCGCGAGAGCCTGGATCGCGAGCAGGAAATGGTTGAGCGACTCAACCGAGGGCTTGGGCGTTTTGAGCGCCTTGGTGCCCAGGACGATTTCATTGTGTCCGACCGGCTTCGGCCCGAGCAAAAGAATGTGATCCACTTTCTGCTCGATTCCCGCGATCTAGCGGTTAGCCTGCGCGGCGCCGCGGGTACCGGGAAGACGGCCACGCTCCAGGAACTGCATCGCGGTCTGAGAGAAGCCGGCCGGCGCGTGATCGCCGTCGCCCCGACCATGAGTGCCGTTGAGGAACTGCAAAAGGTGGGCTTCGCGTCCGCCATGAGCCTGGAGAAGCTGTCGCAGGATCAGCAGGCGCATCGTGAACTGCGGGGTAGCGTGGTGATCGTTGATGAAGCCGGTATGGTCTCTGGCAACCAGATGGCCCAAGTGCTCAGGCTGGCCGAGCGGCAGTCGGCCCGAATCGTGTTCAGCGGTGACACCCGGCAAATCCAGAGCGTTGAAGCTTGCGACGCTTTGCGGGTACTGGAGAGGGAATCGCGGCTGAAAAGTTGCTCCCTTATCCAGGTTCAGCGACAAACGGCTGTGTAATATCGCGAAGCCGTCCAGGAACTGCGCCGATCTCCGGAGCGGGGCTTCCACAAACTCGAACAGATCGGGGCGGTTCGCCAAGTTGCCTGGGACAAAGCACAGGCGGTTCAACAGGCCTATACCGAGGCCCTGGCGCAACCAAACGCGCACGGACAAGAGCGTAACGTTCTCGTGGTTTGTGCCACACACGAGGAAATCGGGATCGTGACCGCAGCCATTCGTAAGGAGCGCATCGAAGCCGGCACGCTTGGTGACCTTCACGCGGCTCCATTGCAGCGGGGCGTTAAGCCGTAGCACCAAAGACCGCCTCGTTTCACCCAGACGCAGCCGCAACGGTGAGGCACTCGCAACCGCGGAAGCTGGGTTGATGACGCTCCCGCAACACTTGTCGGGACGCTGACTACCGCGGTTGCCATCGGGAGGCGCGGTGACCGTATTAAAAGGCAAGCCGAAGTGCGAACTGGATCTGCCGAGGATCTTTCGCCGAAAAGATCTTCCCAAACGTCAGGGGCTGGTCCGCGAACGCGTCGGGCAGATTGAAATTCGTGCGATTGAGCATGTTGAATGATTGCGCTTCGGCGGTCAGGCTCATCCCTTCGCGCAGCGCGAAAGCGCGCCGCAACGAAAAATCGACAGTAGCGAGGCCGGGTCCGCGCAAAATGTTGCGTCCCGCATCGCCAAATGTATATTGCGCAGGGATCGCGAACGCTGCCGTATTGAACCACTCCTGCGGCGTCGGATTCGAAAGCGCCGGGTTGAACAGAACATTCGGACGCACGACCCCGCCCACGCTGTTTCCAGTGTCGCCGGTGTGGCTCGGGTCGTCGTCTGGTGAAAGCGTCGGCGTAAACGGTTGGCCTGACTGCGCCGTGATAATGCTGCTGGCCTCGAATCCACGCGTCCAGCGCGATGCGCCGGGAATGCGGTACAACAGCGCGACCGTAGCCCGGTTGGGCGTGTCGAAACTTGACAGCGCCCTTTCAAGCCCGAAGTTGTGGCTATTCTGCGGGAAGTTTACATCGGCGATGGTCGGCAGGAACGCCGAGGTATCGTCAATCGATTTCGAGAACGTATACGCGGCCAGCACCCGGAGCCGGCTGGCAAGCTGCCGGTTGAAGCTGATCTGCAGCGATTGGTATTCGGAATTGCCGCCGCTTTCGGTCATACGGATGTTACTGAATGCCGGATACGGCGCGGCGGATACGACATCCCCTGGACCCGGTATCGGCTGGTTGATATCAAGCGAGCGCGGAAGATCCGTCCCCTTCGACCCCGCGAAAGCGATCGTAAAAGTGCCCACACGCTCCACTTCGTGCTGGATGTTGAAGTTCCATTGCTGCACGTAGGCCGGCACGAAATCCGGGCTGATGATGCTTAGAGCCGCGGGCGGCACGAAGCCGTTCGACGTGGCAAATGGATTCGCCAGCGTGATCAGCGACGTGGCGCTTGGAAAGTAAACCGACGTCGTGAAGTACGGCGGGTTGAAGTAGAGCGACGAGTTGACCACAAACATCCCGGAGTCATAATAGATGCCATAGCCGCCGCGAATCACGGTATGGCTCATGGGGGACCAGGCAAAGCCCACGCGCGGAGCGAAATCATCTTCCTTTGGCCGCGTACCTGAACGCGAGAATCCATCGGTTCCCACCTGCACGGTCTGGCCCGTCTGGAAGTCGAACGTCGCCATGCGGTTGGTGGGATCGGTGGCGGGCGAATCGTACTCGTAGCGAACCCCGAGGTTCAGTGTCAGGTTGCGGGTTACTTTCCAGTCATCCTGAAAGTAACCGCTCCAGGCTTTGGTGCGCAGCGTTTGCGGTCCAGTGTACTGGGAGTGGATGCCCAAAGTGGGCAGTCCCAGCAGCAAGTCGCCGATACCCGTTGTGGTCAGCGCGCCGCTGAAATCCATCTGGCCGCGGGCGTATTCCTCGATGTAGCCGTTGAGCTGAAGATCGCGGAGTTCGCCGCCGATCTTGATGCTGTGCGCGCCGCGGATTAGCGTGAGATTGTCGCCCAACTGGAACGTATTGTCGGCGCGATCAATTGGCAGCGATATCGCGTCTCCCACGTTTGAGTACCCGGTAACGGAGATACCGGGATAACCGAAGTCGCGCGGCACGGTGGGCAGGTAATTCACGCCCCACAGCGTATTTACATTGGTCTTGTAGTTCTGCGCGAATATCTGCCGCACTGCCCGATTGAAGCCCGCGAGGATCGAATTGATTGTGCGGGGACTGAGCGTCTGCTGATACTGAATGAGTGCGTTATGACTGCGGTTGAATACGTAATCGCCGAAACCAGGCAGCTCGGTATTGGTCTCGGCGTAAGGCTCGAAAAGATTCTGGCGTCCGTAACTGTAGCGCAGGGTCAGTTGGGAGTTTTCGGTCAGGCGCCGGTCAACCCGGGCGCTGGCTTCGTTCTGAGCGGTGGTACTGATCGGGTTTCCCAGATAGTTGCCCGAAGCCCCCGGCAGGTTTGGCTGCGGAAATAGCGCCAGAACATCCGCCGCGTACGGCGAAATGAGCGACGCCGGAATCACGTTATTGGGGAACGGTTTGCCGGAAAACGGATCGATCACGGTTGTTCCGAGACTCGAAAGATTTCCGGTGCGCACCACGGGCGTCGGAACGGTTCCAAGCTGCGTTTGGCCCTGATCCTCCTGCAGGCCTTCGTAACTGACGAAGAAGAACGTCGAGTTTTTCACGATGGGGCCGCCAACTGCGGCTCCGTACTGGTTCCGGATGAATTGCGGCTTGTTGGAGCCGTCGAAAAAGTTGCGGGCATCCAGATCGCGGTTCCGCAGATAGTCGTAGGCGGTGCCGTGTAACTCATTCCCACCGCTTCGTGTGACGATGTTCACCTGTCCTGCTCCCGCCGCGCCGTATTCGGCGCTGTAGGAGTTGGTCGCGATCTTGAACTCCTGAATGGCATCGACCGAGGGCTCGAGCACATAGCCGCGCGTATCGGAATCGTTGTTGTCCACGCCGTCGAGCAGGAAGTTGTTGTTTTCCTCGCGGCCGCCGTTGGCATGCATGGCGAAGGTGCCGCGCGTCGAGAGCTGCGAATCCTGGACCGGCGTTGTGGTGCCGGGAAGCAGCAGCGCGAGCTGGAGAAAATCCCGTTCGTTGAGTGGAAGACCGTCCACCAGCGTCTGGTCGAGCACGGCGCCGAGCTCGCTGGAATCGTTATTGGTCGCGGGCGTCCGCGCGCTGACGACGATGCGCTCGCCGCGTGCGGCGAGAGTCGTATGCAGGTCGAGCCGCGCGCGCTGGTCCACCTCGATCCGAACTGGTTCCGTGGTCATCTGGGCAAACGACGGGGCGTTCACCGAAAGCCGGTATTCGCCAGGTGGAATCCCGTCGAATTCGTAGTACCCAGCCGCATTGGATTGAACGGAGCGGGTCCGCGAACGGGCTGTATCTTCAAGAGTTACGGCCGCATTGGGGATGGCTTTCTGCGACGGATCAAGAACGTATCCGGAGACCGATCCAGTGTTGACTTGCGCCAGCAGGCCGAAACTTACAAATGTGATTGCGAAGACGGCCCGAAGCATTGTTCCTCTCCGAAATGTCTGTAACTTCTCTTCGTTGCAGTATAAGCTGCCGAACACCATAAAACGGGCCGTGTGCGGTACTAGGACTATCAATCGAGTACTGGTACTCCCAAGTTACCACTGGGCTGGAGTGGAGACGGAAAGCCGCGTAAACTGACTGCTGGGGTCGCGAGTGAGACAAGAGAGGTGTGGAACGCTCATCTGCCGGAGCGCCAGCCATATATTATTGTTGGCGTTTGTTTTCGGAGGAGCCTGTTTTTCACAGGTCGATCGCGGCTCGCTGACTGGAACGATTCTGGATCCCAGCCGGAAGGTTATTCCAGGGGCGCTGGTCGTGTGGACGAACGCCTCGGGCGAGGAGCGCCAGACACGGTCCACGGCAAAGGGTGTTTATGAACTGCCGGATCTGCCGGTCGGAACGGGTACGGCGGTCTTTTCGGCGCCTGGTTTCCGCAGCGCCCGCTACGAAGCCGTTGATTTGGTGGCTGGACGGACCCGCACTCTAAATCCTGTGCTGAAAGTGGCGACGAGCGGCGAACAGATTACGGTTACCGAGCCGCTGGCGCTGCTCGATCAGTCGTCGGCGACATTGGGCGACGCCGTTGAACAGCGCGCCGTTGACGATCTTCCGCTGAACGGCCGGAACTGGACTAGTCTGACCGAACTGGTTCCGGGGGCGATCGATCAGGGCGGCAGCACGCAGCGGTCGATTCGTTTTACAGGCCGCGGCCGCGATGAAATGAACATAACGTTCGATGGCGTAGACGCCACCGGTATCGTGAATCAAGCCCAGAAGGCCTATGTCCGGCTGGCGATTCCGGTGAGTTCGATCGCGGAGTTCAAGGTGGATACGGTCCTGCCGACGGCTGAGTATGGCGACGCCAGTGGCGCGCAGATCAGCGTAGTTTCTGCGTCGGGAGGAAACCAGTTCGACGGATCCTTGTTCGAGTACTTCCGCAACAGCGATTTCGACGCCCGCTCTCCTTTCGACCAGACGCACGGCCCGCTGCCTTTCCACCTGAACCAGTTTGGCGGCACCTTCGGCGGCCCCATCCAGAAGAACAAGACTTTCTTCTTCGTGGACTACGAAGAGATTCAGCAGGTGCAGGACCAGACGCTGATCGGCTTTGTGCCGAGCGCGCAGGTGCGCTCGCTGGTACTGAGCCAATCGCCGGCGCTCGAGCCAATCGTCAACGCATATCCGTTGGGGAACGGACCGATCAGCTCGACCGGCGTCGAGCAGCGGACAGGCGCGGGCCGGCTGAGAGACACCGAATACTCGGAAACGATCCGGCTGGACCACCGCTTCAGCGACTCGACTACTGCCTATGCACGGTTCAGCTACGACGACGCGCAGACGATAGCGCCACTGGGCGTGCTGACGGACCGCCAGTTGAGCAGTGAGAAGCCGCTCAACGGACTGTTCGAACTGCTGCACGTGTTTTCTCCCACGCTGGTGAATGAGTTCAAGTTCGGAACCAACCAGATGGTTTCGCACACTTATAACCTGACGCAGGTTCCTTACACTGTGAACGTCTCGGGCTTCTCGCCGCTCAATACCAGCGAATCGACAAACCAGGATGGCCGTACCTTTGGATGGCTCGACAACATCAGCCTGGTGCGGGGAAGAAACGTGCTGAAAGCAGGCGTTGAAATACGCCGCGCCGGTATCAACGAAGGCAATTCGTTCTTCGGCACGCTGACTTACAACTCGCTCGCCGCCTTCGAAGCCGACAATCTCGATTCGGCCACCTATACCGCGCTTCTGCCGCTCAAGCGCATGCGGAAGACGCTCTACTTCGGCTACGTCCAGGACGAATTCAAACTGCGCCCGAACCTGACAATCAATGCGGGTCTTCGCTACGAGTTTTACAACGACTTCCACGAGACCACCGGCCGCGCGATTCCTTTCGATTTCCAGACCTGCGGCGGCTTTTGCCCGCCGAATGCCGCGTTTCTATTCCCGGCGAAGGACAATATCGATCCGCGAACCGGCATCACATGGGCTCCTGACAGGCTGCACGGCAACACGGTGTTCCGCATCGGCTATGGCATCTATCATGAAGACGCGCAACTCGACGACCAGAACTTCCCTACCGCCAACGACGAACCGCGGTATTCGCTCGCGCGGGGGAAGCAGTTTCCGGATCTGAGCTATCCGTTCGACTCGCTACTCGCGACCGCGACGGGCGTGTTTTCGCCGAAGGACCAGGTGCGCAAGCGCAAGGACACCTACGCCCAGCAATGGATTGCGTCGATCCAACAGACGCTTCCTTTGAAACTCATCGGAACGATCTCGTATATCGGCAACAAGGGTACGAACATCATGAACCGGTCGTACACAAACGTTATCGATCCGTTGACCGGCCTCCGCCCTTATCCGCAGTACGGCCAGATCGAGCTGCGCGCTAAGGACGGCAACAGCGAGTTCGAAGCAATGCAAGTTTCCGTTAAACGCTACCTGGCGCACGGCTGGCTGGTGTCGGGGAATTATATGTGGTCGCACGCGATCAACGACGGGTCTCTGGGCAGCGGCGTCGAGGACGATTTTCCGGAAAACGTCTCCTGCCGGGCCTGCGAGCGCGCGTCAAGCGACCAGGACGCGAGACAGAGTTTCAGCGCCGCCTCGGTTTACGAGCTGCCGTTCGGAAGGGGACGGACTTATCTGCACGACCCTGGCGTGCTCGGCGCGATCTTCGGCGGATGGGAATTGACCGGCGTGGCCGGCGGACGCACGGGATTGCCGGTAAACATCACCGTGGACCGTTCGGCGGCGGTAATGCCGGATGGCAACTCGGCGAACCAGCGGCCAAACTACGTGGCGGGTGTTTCGCTGACGCCCTCCGGCGGTTCCACGCCGGGGCTTTGGATCAATCCGGCAGCGTTTGCTGTTCCGGCGGCGGAAACGTGGGGAGATCTGGGGCGGAACGCGTTCCGCGGACCGGCCCTATGGCAGGTCGACATGGCGCTCCAGCGGCGCATCGCGCTGCGTGAGCGGATGGCACTCGAAATGCGCGGCGAGGTTTTCAACACGCTGAACCGGGCGCAGTACGGAAATCCGCTGGCCGACATCTCCGCTCCGTCGAGTTTTGGACGCATTACGTCACTGGCCAATACCGCGCCGACGGGCAGCGGGACGCCGCGCCAGATTGAAATCGCGATGCGGCTGGTTTTTTGAACCAGAGGATTCCTGAGTCCTAGCTCCGTTATCTTGTTTCCGTGATCTGCAGAACGTCATTAACGCGAAGATTCTCGGTAATTTCCTGCTTGCGGCCCGAAGGCCAAACGATCTCGACGCGATCGATTTTCTGCGCGTCTCCCAGGCCAAAGTACAGAGGAAGCGAACTCTGTGATAGGTAACCGGACTTGCCATCGTTGTATTTCGTCAGAGTCCGGCCACCGGAGGTGACGCGAACGGTCGCGCCCAATCCGTCACGGTTCGAGACTGTTCCGATGAGCTTCACCTTGAGCCAGTGAATCCGTCGGCGCTCGGAGAGATTGCTGACGAGAACCTGCGGCGCCGAGTTGAAGTCGTTGGTCACGATATCGAGATCGCCGTCGTTGTCGAGGTCGAAAATTACGGCCGACCGGGTTCCCAACGGAGCCATGACGGTGATTATGCCCGTTTGATCCTTACAGGGGTCCTGAAAATATTTCTTTGCGTCAGACGGGACTTTCGAGCAATCCAGCTCAAACCAGGGCGTGTGTGTCCGTCCCCCTCTGCGGGGCTCGACGCCCAGAAGGAACTCCGCGTCGAGAAACTTTTGTCCGCGATTGTTCAACAGCAGGGAATTGATACCGTAGCGGTGCGGGAAGTTCATGCTCGACGCGATGAAGATGTCGTCCCAGCCATCGGCGTTCAAATCGCCGACGCTCGGCCCCCAGGGCCAATAGTTCTCCACGCCCATGGGGTCTGAAACTTCCTCGAATTTACCGGAGCCGACATTGTGATAGAGGGAATTGCCGAAAACAAAACTACTGGGTGGCCCCATCAGGGCCTCCTCACGGGGAGGACTTGGTGCCTTCTTCTTCTCGTCTTCCGGGGCTGCGTCCGCCCACATGTCCGAGTGCATATCGGTGACCAACAGGTCCATTCGGCCGTCATTGTCATAGTCGAAAAACTTGATCCCCATGGCACCCCACGACGTTCTCGGGAAATACCGCTTGGTCTGCTCAGAGAACTTGCCCTCGTGATTCTCGAAAAAATGGTTCGCTCCCATCATGTTAAGCACGTAAAGTTGCGGCCAGCCATCCCCGTTCAAATCGGTGAACGTCGCGTCGCCTGCCCACCCGACCGGCTTCAAACCGGCTTCAGCGGTTACGTCTTTAAAGCGGTTGTGTCCGAGGTTGCGATAGAGGACTGGGAATTCGTAACGTGCGGGAAACAAGTGTCCCCCGAACGCATCGGGAAGGGCTCTGTATTGCCCCTGATCGCCTTTAGTATCAAATGTGTACTTTCCAACGTTGCACACCAGCAGATCAAGAAGCCCATCGTGGTCGTAATCGAAGAAAACGGCTCCAGAGGAATGAGCGGCCCCGTCAATTCCAGCTTCGCGCGTGATGTCGCGGAAGTGCCCGTGGCCGTCGTTTTCGAAAAGCAGATTGCCGCCGCGCACCGTCGTAACGAACAAATCGGGGTCTCCGTCGTTGTCGATGTCCGCGAAAGAAGCGGTGACGCTGATGCGGCCAGGCACGCCTACGCCCGCTTCCGCCGTGATATTTTTGAACTTGCCCCCACCCAGGTTCTTCCAAAGCTCGTTCCCGCCGGTCTGGCCTACGAAGTAGATGTCGTACAGCCCATCACCGTCAACGTCCGCGACAGCGATTCCGGTTCCGTGGTCATAATGAGCCGGTTGATAGTTTTTTGCCGCGTCATCGACGATGTGATTCACGAAGGTGATTCCACTCTGCGGAAGCTTATCTTCGAATTGAAACTGATAGAACACCTTGAACTGATCGACGGTTTTCTGCTGCTTTTGTTTTCGCGCCGCTAACAGCGCCGAGGTGTCTTCGGGAGGATAACGAACCTCCGGCGTGGCAGGTGCGGCGGCGCCGCGCGTGTATACGGCTACGAAAACGGCGGCCGCGATCAGTCCGCTTGCGATGTATCGACTGCTTTTAGTGCTCATCTTAGCGCCCCCCCTGGTTTCTTAGTCGTTCGTAAGCCGCCTTCTCGCGATCTGCTTCCGGCGTCCTCCCGGAGCGCCGATAGAGCGCGGCCAATTCGAAGTGGGCGGAGGCGGCGAGAGCGCTTTCTTTATCGATACCGAGCAGCTTGATCCATGACGTTTCTGCTCGTGCCGCATCGTTGGCGGCGAGCGCAGCCCTCCCGAGCGCCAGAAGAATTTGCGGCGTATCCGGCCTGAGGCGATTGGCATGTTCAAGTTCCTCTACCGCATCGCTCGCCTGCCTCTGTTGAAGAAGCACAGAGCCGAGACTATAAAAAGCGTCGGCACTGGCCGGCTGAAGCTGCGCTTCCATGCGCAATTGTGCAACTGCCGCAGACCAGTTACGCTCAGCGGCAAAGACATCTCCGAGTGCGTGGTGCACATTAGACGTGTAGGGTTTCAGCCGCAGCGATTCGGTGTATTCTCGTTCCGCTTCGGCAAAGCGGCCCCTCTCAACGTATCGTTCGGCCATGACCTGATGCGCCCGCGCCGAATTCGGGTTCGATTGCAAGATTTGATCGAATGTCTGTCTTGAAGCCAGTGCCGCCGTCCGGCTAAGGGCGAAGAGCAGGTCTGCATCGTTCGGCTTCTCTGCGAGCGCCTTTAGCAGGTTCACGGGGTCCTGCGGCGGCCGGTTCTCGTCATCCGCGCCGGCGCTGCTCTTGGGCGCCAAGTCTGGGTTGACTTTCGCAAGCTGATCGGCGGCGCGGCTCTTGCGCGCTAAGTCTGGGTTGACTTTCACCAGCTGTTCGAAACTCTGTTTCGAAGCTAAAGCCATCGCACGGCCGAAATAGTAGAGCAGGTCAGGATCCTTGGGCTTCCCTTCCAAAGCAGCATGCAGCGCCGTGATCGCGCTGCCGAGTCTTCCTGTCTCCAGATAGGCACGCCCCAGCAACTCAGGGGTGTGCATCTTCTCGAGGTGAGGCAACGCCGCCTCAGGGTTTCCTTGAACTAACAATGCCACTCCCAAGGTTTGATGGGTGGCCATCAGGTTGGGACCGAGCCGCAGCGCAAGCTCCAGTTCCGGGATGGCCGCGCCATATTCTCCTTTTTGGAAGTAAGCATCTCCGAGGTCGGCGTGGCCGGTTGCGGAGTTAGGCTGCAACTCAGTTACTCGGCGGAACTCCTGAATCGCCACGTCTAGTCGGCCCTGCTCGCGCGCCACCGCCCCGGCCTGTGAGTGCTCGATGACTTCCGGCGTAAGACTTTGCAGCAAAAGAAAACACGCAAAGAACGTAGGAATCATGATCTTCCGAAATCCGAATCGGGGCGGTCCACCCGGCCCCACTCTGCAATTCAAGGAGTGTACCATTTCGGAGCCTGACAGTGGGCAGAGCTAGAAATGCTCTTGCGCCACCGGGAGTGAAAAAGGAACGTTCCTGACGGATGCGAGTGGTGGATGAATCATGTCCGCTTGAGGAGCCGAGGTGGCCGGCCACGCCAACAACATCTGGCAACTCCGACTTGGCGAGTTTTGATCGGAACTTCGGGTCAGCACCATAACACTCGCCGGCCAGCACCAGGCCTTCCAGCACACCTCGTTCCCGCGCCTGGCTGATCTCGGGCTTAGTATGAAACCTCGCTTCCCCAGGCGAGAAGGCCGGCATTCCAGGGCGGAATTCCACTGGCAACGTGACGATCATCGGTCGCCCGGATTGGGCCGGCTCCGGCATCAGGAACTCTCTGACGTGGTCCGACTCCTTCTGGGGCGTCGGCGATGCTGCGCGAGAGCGATGCTCTACCTCGACATATCTCAATATCCGCGTGTTCCAATCGGCAACGTGCGCGATGGTGACGACGGCGCGGGTCGGTCTATCGCTTCCCTTTTATTAATGTCGCCCGTAGTTGCTCCATTAGCGACGTCACGTGCGCGTCATCGGGATTCAGATTGTGAGCCTGTTCGAGAACCGGCAGCGCGGCGTCATCGTCTCCCAGCGCATGAAGCGTGGAGGCTAGCAGAGTCAGCGTACTGAATAAATGCGGGTTCAGGCTGACCGCCTTCCGCAGCGGCACCAGCGCCTCCTGATAGCGCTTCAGCCGGAACAGGCTCAGACCGAGAGAATGCCACGCGTCGAACGACTCAGGGGCCAGCGTGACGGCCCGCTCTAACGGCTCGATGGCATCGGAGAACGCGCCATTTTCGGAATACAATTCGCCCAACCAAACCAGCCTGTGCAAATCGTTGGGGTCGGCAATGCGCTGGCAGATGATGCGGGCCTGGGCGATGGGCTGCGTGTGCAACGCATGCGTGCATTCGCGGCCATCCTGTTCCGTTAGCCGCTGGCTTTCTTGCCAATCCCGGTAGAGCTTGTACTCGCGATTCGCGTCGTCCGTGCGCCCGGCCATCGAGTAGACGCGCCCGAGCCGGTAGTGCACCTCGGGGTTGCGCGGATTGTCTCTAGCGGCGCGCTCCAGGCATGCCAGAGCCCGCGCCTGCTGCCCGGCCGACATGTACGCCTGACCGAGATAAAACGAGACGTCGGGAAGTGCGCGATCCGATTCTAGTGGCGCAAGCCTCTTGATTGCCGATGTGAAATCGTTAGCCCTCAGATCAAGACGCCCCAGGTAGTAGTTCAGACCCGGCCGGTCACCGAGCCGCTGCCGCTCGATTTCGAATTGCTTGCGCGCTTCGCCGTCCCGTTCCTCTGCGAACAGACACGTCGCGTATTGGATCCGTGTCTCGTCGTTATTGGGATCGACGGCAAGCGCCTGCTCGAACTCGGCCGCGGCTTCGCTGAAAAGCCGTTGCTGCATCAGTCGAATCGCTTTGCCGACGTGTGATGCTGCGTCCGTGGGGGCCAGCGGCTGGGCCGTCAATCCATGCGTATCGAGCAGCAGAATCATGGCGGCTGCCAGAACAGCCCTCATGACATGAATTGTCCTCCATTTCGGTCCTCGCGCCAAGGAATTACTGCCCATGGCGCGGCGCCGCAAAGGATTCGACTTTCATCACGCCCCCGCCTTCGCGGATCGTGATCAGCCGGTCCGCGGAAACCGCTTTTACAGACTCCCGCAGTCCATTCGGCCACCAGATTTCCAGATCGACGGACTGCGCCGCGCCCAGACCGAAGTGGAGCCGGCGGTCATTGACCGACAAATAACCCGCCTGCGCGGTAACGGCCTGAGCTTGCCTACGGCCTCCGTAAGTGGCAATCACTGTCGCGCCGATCGCGCTGCGATTCGATTTCGTGCCGACCAGTCTGACCTTCAGCCAATGCCCGCTGCCCGTGGCGTCGTTCCGCAACAGCGATGGCGGTTCGTTGACGTTCATGATCAGGATGTCCACATCGCCATCGTTGTCAAAATCTCCGAATGCCACTCCGCGGCTGGAATGGCTTTCGCCAATCGCGGGCCCCGCCTCGGCGGTCAACTCCTCGAACCTGCCGTTTCCCAGGTTCCGGAACAAGACCCGCGGCGTCCTGTATGGATAATCGGGAAACACCTTCTCCACTTCGGGGTAGACGCTTCCGGTAGCCCAGAAAAGGTCTGGCAGTCCGTCGTTGTCGAAGTCCTGAATCCCCGCGCCCCAACCTACATATCGGGTTTCCACGCCCAGACCCGAGCGCATCGTCACGTCCTCGAAACCGCCGCGGCCGACGTTGCGATAGAGCACCACCGTATCCCCGCTGAAGTTCGTCTTTAGGAGATCGAGGGCGCCATCGGTGTCGAAGTCTCCCAGACCCAATCCCATTCCCGCCTGCTCGGCCCCGTCTTCGTTCACCGCCAGACCAAGCTCAAGGCCCTGTTCGGTAAACGAACCATCCCGCTGGTTGCGGAACAGCAGGCTCGGCGTGGAATCAGAGGCGACATAGACGTCCGGCCAGCCGGTTCCGAGAAAATCGGCCGCTATCGCCGTCAGCCCGAAAGTGGGTGTGGCGCGGTCGATTCCCGACGACCGGGTCACGTCAGTGAATGTGCCATCTCCGTTGTTGCGATATAGTAGGCACCGCTCCGGTTGCAGGCTGTGCGGCCCGCAATACACCGGGACACCTCGGAAGTTGCAATTGGGATTCTCGCCGGTAACCGGGACCGACTGAAAATCGAACACAACGTAGTGCGCGATAAACAGATCCAACAAGCCATCGCGATTATAGTCGACCCACGTGCAACCCGTTCCCCAGCGCCTGCCTTCGTGAAGCAGCCCGGCCTCCCGCGTCACATCCGTGAAGGTGCCATCCCCGTTGTTGCGGTAAAGCACGTTCTGGCCCCACTGGGAAATGAAGATGTCATCGAACCCATCGTTGTTGTAATCGCCGATTGTCACCCCGCAGGCCCAGCCCTGGCGCGTCAGACCGGCCTGCTGCGTCACATCCGTGAAGGTCCCATCGCGATTGTTTCGGTACAACCGGTTCGTCGCCCCCACCACCGAACCCTCCCGGCGCGTGCCCGAAAGTACAAACACGTCGAGCCAGCCATCGTTGTCGTAATCGAAAAATGCGACCCCACACCCCATCGACTCGAGAATGTAATCCGTCCGTCCGCGCCGCCCGTAAACTACCGCCTCGCGCAAACCTGCTCGCGCGGCTATGTCTGTGAATCGGGCGTGGAAGGGAAGACCGGAGGGTTTGCCCCTTGGTCGGGGCGGCATGCCACGCGAAGCCATTCCGGTCGACTGTTGCGCCCGGGCGCCGGAGGCCAGGAGCCAGAGCATGTCACGCCGCGTCATGAACTACTGCAGTCTTTCGGGTATCGAGCCTTGGGAAAACATCCTGGCAAAGTCATGATCCGGATCAAACCGCCGATTTTAGCGCAGGCAGGTTCACGATCGCTGAGGTAGTCTAGCTGAGTACTACTTTCAACAAATAAAATAACGTATATAACAACTTGAAACAATCCCACGGCATGGCATCTTGTTCGTAAGGTGTCCCATTATGCCAAGATCAAGCCCATTTGCAATTAGCCTTTCGTCTGCCGAGGAGGCAGAGCTGCGCGTGCGTGCGGCAAAATATACATTACCTTATTTTAAGATCCAGCGGGCCAAGATGATCCTGTACCTAGCCGAAGGCCCACCCAACGACCAGATCGCCGCGCGGCTGGACACCCGCCGTGAAGTGGTCTCGGTTTGGCGCAAGCGCTATTCTGCCGACCGCCTCGCCGGGCTGGAAGAACACGCTCGTCCGGGTCGCCCCCGGACTTTTCCCCCAGATCTCGTCGTGCCGGTTAAGGCGCTGGCATGTAAACTGCCGGCTAAGGGCCGTCGCAAAAACAACTTCACAGATTGGGTGAGATAGTGTAGTTCCACCTGGGCAGGATTTCGTGCGGCTTGATGCGAAGGGTTTGCAGTTGTTGGGGAGTCGGTTCTGTGCCGGT
>Ga0181536_10004334_pt1 | contig 15057 bp, 9 predicted proteins | sample PEATcosm2014_Bin_41_FD_121105 | JGI IMG/M metagenome (GOLD analysis project Ga0181536, IMG submission 121105) | Peatland microbial communities from MTU Mesocosm Facility, Houghton, MI, USA - PEATcosm2014_Bin17_60_metaG | ecosystem: Environmental > Terrestrial > Soil > Wetlands > Peat | place... | reverse complement strand
GGAGTGGGGGGGATTGCAGGCGCAGACGTGGTACTCGTACGATCCGTGGGGGAAGCGGGTGATGAAGGACGTGAATGCGGATCCGGGGGACAATGGGTACGCGGGCGGGGCGTGGGAATTCTATTTCTACGGGATCACGGGGCAGAAGCTGATGACGTTGAATTGCAGCACGACGAATTGCTGGTTGGGTGGATACAACGTGCATTTCGGGGGGAAGCTGGTGGCGTCCCAGTACAGATACCCGGTGGTGACGGACCGGCTGGGGAGCGTGCGGTATTCGGGTGGAGTGAGCCGTTCGTACTTCCCGTACGGGGAAGAGCGGACGGTGACGCTTGATGACACGGAGAAGTTCGGGACGTACCTGCGGGATGGGCCGGGGCAGGATTACGCCGAGCAGAGATATTACAACAACGGGACGGGCCGGTTCTGGAATGTGGATCCAGGCGGGATCAAGACGGCACGTCCGTCGAACCCGGCGAGCCTCAATCGGTACGCCTATGTGCACGACGATCCGGTCAACCACACTGACCGCCGGGGTCTATATCTTGACGCCCAAGACTGCATCAACGACCCCGAAGAGTGCGAGGCTGAGGATTGGTGCGACCCGGATGGATTCTACCTGGTCGAGCAGCCGGGCTGCGACGCGGGCGGAGGCAGTGGTCCGGTCTCCGTCGCACCACCGCCGCCCCCGCCGCCGAAGTGCTGGACCCAGACCGGCAAGATCGACGCGACCCTGAACAACCTCGGGACGGACATCGAGGCAGACGTCGCCAATCAGTTCAGCAGCGCCGACAAGAGCTTGCTCACGGCCGACATTATTTGGGACATCTCATTGGAAATGTCGGCGATAGGCCCCGGCACCACGTCGTCGCCGTACTACATAGGAGGCCACTTCAACCTGAACATCTTCGGCTCTCAGATTGCCGATTTTTCCCCCGCCGACCAGAGGTATTTCTACGATGATTTTGCCGGCAAGGGCGCGGGCACCGACGGCGTCCGCCAGGCCGCGAGCACTGGCCTTGCCGCCGCACTCGGCTATACGCTGCACTCCCAATTGCAAAAGAATGATCCCGGCATTCAACAAGGGGAGTACAGCTTTCACTTTGACCGCTTCAATCCAAACAACGGTCTCGCCGGAGGCATAGGTCACGGCGTGTGGGACGGGCTCTACGGCACTTTGTTCCATCCTTGCCTGGATCCAGCGTGGCACCAATGAAGCACCGCTTTTGGGGGATGTGGCTGTTTCTTGCGGCCCTCAGCGGCTGGCCGTCGCTGTTGGATGGCAAGCTCGTGAAGGTCCGGGAGATTGATCTGGAGCGACCGCCGGGCGGTCTCCCGGGTTTCCCGGTTTTCGCGCTCAGGTTCTCGCCAGACGGCCGAAAGCTAGCGGTGATCGCCGATGTTTATGAGACACGGGGTGGCAGGAAAAGTCGTCTGTTGGTGATTGACATGGAACACCCGTCCGCCGGCATTCGGCAATTCGAGGTCGAGTTCGGCATCCTCGATGGCGTAGGGAACCTGAACTTCGGCTGGACGCCCTCCGGCGAAATCGTCTACGCCGTAGGGACGGTGATCCACCTTGAGAGCGGGACAACCTGCCAAGTGCCGAACCAAACTGTGTTCATCGACAACCATGTGGCGATGTCGTGGCGGGGCGTGTTCTATGACGGGAATTGCGAGAAGCGGGGCACCTGGGACGTCCGAGAGAGCTGGCTCATAACGGACGTGTCAACGGACCGGGGCCTGCTTTCGGTTGCAAAGGAGAGCGTGCGCCCCAGCGAGCAGGAGGGTCTGATCGTTGATCCGCTGGCGAGGAAGGTCGTTCGGCGCTGGCCCTGGAAGGACACCCCGGGCGGCGGCTGGGAATTCGCAGACCGCGGTAAGGCTGTTTGCCAGGGCGGCGCCGGGTTTAACGTTCATCGGATGCCGGCGGTGTGCCGGAGTGTGGACACCGGCAAAGAAATAGCCGAAACCCGCAGGAACGGGGACCTGCCAATCGCGACGGCGGGGCGCGCGACCCGAATCGTGGTGTCGGACAATCGACGCAAAAAGATCCCGTTCGACTACGAGTACCATACTACCCTGGCGGGACGGTATGTTTGGGATTTCGGCACCCGCCAGGAACTGGCGCGGTGGTACCCCGAGTCTCAAACCTATCCGAACGTTCTCTCGCCCCCGAAGCAGATCACCGAGCCATTCCGATTCGCCTTATCCCCGGACGGCCAGTACGTTGCGGAGGGTGGCAATGGAGTCATTCGTCTCTACAGGATCGAGCCCTAACCTAAGGGGGAAAGAGAAAAAACCCGAAGAAACCAAAAAACCCCGTGACAGGAAATACCTCGTCAGCACTACAATGACCAGAATCAGGCTAGCCACGCGTGCTATCGCTCTTTGCCTCTGCGGCTGTTGTCTCGGTGCAGTCGCGGGGTATGCCGGTGATGATCCACGGACGATCAATCAGCTTAGGAAGGAGGCTGCGACAAAGGGCCAGTCCACACAGACCCAATCCGACCAGACAGGCCGGTTGAAGCTAGATCCGATTCAGGGGGCCGACTCTACACCGGCGAGATGCCCCGAGCCGGCCGCCCTCGATTTATTCAAACATCAGATTGCTTACCAGAGGACTGAAGAACTTGACCCGTTTAAGGGCTTGCAGGAGTTGCATGCCAATGTTTGGCATCGCGGCCCGCTCACAGCTTTTTACGTACGCGAAAAGCTAAATGAGTTCGCCCCCGGTGTTCGGATGACGTATCTGTTGGGCAAAGACGGCCTGGAAAGTGGCGGGACCTGTCCGCTCGAAAAGAACTGGCGGGATTGCGTCGAGGGATTCGGGGGCCTTCAATACGCAACAGACGTAGTTGGAACCTGCACAATCACTCTCGCCATGAGCACGATACCCGTGTGGAAGCCGTCCCCCAACGATCCCACGAAGCGACGCATAGCCGGCGAACTTCGCAGTGAGATCGAGGCCAAATGGCGGGGTGTGCAGGAAATCGTCATCCGTGACTTCAATCTGGAGGACAACCAGATCACGATGTACCTGAAGATGCCGGACGGCGACTACTATGAGGGGTGCGGCTTTCATGCGACTAGCGAGCCCCACTGCGAAGGGTGGCACTTGTTTGGGGCGTCGCCAATATCAACGAGCGCTCGTAAGTGGATTTTCGACCGGCCCTATCGGTTGAAATGAAAGCAGCTATGGGGTGCCCAGGTCGGCAGCAAGTGACCTGGATCGGAGGCCCATAAGTTAATGCAGTTCTTTCTTGAAGGCTGGCCCACGTTTCGTGGATGGGGCGGGAAAGAGACTGCCTCAAGTGTCGGAAGGCGGTAATTTAAGGTGAGGTGATGCCCCTTGCGAACCTCTGTGTTCTTCCTTAGTCTTGCGGCTGCGGCCTCCGCGCAGGCGCCTGCACCCCCGTCGCCGCCCGAAACTGGGATGGTGCTGCACTTTGACGTCAACCTGGTCCAGGTGGACGTCGTGGTGACGGATTCCAAGGGCGGCCGGGGAAACCGGGGGGAAGCCGGGGAAACCGGGAAACCGGGGACGGGACGTTTCCGCACTCTCAACCCTGGCCGAATCCGAAGGCCCGCTGCCTGGCGTCGACCTCCGATTTCGCTGGAGGCCCGCTCTTTGCGGCGCCACACGCCGCCCCAGAGTCCCTTTCCGGGGTAAAGGGGGCGACCTCCACGCCGTTGCCTTTACCTTTACCGTCTCGCTTGGGCAGCCGATTGGGAACTCAAAACAGAGAACGCGCAATCGGCCTCCCAAGCGGACAAGAGGGCCGGAGTTTTGCCGAACTACATCCATAATCAGTCGCTTACTGAAAAACCTCGTCAGCCTGAACTGCGCAATTTGTTTTTCGCTTTTGCTTATTCTGCGAGCAGCACCATCTGCCGGTCGTCTTCGATCTTTCCCGCTGGAAACCGTGCCGTTGCCTTGACCGTCTCGCTTGGGCAGCCGATTGGGAACTCAAAACAGAAAACGCTGCAATCGGCCTCCCAAGCGGACAAGAGGGCCGGAGTTTTGCCGAACTACATCTATAATCAGCGGCATAGAGACTCTCTGGTCGCACATGCCACTTTCTATTTATGGAAGTGTCGCTCTCGGGGAGCCAAACTCTTCGGTTTGCGGCGAGCAGGGCGATGCGATCAGCGTGTTCGAGGGCTCACGAACATTAATTAAACATGGGGGCAAACGCTCCCTGACGGTCGCGGCTCGGATTGGGATTTACCGCTTCGCCCTTTGAAGGACCAGCGGCGCGGGCGTTTGCGGACCCCGTCCTCCTGCGGCGTATTTCCCGGGGTTGAAGTGCTCTCAAACTAACCGGTCTTGGTAAGGAGATATATTTCTCCTGCTTATACCCGAACGCCGTCGCAACCCGACGATAGCAAGAGAGCCGAGGGCGCCACACACCAAAAGCGAAAGCGAGCCTGGTTCCGGGACCGCCGCGTCGTCCACAGTGACATTGTCAATTGCCAATAGAACCGACGGTGGGGGGATGAGCACGACCTCGTTGAATTCGAGACCGAGATGCTGGCCGAGGTGGAGAAGTTCGCCGGGCTGGCCCGCATTAACCGGAAAAACCGGTGACATCCATGATAAGGACTTGTCAAGGGAAAACAGAACTTCCCCTGCACTCAAAAGAGCGTCCTGAATCGCGGAAGCGGCTTCGACAAGTTGCGCGCCGATTTGCTTTTTTCGATCCGTTACGAATTCGGCCCACGCGTTAGCGGGACCAGACATCCATTTGCGGGAACAGCCTGGAGCCGTCCACGAAGATTGAGTTGGAGTGAACCGGCCGGCCTCGAAACAGACGGCGTGGCACATGGGGAGACAAACCTCCCTGGTGCAGTCCCCTTGTAAGCGAGGAACGGCCGGTGGATCGCTAACAAATCGTCGTTGTGCACCCTCGGTGGTGGTTTTCCCACGGGTGGGCTTCGCGTGGTTTCCTAAGCCACTTTCTGGTCCTCCGTCTCGATCGCTGATGGAGTGCGAACTTCGAATGGCTGGCCCGACTTGTCCACCGCCAACAGATACGCCACCAGCTTCCGCGCCACAGCCAGGGTGGCCCGGTTGCGATTTCCCCGTTCCAGTTCCCGCGCGTGTAACGCCGCCAACTGCGAATTCCACCGCGGCGCCAGCTTCGCCGCCTCGATCAATACCGTTTGCAGATGCGCGTTGCGCTGTTTCGAGATTGGCCCCCGCTGCTGCTTGTCGGCCGACGAGACCAGCGCCGAGGTCAACCCGCAGTAACTCACCGCTTGCGCCACTGAAGAGAACCGGTGCGGGTCGCCCACCTCCAGAATCCAAGTCAGCGCCGTCACCTCGCCCACCGCCCGAATGCTTCTCAGTAGGATTACTCGCTCGGCCAAACGCGGGTCTCTTCGCAACTGGCCCAGCAATTGCTGCTGGGTCGTCTCGAACATCTCCATCGCGTCCCGGCTCAGCCGCAGCAGATCCTTCACCGATTCCGGTACCTCCTTCACGGTGTCCAGCAATTTCGTAAAGTATTTCTTCCCGTGGAGTCGCTGCTTGCTGTACTCCGCACCCGCTTCCATCAGCAGCCCGCTCATCTTGTTCTTCATGCGAACGGCTTGCTCTACCACCAGGTTGCGGTATCGCAGCATCTGCCGCATTTCTCGGACCTCCACCGGCGCCACGTAGCACGCCGGAAGCAGGTGGCAGCGCACCAGATCGGCGATTTTCCGCGCGTCCAGCTTGTCGTTCTTCTTCTTGGATGCGCCAATGGCTTTCATTAGCGCCGGGTGCCCCATCTGCAGTTCGGCCGCAAATGGTTTCAACGTGTCGTAGATCCAGCCGCTGAACAGCGTTGCCTCCATCGCGCCGTGCCAAGGCTCCCGGCGTTTTCCGGCCCACTGGCGTAGCGCATCGTGCGTCGCTCGCAGCTTGCCTTCCTCGACAATCTGTCCGTCGGTGGTCTTCACGCAGTAACTGACGGTTTTCTTGTGGACATCGAATCCGATATAGTGGTTTACGTTCATTGGGTTCTCCTGTTTGAGCTTTCTGAGCCGGCTCTCGTAAGCCGGTCTCGGCATTGTAGCCTTCAGGAGAACCCTTTTCCATCTCAGTCCTTATACATTCAAACAGACGGAACGTTTTCTTGGACAATAAGGGGCGAGACGCATTTTTCCGGTGGCGAACGAGCCGTTCAGCCCGTGCCCCCGATTACGTGACCGGGGAGAACGTTTCCTATATCTACGATGCGGTGAACCGGCTGTCCCCGCACGCTCAACGCGCTGCGGGTCGTTGATGAGGTCACCAAATCGTGAGTACAGCGGGTGCCACGACGCCGAACAGAAAGGAGACGTTATGACCATTCCCCGCATGACTGTTGTGGTCGTTGGCGCCACTGGTAGTATCGGGCGCCTCGTAGTCGAGGAGGCAATCCGTCAGGGCCATGCCGTGCGTGTACTGGTGCGCACCCCCGGCCAGGCCCGTCGGCTTCCGCCTGGTGCGCAGGTCGTCCTCGGTGACGTCACCCGCCCCGACACGCTTCCCGTTGCAGTGGACGGTGTCGACGCTGTCGTGTTCACCCTCGGCTCGGACGGCGCTGGAAAAGTGAGGGCTGAGAGTGTCGATTACGGCGGCGTGCGCAACGTCCTGGGTGCCCTGGGTTCGCGGACAGCGCGCATCGCGGCGATGACCTCCATCGGAGTCACCAACCGCACCGGCGCATACAACCGCGCCACCGAGGCCCACGACTGGAAGCGGCGCTCCGAGAGGCTGGTGCGCGCCAGCGGACTGCCGTACACGATCGTGCGGCCCGGCTGGTTCGACTACAACGGTCCGGACGAGCACCGGCTTGTCCTCCTGCAGGGCGATACGAGCCAGGCTGGCGAATTCCAGGGATGGCGTCATTGAGCGACGCCAGATCGTCGAGGTCCTGGTCCGCAGCCTCGGCTCGGATCACGCATTGCGCAAGACCTTCGAACTCATCGCGACCACCGGCCCGGCGCCGGACGACTTCGACGCGCTGTTCGCCCCTCTCAATGCGGACCCGCAAGATGCCCTGGACGGCGTGCACGACATGGCGAACATGCCGCTGGAAGACGAGCCGAGGCGGGTGCGTGACGACTTGGATGCGGTGCTCGCGCACCGACCTGCCACCGCCTCCTGACACTAGCTGCGTGAAGGGCACAGGGGCTCCTGGAAACGAGAGTCGCCGCAGCGCCGCATCCACATGGCCGTATCACGCCCATCGCTGATATCTGGCAGCGCGTGGGAGGGTTCCGGCGCGAGTTCCCCACGTGCGGTCTCGCGAAAATCCCATCCGTCCCGGCAATTCGCTTGAGGTCCTCGCGGCCCAGAGGTAATGTCCAGGTGGCTTCCGATATGGCCCATTAAGAGGACTGAAATGAACGAGATAGCGTTAGCAAACAGAGCGGCGGATTGGCGCAGATTGAAGGCCCTGGTCCTGGATAGCGTTTCCTCCCCAATCACCAAACGGGTATACAACCTGGGGCTGGACGAGTTCTTTGCCTGGTATGGCCAGGAGCCCCGGGCGGGCTTCACCAAGGCCACCGTGAGCGCCTGGCGCGTCGCACTGGAGGCGCGCGGGCTCAGCTCCGTCTCCATCAACGTGCGGATCACGGCCGTTCGGAAACTGGCCGTCGAGGCGGCCGACAACGGTCTGCTGGCGCCGGAACTCGCCGCCGGCATCACGCGCGTGAAGGGCGCCAAGTCCATCGGCGTGCGGGTCGGGAACTGGCTGTCGGTCCAGCAGGCACAGAAGCTGCTGAACGCGCCCGACGTATCCACCAAGAAGGGACTGCGCGACCGGGCGATGCTCGCGATACTACTGGGCTGCGGGTTGCGCCGGTCCGAGGTGGCGGCGCTGACGCTGAAGCATATCCAGCAGCGCGACAACCGCTGGTGCATCGTGGACCTCGTCGGAAAGCACGGACGGGTGCGCACGATTCCGATGCCGACCTGGGTGAAGGTCGCGATCGACACGTGGACCGTGCCCACCGGGATTGCCGAGGGCCACGTCCTGCGGCGAGTGAGCAGGGGCGATGTGGCTCACGGTGAAGGGATGTCTGAGAAAGTCGTGTGGCAACTCCTTCAAGGATACGCCGCTACCGCGGGCGTTCCGGGCATTGCGCCTCATGTCTTGCGACGGACCTGCGCGAAGCTATGCCGCGCCGCCGGCGGCGAGCTTGAGCAGATCCAGTTGCTACTTGGCCACGCTTCGGTTCAAACGACGGAGCGGTACCTGGGGACCAAACAGGATTTGGTTCACGCGCCGAACGATGGGATCAAGCTCCGGGTTGCTGTCTAGCGCCATTCCGCACTAAAGAGGTCAATATTATGATCAGTCCTGGCGACAATTAAGGGCCAAGGTCTAGGCTGATAATAATGAGGATCTCCGGCCCGACGTAGCGACTACTTCACTTTCGCCAGCCTTCCCGCAATTTTGGTGAACTGCGCTAATGCCGCCTCCAAATCGTCGGCGATTTCGGTGGCCAGGACGTCGGGCGCCGGCAGCGAGTCGGTATCGGTCAGGCTCTTGTCTTTGATCCAGAACAGATCTAGGCTCAGCTTGTCGCGCTTGAGCAACTCTTCGTAGTGGTAGCAGCGCCAGCGGCCATCCGGGTTGGCCTCATTCCAGGTCGTCTTCCGCTTGTGCATAGCGCCCGGTTTGTAGCACTCGACGAATTCGTCGAAGTCGCTCCGTTGGATCGGCTTCTGCTTAAGGGTGAAGTGCTGGTTTGTGCGGAGATCGTAGACCCAAAGCCGGTCGGTCCACGGTTTGGGCCGGCCTTCCTTCTTGTCGAAAAAAATTACATTGGCCTTCACGCCGGGCGAATACCAGATGCCGGTGGGCAGGCGCAGCAGCGTGTGTACGCGGCATTTCTGAAGAAGGTTGCGCCGGACTTTCTCACCGGCTCCGCCTTCGAAGAGGACGTTGTCGGGCACCACCATCGCTGCCCGGCCGTCGATTCTTAGCAGGGTGTAAATGTGCTGCACGAAGTTGAGCTGCTTGTTGCTAGTCGAAGTCCAGAAATCCTCGCGCACCACCACTTGGTCGTCTTTCTCCGTCTCGCCTTCTTCATTCACGAAGAGCAGGCTCTGCTTCTTCCCGAACGGTGGGTTGGCAAGGACCATCGTGTATTCCGTGCCCCACGGCGCGGCCAGGCTGTCGTGCCCGGCATGGATGACCACCTTGTCGCCGCCGATGCTGTGCAGGTACAGGTTCATGGCGCACATGCGGCCCACCTTCGGAGAGAGTTCCATGCCTTCGACGAGGTCTTCGCTCAGCGCCCGTTGCTCGTCGGTGTCCAATTCTTTCCCGAACCGGTCGAGGACGTGGTTGTAAGCGTTGCAGAGGAATCCGCCGGTGCCCGCCGCGGGATCGCAGATCCGGTCGGTTGGGGTCGGCTGCATCACGTCACACATGGCCTGAATCACGGGGCGCGGCGTGAAGTACTGGCCCGCGCCCCGCGATGACTCTTGCGCCGACCGCTGCAGGAGTTCTTCGTAGATCGTGCCCTTCACGTCTACCGGTAGACCGAGCCAGTCTACCTTGTCGATCAAGTTGACGATGAGCTGCTTCAGAAGAGCCGGGTTGTGGATCTCGCAACGGGCGCTCTTAAAGATGACGCCAAGCATACCCGGCTTCAGGGCGAGCCTTGCAAGGATGTCGCGGTACTTGTCCTCCAAAGGCGCGCCGTCGAGCGGCAGCAGCGCCTGCCAGCTTAGCGAGGGCGGAATGATAGGCTGGCGGTTGTAGGGCGCCTCAGTAAGCTGGTCGGCCATCTTGAGGAATAACAGGAGCGTGAGCTGCTCGACATACTCGAAGCAGGAGAGGCCGGCGTCTTGCAAGACGCCGGCGTAGCTCCACGCACGTTTACCGATTTGGGAAGCGTCCATCAGGATTCTTTGGCTCTCTTCTTTCTTGGCCGGCGCCCGGCAGGGCGGGGCGCACCCGCGCTTCCAGGTGCACGCTTAGGCCCGTCGGTTTCGCGCGCGCGGGTCTCGCGCTCTGCCGCCATATGTTTCAAAAGCTCTGAAGCCGGCTCGTCGTTTGGGTTCTGCGGAACCAACTTGCCAGTGAAGGCTTGATGGAGCATGGCGTGGCGCAGTCCCAGCGCCGACTTCAGCATGGCTTCGATGTCAGCTTCGATATGATCGACGACAGAAAGCTGGTCTTCAACAGCCTCAACAATTGCCTCTTGCTCTGCGATAGGGGGCAGTGGAAACTCGGCACAAGCGAAGCGGTCGGCGCCAAGGTGGGCTATGTTGGTTGTCCAACGCGCGAGCTTGCGAAATCTGTGATTCCGCAAACACGCCCTGAAGTATGTCAGCGCGTATTCGGGCAGGACGCCTCGAAACGGTCGAAAACGGATGAGTGTATTCTGGAAGCAAGCGCCCGGAAGCTCGCCCCGATAAATGGCAGGCCGCCCCACCAACTCAATGCTCTGCCCTTCGTTCAACAGGACATCCCCGTTGCGGAGCTCGTACGTTTCGAACTCCTTGGGAGTGAAGTTCATTTGGAGGACACTGCTCAGATCTATCCGGTCCTCGTACACATTGGCAACTCTCAAGTAAGGCCGCATGAACAGGCCCTGATGGTGCTGAGGTGCGCGCTGACGGCCAAGCTGGACGAATCCGACTTGCTCGACGCTTGCCCAACACCAGCCCTTTGCCAAAGTGGGGAGATCCCCGCTGGAAGGCGCGACAGGTTTTCGATACATCGCTTGCCAGTCCTTAGGTGGTTCCCTACCCGCTTCTTTGAACTTGTGGCGCTGTTCATTCTCCCACCGGCCACGGCGTTCAGCGAGGATTCGCTTGAGAAGTTCTGAGGCGGTCTCCGTATGCGGATGCTGCTGCCGCCACTCGAACGTGAGCGCCCCTGCCACCGCCGCCTTCAAGACTGATCCTCGATAATGCGCGAGTCTTGTCCGCGTGCGCTCCAGGGCCGCAACGCCCGCGTCCAAGTCCGAAAGAAGTCCGTCGAGAGCTTCGGCAATGCGGTTCTGTTCGGCGGCGGGCGCGACCAGCAGAGGCACGGTTGTGGACAACGGTTCGGCTGAGATGCTGGCCTGATTGACATGATTCACGCACCGGTGGCGAAAATACCCCACCATCCAGAGGAAGTGGAGCTGCCGAGCAACGAATGCCGGGTTCATTCCTCGCTCTAACTGGATGCGTGTCATATGGTTCGAGTATCCCAACCTGCCGTCAACTAAAACCGCTGCCGTTTTGCCAATCAGATCCGCGCTGTTTGTGTTGTTGAAAAGAACATCGCCCTTCGACAGCTCGCGTGGGACGTCGCCTTCGACGTATTTCAGCACGCTGAGGTCCAAGCACCCCTCGCGACTAATGTTCATGGGACGTAAATGCGGAGTCCCCCGCTGCATTTGATTGTGTTTGCCGGAGGGGAAACCCGAGGCCACGGCTTTAGCCACTTTACCAATGCTCGCTATGGCCCAGCTATTCGGCACACCGTTTGGCGGCGTCGGGTAATGGTCGAATATAAGGTGCGAACTCACGCCGCCAACCTCTCATTAAGTTCAGCCATGAGCGGCAGGAGCCTATCGCCGAAAAGGCGCCGCGCATGGCTCAAACTGCCGTGCTGTCCGAACCAGCCGTACTCGAAGTCCTCGGGCTTAATGGCGAGACTGGTCGTAATATTGGCCGCCATGCGGTCGAGCCACTCGCGTTGCTCGGGTGTGAATTTCTCCGCCGCGGAACGTTCCGAGACCCAGGCGTTGTAACGTTCCAGCAGCTCTTCCCCGTAGGGCACCAGGCTGAAGGATGGGATCAGCGCATGGCGGACCAGGCTCACAAGGTCGGTCAGGACCCGGCCTCCGGCACGCTTGACCTTGTCCGCTTCCACTGCCTGGAAAGCGCGCCAAAGCTGCTCGGGTGTGGTGGCGAGCGGCGGACGGGCGAGGGCGTCGCGGAGTTGCCGAAGGTCCTTGAGCGAGAGCTTGAGCGGTCGCGTGCCGGCGTACAGAACCTGAAGCGCGGTGAGCTCGTCCTTGTGCTCCTCGATCCATCCGCGAAAGTCTCTGACCTTCGCATGTGCCTTATCCACAGCAGAAGCGTCGAAGCCTGAATAGAGCACGTCATCGATCGTATGGCGGTCGATGGTTTGTTCGTTTTGCTGGCGGATTTCCAGAATGCGCCGGCGGAACATCGCCTTGAGGAAGGGTGTAACGGCCCCTTGGGCGAGTCGCTCAGCCGCGGCGCGGAGGTGCTCCTCGGCCGGCTCCTCAGTGAGGGCGAATTGCTCCCTGGCGGCATCGCGCTGAACGTCGGGATCGCAAGCGTTGAGGAGGTCGTGTGCGAGATCCGGGAAAGACTTGCCGCCGGCGAGGGCCTTGAGTTCGGCGAGTTGATCAGCACTGAAATCCCGGTGCAAACGGGCAAGCCGGCCGGCCAGGGTGACAAGGGCTTCGGGATCGGTCCCGCCTTGGGCGACATAGTTCAGCACTTCTTCAAGCGTCGCGGAGGGCTGGCGGTTCAGAGTATGGGAGTCCGTCTTGTCCTGCTCACATACACCGACCGCGTCCACGATGATGAAGCGGTCCTTGACTTTCGCGCTGGGAGTGACGACGCGCAGCTTGTCGGGGGAGATGACACGTACGCCGCGCCCCTTCATCTGCTCGAAGAACCCGGCCGATTTCACGTTGCGCAGGAAAAAGACGCACTCGATGGGCTTCACATCGGTGCCGGTGGAGATCATATCCACAGTCACCGCGATACGCGGAAAGAAGCTATTGCGAAGGTTGGCGAGGATTTCGTCCGGGTTGAGGTTGGCGGTCTTAACCCATTCGACGACTTCCGATTCCGTGCCGTCGTCGTTCTTCACCTTCTTCGTGATCTTGGTGAAGCCGGTGCGATAGGTGATCTTTTGGCAGAATTCGTTTCCCTCGGCGAAGACTTCACGCGCGATGCGGACGATGTCATCGGCATGGGAATCGTCCTTGGCGAAGATCAGAGTCTTGGGTACCTCTTTGCGTCCAGGGAAGGCGTCGGGCAGCACTTTGTCGCGGAACTGTTCGAGGACGGTGCGGATCTGGCTTTCGGACACCACATCGCGGTCAAGCTGGTTGGCGGTATAGGTCAGATCTTGGGCCAGGAATTCGAGCCGCTCGCGCCGGGTGAGCTTGTGGCGCTTGTCCACGTAGACACCGGTGCCGCCGGCGGCGATGGTAGCGCCCTGTTCGGTGACGCGGGTACGGATGCGGTAGACGTCGAAGTCAACGTTCACGCCGTCGGTGACCGCCTCGTCGTGCCCATATTGCATCACCAGGTTCTGATTGAAGAACCCGATGGTCTTGCCGGCCGGTGTGGCGGTGAGTCCGATGAGGAAGGCGTCGAAATAGAGCAGAACTTGGCTCCAAAGTTCGTAGATCGAGCGGTGGCACTCGTCGATGATGATGAAATCGAAGAATTCGGGCGGGATCCCGGGATTGTACACCACGTCGGGCGGCTCGCCTTGCCACGGTTTGGCTGAATCGAACGCGGAACCTTCTTCGTTGCCCGGATCAAACTCGGCTTCGCCTTTGAGCATGGAGTAGAGGCGCTGAATGGTGGTGATCACGACCTTGGCTGCCAGGTTGATGGAGTTCGTTTTCAGGCGCTGTACAGTGTAAAGGCTCGGGAATTTGCGAGGGTCGTCGAGCGGCTCGAAGTTCGCGAACTCGTCTTCGGCCTGCTTCCCGAGGTTGCCGCGATCGACGAGGAAGAGAATTCGCTTGGCCCCGGCGAACTTGAGCAGGCGGTATACGGCGTTGACGGCGGTGAACGTCTTGCCGGAGCCGGTCGCCATCTGAATGAGGGCGCGAGGATCAGCGCGGCAAAAAGACTCTTCGAGGCTGTGAATGGCGCACGCCTGGACGTTCCAGAGGCGGCCCTCGTCCAGTGGCGGCAGAAACTTGAGCCTGGCGCGAAGTTGTGCTGGCTGCGCGATCCACTCCGCGAGAGTCTCCGGCCGCGGGAAATTGAAAAGCTGCCGGCTGCGTGGCGTGGGGTCGAGCCCGTTGGTTAAGTAGATCACGGAGCCGTTGGATTCGAAAAGGAACGGAAGCGGGCGTTTGTGCGCGGGCAGGTTGTCTGGAAGCCCGGCGGCGTACTTGGCCGATTGCGCCTCGACTCCGGTGAGCGTTCCTTCAGCCTTGGCTTCCACGGCGCCGAGGGCTCGGCGATCCAGATAGAGGAGGTAATCCGCGAAGCCGAACCCGGATTTCATCTGGAACTCGCGGATTGCGATGCCGCGGCCAGCCGTCAAGTCGATTTCATTGCGGTCTTGGACCAGCCAGCCGGCTGTCGCCAAATTGATATCGATTTCGCGGCGTGCTTTCTGTTCAGGCGTCTCGGGCATGCTTCGTAGTAGCTTGCTTCATGGTAACGCGCAGGCGCGGTGACTGACGCCTGAACCGCCCAATATTCCGCCATATCGTACACTACCTTGCGGTAGCGACGACGTCACAGACAGACGGATCGGCTCCGCCCAGGACCGTTGAGCGGGTGTGCGGTGAAGAGGCTTGCCGGCGGGGTAGGTGGAAGAACTGAGGCGCCTGCTCGGGGAACGCACAAAGAAAAGCCGCCGAGGCAGGGACCCAGCGGCCTGATGGAACCGAATCGTTGGGCTTCAGCCATTCCATTGTTCAACCGTTCTACCGTTGAGCCGCAGGCGGCCTTCGCTCCACTCTTGGCGCTCGATCATTCGCCCGTCATCGTCGGCTCCGTCGGTGCTGTGGCTCTCCACCGGCTTGCATGGCTCTCAGGATCAGCGCGTCAAAGTCTCCCGGTCCTTGCGCGATCGCGACGCAAGCTCTCTCCCTGGCTTCCCTACCTGAAGCCCCAAGATTGATCAGGGCTGATTCTAGATCGCGGGTGACGCCGGCATTTTCCCCTGAGTCTACCGGCGCAACCTGTCCCACTCCCGACGCGATGGAGCGGGAAACCCTGCGGGAGCGGCGCGGAGTGTAGGAAACCGTGACGTGAATCCGGTACCGGATCACGTAAAAGAGCATGGTAGCGGTCGAAATGAAGAGGGCTAGATTGAGCTTAAGCATGGGCGG
>Ga0181536_10004331_pt1 | contig 15063 bp, 17 predicted proteins | sample PEATcosm2014_Bin_41_FD_121105 | JGI IMG/M metagenome (GOLD analysis project Ga0181536, IMG submission 121105) | Peatland microbial communities from MTU Mesocosm Facility, Houghton, MI, USA - PEATcosm2014_Bin17_60_metaG | ecosystem: Environmental > Terrestrial > Soil > Wetlands > Peat | place... | reverse complement strand
CAGGCCGGCCAGGCCGCGCAGTTGCTGCCAGAAGGCTGGATCCGTCGGGTCGCCTGGAAGCCGCACAGCAGCCTTCGCGGCGGCCGTGCCACGGCCCTGGTGGAAGTACCAATATTCCCGGCGCCCGCGTTTTACGCGACGCACGCCTTCAGGTAGGGCGACCATGCCGCTTGCGCTCCGACGCCTCATGTTGGGCTCCCGCGACGAACGGATCAGACGGAGAGCATTGAATCAGAGGACTGGGGCGCCCGTCTAGCGCCGCCTCCACGGATCTCCACTGCCAAAGCCGGATGCCCTTCGGCTTGATCGGCTGCGGCAGGATGCCCTCCAAAGTCCACGTCTCGACGGTTTCCACGGAAATGCAGAGATGACGCGCCAGAACTTCCGCCGTCATAAATGGCGGAGGGTAGGGGAGGTCTATGGCGCGCGTGCGGGTCATTCTCGCCGCCTTGGCGGGGAAGCTTCCGGGAACTTCCCGGAAGCTGCGAGGGGCGACGGGCGATCGAGCTGCGGCGAGCTTAGCGCAAGTTGCCCGAAGCTGGTGGCAAGTTGCCACCAGCTTCCATATGCCTCGAGGCAGCGGCGAAGGAGCGCAAACGAGAGCATGGCGGAACAGCGCCCGGGCGCCAGACCGAACACTCCGCGCAAGTTGCGCCAAGTGTCATCGGCGCGCTTACGCATGAGCTCGCCCCGTTTGGTCGGCGCGCTCGAAATAATCGGCGGCGTCGCAGATAGCTTCCACCGCGGAGAACGTGAGCGATCTGATTGCGTAGAAGATCATTGCGCATTCGGCGTGCCCGAAGTTTTCCACTTCAAAGCCATCCTTGTCGCGCCACCGGCCATCTTCGCCGGCTTTGAAATAGCGGCGATTTTCGCGCGGAGCGTACTCACCAAACCAAATGCGATCGATCAGGGGCACGGCGTCCATTTCGGCGTTGGGCCTAAAAGCGCCGGTATGGGCAAACACCGGAATGCCGGCCTGATACGCGAGGCCGATCTGAAATGCGGTCCCGACGTCTGCGTGGGGTCCTCTAAACGGCCCGATATCAGCAATGACCGCGTCGACCCGTCTGATGGCTTCGCGGGTCGCAACAAATATCATCTGCGAACTCGTGTCCCGATCGTCCCCCGCCCAAAACCCCTCAAAGCCACAACTTCGGCAAAATGCTTTCAGGCGGACGCTGATCGCCTGGGCGTCGGGGTGAAGTACCGCGGGTCCGGTGAGATAAAGTTTCCGCATCACCACAATCCCTTGTTCGGGCGAGCTCGCTCATGTGTCGCTCTCCGAGCACGTCCGTCGGCAGCTTCCGTAAAGTTTACGGAAGCTTTTGCCATTCCGGCCGAGGTCTTCTGCCATCGCTTAATAATGGCGCGACAACATCGGGCGATGAGCGTGTCGGACGCGGTGTTGCCGCTTGTTTTTGGATTGTCGATGTTCAGCGTGCCGGCGGTCGCGACAAAGCTTCCGGAAAGTTCCCGGAAGCTGCTGGCGCGCCGGTGTGTGCTCGGAACCTTCCGGCAATTTGCCGGAAGGTCTCGCGTCCCGGCTTTCACCGAACAGTTGTAAAGGGGGCGGGCGAGCTCAGCCTGGCGCCGCTTCGTCATCGCCACAGCCCTTTATTCAGGCGTGCGAGCACGTCAAAAGAATCTTCGCTTGGTTCACGCTCAGTCGGCTCCTGCTGAACCGCTTCGGGCTTAACCGGCGAGGCCGCCGCGCGCGCCAGCGGATTGAACAAATCGGGCGTTTGCAGATCTCGCGGAATACCCCGCTCCTTGGCGCGGCGCGCCCAATTGTCGGCGGTGAGGCCGACAAACCAGGCATTGCTCAGCGCCAAGTTTCCTATTCTCGTGTCGAGGAAATGATTCTCACGATGGGCGCGCGGCTTCCAGACCTTGCGAGTGCGCCCGCGGTAAATCTCGTCTTCCAGAAACTCCGAGGTGATTTGTTTGAAGTAGTTTTCGTCGAGGAAGCGGCCGAAGTGGCAATAGCCCGGCGGATAGATCAGCGCCGAGCCCGCCACGATCGGCGTTAATGCCGCGTAAGTATAGAATTTCGATTTCAGCGGCCAGGTGCCGATCTGGCGCAGCTTCGCTCCGCGTCGCATCTTGCGGCCGCGGTAATCGATGTCCTGGTCGCTAGCGAGGCCGAGCGGCACCTTGGCCCAGCCGTCGACGCCCTTTGTCGCTGTCGCGCCGGGATGATTCCGCGTCCACTCATAGACGACATCGGTACGATAGCCTGAATCGACTCCAATCTCGTCGAGCTGCCAGTCATTGCCGTAGGCGTCAGGCCACCGGCGGAGGTAGAGCTTGGTGAGCTCCGCAAACGCGCCGGCGTTCACTTCCGTCGTCGCGCCATCGAGATAATCGGCGAAGATCGTCCAGCTCTGTTGATCGGGCGCCCATGCGACGACTTCGACGTAAATGCCGCGCATCTGTATGTCGGCAAAGGCGGTGACAAGGAGTGCACCGGGCGGAATGCGACCTTCCGGATAATCTTCCCGCCGCTGCATCAAGAGCTCGTGGTCGGGCGCGTCCCCGGTCACGTCGAACGGCAGACCGAGATAGAGATTCCAGAAAGCTTTCAGCTTGGCCGGATCGTCGCCGGCGTCGACGAATTCCTTGGCGGTCGCTTCCCACGGCACGAAGGGCGAGGCGAGCGCGTCGAAGTGATAAGTGGGGAAGCGGCCGGGGCCGGACTTGGTCGCGATCCACTGGCCAGCCCGATAGAGCTCGAGCTTCTGCCAGCCCTCGATGATCGAGCCGCAGCACGGCGTGACGTAGTGCGCCTGGTGCGGGAAGGTTTTTTTGAACTTGAGGCCGTGCGAGGACGGATCGAACGGCGCATTCCATTCGAAGACAAAGCGCATGCTGCAATGTGGACACGGTACATGCCAGCGGCGTTGATCGCCGCGCTCGTAGATCTCTTCGATTTTCGAAGCGCCCTTGACCGTCGGTGTCGAGATGTACGCGCGCTTCCAGGTCCCAGAGGCAAGGAAAGACATCTGCCGACCAGCTATCAGTTTGAGCGGATCGCCCTGGCCCTCGAGATCATCCTCGTATTCGTCGATCTCGTCGCACAGCGCTTTTTTGATTGTCTTCAGCCGGAGCTGCGCTGGCGAGGAGGCGAGCGCCAGGTTGAGGGCGCCGCCTGGAAACTTTTTCTCGTAGGTCGTTGAGCCCGCCGAGGAGCGCGACGTCTGCGGATAGACCTTGCCGTTCTTGCCGCCGAGCACTTCGGTTTTTTCAATCAGGCGATTGAGTTTGGTCGAATTGAAGTCGGAGAGCGCACCGTCGGTCGGCTGCACGATCATCATGTCGCAGGGATCGCGGTCGATCGAATGACCGATCGCACATTGCAGCATTGTCGTGAACGCCGACTGCGTGCATTTCATCACGCCGATCTCGTTGACAAGCGAGTCCGGGCCGAGCAGGTCGAGCGGCTCGACGATGTGCGGCGTTCGCTCTAGGTCGATCTTCTGCCCGGCATATTCGCCGTCGGGCAAGATGACATGCTCCGCCGCCCATGCGGACGGCGCCATCGGCGCTTGCGGCTCGATCAGCTGAGCGAGGCCGCCGGCGACGACGGCGAGGAGCGAGTGTTTCAGCGCGACTTTCACGACGCGCCCCCGTCATCTGGCGCGGCGATCTCGATTTCCTCGCCGCCAGCACCGGCGAGATTGAGCTTGCCCAACGCGGCGCTAATTGCCTTCGACAGGTTGAAGGCGATTTCCTTCAGCAAAGACCGCACGCCCGCGGGCCCATCGCGCACGGCCGCGGCGTTGATCTCATCGGCGTGTAACGGCAGTTGACTGATTGGCTGGCGGATCGCCTCGCCGACTTCCGCGATGACGCTGTTCACGCGGTCGATCGCCACGAGCTGGCCCGTTTGTCGGCCGTATTCAAGCGCCTTCGTTCTTGCCTCGTAAAAGAGCTTTTGGCGCTGCGCTTCGCGGAGTGTTGCGTCGCCGGCGACGCTGCCGTCACTGGCGGCAGCGTCATCCAAGCGGTTCGCACGCGCGGTCGCGGCGGCTTGTGCCTTCGACAGGTCGGTGGTCTCGCCGACGGCCTGGTCGTATTCGGCGAGCTCCACCAGCTTCGTCTTGCCGGCTCCTTTGCGCGTCGTGATCCGGCCTTCCTCTTCGAGCGCGCTGACCCGCACCGAAATGGTGCTCTTGTCGACGCCCTTCTTGCGTGCGAGCTCCGAAATCGTGAGCCAAATTCCCTCTGGCGCGTCGCTATGGTCGGTCGTGTCATTCATCGCGAATTCGATTTTCAATGCCCGATCAAGGAGTTGTTGCTAGCGTTGGGCCAGATTGGAGTACCTCGAACTGGTGCTTTTTCGGGGGCTGCGCGGTCGCTTTGGGAGGTTGCCAGGAAGGACCCGCTGCCCGCTGGCCCTGGTGCCACCGCCGCCGGTGCTCAAGACAATCGGCCGCGCGGCCGAACCGCGTTTGATCTCGACAGTGACAACGGGTTGCGGAAGCTGCGTCATGCCGATCAACTCCTGACCGAGCCGGTCACGATGGCATTGATCTCATGTTCAATCCGCGCTGGCAGTTCCGCGCGTACAGTGTTCTCAAAAGCTTCCTTAGATTGTCCCTTCACCATTTCCCTTGGGATCGCCGGGCCCCAAAGTTTGAGGATCGGCAGCCGGCCCACCAGCCCGGATGGGCCGCCCCCTGGAGCTCGCCGGAATACGTGGCCGCCAAGCGAGGCGACGATAAACGCATGACGGAAAACTCGCCGCTTTCCCCAAGGGGCAGCCGAGACGCCCTTGCCTGTCTGCCGCGCCCCGAATTCCTTGAGCGACATGAAGCCGCCGGTGGCGGTGATCCGATAATCGAGCGTTGCCGCGCTCGCTCGATGTGTCTTCAACACTTTACGAACCGCGCTGTATTTAGCTCCCGTTTGTTCGACCAGTGCCCGAGCAACTTCCGTGCGCGCCTTGTCGCCGGTGTGATTGATCGCGCGGCTTAGCGCTGGCTTGATGTTTTTACCGACGGAGCGAAAGCGTGCGGCTAGCTTTTCAAAGCCCGCGGTATCGATGTGAACGGTCAGAATGCGTTCGCTCATGATCGTCGCTCCGTTGCGGAACCTAGTCTCGATTTGCGCCTGGAAGGATGTGGAAGGGTGTATTTTGCGCGCTCGCGATCCTTCCATCCCGAATTGCTCTTATTCGTCAAAGCGATTTTCTCCGATTTGGAAGGATGGAAGGATGTGGAAGGATTTTCTCACTATCGACATACCCGCGCACACACGCGCACACGCGCGCTATAGCCGATGCCGCGAAAACCCTTCCATCCATCCACAATCCTTCCGTTCCTTTTCAGATCAAACACTTAACGGCGAAGCCATCCTTCCGTTTTTGGAAGGATGGAAGGATCAATCGAACTGATCGTCTCACCTCCAACATTCTGATCATCACCTCCCGCACTCTTGACATCTCGCGAATCGCCCTTGAATGGCTTCCCATCAAAATCCAGGAAGTCTCCCACTCTCTTCGTGAGCTCGACATCGAGCCACCACATCCCGTTTGAGTGCTTGGATTTGAAACCGTGTTCCTTCAGCGCCATCGCGAGAGCTTTCCGCGACCACGGTTTCGACCACTCCATCGCGCTTGCCTTCGCCCAAACACCGAAAACCGCGTGCACCTCGCTTGACCGCACGCGGCTGCCCGGCGCCGGCCCCGTGCACTCCTCGATGAAACGTCCGCAAGGATCGCTATCGCGAAAATAATCGCCGGTCGCTTCGACAACGTCGGCAGGGAAAATCAACCCATGGTCGAGCCAATCGCGGAGACCGTCGAGCAGTCGATTTAGAATGCCCGATGCTTCTGCGCGTAATTTTTTTCCGAGATCCTGATCGACCCTTTCGTCGGCGACCTTTACCGGCCACGGCACAAGCTTCACGCGCCGGCGAATGCCTCCATCGGCACCGTCGATTCTTGGACAATAGTTGCCTGAGATCGTCAATTTGAACTCAGGGTAAAACTCGAAATATTCTTCACGAAGATGGCGCGCGAGGAGTGGCTCGCCGCCGGTCGCCAATTTGATTAGCGCCTCGGCGAGTTTCGCACCGCGCTCTGGCTCCGATGTTCGCAGATGACGAATACCCGGCAGCATTGCGAGATCAGGCGAAGCCTGGCCGGCGCCGCGGCCGCGGCCGTCGTTGAGAAACGTCTCGATCGGCACTGTCCTGCTATATTCGCCGGCGATGTAAGAGCACACGTCGATTAGCGTCGACTTGCCGTTGTTTCCGCCTTCGCCCCAAAACATGCAGAGCTTTTGCTCGGTTACATCACCTGTGAGCGATAAACCCTGCCACTGCAGCAAGAACCGCCTCATTTCCGGGTTTGGCTGCACCTCCGCTAGAAACGTATCGAACGTCGGACACGCCGCTTTCGGATCAAAGGCGACTTCCGAGCATTTGGTGAGCAGGTCGGCAGGATCGTGCGGCCGCAAGCTGATGTAATCGGAGCCGTCATCCGTCTTGCGAAATATCAGTGTGCCGTTGGCGACGTTGAATTTGAAGGGATCGGCATCGAGCTCCTTCGCGGAAACATGCAGATATGGTTCGGCCTGATCCGCCATCGCCGAGAGTGCTTTGGCTTGTTCGGATTTCCGCCCATGGCTGGCGAGCTGGTCGGACATCATGACCGGCTCCTTGTTCCGAGTAGCGACCTCCACATCGCGACCGCTTTTTCGCAGAGCGTCTGCCTCGTCCTGAATCGCGCGTGCGGTGACGTGCGCGGCGGCTTTGACTTTTCTTCCGAGACCTCCTTTTCGCCCGGCCGCCTCACGGCACCAACGTTTGCCATCCCAGGCGAGCCAGCCGATCGCCGGGCAAAAGCGCAGGCCGCCGCGATTGCGTTCGCGGAAGCGCTCGGCGTTTCCGACATCGGTGTAAGGCAGGAACGCGAGCCGTAAATTGAGGTTGTCGTCCCCGCCGGCATTTCCGGGATCTCCATTTCGCGGCGGCGGCGGGCCATTGCCGCCATCGCTCGCCGAAGGCACGACGGCCAGCGTAGGAGCGCCGCCGGCGCGCGCGGCATTGTGGCCTGTCGCATCGGTCCGGGGCGCAGTCCCAGCGCCCTGGGCGCCGCGGACGAGCCGCAGCTTAGATCGCTGGGCCTGCGGAGCGTTCGCCGCGGCGCTGGCCGCAATTCGCGCCAGCACATCCGCGGGCGATGGCGCTGGCGGGGCGCTCTTGATGATGCCGACGATATCAACTGCATCGGACACCTTTCCGCCTCACGCCGCAGCCCGCAGAAGATCATTGAAGTCCTGCCCAGGCGGCGCCCAGGCGAGACGCACCGCGCGTGCGGGCCGCGCCCACCGCGCTGCGCCGCGCACCAGGGCGCACTCCGTTTTGAGACGATCGCTATCGCCGTCGCCGAGCAGCACCAGGTCGGTGACCGTGTCGGGGATGGCGATCGTGCGCGAGTCCGAGGCTGGCTCTGGCCCAGGGAGGCGCAGCGCCCGGCCGCCGGTCTTTATGCTCGGATGCTGGACCGTCGCGAGCGCCCGGCCGCCGATATTGCCGAGATCGACGGCAGACCAGAACGCAGTGCGAGCGAGATCATCGCCGGCGCGCTTGAGTGCGACCCAAACCGAAAGCACGGTCTCGATCCCTTCGCCAATGATGAGCTGCACAGGATCCTTGACGGCGATAAGCTCGATGTGATTGCCGGCCTTGGAGCCGCGGACCTTTTTCGCCGGCAGCTCGACGCCGGTCTCCGGATCCTTGATCAGCGCCTTGCCGTTCGGCCGGGAAAGATCGAGCCAGGTGGTGTGCAGCCCGCGAAATGTGCCGAGGGCGTCGACGATCGGCGCCAGCATGGCCGGCCCGCGGTGCACCACGAGCGCGTCGATCGCGCCGGTCAGGTAGTAGGGCACGTCATCGAGAAAGCGCAGGTGAGCGCCTACGGGCGGCTCAAGGCCCCTCAGCCGCAGATAGTCATCGACGGGCGTGCCGGCGATTTTCTTGATGGCTCGAAGCCATGTGTCATGGACGGTGCCTCGCTCGCGTTCGCGGAATTCATTGCTCTGATGATCGGCCTTTGCGCGGGCGGCCGCACGTTCCTTCTCGCGCGCTGCGGCTTTGGCGGCGTCGATCTCTTGCGCGCCGCCGAGCCATTCGATCGCCGCGCGGAAATCGAGATCCTCGCGCTTCATGACGAGCTTAACCACGTCCCCGCCATCCACGCAGACGGCACACCGCCAGCCCTCGGCGTCGCAATCGAACGATGTCGAATCCCGCGCCGCGGGATTCGGCGAATGCAGCGGACACGGCCCGATCATCTTCTTGCCGTGTCGGCGCAGCTTCACCCATCGGGCCGCAATCTGGTCGCAAGGGTTACGGTCTTTCAGATCAGCGAGTGCGGCATCGGAGATCATGGTGCTGGCACCATCGGCGCAAGCAGACCTGCCGGCGCAAGGCCGAACACTCTGCGGAAGTTCCGCCAAGTGTTGAAGCCGAGAAGGTTCGGGCGGTCGCCAAGATCGCCCGCGCAACCGGCAAGAGCGCCCGCACGCGCGGCGGCCGATTGTATGCGCGATGCGCTGTGGCGTACGATCATGCGACAAAATTTGTGGAAGGAGGCGACAGTGGCTGCCCCAAGCGAACTATTTGTGCAGATGCAAGCGGGAACCGTTGCTGCGCTTGCAGCCTTTGCGGAAGCACTGGTGAAAGCCGGCGTTATCCAGCCGAGCGCCCTCATCGTTTCCCTCCAGCACGTTTCGGGCGAGGCGATGAAGTCTGAGCTAGGCCCAATCGGACAGGCAACACTTGACGGTTTGATCGCAGCGGTACGCAGGTTCGAGCCAAGGCCGCCCGACAATCGCGGAGGATCGCATTAAGAAATGATGCCGTGATCGCAGTGCGCGGTCGGTCTGTTTTTGATCTCATGGCCCCGGCACCGCCTCCGGCATCGAGAGCCCGGTCGAGCCCGCGGTGCCGACCGAACCGCCGAACACGTTGATCTCGTTTCTGATCGCCGAGATGATCCGGCTGACGAAGCTGTCGGACGGCTCGACCTGCACGTTGACATTCAGCTCCGCGCTGCCCTTGACCTCGGCGGTCACAGGACCCGGCGTCGTCGCCTTGAGATCACTCGGCCATCGTTCCGCGAACGTTGCCGGCGCGGCCTCGGCGGGACGCGTTTCCCACCAACGGGCGGATCCCGGAGGCTCGGCAAAGTTCGGTGTATCGCCACTCAGGCTTAGCGGCATGGTAGCCGCGCCCCACGGCCCCAACGCCGCCCCGGCCGCCTTAAATGGCAGAAGGGCCATCGCGGACGAACGCGCAAGACCGGCGGCGACCTCCCATGCGCTCAGCCCGGCGAGCGCGGCGCCGGCGGCATCAAGGGCCATCGTGCCCTGATCGCTTAAACTACTCAGCCATTGCGTTATCGCATTAATTGTCGGCGTGACCGCCGGCGCAAGGTTCTCCCCGGTTCTTGCTTTTAAGGCTTCTTTAGCCGCCCATGCCCGTCGATCGGCGCCGCCGGGGCCGCCTTCGATCGTAGCAGCGGCCGCCGCCACCGTGCCTTCAGGTATATTCTCGAACTGCGTCTTGACCCGCTCGTATTCCTTCTGATCGGTGAGAAACGGCAACGCCCGCGCGGCGCGGCGCGTTCCCAACAGCGGCTCGATCTGGCCCAGCGTCGGGTGCTTGGCCTGGATCGCCTCGATGAGCCCGGTCACATCGACCTTGGCGATATTCTCCTCGTAGTATTCCTTCGCATCCTTGGTGAGTTGTTTGATAGCTGACTCTTTGATTTCGCCGTGTTTGTCTTTCAAACTGTCTCCAGCGGCGGCGACTACTGCCTTGACGAGATCCTCCTCGCTGTGCATTCCGGCGAGCGCCCCAGCCAGCACGCCAGGCTTTCTTTCCGTCACTTTCATGCCGTGCCGGTGCATGAAGGCTTTGAAAGACTCCGGCGTCAATCGGCCTTCGGTGGTGTATTTGCTGTAGTCGATGCCCATGGCGCCAAGCGCTTCGATGCCTTTCTCACCCGGCGCCTGCAGCTTGGTCAGAAACATGCGCAAGATCTCGCCCGGATCGGCGCCGGTGCGGCTTACCATGGTCATCATCGCCTCGAACGCAGCGGCCGATAATCCGGTCGCTGCCACCGTCGGGCCGGTCGCGGCATAGGCCGCGGCAATCGCCTCCTCGCTCATGCCGCTGAGCTGATGCAGCTTGACCATTTGGTCTTTGAGATGTTCGAACGCGGCCGGGCTTTCCTGACCGAGTTCCTTCAACCCCTCGGCCGCTTCCACCGAATGCTTGGCCACTTGCGCCAGATCGCTGGCATCCATGGCCACGGCAAAATCCTTGGCGCCTTCGACGACGCGCGCCGCGTCGGCTATTGAGAGGCCCATTTGCTGGACTGCCAATTGCGCGTTGCCTATTTCCACATCGGAGAAACGTGTTGCGCCGCGGCCGAGCCGCTCCTGCTGCTCGATGAATTCCGGCGGCGCGGTGGGGGTACCGGCAGTCGCCGCCTGCCTCCGTCTGATGTCGTCGAGTTTCGCAAAAGCCAAATAGCTTTCTTTTCCAAGTTCCTCGACTTTGTGCAGCAGATATCCGCTCGCCAACGTGGCCGCGATTTTGCCCAGCATGGCATCAACGCGCTCCGCGGCGGCATGGACGTTATTCAACGCGCCGACTGAAGAGCTCCCGAACTTGCTTACTCCACCCTCGACGCTGCCGAGCGATCCTTTCAGCTTGTCGACTTTGCCAGCGATGTTATCAAATATCGGGCCGGTAGCGTCGAACGCGGTAATTCGGAGCTCGGAGTCCAGTTGCTGTGCCATCCAGTCATCTCCTTTTGAGAAGCCCACGCTCTACCGCAACACCAATCCAGAACTCGATCTCGCTGAAACTCAGCTCGCCGCAGCTGGCAGCGTCGACGATCCGGAGGTCGAAGACGAGGAGCTCGCAGTAGCGCCGGATAGCTCCTTGCGAGCGCCGAGAAAAAAACCGAGCACGGTTTCCTTGACCGCCATCATGTCGATCAGCGACAATTGCGACATGATCAACAACACGTCGGCCCCTTCCGGTGGAACGATGCAACGCTCGATATAGTGTTTGATCGCGATATCGTTCTCGGCGCTCACCATCACCTTGGCATCGGTGCGCGCGTAGACGAACGGATCGCCGAACAGCGCATATTCACGGCCGTTGGGCTCGCGCACGCCGATGGTGGTGATTTTGCCGCCATGGCCAATGATTGGATCACGCAGCGTGATGGTTACGATTTTCGACATTTCGCGCTATCCTTTTCGCGAGTGATGGGGAAGGAACGGCATTTTGTTCGCTGCAATCCCGGAAGTGAGCCAGAGCTGAATCGCCGCCTCCCGCAGCGCGATCGCATCGACGAGGGAGAGCTCATCCAGCAGCGCCGCGTCCTCGGGCTCGAACACCACGCACCGCGCGACATACGCGGCGATGACCGCGGTGTGTTCCAGGAACAGCAACAGCTCCGATTTCGCTCTAGGCAGCTCATACACGCGGAACATCGGGCCGAGCTCAACCAACTCCGTGAGCGTCGGGGCACGCAACGTCAGCGCCGCGACCTCGCCGCCGCGCCAGGCGATCGGCTTGACCAACTCGATGGTGACGGTTTGTGGCATCGCTCAATGCCCCTTCATCGCCTCGAAATCACGAAAAGGCCCACGCGCCGCAGCAGAAACCCTGGAGAGAAACCGCTGCGGCGCGCTTGGCGCGCTGTCGCACGCGCCAGGCGAAGCCGACACGCAAGCGCACGATCACGGAGCGCGCCCGCTTGTCGTGCCTCGAATTGGTTAGGATGACGGACAATCATTGAATTGGCTCGACCGACGCGATATTTCCCGCGCTGTCCGTCGTGAGCAGGGCGATCGGCACTTTCAATGTGAAGCCGGAGGGCATCGTCGGATTCGCACTCTGCGAAGCCAATGCGTCGATACCAAGCACGACCGGATACCCCCATGTCACGGTCGGAAGATTGGCTGCAGCGAAATCGGGACCGCTGTTCGCGAAGGAGATGGTGTTGGCGGTGACTCCTGTGATTGCGAAGACACCGTCGAAGCCGTTAAAGCCGCCGTTTGGACCGCCGACAGCGAGTGTGCCGCCGACGGCGAGCGGATGCCCGGGAGCCGTCAGGGTTGCGACGTTTGACGCCCGGCTCAACGACAAGGCCGCTAGGGCAGATTGCGGTGAAAGAGGAACCGGCGAGAGCTGCGCGCCGATCAGAGAGATGATCCAAGTCTGGTTTGCGCCCTTGGCGCCGACATCGCAGGCACCCGCATTACTACCGGCGCTGAAAGATTGATCGAGGCGCTTCGTCAACGTGGCGTCGTTCTGCATCGCGAAGGGGCCCGCTTCGCCGGCGAAGCCAGCCCCGACATCGATATCGCGGGTCGGATTGCTGGCGTTGGCGGATACGACTGGCAAACTCATGTTGTTGATCCCCTTTCAATCCCTTAAAATTGCCGGGCGCGACCGCACGCATCGATCCAAATGCCACGGAACTGCTCAAGCGAGCCTGCCACCCGATAATCGTCCTCTCCGGGTGCAAAGCCGGGGATTCTCAGAATCTGTGCGTATGGCGTCGGCGTGATGGGATGCCTGCCGTAAATGGTTCGGGTTTTCTTTTTGCGAACTTTCTTGGTTGCTACGCCCCGGCCGTGAACCATAGAGCCTTCCGGCAGCTCCTCGGTTTCAACTTCTTCCTCGACCGTTTGATTGGGCGTTCCGGGGATCCCGCGCATCAGATGCTCAGACAGCGGCAGCGGCCCCATACCGAGCTTGGCGCGCTTTTTGTTCACCTCGACAATTTGTTGATCGAGGCTCGTGAAGTCCGCGACCTTCTGGAGGAGCTCGAGCACGTGCTTTCGCACTATGCTCGGCGTCGTCTTGACAATTTCGCCAGTACAGGCAGCTAGCCTGTCGCTTTCCCGCAGCACCTGGTCGAGAACCGCAACCTTCTCCGCTTCAGCCCGCGCGGCTGCAGCGCGATCATGGTTACCTTTGGCGATGCTAAGATCGATCTCAATATCGGTAAGTTCCTTCGCGATCGGCGCCAGCGTCTCACGCGTGTCGTCGGGCTCGGGACAGGCCAAACGTGCCTTGAGCTGCGCCTGCCTGGCACCCAAGCCATCGAGCCGCGATTTGGTCGCGGTCTCGGCGCGAATGAGCTCGTCGAGGTTCGGCGAGGAGGCAACGGCTTTTTTCAAGAGGCTCATGATCGCCCTCGGTTGATCTCAGAAATTTCTCAGGGTCGCTTCGCAACGCTGGCATTAGTCCCCTCAATCGCGCCACCGACTGGACGCAGCGGCGTCGATCGCTGCAATGGCGCGCGGTGAAGCGGCAGAGACCCGTGGTGAAGCGGCAGAGACCAGTGGTGAAGCGGCAAGGACGCGCGGCGTTGAGAGCGGTCGGCTTGTAACGTGGGGGTGTGAGCTAACGCCGGCGATCATGGCGCGGATGCGGGGCAGCGCCGGGGCAGCGCGGACCTTGCCGATTTCGGTGATCAGCACGCGCGCCATGGCCTTGGAGAGGCCTACGTCGCGGCTATCCGAGTCGGCGCGTTGAAATTCCTGCAACAGCCCCTGCACATCTGCGGTGCTATCGGCGGCGCCGGCTGCGCCCTTGTAACCTTGGCGCTGCAGCTCGGCCCTAAGCGCATCGGAAAGCCCGGCGCCGGGGTCTCTCGAATTGTACATCTTCGTTCTCCTTCGCGGCCGTGACGCGAGGAGAAGGCCAGAGCGGATCAGCGCTGTCTCTGGAAAAGTACGGAAATCCGTGGAAACGGGTCTTAACTAGCTGTGCCCGCTGCACTTTTGAGGCTCACAACAAGCGCCGCGCGATAAATTTGGACATGATCGCGTATGGTTCTCGGGTCTAGCTTGTTGTGGAATCGCAGTCGGTAGCCCTCCAAAATCAGAAGTATGTCGTTCTTGGTGACCATTCCTAAGGCCAAAGGATTAAGCTTGAGATCGAAAAGCACGATCGCTGTCCGTTTAACGGGTTCTGAAAGACCGAGATCATCAAAGTGCTTTATCAAAGCTGGATCGAGTTCTTTTGAGTCAGCGGCAAGGTGCGTCTTACTCAATGTCCGCACCGCCGCGATTTCCGCTCGCGACCCCTTCATCCCATGCTCTTCGATGTGCTGCTTGCATGCTGCCTTAGCGGCCTTAAGGACCTCGCTGTCCTCAGCGCAAAGCTCAAGATCTCTCAGGTCCATGACGTACTCATAAGCCGGATCCGACTTCTTCCCGATGCCATACTGATCGAGCAATCGGTTGGCCACAACTTTCGCCAAACTGAGCGGTGGACTATCGTTGCCGCTCTTTGCGAGTAGCGCGTATTTCCGGTTTCTTTTTTCCGCAAGCTGTGGCGCTGCGGCATCAAGCTCGTTATTTGGAATCGGCTTTTTGTTGTCCATTTTGCCGCGCCTCCGCTAGGGCGTTCCGCGATTTTAGGTTCGCCGGGCGGTCGCGTGCGGACGCGATTTTCGGGAGCTACCCTAGCCCGACGAACTTCGGATTCTACACCTGACGCAACGCAACCGGAACGCGGTTGTCGGTGTTGTCCACCGGCCCGACCCTATCGTGGCCCGAACCTCGCGATATATGCCGCTATCCAGTCCGTCGCGATCTCATGCTGGGCGGCCTCTAGTTCAATAGCCCCGGCGCATACTTCGTTGTGGAGCTCTCTTTCGAGCCGATCTTTGACGATCGAGTTCCATGGCATCGTCGAGTCCGATTGCGGCCATAGATTACGCGGGCGGTTAGAGCCGCCAAGTGCCAAGGGGATCAAATGGTCGATCTCGCAAGGGCACGGCGGCTCATCAAAGGCCATCCCATACACCTTGTAGATCGCTTTCTTCCGGGCAGATGGGACGTTGCGAATAGCCTTCGTATTGAACGTCGAGGCGCAGATCACGTCCTTCGTCAGCGCCGGATCGGCTAGCCCCGGCGTGATCTTGGGGTCGGGGAGATCGCCCGCCAGTGCCGCCGAGGCGGCCAACAAGATTGCGCACGCGCCGGCGCTGCGCAGCCATAACCGGGCAAT
>Ga0181536_10004329_pt1 | contig 15065 bp, 11 predicted proteins | sample PEATcosm2014_Bin_41_FD_121105 | JGI IMG/M metagenome (GOLD analysis project Ga0181536, IMG submission 121105) | Peatland microbial communities from MTU Mesocosm Facility, Houghton, MI, USA - PEATcosm2014_Bin17_60_metaG | ecosystem: Environmental > Terrestrial > Soil > Wetlands > Peat | place... | reverse complement strand
TTTGCGCTGTTCATGCTCGGCGCGATGTTGCTGACGCTGTTCGAATGGTGGCGGATGCGGCGCAGGTTAGTGGCGCTGGCCGCGATGACCGACGCGCTCAGCCGGCTCGACTATAAGTACAAAGCGATGTTCGCGAAGGCGGAGCTGCGCTTGCAGCAGCTCTACGGCCGGCGCCGCGGCGCAATTACCGAAGGGCAGCCGCGGCCCAAGATGCCCGAGGAAATCGAAATCGAGCGGCTCAACGACGAACTCAAGCAGATTCTCGAGGTGCACCTGCAGCGGCTGGGGGCGAGATTGCCCGGGGCTCCGCGCCGCAAGGGATGGCGCGAGATATTCGGCGGGGACGACGTCGGTTCGACGGTTGAAGCACGTTCGTATCGCCGCTAGGCTTGCATTTCGTCGATTGTGAGGCTCACTTGACGGCTATTTTTTTAGAATATCGAGGGAAAATTTCATCATGAAAAAACTCGCGCTGATGGCTTTGCTCGCAACCGTAATGGTTGCGCCGGTGGCGTTCGCGGCCGATAGCAGCGAGAAGTCGGTCACCGGCAATCTCGAAGACGCCTACTGCTACGGCACGATGGGCGCCAAGGGCGCGGGCCACAAGGCGTGCGCGATAAAATGCGTATCCAAGGGAATTCCGGTAACCCTCATAGAAAGCGGGACCGAGAAATCCTACATCCTGTTGCCGAACAAGGAGGCGTCGCCGCTTCCCGACAGCGTGATTCAGCGGATGGAAGACCAGGTGACGGTGACGGGCAAGGAATACAGCAAGAACGGCGTGGACTACCTGGTCGTCGAATCCGTGAAGTAGCCGCGGGCAAACATCGCCGTGATAGAGCGCATTCTGCCGGGCGCATCGCAGCTGCAGAATATCCATCCCATCCTGGTGCATTTTCCGATCGCGTTTCTCTACGGCGCGGCGCTCCTTTATTTCCTCGCGTCGATTCGCGCGAGCGAAGCGCTTAAGTGGACCGCGCTCTGGATGCTGGTGCTGGGCGCGCTTGGCGCGGCGGCGGCGGTTGCCAGCGGTCTCTATGCAGCGAGCGGCCTGATGGTTTCGGTGTCGGTCCGCCACGAACTGCTGCGGCATCATAAGCATCTGATGGTCGCGGCGTCGGCGATGACGGCCGTGCTGACGGTGTGGGCGCTCGCGACGCGGCCGATGCCGACGCGGGGACGGTACGTGTTTCTCGCCGGCCTGATCGCAGTCATGGGGTTGATAGCGGCGGGCGCGGACATCGGCGGCGAGATGGTTTACGGCTACAACGCCGGCGGCTCGGCCTGCCCTCAACCAATCGATTTCAGGAAGTAGCAGAGCGGGGGGCTCCCTTGCGGCGCCGTTATCCTCGTAGCTCGCAAGCCCCTAACCATTCGCGACCGCCGTGATCGTGACGAGGCCGGTTATGCGTGCGGACGAGAAAATCGAAAGTCGCCCATGTATGGAATGATCGCCGTCCGGACGACGGTGGGCGTTAGTTAGCTCCCAATACAACGTCGGAGTCGAACTTTAATTTGCACTTATCTCCATCGTTGACCGGTTGATAGTCGATAACAGCAGTCGGCTTGAGATTGAGCGAAAATGCCTTCTCCAGTCCAGGCGGAATAATTTGAGTTTGATTTTGTCCTGGCGCCGACGACCAGGATATTTGAACCGGACTGCTTCCAGTGTTCTCCACGCGCAGTGGATTGAGCGTTACGGCTTGGGTCGTTTGATTGCAGTACAATTGGCCGCCAAGCTGCGCATCGACATCATCCACCAAACGGTCCAGCGAAGTGATCTTCGCCTTGCCGCTGCCTCCATTCTTCGTATGGCGGACGCGGATGACTCCCCCTGAGTTCAGCTCGATCGACAAGTGCGTTGTTCGCCCTGGTGCAATACTAACAACCTGAGGTTTGCCAGAAACCGCCGATGGCCAGGAAATTTCGACAGGGCCATCCGCCTGGTTGTCGATTCGCAGCAATGGGAAGGTGATGCTACCGATTTCTGCGTTGAAGTACACGCTGCCGCCTGGGAACGGCACATCACGATTCAATTTCATGTTCGTAGTCGCCGCCATGTTCGTAGTCATCGGGCTAACCTCACGTTTCGCGGCAATTTGTAGTGATTCTCTGGTCCCCCGTCAAGCAACCGATGAGGTCGCTTGCGATTTCGGGATGCACAGCCCGTACCCGGGCCGATCGATGTTCAAGCAGAAGCCTGCAAAAACAAGGGGGCAGTCCCGCCGGTGAGCGCCGAGATGCTGATGTTGGGCGCGCCAGGCGCGGCGCGGCCGATAAACGCCGATGAGAGAATCACCCGTACATGGAGCAAATCACACGGCGACGCCGATTCTTTTCCTCACTCAGGTAAAGGGGACGGGGCCCCGGTCCCGGAGAGGCTGATGTTATGCGGGCTGGCCCCGTCGCCAGACGCGCTGACCCCAAGCGTCGCGCTCTCCGCTCCAACGATGCTCGGCATGAACGTCATTGTGTAGGTGCACGATGCGCCGCTACCAGCCAGCGTGCTGGTGCACGTCCCGCCGGTCACGGCGAAGTCGCCCGGGTTAGTTCCGCCGACGCTTTCGGTTATCGTGACCGCCGCGCCGCCGTTGTTGGTCACGGTGACCGTCTTGTTCTTGGACGAACGGCCCCCCACAATGGTGCCGAAGGCGAGGCTCACCGGAGCCACCTTGAGGGGAGTAAGTCCGGTTCCGACCAGGCTGACCGCCGGCGGACCGCCATTGGGGTCTTCCGCAACCCCAATCGAGAGCGTGCCACTCTCCGCCGTCTCGGTGGTGGGCGTAAAGGTCACTGCGTAAGTGCAGGTCGACGACGCCGCCAGCGACCCCGTGCAGCTCCCGCCCGTCACCACGAAGTCGCCCGAGTTGGCGCCGACGATGCTCGTTCCGGCGAGCGTGATCGACCCGGTGGTGGCGTTGTTGGTCAGTGTGATGCTCAGCGTCTTCGAGCCCGTCTGGTACACGTTGCCGAAGTTCAACTTCTTCGCCGACAGGGATTCCGGTATGGTTGCCGACGCGGTGAATGAAACCGTGTACGGACCCAGCGGGTCGGGGCTGTCGGTAACCGTCATGGTCGCCGATTCCGTATTCACCGCGGTCGGAGCGAAGGTCACGATCAGCGTACAAAAGGTCCGGGGCGCCAGTGTCGAAGTGCAGGTGCCGCCGGTAACCGAGAAGTCGCCGTTGTTCGGCCCGCTGAAGGCTTCGCTCAGCGAAACCGAGTTGGTCTGATAATTGCGCACCGCAATTGACTTGGTCGTCTTGGAGCCGGCCTTCACGCTGCCGAATGCGTAGCTGGCGGGCGTAACCGTCATGTCAACTGTGCCGGTGCCGCTGAGCGCCACATTCTGCGGGCTGGTGGGAGTGTTGTCGGTGAGCGTCAGCGTCGCGTTGCGCGCGGCAAGCGCGCCCGGCGTGAACCTGATCGCGATCGTGCAACTCAGGCCCGGCGCCAGTCCGCCCGGCGGGCAGGTCGTGGCTCCCGTGGCGGCGAATTCAGCCGGGTTGTTCGAGCTCACGCCGGTAATGAACAGCGGGTTAGTCTTGCCGGTGTTCTTGACCGTGATGTTCTTGGTGACAGTGTCCCCAACGGGCGAGTTGCCGAAAGCAAGCGACGCCGGAACGGAAATGGTCGTCGGTGGGTAGCCCACGGCGTAGAGGTGGCCGTCTCCGGAGCTGATGTAAACGGTCCCGTCGGCACCGATCGACGGTGAGGAGAGGGCAACCCCAGCGCCGCCCGCGAGGGCCCACTTCTGCGTCCCGTCGGGATTTAGCGCGTAGAGGGCACCGGTGCCTACGTAAATGGTCCCGTCGGCGCCGATCGCCGGCGAAGATATCCCCTCGCCGGAACTTCCGAACGACCACTTCTGCGTGGCGCTGGTGCCATTGTCGGTTACCGCGATGAGGGCGCCGGCGCCTACGTAAATGGTGCCGTCGGCGCCGATCGCCGGTGAGGACTGCACCAATTCGCCGGTTGCTAATGCCCACTTCTCGGTGACGATGCCTTGCCCGCCGTCGGTTAGCGCGTAGAGGCTCTGGTCCTCAGAGCCGACATAGATCGTGCCGTCGGCGCCGATCGCCGGCGAGGAGTAAACCACCCCGCCGGTTGTAAACTTCCACTTCTGCGTGCCGTTGGGGTTTACCGCGTAGAGGTTGTCGTCATCGGAGCCTGCGTAAATGGTGCCGTCGGCGCCGATCGCCGCCGAGGATTCCACCCCGCCAACTACAAACTTCCACTTCAGCGTGCCGTTGGGGTTCACCGCGTAGAGGTCATCGGAGCCGACGTAAATGGTGCCGTCGGAGCCAATCGTCGGCGAGGGGGGCACATTACCGTTGGTTGCGAACGCCCACTTCTCCGTGACGGTGCCTTGCCCGCCATCGGTTACCGCGTAGAGGTTGCCGTCACCGGAGCCGATGTAAATGGTCCCGTCGGCACCGATCGCCGGCGACGATTCCGCCCCGCTGATTCCGAACGCCCACTTCTGCGTGCCGTCTGGGTTTACCGCGTAGAGGTTGCCGTCAATGGAGCCCACGTAAATGGTGCCATCGGCGCCAATCACAGGCGAGGGGTCGATGGAGGAGATGCCGCCGGAGGAGATGTTGAGCGCCCACTTCAGCGTGCCGTTGTTGCCGCTGGTACCGACCGTGCTGAGGCCGGTATGTGAGGGATCGTGACTGATCATCGGCCACGGCGAGGTCGCCAACTGCGCGTGCGACACGCTCGCAGTCGCAGCCATAATCGCAAACGCGGCCACGGCCAAGATCGCGGTCGCGCCGATTCGCACTTTTCCCCAAGATGCCTTCATCAGTTCCCCTCCCCAAGCAGACGAGAAATAAATCGAAGTTTCCGAGCGCTACGACTTATACAAAGTGTGCAAAATTAGTCCAGATAGTTTAGGAGCAACTTTTATGCCGTTAAATTGCCTTGAGAATCATAACGTCGGATGGCCCCGTAGCAACGCCGATACATCCACAATGACTCATTTTTGCAACACGCGCGGCCCGCAGAGTACGGCGCCGGGCTAAGATTCGACATTGGGACGAGCCGGCTACTTGCCGGCGCCCGTCAGGGTCACGGCGGGCGGGCTGGTCGGGTCCTGCGCGACGCTGACGGCGATCCGCCAGTATCGCCCGCCCGCATTTACGGGCCGCAGCGGTCTTCAAAACCGGCTGGCGGTTAATACTGTCGCCGGAGGGTTCGACTCCCTTGCCGCTGCGCCAGGATTGATTGAGTCTCTCATCGAAGTGAGGTTCCGTTTGCCTGAGGGCAAGTTATAGTTCATTCTCTTGTTGAACTATGTAGTTCGCTGGATGAACTTAGGAGATTGGCGATGAGCGACGACGGGCAAAAGACCGCGTGTATCCTGTGCGGTGTGAACTGCGGAATCGAGGTGAAGCTCGACGGGCGTCATATCGCTCGCGCGCGTGGAAATCGCGAGCACGTCGCGTCGCGCGGCTACGCGTGCGAGAAGGCGCAGCGGCTCGATTACTACCAGAACGGCAAGGATCGGCTGACTTCGCCTCTTCGGCGCCGGCCCGACGGCAGCTTCGAGGAAGTAAGCTGGGAGACCGCGATCCGCGAGGTCGCCGAGCGTTTCGTTCACGTCCGCGACACTTATGGCGGCGCGAGCATCTTCTATTACGGAGGCGGCGGGCAGGGGAATCATCTGTGTGGCAGCTACGGTGCATCGACCCGCCGCGCCCTTGGCTCGGTCTTCAGCTCCAACGCCTTGGCCCAGGAAAAGACCGGCGAGTTTTGGGTGGACCATATGCTCTTTGGGACGGGCCTCAGCGGAAGCTTCCAGCACGCGGAGGTCGCGATATTCGTCGGCAAGAACCCGTGGCAGTCCCATGGCTTTCAGCGCGCCCGTCCGATCCTCCGCGAGATTGCGGCCGACCCGAACCGTGCGCTGATAGTGATCGATCCGCGTCGCACCGAAACAGCGGAAATGGCGGATTACCATTTACGGGTACGTCCCGGCACCGACGCTTTCTGCCTGAGCGCGATTTTGGGGGTCCTCGTACAAGAGGATTTGATCAATCACGACTTCATTCGCGACTGCACCCAAAACAGCGATGAACCGTTCGCTGCGCTGAAGGACGTTCCGGTCGCGGACTACTGTGGGCGCGCAGGCGTCACCGAGGCTTCGGTTCGCGATGTGGCGCGCCGAATCGCCCGTGCTTCGAGCGTTTCGGTTTACGAAGACCTTGGGATCGAGCAGTCGCTCCACAGCACGCTCAATTCCTATCTGGAGAAGCTTCTCTTCGCCTTGACCGGGAATATCGGGAAGCCCGGCGCCATGAATGCGGGGACAACTCTGAGCGGGCTCTTCGGCGGCGCCCTTTCGTCCAAGACCAGTCCGGTCGGCGGCCATCGCATCATCGGCGGGATGATCCCCGCCAACGTTATCCCTGATGAAATCCTGACCGACCATCCCAGGCGTTTCCGCGCGATGCTCATTGAAAGCGCGAATCCCGCGCACTCGGTGGCCGACAGCACGCGGATGCGCCAAGCGTTGCGGGCGCTGGAATTCGTCGTCGTCATCGATGTTGCGATGACCGAGAGCGCGCGTGAGGCGCATTATGTCTTGCCGGCGTCGTCGCAGTACGAAAAATGGGAAGCGACCTTCTTCGGCGCGGCTTTTCACACTGAGACGCAATACGCGAACACCTTCACGCTCCGCGCCCCGATTCTCGATCCGATCCCTGGAACGCTCCCCGAGGGGGAAATTCATCGCCGGCTGGTTCGCGCCATCGGCGCGATGACCGATGACGACGTCGCTCCTCTGCACGCGGCCGCGGCCAAAGGAAGGGCCGCCTATGCTAGCGAACTGATGCGAGTCGTTTCAGAGCGGCCTCATTTGGCGGAGGTGATGACCGTCCTTCTGTATGAGACCCTCGGCCCGACGCTCGGCGCTGGAAACGAAAACGCCGCATCGGTCTGGGGTATCGCGCACAATTTCGCGCGCAGGTATCCGGAGTCGCTGCGCCGCGCGGGCTTCAGCGGCGAAGGCGCCGAGCTCGGCGACGTGTTGTTCGACGCGATATTGAAGAATCGCTCGGGAGTCGTCATCAGCATCGATCCGTATGCGGAAACCTGGCGCAGAATTCATGAACGGAAGATCAATCTTACGATCCCCGAGTTGATACCCGAACTTAAGTCTCTTATCGACGAGTATCCGTCCCTCGACCCGGAGTTCCCGTTCGTACTCTCCGCAGGCCAGCGGCGCTCCTCTACCGCGAACACCATCATCCGAGATCCGCAATGGCGCCCAAAGGATCCCGCGGGCGCGCTCTGGATGAACCCGGCAGACGCCTCAGCACTTGGAGTCCAAAGCGGCGGCCGCGTACGCATCATAACGAAGCGTGCGAGCGCCGAGAGTGTAGTCATGCTCACCGATACAATGCTGCCCGGTCACGTCGCGCTGCCCAACGGGACCGGCCTGTGGTACCCCGACCGCGAAGGTCAGGAATTTCAGTACGGGGTTGCGCCCAATGAGCTTACGGTGACCGAGGATCGCGACTGGTTCGCGGGCACGCCGTTGCACAAGCACGTGCCGGCGCGGATCGAGGCAATAGCCTGATGCGACGAACCCGCTTCGACCGGTGGCCGTGCCCAATCGCACGCACCACCGACCTGGTTGGCGATTGGTGGACGCCGCTGGTGATGCGCGAGGCATTCTCGGGCCGGCGCCGCTTCGAGGACTTTCAGCGCGCGCTCAAAGTTCCGCGCGCGGTGCTCGCGCGGCGGCTCGATCGATTGGTCGATGAAGGTCTTCTGAAAAAAGTGCCGTACGAAGAGCATCCGCCGCGTTACGAATACCGCCTGACGGACAAGGGGCGCGCGTTCTGGGACGTGCTGGCCGCGATGTGGCGATGGGGCAGCGATTGGCTGTGGGGCGAAAACGGTCCGCCGGTGATTCTCATCGACACTGAAACCGGCCGCGAAGTCCGCCCGCTGGTAGTTGACCAGAACACCGGCAATCGCCTGACCGGCCGCCGCCTGCGCATGGGCCGCAAGCAGGATGTTGGGGGGCTTTCGTGATACTCGGTAATGCGAGGCATCGCAGGTGGACCTTCCTCCCGACGACCGTTCGCAACCATTTCAAAGGCTCACGCGATGGTTCACGCCGAACCGCTCGATGGCGCTGCGCCAATATCGCTCGCGCGCACGCATCTACGATCTCGAGCTCGCATTGTTCGAGCCCGTGCGCCGACGCGCTATCGACCTGCTGCATCTCAAAAACGGCGACCGGGTTTTGGATGTCGGCTGCGGCACCGGGCTGAGTTTCTCGGCGCTGGAAGGTCTGGTCGGCCGCGAAGGCTCGATCTTCGGAATCGAGCAGAGCCCTGAGATGCTCGAGCGGGCGCGCGCGCGGGCGGCTGAGAACAGCTGGAAGAACGTCGCGCTAATCTCGGCCTCGGTCGAGGAAGCCGCAATACCGATCGCGGCGGACGCGGCGTTGTTTCATTTCACGCACGACATAATGCGCACGCCCAACGCGCTCGCCAACGTCGTCAGCCATCTCAAACCGGGCGCGCGGATCGTTGCGTCCGGACTCAAGTGGGCGCCCATTTGGGCGATACCGCTGAATGTCCTGGTGTGGAACGCCGCGTTGCGATCGACGAGCACGATCGAGGGCCTCACGCGTCCGTGGAGCCATCTCGAGCAGCTGGTGTCTGGGCTCGAGTTGGAGCAGATGCTCGGCGGCACCGTCTATATCGCCAGCGGCGTCGTGAAGTAGGGCGGAATTTTCTGATACTATGGCTATATGGCGTCGCGAGGGATTGAATCAGTGATCCCCGAGCACCCGGCTCGCGACGCCGCGATGTCATGAGACATACACTTGCTCTCGCGGCGCTTTTTGTTGCGACCGCCGCGTTCGGATGCGGCACTCAGCAACCGAATCAATCGCAACCGCAACCGGCAAGCGCGTCTCGATCGGATTCGCAACTTGTAATCGCGCCCAAGGTTATCGACGAGCCTGCGCATCCGTTGCCATTCAAGGGCCGGTTGGTTGCCGGCGACCCGACTGAACTTCCACCTGCGGTGGCGATGTCCCTGTCGATCACTTCATCCGTGACATTCACCTATCGCGAGGAATTGACGCATGACGACTATCACGTCCCGCTGATTGTTTCCGCGCTGGATCCCGCCAACCTGGTCGGTGCTCCGCTCGGCGATATTGGGGTGACGGCGTTTGCGTCTTTGTCGATCAGCGACGGCGACCGGATTCTCGGCGACTACACCGCCAAGGAGCACGTCTCGAAATCGTACAGCATGTACTCGCAGCCCACCCACAAGGAGGTGGACGACGCTGCTCGCGCCGCGGTCCGCAATAGGATCGATCAAAAGCTCTATAGCGATGAGGCCAGGCTGGCGGATGCCGTCGCCGGCGCGGGCAAATCTCCAAATCCTTCCGTTGGCCAATGAATCGCCGGCTTCTGGAACTTTTGCTTGGCGTCGTCGGCGTTTTCGCAATCGGATGCGCGGTCCAGGGACAACCGTTTGAAAAACTCCCGTCACCTCCAGGCAATGCGGTGATTTACGTGTACCGGCCTTACAGCTACGGGTCGTCGGCGCTTCGCCCTGCGGTTACATGCGGTGAGGACACGGCGCGGATCGGTCCGGGCGGCTATCATGCTTTCATCGTTCCCGCCGGAGACAAGGTCGTTTGCAGCATCCAGACCGACACCGCCGACGAAGTCGAGTTCCAAACCGAGCGGCGGTCCTACTACATCAGAGAGGAACTTGGATGGGGCCTCCTGACTGCCACGCCGCATCTCAATCCTGTCGACAGTGATGCGGCGCAGACCGAGATCCAGAGCTGCGTGCTGGAACCTCAGATCGGGAGCGCAAAATAATGTCGCTCGAGGATGACCTCACGGCGGTCCGCGCGAGTCATCGTTTCGATGAAGCGCGTCTCGAACGCTATCTGAGCGGGCGGATGCCGAATTTTCGCGGTCCGCTTGCGGTTCGACAGTTCGTCGGCGGGCAATCGAATCCCACTTACCTGCTTGAGACGGCGCACGCGCGTTTCGTCATGCGCAAGAAACCGCCGGGTACGCTGCTCCAGTCTGCCCATCAGGTCGAGCGCGAATTTCGAATCATCAAGGCGCTGGCGGCAACCGATGTACCGGTCCCGGGCGTGCACCTCCTGTGCGAGGACGCCGGCGTCATCGGCACCACATTTTTTGTGATGGATTTTGTCGCGGGGCGCGTCATGCGCGATCCGATGATGCCCGACTCGAGCGCGCACGAGCGCGCGGCGTGCTACGACTCGATGAACGACGTGCTCGCTCGGTTGCACAAGGTTGACTTTCGCGCGGTGGGACTTGGCGACTACGGCCGGCCGGATGCATACGTCGCACGTCAGGTTGCGCGCTGGTCCAAACAGTACGAAGCTTCGAAACTCGGCGAGATTCCGCAGATGGATCGCCTGATCGAATGGCTTGGGCGGCATATCCCCGCGGCTGACGAGACGACGATCGCGCACGGCGACTATCGCATGGAGAACATCGTCTTCCATCCAGTCGAGCCGCGCGTGGCCGCGGTGCTGGACTGGGAGCTCTCGACGCTCGGGCATCCGCTGGGCGATTTGGCGTGGGCCTGCCGTCCTTATCATTGCCCGCCCGGCATCGACGGCGTGCTGAGTTTTCAAGGCATGGATCTGAAGGCGGCTGGAATTCCGAGCGAGGAGGAATTTGTCGCCGCATATTGCCGGCGCGTCGGTCGGACCAGCGTCCCCGATCTGATGTTCTTTATGGCGTTCTCGTTTTTTCGCGCCGCCGCCATCGCACAGGGAATTGCGATGCGCGCGAAACTTGGCAACGCAAGCGGTGCCAATGCAGCCGAGCGCGGCTCGAGGGCGCGACTGATGGCCGAGATTGGATGGGACGTCGCACAGAACTGCGACATCACAACGAACTCCCGTCCCCGTCATTACTAAGTAGCTAATGAAGTGGCTATCAGGTCTGAATAGCCACACGGATCAGGCGCGCGAGTCGGCCGGTGCGGCAGGTGAGCGGCCGAGGATTCGGCGCCACAGTTTCGACCATCCAGCGCTGAGCCGATCCATATACAAATAGATCACCGGCGTCGTGTAGAGCGTCAGGCACTGGCTCACGAGCAGTCCGCCGACGATCGCGATGCCAAGCGGGCGGCGCATCTCGGAGCCGGTGCCGACGCCCAGCGCGAGCGGCAACCCGCCGAGCATCGCCGCCATCGTGGTCATCATGATCGGGCGAAAGCGCAGCACGCACGCCTGGTAGATCGCGTCGTGCGGCGACTTGCCCTCGCCGCGTTGAGCCTCGAGCGCGAAGTCGATCATCATGATTGCGTTTTTCTTGACGATGCCGATCAGCAGGATGATTCCGATAAGCGCGATCACGCTCAGATCGACGTGGAAAAGGAGCAGCGCGAGAATTGCGCCGACGCCGGCCGAGGGCAGCGTCGAGAGAATCGTGATCGGATGGATGTAACTTTCGTAGAGAATGCCGAGCACGATGTACACGGCGAAGAGCGCGAAGAAGATGAGGAAGCCTTCGTTCTTGAGCGAATCCTGGAACGCCTGTGCGGTCCCCTGGAATGTTCCGCGAATGCCGGTGGGCAGGTGAATCTCCGCCTCGGCTTGCGTGATCGCGTCAACCGCATCGCCCAGAGCGACGCCCGGCGCGAGATTGAACGATATCGTCACGGAAGGAAATTGACCCTGGTGGTTAACGGCGAGCGCGGTCGTATCGTTCGCGAAGTGGGTGAAGGTGCTGAGCTTGACCAGCTGCCCGGTGTTGGAGCGAACGTGGATCTGGTCAAGCGACTCGGGGTTCTGCCAGAACTGCGGCGCGACCTCCATCACGACATGGTACTGATTCAGCGGCGTGTACATCGTGGACACTTGCCGCTGCCCGAACGCGTCGTAGAGCGTATCGTCGATCGCCTGTTGCGAGAGTCCCAGGCGCGAAGCAGTGTCACGATCGACGACGACGTTGGATTCAAGCCCGCTATTCTGCTGGTCGCTGCTGACGTCGGTGAGAATTTTAACGGTGCGCAATTTCTTGAGCACCTTCGGCGCCCATTGGTTGAGATCGTTGAGGTCGTCGCTCTGCAGCGTGAACTGGTACTGCGCGTTGCTGCCTCTGCCGCCGATGCGCAAATCCTGAACCGCCTGCAGATAGAGATTGACGCCGGGGACGTCGGCGACCTCCTTGCGGATGCGCCCGATAACCAGATCGGCGCTGATCTTCCGCTCGCTCAAGGGCTTGAGGCCGATGTACATGTTCGCAGTATTGGTTGCGCCATTGCCGCCGGTGAATGCGATCACGTTGTCCACGGCCGGGTCTTTATCGATGGTTGCGACCAGTTCGGTAAGCCGATCGTGCATCGCCTGGAATGAAGTGTCCTGATCGGCCTGCACCGCGCCGCTCAGGCGTCCGGTATCCTGCTGTGGGAAGAATCCCTTGGGCACGACCATGAAAAGAAAAATGCTCAGCGCGAGCGTGCCGAGCGCGACCATCAAAGTGAGCGGCTGATGGTCGAGCACCCACAACAGGCTGCTTTCGTAATGGTCCAGCATCCCCTTGAAAAAGCGCTCGCTCGCCTGGTACCAGCGGCCATGTTTCTCTTCGCTATGTGGCTTGAGCAACCGCGCGCTCATCATCGGCGTCGTGGTGAGTGAGATGACCAATGAAACCAGGACCGCGGCTGACAAGGTGACCGCGAACTCGCGGAACAGCCGGCCGACGATTCCGCCCATCAACAAAATCGGGATAAAGACCGCGACCAGCGAGATGCTGATCGAGATCACCGTGAAGCCGATGCCCGCCGCGCCCTTGATCGCGGCTTCGAACGGCGCCATCCCCTGTTCGCGGTAGCGGGAAATGTTCTCGATAACGACAATCGCGTCGTCAACCACAAAGCCGCTGCAAATCGTAAGTGCCATCAGCGAGAGGTTGTCGAGGCTGTAGCCGAGCAGGTACATCGCGCCGAATGTCCCGATCAGCGAGAGCGGAACGACGACTCCCGGAATCAACGTGGCGCGCAGATTGCGCAGGAACAGGAACACCACCATGATCACGAGCGCGATCGAAATGCACAGCGTGAACTCGACGTCGTGCACCGAGGCGCGGATGGTGGTCGTACGGTCCATGACTACGGAGAGATCGATCGCTGGCGAGATCGAGGCGCGCAATTGGGGCAACGCCGCAGTTACGCGATCGACCGTATCGATGATGTTCGCGCCCGGCTGGCGGAAAATGATAAGGCCGATGACGGGCTTGCCATTGGACATCCCTGCGGCGCGGACGTTCTCGACTGAATCTCGAACCAATGCGATATCGGAAAGCCGCACCGCGGCGCCATTGGTGTAGCGAACGATCAGCGGCTGGTAGTCCTCGGCCTTGAGCAGCTGATCGGTGGTGCTCAGCCCCCAGGTTTGGTTATCGTTCGCCACTTCGCCCTTGGGCCGGTTCGCATTGGCGGCGGCCAGCGCAATTCGCACATCCTCGAGACCGACGCCCAGGTTGCTCATCTGGGTTGGATTAAGTTCGACGCGGACCCCGGGTAACGCGCTTCCGCCGACCGTGACCTGGCCGACGCCGTCTATTTGCGAGAGTTTCTGCTCGAGGATTGAATCCGCCGCGTCGTACATCATTCCCGGGCGCACGGAGTCCGAGGTCAGCCCGAGAATCATGATCGGCGCATCGGCGGGATTGACCTTTCGATAGGTCGGCTTGCTCGGCAGAGTCGACGGCAGTTGCCCGGCCGCGGCATTGATCGCGGCCTGCACGTCGCGCGCGGCGGCGTCTATGCTGCGGTTCAAATCGAATTGCAAAACGATGCCGCTGACGCCGAGATAGCTGGTCGAAGTCAGTTCCGTCAGGCCCGCGATGCGCCCGAACTGGCGCTCGAGCGGAGTCGCCACCGACGAAGCCATCGTCTCCGGACTCGCACCGGGCAAATTCGCCTGGACATAGATCGTCGGGAACTCGACCTGCGGCAACGGCGAAACCGGCAGCAGCCGAAACGCGATCGCGCCCGCCAGCGCGAGCGCGATGGTCAGCAGGGTGGTGGCGACCGGCTTGCGTATGAAGGGTTCGGAAATGCTCATGACCCTTGAGCCGCAGCGGTCTCCGGAACAACATCCTTTGTCCGCCACTGCGCGACTCGCGCCGCCAAGCGGTCGAAGGTCAGGAAGATCACCGGGGTCGTGTAAAGCGTGAGCACCTGGCTGACGAGCAAGCCGCCGACGATTGCGATACCGAGCGGGCGGCGCAACTCGGAGCCGGTGCCGGTTCCCAGCGCGAGCGGCAATGCGCCGAGCAACGCCGCCATCGTGGTCATCATGATGGGCCGGAAGCGCAGCAGGCAGGCTTGGAGGATCGCCTCACGCGGCGGCTTGCCGTCCTTACGCTGAGCTTCAAGCGCGAAATCGATCATCATGATTGCGTTCTTCTTCACGATACCTATCAGCAGGATGATGCCGATGAGGGCGATCACGTTCAGATCCTGACCGCAGATCATCAGAGCGAGGATCGCGCCGACGCCGGCCGATGGCAGGGTCGAGATAATCGTGATCGGGTGGATGTAACTCTCGTAAAGAACCCCGAGCACGATGTACACGGTGACCAGCGCCGCAAGGATTAGCAGCGGCTCGTTCTTCAACGACGCCCGGAACGCGGCGGCGGTGCCCTGGAAGGAAGCCTCGATACTTGCCGGCATCCCGATTTCCTGGCGCGCCTGGTCGATGGCGGAGACCGCGTCGCCCAGCGAGTAGTCCGGCGCCAGATCGAACGAGATTGTGACTGCGGGAAACTGGCCCTGATGGTTGACGACGAGCGGGGCCGAACCCGCTTCGAAGTGGGTGAAGGCGCTCAGCGGCACCTCACCGCCCGCGGTCGAGCGAATATAGATGTCGTCAAGCGCGTGCGGACTGTTTTGAAACTCCGGCGCCACTTCGAGCACCACGTGATACTGATTCAACTGGGTGAAAATCGTTGACACCTGCCGCTGTCCGAAGGCGTCGTACAAGGTGTTGTCGATCAGATTTGGGGTGATACCCAGGCGCG
>Ga0181536_10004327_pt1 | contig 15068 bp, 12 predicted proteins | sample PEATcosm2014_Bin_41_FD_121105 | JGI IMG/M metagenome (GOLD analysis project Ga0181536, IMG submission 121105) | Peatland microbial communities from MTU Mesocosm Facility, Houghton, MI, USA - PEATcosm2014_Bin17_60_metaG | ecosystem: Environmental > Terrestrial > Soil > Wetlands > Peat | place... | reverse complement strand
GAGGGCGATTAGACCTTCTACGCCATCGCCAATGAGATTCTCGACGAGCCGCACCGTCTCAGCCAAGTCGACGGTCGCCGTCGCATCCCAGCGGTCGGCGTTGGCCGTAGCCGGGGTCGGAATAATAGCATATAAACCGCGGAAGTCTGAGGCACTTAGCATACGGGTAAGGTGCACCTCGGCGTTACCGGGTCCTGGGTCAACATTTCGGCGCTCAAGAATATTCCTACGAGGACGTTCAGCGTTTGGCGGAGCCTCCAAAATTGCTGGCGCTACGCCAAGTCATGCTCACTCGATCGAAGCGCATGACCATAACATTGTTGGCGGACAAGCCCCGCTGGCTCCCATCGGTGAAATCGTACGTACCGCTGATTCCCGGGAGGTTCGAGAGATGGCTGATGTAGTCGCGGATTTGACTGGCCGTCGCCTTCGTGCCGTTTTTCTGTAGGGCGTTGGTGACGATCAGCGCGGCGTCCCAGACGATGCCGGCAACGTAGTCATTCGCGATTCCCGCGGATGCTATGCTGTTGAAATACACGTCCTGCGCTCGCTTCGAGTCAGCGGACGGCGCAATATGCGCTACGTATCCCGGGGCTGCGGAATAGTACTCTTGCGGAACAATCTCGGCGTATTGCTTCGCTTGCGCAGTCGTCATGTTCGAATTGCTCACGAACATGGGTACGCCGAGCCCGGCGTCGGCGTACGCCCGCAGGGCCGTTCCCATCGGCGTGCCAGTTGCCCACACGACCACGACCTGTGGCAGCGCGGCCTTAATTCGTGCCATCTGCGCGGCCGTGCCGATGTCGGACACGTTGAATTTCTCGTCCGCAACGATCGTCAGGTCTTTGTTTTCCGGCAGCGCCATCCACTTCGCAAATGCTGCGTCTGCGTCTTGACCCGTCGCGTCCGTGGTGGTCAAGCGTGCGATGCGGTGCCAGCCACGGTCGCGGAAGTAGTGCAACGCAACCCCGATCATATCGCTCGAGGCCACGCTGACGGAGAAAGTATACGAATCCTTAGCTGGCTGCAGGCCCGGCGAGAGGCAATAGTCGAGCGGGCCGTTCGTCACGAGGGGTGCGACCGCTCGACACGTCGCGGTGATGGTCGGTCCGAGGATCACCGGTACGCCCTTGGCGATGAGAGCGCTTGCCAGCTGGACGGCGACTTGCGGCGTCGTCTGATCGTCCGCGTACACGAAGTGGATTGGCTGACCTTTGATACCGCCCGCTTTGTTGACGGACGTCTCGAACGCGCCAAGCACGTCCTGGTTGCTCTTGCCGATGAAGGCACCCTGACCAGTCAGCGACAAGATGACGGCGATTTCGTACGGGGCCTCGGCCGAACGCGCAGGCTGACCATGGAGTAGGCTCGCAGCGACTACGAGGCCGAAAACCCGAAGCAGTGATTGCTTCATGCCTGAAATCAGTGTGTGCTTCACCGCTTCAGCGCACCGCCGAAATTGCTTACGCTAAACCAGTTCAACTTCGCCGGATCGAAGCGCATGATCATGAGATCTTTCACTCCCACCCCGCGTTGGCTGCCGTCGGTGAAATCGTAAGTGCCGCTGATTCCCGGAAAGTTCGAAAGGTGCTCGATGTAGTCGTGAAGTTGGGCAGCCGTTGCTTTCGTGCCGCTCTTTTGCAGCGCGCTAATGACGATCAAAGCAGCGTCCCAGTCGAGGCCGATTGCGGTATCATTCTCGATGCCAGCCGCTTTAATGCTGCTGAAAAAATAGTCTTGTGCCTGTTTGGAACCGGATGAAGGGGCGAGACCGGCGACGTAGCCAGGAGCCGCGGAGTCGTACTCCTTCGGGACAATGCCGGCGTACTGCTTCGCCTGCACCGTCGTCATGTTCGAGTTGCTCACGAACATTGGTACGTTGAGGCCCGCATCGTTGTACGCCCGCAGAGCGGTGCCCATCGGCGTACCGGTGGCCCACACGACCACGACGTCCGGCTGCGCGGCCTTGATGCGCGACATCTGCGCCGCCGCACCGATATCAGCGACGTTGAACTTCTCGTCGGCGACAACCGTGAGGTCCTTGTTCTCGGGAAGCGCCATCCACGTCGCAAACGCAGCATCACCGTCTTGACCGGTCGCGTCGGTGCTGGTTAAGCGCCCGATGCGGTGCCAGCCGCGAGCGCGGAAATAGCGCAGTGCGACGCCGATCACGTCGCTCGAAGCCACGCTGACGGAGAACGTATAAGAGTCCTTCGCAGGATGAATTCCCGGCGAGAGACAGTAGTTGAGCGGACCGTTCGCCACGAGCGGCGCGACCGCGCGGCACGTAGCCGCGATGGTCGGGCCGAAGATAATCGGAACGCCTTTGGCGGTGAGAGCGTTCGCAAGCTGCACGGCGACTTGCGGCGTCGTCTGGTCGTCGGCGTACACGAAGTGAATCGGGCGCCCTTTGATCCCGCCGCCTTTGTTGATCGACGCTTCGAACGCGTCGAACATTTCCTGATCGGCCTTGCCGATGAACGCCGCCTGACCAGTCAGCGACAAGATGACGTTGATTTCATACGGCGCTTCGGCTGAACGCGCGGACTGGGCCGGTAAAAGGCTCAGCGCAAGCGCGAGCGCGAGGAAACGAACCGGGTGTGCCTTCATTAGCAAGCATATAGACGCAACAGGAGCCACCGCTCCCGCCGGTGCTTTTCGATGATGCAGAATCTCTGCGCTAGTATTGTGCTCGCGGGTCCAGGCCGAAGAGGTGGCGTCCTGCGGCTGTCCCGAGGTTGTCCCAATTCAACCCAACGTGCTTTGCCGCCGCGTTCACATCGCGCCACGTGCGCTCGAGCGGGTTGGGTGGAAACATTACCTCGGTTCCGGCGCTGCGGTAGAGCATCGCCATGATTTCGACGCAGGTACGTACCCCGAACGAAAGATCGCGCCGGACGCGAACGCGAGTGTCGACAGTTAGTTCGCCCGCGTCATTCGCCCGCTCCGTCTCCTCCAGATCCCGATCGATCAACGCACGAGCTGCATCTAACATTGCACTCGATTCGGCCACCCGTAGTTGTAGCGTCGGTGATTCCCAGAGCTTGCGCGAATCGCCCATCAAACCGCCGGTTCGCTCGCGCGTTTGTGTGTCGGCGATGAATGCCTTCAGCGCAGCACCCGTGGCGCCGACGGGCGGCGCCGCGATGCCCAGGGCGACGACGGTGGCGTTCGGCAGCCGGTAAAGTGGTGCCGAGTTTATCTGCTGGCCTGGGGTTATGCCGGCTATCATGTCGGCAATCGAAAGCACGCGATGCTCGGGAACGAAGACCTCATCAGCGATCCCGTCACAACTCGCCGTTCCGCACAGACCGTTGACGATCCAATTGTCGACGAGCGTAATATCCTCGATCGGCAATAAGAAGAATGCCTTATCGGGCGTGCCGGGAGCCGGGTCTACGATCGTAGCACCGCCGAAGTGCCACGCGGCGTGATTAGAACCGCTACAGAATCGCCACGTGCCGGTAACTCGATACCCGCCAGCGACGGCCACCGCCTTAACCGAACCAGGCGCGGCGGTCCCCGAGAGCAGGGTCCCTGGGGTTTTGCCCCACACGTCGTCTTGGGCTTGTTCGGGAAAGTTGGCGATTACCCACTGATGCGTACCGAGCACCCCGCAGACCCAGCCGGTCGACGCGCACGCGCCACCGATCGCGGCAATAGCGTCGAAAAAGAGCCGGATGCTACCTTCCATTCCGCCGTACCGTTTCGGCTGGAGAATACGAAACACACCGGTCTCGGCGATAAAGGCAATAATTTCGGCGGAAACCGCACGATCGCGTTCGGTTGTCGCGGCGGCGTCACGAATCCGCGGCAATATTCGCTCGATTGCGCCGAGCACGTCTTCTGCGACCATCATACGGGAAGACGGCTTCTCAACGGCCTGATTTCCCCCCGGCCGGAAGTGTTGCACCATGCGGAAAACTCTCTGGCGCGATCCTATTGACCGGGTCGTGTCCTTTCCGCTAGGCGGAAAGCGTTGGCGCCAACCGGGCCCCACGCCTCACCAAGGAAAACGTGCCGCTAATTGCCAGCACTAATTCCTCCGAACCCGCCGAGGTAGCCTTGACAAAAACGCTGCTAATAACCCGTCGCGCCGCGTGCGCGCTGACGTCAACGCTTTTCTTGCCGATGTCTCTGGCCTCGCGCGTCGGTGCGCAGCAGCCGCCGATTCGCATCGGCCTAATATCTACATTTTCAGGCGGATTTTCTAGCGCCAACCAGGTCTATCACGCGACGATCAAAGCATTCCAGAAACTCCACGGAAACACGGCTGGAGGGCGTTCGTTTGAGTTCATCTATCGTGACGACACTGGACTCGCTCCGGAAACGGCCCGGCGTCTTGCGCAAGAACTTATCATCGGCGAGCACGTCGATTTTCTCGTAGGGTTTACGTTTTCGCCGAACGCGGCAGCCGTTAGCGAGCTCTCTACCCAATCGAAGGTCCCAGTCCTAATTACCAATGCATCGACGACCAACCTGATGGCAAAAGCGCCCTACATGGCCCGGTTCAGCTATACCCAGGGTCAACTGACGACGGCGCTAGCATCTTGGGCGCTGAAGAACAAAATCAAGAGCGTATACAACGTTTTTTTGGACTTTTCAACCGGTCACGAGGCAAAAGACCTTTTCACGAATGCGTTTACGGCCGGTGGCGGGAAAATCGTTGGAGAGGTCGGCTTCCCGCTTTCGACGCTCGATTTTACGACGTACGTACAGAGGGTGCATGATGCTCAACCCGAGGCGGTCTTCGCCTTTCTCGCGACTGCCGGGCGAGGTTTTCTTAAAGCGTTTCGCGACGCCGGTTTGAATCGATCCGGGATTCGGGTGCTGGGGACGGGCGATCTGGTTGCTGAGGACCTGTTGCCGTCAATCGGCGAGTACGCCGACGGCGTTATAACGGCAATGAACTACTCATACGCCCACAACTCGTCGCTGAATCGAGCGGTCATTGCGGCGGTAATGGCGGCCGACCCAACGACACCGCCGTTTAGCTTTAGTGCCGCAGCGCTTTGGGACGTGTTGACGGCGATTTATCGTGTGGTGGATGTGCAGAAAGGGTCGCTCGACCCCGACAAGACGATGGCGCTGCTAAAAGGGATCGCGTTCGAAAGTCCACGAGGGCCGATACGGATCGACCCCGATACCCGCGATATCGTTCAAAACATCTACATTCGGCGCACTCAGCTGCAGAACGGCAACTGGACCAGCGTCGAGATCGATACGTTCCCGATGGTGAAGGACCCCATCGAACGATGAGCTAGCTTTAGGGTAGCTGCTCGGCGACTCGCGCGCATGACGCGCGCAGAGCTCCTCCAAGCTCCATGAGCCGGTCGCGCCATATCGTCTCGCCGAAAATCACGACGTCCAAGGCGCCGTACACCCGGCCGCTTGAACTCACGATCGCACTTGCGACGGCGCTCACACCGGGCACGGTCTCCCCGAAACTAGAAGCAAATCCACGCGCACGCGCACTTTCAATCTCGCGCATGAGGTTTGGTCCCGCAGAAACGCGCTTCGATCGGACGAGTGCGTCGAATTCAGCGGGCAGCGCAGCTAAAAGCGCCCGGCCGCTTGCGGTAGTTGTCAACGCGGCGGTATATCCGACGGTCGGTCGTGCTAGTGTCCCCGGGTTGTAGAGCGCGTCGACGAAATACGCCTGCGAATCACGCAAAACGGCAAAACAGGTAGATCCGTTCGTCCGGTCGATCAGCCGGCCAAGCTCGCGTCGCGCGCCCTCACGCAAGGTGACGTCGTACTGCAACGACCGGGCAAGAGCGAACAGTGCTTCTCCCATGAAATACATGTGAGATTTCGCGTCGTGCTGAACGTAACCGAAATGGGAGAGGGTCGCAAGCAGACGATGTGCGCTCGACGGCGATAGCCGAAGTGCAGCGGAAACGTCGCGCAGGCGTATCGCCGAGTTGGAGCTCTGGAACAGCTCTAGGACTTTAAGGGCTCTCCCGACCGCTTCGACCGCGTCGGATGACTTGTTCGTGGTGAGCTCGGGCATGCCAGCTCCTCCGGGCCAAGACATTTCCCAGACCCCGAGCATCCTCCCTTTTCACGAAAGCCCTGGCGCGTTGCCTCCATTGAAGCGACCGAACTGCCTCGAAAGAAGAAGTGCCATCGCTAGAGTGCCGCTGCCGAGTGCGCTGATGTCACCTGTATCCCGAAATGTGAAATCACCAACACGGCATACGAGGACATAACCAACGACGATATTCAGAAAACCCCAGAGCACGTTCACGCTTGACGAAGAGAGTCCCTGACCGGGTGGTTTGGCAAACGGGCTCTGAAAAGCTCTCCCCATCATACCGCTGACGAAATGGGGGATAGCGTTCGCAAGAAAAGCCCCGCCAAAGAAGTAGGATACGAAAACAAGCCAAGGCATGTTAAGCGACTTTGTCTACAGGAAAAAATTACCCGCTCGGACTTGATAGAGTTCCTCTTCCGGCTTATACGCGACGCCCAGCGGGTCGCCACCCTGTTCGACGGTCTTGATTTGCTGCCGCAAAAACGCCCTTAGTCGACCGACGCCGCGGTCGCTCGAGACGAGATTCTCCTCGGAGTGGAAGCTGATCGGTCCTTGACCGACCTGGGCTTCCCAGTCGCCCGGAATCCGCTGATGTTCTTCCTCTGAGAGCTCCGACCACTTCCGGCCATCGTAGATTCCACGATGCTGCAAGTTTGCGTCCTTCGGAACGCGCGAAATGTGGAACAGGCGAAAGTTCGTATCGTCGACCGGCAGAACGAATCCGACGGCTTTGGCCTCTCCAGGCAACAGGCGCGTATCGGGAACAATCCGGACATAAGGGAAGAGCGCTTGCGTGACGCGGTTCATCTCGCGTCCGTCCGGCAGTGCGCGAAACGCGATGTACTGCATACCGTGATCGGCGTGTTCAAATGTAACGGTCGGCATAACGCCCATCTCCGGCACGAACTGCACGCCGCTGAACGATGTGTGCAAGATCGGAATGTGGAAGGGATCCATGATGTTTTCCCAATCTTGCAGCCAATTGCACGGAACAATCTCTATAGTGTCGTCACCACCGGCACCGAAGCTCGCCCCGGTCGCGACAATCTTTTCGTCCGAACCGAGCCCTTCGAACGTGGAGTAGCGCGGTAAGAGCGGCTTGCGTTCCGGCGGTCCCATGTACGCCCACACGATGCCGTAGCGTTCTTGGACTTCATACCAGGGCTGACGAATGCGGTCGCGATGGACCCCTCCGCTGGGTTCGCATGGTTGATCGAGGCACCGGCCGTCCACCGAGAACAGCCAACCGTGATAACAGCAGCGGATACCTTCGTCTTCAACCTTGCCGTAATAGAGCGTCGTTCCTCGATGTGCGCAGCGCGCATGTAAGAGTCCGACGCGATTCTGACGGTCGCGGAAAATGATTAGATCTTCGCCGAGAATTCGCACCTCGCGCGGAACCGCAATGACGCGATCGGACAATTCGATCGGATGCCAATAGCGCCGCATGAATTCGCCACATGGCGTTCCCGGGCCGACTTCGGCGATCAAGTTCTCGTATGTCGACGGTTTACGGCCGTACGCCGTACCGATGGCCTTCGTCGATGACTCAGTCGCGCTCATGCACGTACGATACGACAGATCCGAACGCGTTAGCTAGGCTGACATTCGGCTTTCCGCTAGGCGGAAAGAGGAGGCCAATGCTAGGTTGTAAATCTCGTCCTCGGCAAACGCTAGTCGATGAAGTTTCCTTTCCCGACGGTCGTAGTTTTCGTCTTCTGCTTGCTCGCGGTCCTGAACGCAAGCGCGCCGATGTCCCGCGCCGCCGATCCGCCCTTCGAAATCACGGCCATGCTTCCGATGACCGGCGCCGGCGCGTTTCAAGGCCGTGCTCAGGCGGCGGCGCTGGAGAGCTATGCCGCGTACGTGAATCGCACGGGCGGTATCCGCGGGCGTCAGCTGAAGTTCATCGTCGTCGACACGCAAACGAGCCCACAAATTTCTGTCCAAATCATGAACGATGTCGTCGCGCGCAAAGCCGTGGTGGTCATCGGGCCGGCCTTTGCGGCTGAATGTGCTGCCGTGTTGGCCGTCGTGAAAAGCGGACCGGTGGACTATTGTACATCGCCCGGCGTTCATCCGGATGCCGGTAGCTACGAATTTTCGGCCGGGATCTCCACCGTCGACCTGATCTCTGCGATGGCGCACTATCTGCGCGAACGGGGCGTCAAGCGCTTGGCAATGATCACCAGCACCGATGCGAGCGGCCAAGACGGTGAACGGGCGGTCGACGCGGCGCTTGCGCTGCCTGAGAACAAGGAACTCTCGTTGGTCGACCGCGAGCATTTTGCGACCTCCGATTTGAACGTCGCCGCACAGATTACGCGCATCGGGGCGGCGGCACCGCAAGTGGTTGTCGTGTGGACGAGCGGCGCGCCGTTCGGTACCGTGTTGCGGAACATTCAGGAAGCTGGCCTCGACGTACCGATCGTCACGACTCCCGGAAACCAAACCTACGAACAAATGAGTGCCTACGCGGCGTTTCTGCCGAAGGAAATGCTCTTTCTGACCGGCATTTTCGCTGCCGAAGACGCCGTGACGGACAGAGCCACGCGCAGCCAAATCGACCTTCTGTATGAAAGCCTCAACGCGACAAAGTTGCATCCGGGTTATCCGAGCCAAACGCCGTGGGACCCAGCGCAGCTGCTCGTCGCGGCACTCCGTAAGCTAGGACCGGACGCGACCGCGGCACAAGTGCGGGAGTTCATCGCCGGCCAACGGTCGTGGGTGGGTGCCAACGGGCGCTACGACTTCGTCAACGTTCCGCAACGCGGTTTGGACGGCAGCAACTCCGTTGTCGTGCGCTGGGATAAAGCCAAAGGCACATGGATGGCCGCGAGTAAGCTCGGCGGCGCGCCGTTACGATAGCGAGGGGTCAAATTAGATACTAATTGCCGAGCAAAATGAGCTCTTGACGCGAGTCCGGCCGCGGACGCTGATGGGTCTCCTAAGCAGGCATTGAATTGCCGACCGGCGTCTTCGAGAACGTTCCATTATCGGGCTCGAACGGCCACCGGAGCCCTAAAAATCGTAATTTTTGAAATAAGACGCCCAAAATGCAATTTTTATGATACAGCCCCAAATTTCTGCTCCATCCCAACGACTAGCGAGATCGCACAACGACGCCGCTAGTCCTGGGGGTGGAGTTTTTGTTATTGGGCGGTCTCATCCCAACCGTCGGAGTCGTTGGGTGATGTCGGATCGACGGTCTCGTCGACGATCTCCGTCGCGAGCGCCATCTCGTCGAGATCGACGCCTTTGACGCGATACCACTCTGCCGGCAACGGTTGGAGCGAGTCGTTGTTGTTGAAGTCGATTTCCTCGCCGTGGAGTTTCTCGAGCGTCACCAGCCGCCGGAGCGACAGGATGACGAACTTCGCGAGGATTTCGTTCTCGTAGGCAACTCGCGCCCTGGCGAATTGCGCCGGCGTCGGCGGTCCGTAGGGCCAGCGGGTGCCGCGTGACCAGATGTAGTGTCCGCAGACCCGCTTGAGGGCCGAGAAGACGCCCTCGACCTTGCTGCGGTAGCGGTAGATCTCTTCGAAGACCTCGTTGCCGGCCGGGGTCGTGTACAACTCGTACAGTTCGAGCGCGGCCTTGGACTGCTTCGTCTTGGGATTCCATTGCCGCTTGATCGGGATGATCGCGCGGATGCCGAGGTCTTCGGCAAACTGGATGTTCGACTCGCTGAGGTACGCCTTGTCGCCGAGGCCGAACTGGAGCCGCCCCCACGCGGTCTTTGCCTTGGTCATGAGCGGCTTCCAGAAGTTAACGTCGGCCGTGGGCTCCGACTCGTCGTCGTTCTTGCCGTTGCGGCTGTGGTCGGAGATGTGGACTCCGGCGACGATGCCGGTCACCCCGCCGGCGACCGCGTGAGCCTTGAACCAGTGGTTCGAAGCCCGGACGACCTTGAGGCCCTTGTTGTTGTCGAGGTAGTGCTGCGTGAAGAGCGTCGCGATACCGGTCGAGTCGATCAACGCCATCGTCTCGATATCGCGAACCTTTGACGCGATACGCAGGAGCATGTTGTGCAGGTCTGCCGTTAGCGACTCGTCGTGCACGTAGTCGCAGACACTGTTCTTGCACGGAGCCTTGCTGATGTAGCGGCGGTGCCGGGCATAGTAGTCGAGATCCGACACCGTGTCCGACAGCGACCGGTTCGCGAACGTGCGAAACAGGACGCTGAAGAGGCGGTCGTGGTGCGGAAGCGGCTGTCCGCCTTCCTTACGCGCTTCGTCGCGTTCGTAGCGCCTGCAGAGGTTCGCGAGCAGGCGCGGTACGCGGGTTCGCATCGACGAGTAGGCCTGATTCCGCCGCGTCGATTCCGTCGGTCCATGGGGGAACGCGATCATGATTGCCGGGCGACGACGAGCGCCCTCGTACATCATGATGTTCTGTTCGAGCGGAAGAAGGACGCTTGCGTCCACCGGCAGCGGCGGCAGGACGTATCCCGGCTGCCACGCGGCGACTTCTTCCTGGGTGAAGCGCTCGAGCGACTTCATCACGGCTTCGCCGTGCTTGCACTGCGCGAGTTTGCGCTTCGCCCAGTCCTCGCATCCGCATTGGACGTCGCCGACGTCGTTCAACTCCACTTTGTGGATTTTGTTCGGGCCGCGGCTTTGGGACGTGACGTTGAAGACGACGCCACCCATGTAAGTGATCGTCGACTGTGCTGCGACTTGGAGCGCCCGCAGCCGGCGCATGTTGAGGGTTTGGCCTACGAGGCCGAGGAGATTCTCCGGGCGCGGTACTTCCGTCCGGTTGTTGTTGTTTGGTGCGAACTGGTCCATCTGAGCGTGCTTTCCTAGGGCCCGGATCGCGGTCGACTAATCTGCCGCTGTCCGGTCGGACCGTCCGCAGGTGGCACTTGAAATTGCCCGCCTTCGATCCGTTTTATTTTTCCCTCGCCGGAATCCTGATTGGCCGGCGCCCTCAATTCCCTCGGTCGACATTGTCCTTGCGACTTCGGGGCACTTTACAGATAACGATCACCTGGTGCCTACCAGGGACGGCTTTCGCTTCTACCTCGATCCGAGTCTCAATGCTCGAACGTCATCGGTACGGTGAGATTTGATCACGATTCCGGGATCGCCGTCAAGGGGTGCGATCAAAAACTTTTGCGCTGAGGCATCTTGACGACTGTGATATACCCGTGCGCGCACATGCGCGCGCTAACCCCCCATGATCGTGACGCTGGGTGCCACGTATCTGAACGCATGGTAACGGCGTACCTCGATGCGCGACTGGCCGTCTGCATCGACGAAGAACGCTGAGATCGGGACGCGCAGCCCCTCGGCCATGAGCGCGAGTCCGCGGACCCCGAGCCGATGCCAGCCCCGCATCACGGCGTAGACGTAGGCCGGCGGGATCACGAGTTCTTCGGCGAGTTCCGCGAAACTGACCCGCTGTTCGTGCATTACCGCGCCGATGTCGGCGGCGGCGAAGATGCGGTCTGGCGTGTCGAGACCGGCTCTGATCGCGAGGCTGATGAACTCGGTCGCGAGCCTCGAATCCGGGGAAGCCGTCGCGATCATCTCGGTCAGGGCGTCTGGCCAGTAGCCGATCGGTTCACCCCAGATGATGTCGTCGAAATCAGACATGGGCACCGGCCTCAGCCGTGTCTTTAATGTAGTCGAAGATCGAGAGCTGCACGAACCGGCAGGGCGGGTTCATGGCATCGCTCATCGAGCGCCGGGCCCGGCGGGAGATCTGCTTCGTGGAGGCCTCGATCCGGGCAACCTGGAGCGTGGCGACGCCCAACTTCAGGGCGGCCTGCTCCATGGTCAGGCGATGGCGGACCCGCAGCGTCGTGAGCGGGCTGGGTTTGAGGTTGTAGGGATGCGGTCGGGACAATGGTGCCTTTCCGCGCGAGCAATCAGCCCCGGCCGACGGCCGTGGTATCATGTCTCCGCGCTGCTCCCATCGCCGACTGGGCTTCTAACCGTAGGCGGTGGGGGTAGTGTGTAAATCCGGCCCCTTTTGGGACGGTCGAGTATTGTACCATGTTGAGAATCGCCTTGGCAGTCTATGCAGGGCGATTTTTCTATGCTGCAGGCGGGATTGACGCTCAAAACGTCCGTGATCGTGATCCAGATCGCGCCCCCGTTCGCCGCACTCCCGGGATGGGCCGGGATCGCTACGCGAGAATCGTCCCGACCTTGGCGCGGCTTTCAGAGCGCGCCCAGGGCGTTATGAGGAGTGTGGATGGCGACCCGAACGACAGACGGACCGTTCCAGGCACCCAGCCAGACGAGTGTCCCTGCGGAGCGCCCTTTCGCGGATGTCGCAGCAGGGTGACAGTCAACGCCAAGAACGGTGTCGTTAAGAAAGACGACACCCCGAAGAACCTCGCCGGCCTGATTTGGCAGATCGCCGACCTTCTGCGCGGACCGTACAAAGAAGCGCAATACGGGTCTGTCATTCTTCCATTTACTGTCCTGCGCCGACTCGACTGTGTACTTGAACCGACGAAACAAGCCGTTCTGAAAGTAGCGGCCACGATCAAGGACCTAGACAATCTCCGTCTCGATCAAGAACTTAAACTCCAGAGCGCGACAAAAGAATACAAGTTCTACAACACATCAAAATTCACGATGACGACGGCTCTCGGTGACGTGGACAACCTGCGTGCGAACCTCGAGGACTACGTCGCCGGATTCAGCCCGAACATCCGGGATGTATTCGAAAAATACGCGTTCGTTCAACGCTTGCATGAACTAGAAGCGCATGATCGTCTCTTCATGATTGCGCAGCGGTTCACGGCGGACGATGTCGACCTGCATCCAGCCAGGGTCTCGAACTCGGACATGGGCCTAGCGTTCGAGGAACTCATTCGTCGATTCGCAGACTCGGTAGATGAAAAACCAGGCGAACACTTCACGCCACGGGATGCCATAAAGTTGATGGTCGACCTGATTCTCGCCAGCGACGAAGACCTGCAAACGAATCCTCGTCCACTGCGCACAGTATACGATCCAACGGCGGGCACCGGCGGGATGCTCTCTATCGCCGAAGATCAGATCAAGGCGCACAATTCCACAGCCAAGGTCACGGCCTACGCTCAAGAGGTCAGCCCCGAATCGTATGCCATTTGCAAGGCCGATATGCTTATCAAGGGACAGGACGTCAAAAACATTGCCTATGGGAATACGCTGACCCAGGACAAGTTTCATGATGTCAAGTTCGATCTTATGTTCTCAAACCCGCCGTATGGCTATGATTGGAAATTTGAACAGGGTAAGGTAAGTGAAGAAGCGGCTTCGGGCTTCAAGGGGCGCTTTGGCCTCGGCCTTCCTCGTATCAGCGATGGACAAATGCTGTTCCTCATGCATCTCGTTTCGAAGATGCAACCTGTCAAAGATGGCGGACGCGGTAGTCGGATTGCCATCGTGATGAGCGGGTCGCCGCTCTTCTCCGGAAGCGCCGGTTCCGGAGAATCAGACATTCGAAAATATCTCTTCGAAAATGATCTCATTGAGGCAATCATTGGCTTGCCTCCCGAAATGTTCTACAACACAGGAATACTGACATACATCTGGATTTTGACGAACAACAAGAGCGAAGAAAGAAAAGGAAAGACGCAACTGGTTGACGCGACGACTTTCCATCAAAAAATGCCAAAGAGTCTCGGGAATAAGCGGCGCTATCTTAGCGACGGTGATATCAGGAGCATCGTCAAGATCCACGAAGAGATGGCGAACGACGACGTCTCCAAATTCGTATCTAATACCGAATTTGGCTATTCAAGTATCGTAGTCGAGCGACCGCTTCGACTAAGTTTCCTGGTGAACCCGGAGCGAATATCCTTCGCGTTAGAGCAGGTTGCAGCGAAAAAATCCGAGGTCGATTCGGCTGCATTGGGCAAGGCCCTCGAACTCGTCGATCCCAAGACATTCTTTGACCGAGACGCATTTCGAGCCGCGCTTTCCAAGGCTCTCGCGAAATCTAAACTGGATCTCAAACCACCTCAAGTGAATCTGTTACTCTTGGCATTTTCAGAACGTGATCAGAACGCTGCCATTTGCCTAGATTCAAAAGGGCGGCCGGAGCCCGATCCAGATCTGCGCGAGTCTGAAAACGTGCCGCTCAGCGAAGACATCGAGTCCTTTTTCCAGCGCCAGGTCTTGCCCCACGCTGCCGATGCCTGGGTCGAACACAACAAGACAAAGGTGGGATACGCAATCCCATTTGCTCGGTTCTTTCACAAGTACGCACCTCCGCGATCACTTCAAGAAATCGACCAAGACCTATCATCAGTTACCGAAAAAATTGTCCGCATGCTCGGAACGGTCTAGGCAATGCGAGCGATGGAGGATGATGACGCTGTTGGCTTGGCATCGCTGGCTCCGGGAGAATGGTCGCGTCGCCCTCTCAAATATCTGACCCGCTTTATGGGTGGGGCAACCCCTTCCAAGGATGAACCTGCCTATTGGAATGGCGACATTCCATGGGTTTCACCAAAGGACATGAAGTCGGCGGAGATTTCGGACGCCTTTGACCACATAACGGTCGCAGGCTTGGCGAATTGCGCTGCTCGGATAGTGCCGGCCGGCTCAGTGCTTCTTGTCGTTCGTTCAGGAATTCTACGGCACACACTGCCAGTCGCTATTTCGACCCGTGAAGTGGCCATCAATCAGGACATGAAAGCATTAGTGCCCGGTCAGAGCCTGCATCCTAAGTTCCTGCGATATTTTCTGATCGGTGGCCAACGTTCAATGCTTGAGGATCTGCGTAAGCAGGGCGCTACGGTCGAAAGTATCGAGCATTCGTATCTCGCAAATACGGTTATCGCATTTCCCTCATTTCCTGAACAGGAATCTATCGTCCGATATCTGGATCGCGAGGTCGCGAAGTCGGAAGAGTTGATTCGAGAGTATGAACGCTTATCTGAACTGCTGACGGAAAAGCGCGCAGTATGCATTACTCATGCCGTTACCAAGGGATTGGACCCGAGCGTCCCGATTCAGGAAACGCACCTGGAGTATGTCGGTGAGATCCCGCGTCATTGGGTTCTGACTCCTCTGAAGTATGT
>Ga0181536_10004326_pt1 | contig 15069 bp, 15 predicted proteins | sample PEATcosm2014_Bin_41_FD_121105 | JGI IMG/M metagenome (GOLD analysis project Ga0181536, IMG submission 121105) | Peatland microbial communities from MTU Mesocosm Facility, Houghton, MI, USA - PEATcosm2014_Bin17_60_metaG | ecosystem: Environmental > Terrestrial > Soil > Wetlands > Peat | place... | reverse complement strand
TTTCGGGCATCTGGGCGTCCACCAGCAAGAGCGGAAACGGCCTTCCGGCTGCTAACGCGAGCGCGAGCGCTTTCAGGGCGTCGGCGCCGCTCTCGACCGCGGAGGGGAGCATTTCCCAGCGACGAAGGTGCTGGTCCAGTAGCCGGCGATTGGTCTGATTGTCGTCGACGATCAAAGCTTTCATCGCCGCTAGCGCCTCTACCCGCCACGGTAGCGTTCGCAAGGGTTGTTCGGGAACGTGCGCTCGAATCGTGAAATGGAATTGGCTTCCCAGTCCGGGCGTGCTATCCACCCAGATCCTGCCGCCCATCATCTGCACCAGTCGCGCGCAAATCGCTAATCCAAGTCCCGTTCCGCCATAGGTCCGCGTGATCGAGCCGTCGGCTTGCGCAAACGCCTCAAAAATCCGCTGATGTTGCTCCGGGGGAATGCCGATGCCGGTATCGCGGACGGTAAAATGCAGCGTCGCTTCCGCTTCTTTGCGATCCTCCAGCGTGGCTCTGACCTCGATCTCGCCTTGGTAGGTGAATTTTATCGCGTTGCCGACGAGGTTGAACAGAATCTGCCGTAGCCGCGCTGGATCGGCGACGATAACTTCCGGGGTGCCTTGTACCACATGCAATATGACTTCAAGCCCTTTCTGATGAGCTTTGAGAGCCAGCGGCTTGACCGCTTCGGTTAGAATCGTGCCCACGGCAAATTCCGTTTCGTTCAAATCCAGTTTGCCCGCCTCGATTTTTGAGAAATCCAGGATGTCGTTGATCACTCCGAGGAGCGACGCAGCGCAGTCCTGCGCGGTTTGAAGATTGTCTCGCTGTTCTTCGTCCAGCTGGGAATCGAGGACTAATTCTGTCATGCCCATGATGCCGTTCATCGGCGTCCGGATTTCATGACTCATGTTGGCGAGGAATTCCGATTTAAGCCGGTTGGACGCCTCGGCCGCTTCCGTTGCCTGCCGCAACTCCTCGTTGAGTACCCGCATCGCTTCGAGTGCCCGTCGCTGCTCGAGATTCTTGGCGAGCGCTCCCAGTGCGAACAGTATCCCGACCGCCAGGATCGCGAGTTCCACGCCCGCGCGGTAGCTGGTCCAGCGCACCTCCGCTTCCCGCATCATCGAGTACTCATCCAATGCCTGCTTCATTTGCCGGATGCCCTCGTAGGCATGGCGGAACGCGGGATCTCCCTCCGCGAGGTCAATCTGAAAAGCTTCCCTCGCCCGGTTCCCGAAGATGAGCTCGGCTTCGGTATCGCGGATTTCGAGGTACTGAGTCCATGTGCCGGCGAAATCCCGCGCGACCTTGCGAAGTTCAGGGGCGATGGGCAGCAATTGAAGGTCATTGAGCAGGCGTTCCGCGCGCAAATCAGCGGAGCGGGATTCGTTGATCAAGGATCGCTGCAATTGCAATGTGTTGGCGCTCAGAGCCGCGATCACAGTGCGCCGGCTTTCCTGGATCTCATATTCCAGGTCACCCTCAATGCTGAAACCACGAATCCCTACGGAGTAGAGCGCCAAAGCGCCTCTTGCCGCGCTCAGACAGTCCTTCACAACCCAAGCGCCACTTCCGCAGACTGCCAATGCGCCCACCAGCAGGAATACGTTCCTTGCGTCCGCTTTTGGGGTCTTCATGGTCAATGGCGCATTCGCGCGTGCTCTCTTTAATCGATCGAAATGCGGTAATTCTCCAGTCTTTCTTGCGACTATTTGCAAACGGAGCACCTCGCCGAAAGCCAGTTGTAACCATTGGTTGCCAACTACGGCACTTTCCCATCAACATCGGTATTCATGCCTGCGTTCGCCCGTAACGTGCCCTATGTTCCAACACTGTTGCAACCAATTGCGCGATGTGGGCGTAGCCGCCGAATTCGCGAGGTCGACGGTTCCGCGCCATCGTACGGCGTCTCAATGATCTAATTCGAAGCTTTATTTCGACACTTTATTTCTGGCGTGGCGGGAGGAAACAGGGAGCCAGGCCCGATGGCTGGCTCCCTTTACAGAAGCTCAATTATCCTTTATGTCCGTGTTCGGCGGCGTGAGCCTTGCTAGCCTCTTCGGCGTGATGCGTGGCGAGGTTGAGATGGCCCTCCGCTACGTGGGCATGATGGCCGGCCTTCTCATGATTGCCCGCCTCATGGTGTTCGGCGGCGGAGGTGGTGGACGCGGCGTGTTCGTGGTGCTCCGCAGCTTTGCGGTGGTGCTCCGTGGCATCTTTCGACGTCACCGAAGATTCTCAAAGGGAAGATCCTCAAACCGTAGGGGATTTGGGCGATAATCTAGGCAGACCCGGTGAATACCTCACTGCTTGATAAGTTACGCGATTTGACCGCCTTCCCTGTAGAGAGCAATGGCGTGGACCCCGGGCGATCGTCGTACGAACGCTTCGCCATCCCGTATTCCTTCAAACCGCGATTGAGCCTAGCCGAAGCCTTGATTGCGGCGAGCGGCGCGCTCCTTCGCATCTTCTTGGGCTCACTATTGTTTGCGGTCTGGGGCACCTATTCTTTTCTCGCCTGGAGCACCATCCGAAATGTCTTTTGGCGAGGGATAGTCCTGGTAGTTTTGATCGTGTTGTTCGCCGCATCGATGGCTTTGCTCATGCTGGCGATTTCCGCGTTGGTGAGGATGCTCTGGCCCCATCGCAGGGAGCACCCCCTTTAAGGTCAGCCCCCGCATCTAATCGAAAAGTCGTCTTCTATTAACAGATTTGAAACGTTCCTCACGTAGACTCAGTAGTCTATCCGGGAGGACAAATGGAACTTTTTGGACAAACGATCTCCGTGGGAAGCGGGATCTTTCTGTTGCTGGCGCTGGGGTTGGCTCTCAGCTTTGAGTTCGTGAACGGGTTTCACGACACGGCCAACGCGGTCGCCACCGTAATTTACACGCATTCCCTAAAACCCTGGATCGCGGTCATCTGGTCGGGCTGTTGGAATCTGATCGGCGTCCTGACTTCGACCGGCGCGGTCGCCTTCGGCGTGCTGGCTCTGCTTCCCGTGGAGTTGGTCCTGAACGTCGGCTCCGGCGCGGGATTCGCGATGGTCTTCGCCCTGTTGTTCTCCGCCATCATCTGGAATCTCGGTACGTGGTATCTGGGCCTGCCGGCCTCCAGTTCGCACACGTTGATTGGCGCGATCATGGGGGTGGGACTGGCAAATTCCTGGCTTTCCGGCAACCACGAATTCGGCGAAGGCATCAACTGGGCTAAGGCATCGGAAGTGGGCACGTCGCTCCTTGTTTCTCCTATCGTTGGCTTCAGCTGCGCTGCCTTGCTGCTCGTGTTGTGTAAGGCGCTCATCAAACGCCCCGATCTCTATTCCGCGCCCGATAAGGAAAAGGCACCGCCGCTGTGGATTCGCGGATTGCTGGTTCTCACCTGCACCGGTGTGAGCTTCGCGCACGGTTCCAATGATGGCCAAAAGGGCATGGGCCTGATCATGCTGATCCTGGTGGGAATCGTGCCGCTGAGCTTCGCGGTGGACCTCAACACGAGCCAGGCCCAGATCATGGAATTGGCGGCGACGACGGAAACCATCTCCTTTCAAATGGATCGCCATGCGCCAGGCGTCGCGATGGGCGGATATCAAATCGCCGCCGACGAGGTTTCCGCCTATTTGAAGACCACCGGCAAAGTGACCGACCGCACCTATGCGGGGATCGGCACGAAATGCCGCGAGATCTCCGAGATCCTGAGCGGCAAGACGGCTTTGAGCCAACTCACTCCGGACCAGCGCAAAATCCTCCGCAGCGATCTTTATTTGACTTCCGAGGGGCTCGGCAAGCTCATCAAGCAGAAGCAACTAACCGACCCCGCGGAGCAGAAAAGCGTCGCGGATCTGAAGAAGCATATGGACAAGCTGACCAAGTTCATCCCCACCTGGGTGAAGGTCGCGGTAGCGCTTGCGCTGGGCCTGGGCACGATGATCGGGTGGAAACGGATCGTCGTGACGGTCGGCGAAAAGATCGGCAAGGAGCACCTCACCTACGCCCAGGGCGCATCCGCGGAACTGGTAGCCATGGCGACCATCATGGCCGCCGACCAATACGGTCTGCCGGTCAGTACGACTCACGTGCTCTCGTCGGGAATCGCCGGAACCATGTTCGCGAACCGTTCCGGTCTCCAGACCGAGACGCTGCGAAATCTACTTCTCGCCTGGGTTCTTACCCTCCCGGTTTGCGTGTTGCTGGGCGCCGGAATCTTCGCCTTCGGATTCAACGTCCTGCTGCGGATGGGAGTCAGATAGGGAAGTTGGGCATAACTGTTCCTAGGCTGGCGGCGCGTAGTGTAAAAAATGCGCCCCGCTCCCTCAAAGTTGGCGCAGCGGGTGTGAACTCATAGGCGATCCGTGCGAGGAGTCCGGCGTGGGACCGGTTAGTGGATTCCGCCGATAGCCGCTTCTTCTCTGCCAATCAAGCCGCTCGGGAGCGCCAGATAGCCGAGCGCGGCGGCTTGTTTCTGACCAGGGCCCAGCATCCATTTGAGGAAATCCACGATCGCGCCGCGTTTCGCGCTATCGGGGATGCTCGCAGGAACCACCAGCCACGTGAAGGACGCGATCGGATAGGAACCCGGGCCGGGCGCGTCCACGATGGAAACTTTGAAATCGCGGCTGGGCTCCATGGCGTTGGTGGCCGCCGCAGCGATGCTTTCAAGATTGGCCGTCGTGAATTCGCCCTGCTGATTGCGGACCTTCCCAAAGCTCAGATGGTTCTGCAACGCATAGATGAATTCGACGTACCCGATGGAGCCCCCCAGTTCCTTGACCAGTTTCGCGACACCGTCGTTGCCGACCGCTTCCCGACCGACGGGCCATTTGGGTGCGAGGCTTGCTCCCGCGCGAGTCTTCCAATCGGGGCTGGTCTTGGAAAGGTAATCCGTCCAGGAATAGCTCGTGCCGCTCCCGTCGGAACGATGAATCACAACAATATCGAGATCCGGCAGACGGTGCCCGCGATTCGCCTGGGCGAGAACGGGATCATTCCATTTCTTGATCTTTCCGAGATAAATACCGGCGAGAGCTTCCGGCGTAAAGGAGATGTTGTCGCCGAATCCAGGCAGGTTGACGATGGGCACCACCGCGCCGACCACCGACGGGAAGAACAAGTAATCGCTTTCGGTTTGAGGAGAAAGCTCGTGAAGAACCTGCGGGCTGTCCGAAGCTCCAAAATCGACGTTGCTCTGAAGCAGGCGGCGAATCCCTGCTTCCGATCCGACTGCGTCGTACCGGAATTCCACGCTGGGCATGTGGCGCCGATAGTTCTCGAACCACTTGGCGTAGATCGGATACGGGAATGTGGCTCCCGCGCCCGCTACGGCCGTAAGGGACTGTGCCGGAGCGGCTCTCGAAAAAGCTGCAAGTAAGAAGATGACAACGAGGATCATTTGAGAGCTTCCGTCAGATGTTTGGCGATTTGTTTGGATAAATCTTTGGTGATGTTTTCGGACGCGGGACCTAAAGTAACCAGGTACGACCACAGCGTATCCCCTTGGGTATCTTTCAACTCGACCGACAGATAGCCCGCGTATACAGGCTCGCCGTTCGACGGTAGCCGGCCGGAGCGCGGATTGAGGCTGCGATACCCTTTGATCCAAGTCTCCCCGTTGCCGGCGACGATCACATCGGCATTCGCTTCCGAAGGGACGATCGAGAAAGAAAGCTTACGAAGTTGCGCGATAAGATCCTCGCGAAGCTTCTCGGAGCCGGGCTTGCCGGGGAAGGGCTCCACGTACATGCGCTTGATCCCGACGAGTGGATTTCCCGGTTCCCCCGAAAGGGCCGATGGCGCCAGGGCACAGAAGCAAGCGGCCACGGCGAGCAACTCTCTCCGGGTTTTCCCAAACCAGCTTCCGAACATCCACATAAAAATGCAAGTCAATTTATCATGGCATCGAAACCGCCGGCATAAGTGTCATTTCCGTTACGCGCACGTGAATGTTTTGTGATCTTATGTCCACTTTCTTGACACTTCCGCGGTCGTCCTCAACCATGGAAAGACGTGCGTCTGTTCTTGGCTTTTTTGACTCTTGCACTCTGTCCGCCGTTTGTTCAAAAGGGACGCGCCCAAGAGGGACACCCTCAAGAGGGACCGGCACCCGCGCCTTCCCCTGCTGTGGACGACTCGTTTTGGAACCGGTTCTGGGTTTCGATCCAAGCCAACTTCATTCGTCAACAGCAGCCTTCTTTTCCCGCCCAGTACTCGGGACCGAACAGCTTCGACTCCAGTGCGGAACATGCTACGTCGCGGGTCGAGACGCTCTACACCGGCTTTCAGATCACCAAGCAGTTGGAAATCATATTCGACGTGGAAAGCGCCGGTGGCGCCGGTCTCAGCAACGCTCTGGGCGTCGCGGGATTTCCCAACGTCGATGTCGTGCGCAATCCCTCGCTAAGTGAGAATCCCTACGTATCGCGGGTGATGCTCCACTACACGATTCCCTTGAGCGCCGAGATGACCGAGGCGACGCGCAACCCCCTGGCGCTCGCTTCGACGGTTCCGGTGCGGCGCTTGGAGCTGCGTCTCGGGAAAATGAGTACCGTCGATTTCTTCGATCTGAATTCCGTGGGAAGCGATAGCCATCTTCAGTTTATGAACTGGGCCACCGTGAACAATGGAGCCTACGATTACGCCGCCGACACGCGCGGGTACACATACGGCTTTGTTGCCGAGTATTACGCGAAGACTTGGGCCGCACGCTTCGGTGAAATGCTGATGCCGACTGTGGCAAACGGCATCACCCTCGATTGGGACCTCGCTCGCGCCCGAGCCGAGAATTTCGAGGTCGAGTATCACACCGCATTTCTGCCCAAGCGTGCGAGCATCGTCCGGGCATTGGCGTTCGTCAATCACGCCGATATGGGCAGCTATCGGGAAGCGATCGACGGCTATCTTAGCGGCCAGACTCCCGTTCCAGACATAACGCTCTACCGCGAGCAAGGCCGGGTGAAGTACGGATTCGGGTTAAACGCGGAACAAGAGTTGACGCGCGATCTGCGCGCCTTTGGGCGCCTGGGGTGGAACGACGGCGCCAATGAATCGTACGCCTACACCGAAATCGACAGGACCGCTGAAGTAGGGGCGGATGTTCGCGGGAGGCGCTGGCATCGCTCCCAAGACAAAGTGGGCGCCGCATTTGTCGCGAACGGACTTTCCGGCGATCACAGACGCTACTTGGCGCTGGGAGGCGATGGATTCATCCTGGGCGATGGCGGGCTGAACTATGGACTGGAAAAGATTTTTGAGACCTACTATACAGCTCACTTGTGGAGGGGAATCTCTGTCGCCGCCGATTATCAGCACATTCAGGATCCCGGCTACAACCGCGACCGCGGACCCGCGTCGGTGGTGAGCTTCCGAATTCACTTCGAAGATGCGATTCCCTTCGAAAAGTTTTCGAAATAAAGCGCACCCGGCATCGGATGTGTAAACCGGTCAGATTCCTAGCGGCCGTCTGGGAACCTTATTCAGCCGATCGTTCTGCTTCCGCTGCTGCCATGCGCTGAAGAGCCGGTAAGCCTGCAAGACTCCCAGCGCCGCAAGCGCGAGCACGAGGGCCGGGCGGTTGGAGCCGAGCAAGGCTGAGCCGCGAGCCGTCATGGCGATCAACAGCGCGGCGATGGTGAGGGCCAGCGTGAGAACCGTGCGGAGCATGGTCGTCCGTTCCGGAATTTATCCTATCATCTCCTCGAATCGGCGGACGCTTGCTCTTTTAATCGGGGAAGAGTGGCACTTCTCCGAGAAGTATAATTTGACCAGAGGTAACATCTTGGAGATCGATCCTGAAGAGTTAAGGCGTGGGTACGCGGAGATGTCCGATGAAGGGATTCTTGCCATCGACCGGAAGGATCTGACCGATCTGGCCCGGCGATACTATGACCATGAAGTTGCGCGGCGCGATCTGCATCCCGAAGCAGCGCAGCCGGAGGTGACTCCGGAGCCAAATTCGAAAGAAGAATTGGTTTTAGTGGAGACATACTTGTCAATCGAGGAAGCCGATCTGGCGCGAACTTTACTTCAAAGCGCGGATATTCCCACCTATTTGGAGAATGAACTCAGTATGGGGATGACCGGTGCAGGTGGACTGCGGCTCATGGTTCCCGCCTCGTTCGCGAAACAAGCCGAAGAAATCCTGGAGACGCCGGTCTCCGACGAAGACCTTGCCGCTCAGGCCGAGGCTGCGGGCCCGGCCGAACCTGCTCCCGGCCAGGATCACAACACCAACGATTAGAACAGAAATTAGTCGAGATGAGACGCGCCGTGCGCCGCGAACCATTAAAGTGGCGAAAGCTTTTGAGTTTGTGCAAGTTCGACGCCGCCCGCTCGCCTTCGGCCAAGGAACCGTCAGGCGATTCGGCGCGTCTGCTGAAGAGGTGAGGCACTTGCACCGTCCCCAGAGCTTTCATTCCCGGCGCGCCTATGGATTGATATATGCACGAGTGGTGCTTTTACTCTCTCTCTGTCTTTCGTCGCTTGCGCAGGTGTCGCAGCCCAGCACCCAGCCGCCGCCCCCGGCAAATCCGAATACGATCCTTGAACGAGCCGTCGAAATGTACGAATCCAAAAAGTATTCGACCGCATTACTCGCCTTTCAGGAGGCTGCGGCCGCCGGTAAAGTCGAAGCGGCGGCTTACCTCGGCGTCATGTATAGCGAAGGGCAAGGCACGTCCGTAAATTACGAGGAAGCCATAACGTGGCTACGCAAGGCGGCTGCCGCTGGCGACTCCCAAGCCATGTGCAACATTGGCATTCTTTACTACCGGGGTTTGGGGGTTCCGCAACGGCTCGACATAGCCAGGCAATGGTTTCACGACGCCGCGGCCGCGGACAACAATCAGGCCATGTTCAACCTTGGTGCCATGTACCGCGACGGGCTGGGCGGTCCCGCCGACTTGACCGAGGCCATGAATTGGTTTTTTAAGGCTACGCTCGCCATGAACGACAAGGCTATGAACAGTCTCGGGGCCATGTATCGAAACGGACAAGGCGTCAGTGTCGACAACGTGGAGGCAGCACGGTGGTTCCGCAAAGCGGCGGATCTCGGCAATCAATCGGCAATGTACAATCTGGGGATGCTGTATCAGCTCGGCCTCGGTGTTCCGCTGGACGAGGAAGAAGCACGCAAGTGGCTCGCTAAGGCAGCCGAAGACAAAGGGCCGGACGATTCGGACGCTCCCCAGCCGCCGCATAAAGCCGCAACTCCGATGGCCCGGTAGGCGCGGGGTCCGCTCGCGACGGGTCCCGGCTTCCCGAACTGACCTCGTGAGTGATTATGCCAAGGCCGTTTTGTACAAAGCGACCAACTTGCCCCAAGCGCGCTCGGCATCTGGCTTGTTATAGATCGGCGCGCCGTTCTGCATGGGCATATCCGGCACACACCAGCCGTGCAGGGCTCCTGCATACACCTCGATTTCGGCGGGAACTTTAGCGGCGCCGAAGGACTCCTTCAGCTTGTCTTTGGCATCCGGTTGACGCATGTCGTCATTCGACGCGATACCGAAATACATCCGCGCCTTGATTTTCGAGGCCAGCAGATGCGGGCTATCGGGTTTGTCGGTCACCAGGCCCCCGCCATGGAACGACGCGCCCGCGCCCACTCGATTCGGCGCCGCCGCGGCGGTCTTCACGACAAGCGGCCCGCCCATGCAGTAACCCTGCGTGCCAATCTTCTTCGCCTTGTTCACTTCTTTCTGCGCATCCAGGAACGCCACGTAAGCGATAGCGTCCTTCTCGGCGTTGCCCGGCGCGTTAATCGAAGCCATCAGCGGCTGCAGCTTCGCCATATCGGCTGGATTCTGGAAATTGAAGGCGGAAGGATTGTCGAATACCGGAGCCTTCGCCACGCGATAGAAAGGGTTCGGCACCAATACTGAATATCCTTCCGCGGCTATACGCTTACCAATTTCACGCATGGAGGGGCGCAGTCCAAATGCATCCGCCCAGATGATCACGCCCGGATGAGACCCTTTTTTCGGATGAATGAACGCTGCATCGCACGTCCCGTCAGGAGTCTTGATCTCGACGTTCGTTTCGACAACTTCGAGACCCGCGGCCTCGGCCGACGCGGCTGTGGCGGCAAGACCCGCGGCCACCGAGAGACCTACGAAATCGCGCCGTCCGATGTCGCCGCTTTCTGTATTGTTCTTCTGTGGATTTTTCTGATCTTCAGTCATGGCTGTCTCCTGGAAAAGAATATCTACTCCTGGAAATGTATCACTTCTTCGCTACGATCTGCTCTGGCGTAAAACGTCTTTTTCGGCATTTCCCGCGCTTCGAAATGCTCTCCCGTAGTGGCGATCCTTGGATTGCGGACTGAAGCTCTGTATACTGGCGATCAAACTTTACACTCAATCCAGGAGACAGGAGAACGAGCCGATGAAACCGGTATTGCTTGCGCTTTTGCTGCTGCCCATGCCGAACGCGCTTTTCGCGCAAACCAAAATTAACAAGGCTTCCGCCGAACAATTGATACAAATGGAGCGCGACTGGAGCCAGGCAGACGTCAAGAAAGACGCCGCGGCCTTGAACCGGATCCTCGCCGAAGACTGGATCGGGATCGACTTCCAGGGGACCGTCCTGACCAAGGCCGAAGTCCTCAGGCAGGTCAATCTTCACTCCGACGCCACCGCCACGGAATCCACCGAGCTGGGGGAAATGAAGATCCGGATCTTCGGCAGTACGGCACTCGTCAGTGGCACGGAAATCGAGAAGAGCGAATACAAAGGTAAGGACAGCAGCGGAAAGTATATCTGGACGGACGTGTTCGTTCGCCGCAACGGCCGCTGGCAGGCGGTTTCCTCTCAATCCACCAAGCTCGCGGCTCCGGAAGGGCCGAAGCTACTCGCACGGCGGCGCACAACATCTGAGGAAGGGCAGTCACAGGCTTGTATTGCTGAAGTTCGCAACGCCAATGGAAGCCTTGTTACTCCAACACGATCGCTCGCCAGGACTTGTCTGGATTGAAGCGGATCATCTGCCGTGCCAGCGCGGTCGTGTTGACTCCCAGATCCTTTCCGTAAACGATGCCCTGGTGATTGATGATGAAGGTTTGGACTCCGGATACGCCATACTCTGCAGGCCATGCTACGAGCGCGAACCCGCCAATCATCTTGCCTTTTACTACGTAGTCCAGCGCGCCTCCGTCGGCGGCCGATCCTTGCGATTTCAGAATGCGGAAGTAGTAACCGTGATACGGTTCGGGCTTGCCCGTTGCGGCGGCCGCGGCAAAGGCTTTGGTGACTAGGTTCCGCGTAGCGCCATCCGAATACAGCCCGTCTTGCTTGCCCGGGGAGCTGGCGATCCTCTGCGCGTATTCGAGGACGCCATCGTGGTCGCGGTCTTCCGAGGCATATTCCAATTGCGCCTCGACGTAGCCGCGGCAAAGATCCATGGCGTTCAGTTCGTTTCTACCAATCCGGCGGGCGAGGATCTCCTGCCTTCCGCTAACTGGGTCGAGCTGCCATTTTCCGTCCTTGCGGACCACGGGCACCGGAAACGGCCAGTCTTGATTTCCCACCGCGAAGGTTACCCGGTCCGGATTTGTCGGATCCTGTTCGATCTGAAGCTTTTCGTGAGCCGAACGTGCAAACTCCGCTCGCAAATCTTTATCTTGTGCGGGATCCCCGGATTCGAGAATGTCTTTGCCGTCGGGCCCGAACAATTGGAGGAGCGCTGCGGCGTCGTTGTGCTCGGCTGCGTCAATCGTTGCCTGGATCGCTTCCATCGGCGACGCGAAGGTCCGCTGATTGGAAGCCGCCTGCATGAGCCCGGCTGAAATCGCCAAGCCGACAGCCAGGAATCGCGTCGTCCCACGCGAGATGTTTTTCAGATAAATACGTTTCATGTTTGTCATGGTTCCTCCCTCGCCGCTACCGGCGCCCGCCGCCACCGCCGCCGCCCCGGCTTCCACCACCGCCCCCGAAACCTCCGCCTCCGCTGCGCGCTGGGCCGAGGCTTGAAAATCCGTGATTGCTCTGCTCCCGCGCCGCGCCGCCGTCCCGGACGCCGCCAAAGGCGCTCCTACCCGTAGCGCCTGAACTCGGCGCAACTTGCCGATTGCCCATTCGTTCCCCTCCCGCCGAGGACGCGGCACCTCGCGATTGCCCGGCCCCCGCGGACGCGCCACGCGTCTGCAAGTTTTCGCGCACGTTGCCTCCATAACGGCTGGATACAGCGGCATTCGCGTAGGGCACGCCGCCGCGATGCGAGGCGTCGTGAGACCACGTGCTGTTGCCACTGAGACTGCCGCCGCGGCCGACGTTGAAATTGTTTCGGTGAATGAAACCGTTATTGACCATGATGGAGTGGTTGCCCCATCCGGGATGCCATCCCCAACCGCCCCAGCCGCCCCAGCCTCCTCCGAAATAGAACCCCATCGAGATTCCCAGTCCAAATCCGAAGTAAGCGCCGCCAATGAACGGCGGGTAATACCAATTCGCGTACGGATAATAAAGGGGTGGACCCCAGAAGTACGCCGGATCATAATTCGGCAGGTAGATGACCTGCGGATTGGCGGGCTCGATCTCGATGATGGGCTGTCCCGACTCGTTCACGGTGGTCACTCTCTGCTGACTGGTTGAGGATAATTTCCCAGTTTCCTGAGCTTTAAAACGCATGCGCTGGACTGCGTCCATCACGTCCGGCTGCTGGGCAAGAAAGGCGTTTCCGAGATTCGTCGTCCAGGTGATGTCTTGGTTCAGCCGCCTGACGAGGTCCGGAAAAACCACGAGCGCCTGTATGCTGGGGTCCCAATTCTGTTGCTGCGCCGCTTGCGTGAGCGCGGGACCCGTGAGCCCGGGACTCCGTTGGAGCCACTGCCAGGCTTGCACCAGCTCGAGCGGGTAGGTGCAGGCCACTAGTATCTGACTCAATAACGGATCGGGATAGAGCGCAATCGGCGCGACTAAGCCCTCGAGTTGATCGGGCGTGAGAAGCTGTCCTGGAGGCGGCGCCTGCGGCCCCCCGGGGGGCGGCCCTTGTTGGCCTCCAGGCGGCGGCGCTTGTTGTCCCCATAGCGTTCCGTTTCCCGGCAACAATAGCAACAGGGAGCAGAAAATGGCCGTTAGCGGCGTAATTACTTGAGTGTTTTTCATGACGTATAAGCTCTTCTTGCGCGTCTTGACGTATGTCTGTGGCCGTTCCTTTAATCAGCTCTTTGACCTGAAGCGGAATCCGCCCTACTAAGGCCGTGCACGTCGATGACCATCCGGAACCTCGAGGCGAAAGGCATCTCGATTCAGTCCACGACCATGCATGGTCAACGGACGCTCCGTCGACACTTCATCGCGACCTGCTGGCGAATGAATGGAACCGCGGGCTATTCGTTCTTCTGAAAATCGGCCTCTCCTGTTTCGGCCTTGAGCCGCGCCATATCTATGCTTGATGAATCTGGCACTTGATTCCCAACTGCCGACGGCCAAGTGACCGCCCATGGTCAAGACAGACAACCCCATTCTCCCCTCAGGTCAGTCCCAGGAGCTGTTTATTTCCTGATCGGCTAAACGGAACTGGTTCACTCATTCGCCTCACTTCGCAGCCAGCCCGCTGCATATAACAGATACGGGATGCGCTGCGGCGCGTGGCGATTCTCGAATCTCCCCTTAGACCTAGTACGGCTTTTTCTAGCAAATCACCTAACTGTTAGAGAGCCGTCACGCGTCCGTAATCGACGGCTGGTAGGCTCGACTTCACGATCTCGAAAGGAAGAACAAAATTATGAAATTAAATTTGCTACTTTGCACTTCAGTCCTGCTGACGGCTGTCGTCGCCCACGCGGACATTCTGACGATTGGGACGCCAGGCGACGCTTACCTTGCAACTCCGACCGGCCCTTCGCCTACTCTGGGCAATTTGATTAACTTCGACACCACAACCGCGTGCACGTCGAGCCCATGCTCTTCGTTAACCGTTAAAAACGCGACTTTTTCCAGTCCCGATGGTCTCCTCGTGATTCCTTACAGCACGCAGAGCTACCCGAATGAGCTGTTCGATGACAGCTCGAATGGTTCGGCGAACCTTACCATCAAGCTCTCCGGAGGCGTCGAGGGCATCGGCGTCGGGATCGCGGATTCCGACCCGGTAACCATTTACCTGCAAGCGTTGAATTCTTCCGGTGTTGCTTTCGGCACGGATTTCAGCGTGACGATCCCCGAAAACACCGACAACCCTGGAAATGGCTATTATGTCGTGTCGGATACCACCGCGGACATCTTCGGTCTCCAGATCACGGAGAGCGTCGGTAACCCCAATTATTCAGGCTTGGCGATTGACGATGTGCAGACCACTCCCGAGCCCTCCAGCTACCTGCTTCTCGGTTCTTGCGCGGCGCTTCTGTTTTGGTCCCGGATGCGTAAACGCGCCTAATCGTCACTCTCACTAACCGAACATCAACGAGTTCACAAGGAGAAATATGCGTCCATTTCTTTCGATCGCTACCAGTCTGTCTTTGCTCATGAGCCTGACCGGCAATCCGGCCATGGCTATCGAGATCGCGACACCGCCAGCCGCCACCACGCCGATTCAACACATCGTTGTGATTTACGGCGAAAATATTTCCTTCGATCACTATTTCGGCACCTACCCGGTCGCCGCGAATCCCCCCGGCCAGCCGCGCTTCACCGCGGCGGCGGGCACGCCGACGGTGAATGGAACGCCCGGCACGTCGAACTGGGTAAACGGCTTGACCACTTCCCTGTTGACCAACAACCCGAATTTGAATAACTCCGGAAATGGTTCTGGCGCGGCCAATCCTTTCCGCCTGAATCGGAGTCAAGCGCTGACCGCCGACATGAGCCATAGCTACACGCCTGAACAGAATTCGTTCGACGCGCAGTCCGGGACCTACAAAATGGATCTGTTCCCCTCGAAGACGGGTTCGGCCGGCGGAGCGCCGAACTATCCTCTGGTCGCGGTACCTCCCGCGGTCGGCACGAAGGGCCTGGTGATGGGCTACTACGACGGCAACACCGTCACCGCGTACTGGAATTACGCGCAGTACTTCGCGATGAACGACAACTCCTACAACTCGCAGTTCGGGCCTTCCTCGCCGGGCGCGATCAATCTGGTCGCCGGCAACACGA
>Ga0181536_10004324_pt1 | contig 15071 bp, 11 predicted proteins | sample PEATcosm2014_Bin_41_FD_121105 | JGI IMG/M metagenome (GOLD analysis project Ga0181536, IMG submission 121105) | Peatland microbial communities from MTU Mesocosm Facility, Houghton, MI, USA - PEATcosm2014_Bin17_60_metaG | ecosystem: Environmental > Terrestrial > Soil > Wetlands > Peat | place... | reverse complement strand
CGCCGACAAACGCGCCCAAGGGCAGGGGGGTGAAACTGCCGGAACGCGCATAAGAAAATTGCAGTTGATTCATAGACATAGCTTCTCCTTTCGGGGGGTGAGTCCCGCTGCGAAAGGGCTGGATTCCGGCGCAAGCGCCCCCGTTGGCAAAAACGATGTTTTTGCCTTGACACTCGGGGGCGATTCAGGTGGAATGGATTTGCGAGATGCATTCCACTTGAACTGCCAAACACCCGCCCTTCGTGGCGGGTTTTGTGTTTCTGGTGTCTCGTTTTCTCCCAAAGATCGTGAGACGAATCGCGGCGAACCACTCGCCGCGTAACGGCGAATGCTGCCTAGATTTTTGATTCGTGTCGAGAGTCTTGTGGTTTTTCGCCAGAATTACCGGCGCATCTGCGTTTTATGCACCACGGGGCAGGGGGCTGGGGCGCGTCATGGGCAGGGGCGTCCCGACTGTGGGCGAATCTGAATCTTGGCTATTTCAAAAGAAATTACTGTAGGTAAACTGCCTCATGCCCTTATCTTGGAACGAGATCAAAGACCGCGCGCTGAAATTCTCCCATGAGTGGGGGGATGAATCGTCAGAAGATGCGGAAGCCAAATCGTTTTGGGATGCCTTCTTTACGGTCTTCGGCGTGTCGCGGCGGCGCGTTGCGACCTTCGAGGAGCCGGTCAAAAAATCCGACGGTCACGGCGGGTTTATTGATCTTCTCTGGAAAGGGATTCTGCTTGTCGAACACAAATCGCGCGGCAAAAATTTAGACCGCGCCTTTCAACAGGCGAAAGACTATTTCCCCGGCCTCAAGGATCGCGACCTCCCGCGCTATATCCTCGTTTCCGATTTCGCGCGCTTCCGCCTCTATGATCTTGAAGAGCGTGAAGAGCATGAATTCACAATCAAAGATTTTTACAAAAACGTGCGGCTTTTCGGCTTTGTGGCGGGGTATGTCACCACCTCCTACAAGGAACAAGACCCCGTTAACATCAAGGCCGCCGAACGCATGGGCGGGCTGCATGACAGGCTCAAGGCCATTGGTTACGAGGGGCATGAGCTTGAGGTTTATCTTGTCCGGCTCCTGTTCTGCCTGTTTGCTGACGCCACGAGCATTTTCGAGCGGCGGCAATTTCAAGACCTCATCGAACAGCGCACCGGCGAGGACGGGCAAGACCTCGCGCAATGGCTGGAACATCTGTTTGAAGTATTGAATACGCCCCGCGAAAAGCGCCTTACAAGGCTGGACGAGCAACTTGCCGCGTTCCAATACGTCAACGGCAGTCTATTTGCCGAACGTCTGCGGATGGCTGATTTTGACCGCGACATGCGTGAAACTCTGATTGAATGTTGCGGACTCAACTGGGGCAAAATCTCTCCGGCCATTTTCGGCGCGCTGTTTCAGTCCGTGATGAAACCGGAATTGCGGCGGAACCTCGGGGCGCACTACACAACCGAAAAGAACATTCTCAAGGTTATCGGGCCGCTGTTTCTCGACGAGCTGCGGGCGGAATTCGAGAGGGTCAAAGGCCAGAAGAAAAGGCTTGTCGAGTTTCATCAACGCATCGCGAAACTGAAATTCCTCGATCCGGCTTGCGGGTGTGGCAACTTCCTTGTCATCGCCTACCGCGAATTGCGCTTGCTGGAATTGGACATTTTGCGGGTGCTTTACGCCGAGTCAAAAACAGGCTCCCTCGACGTGTCGCAGTTCAATATCCTGTGCGACGTGGATCAGTTTTTCGGCATAGAAATTGAGGAGTTTCCGGCTCAAATCGCGCAAACCGCGCTTTGGCTGATGGATCACCAAATGAATATGCGGGTGTCTGAAGAATTCGGAAATTACTTTGTGCGCCTGCCCCTAAAAAAATCGGCAACCATTGTTCACGGCAACGCCCTGCAACGCGACTGGCGCGAAATCGTGAAGCCCACGGAATTGAGTTACATCCTCGGCAATCCGCCGTTTATCGGTCATCATCTTCAGACAGCCGAACAAAAGCAAGAAATGCTCGCCGCACTTGGCAACCCTAGAGACGGTGGCGTTTTGGATTTCGTGACGGCTTGGTATGCGAAAGCCGTCAAGTTCATTCAAGGGACAAACATCAAAGTTGCGTTCGTATCTACTAACTCAATTACGCAAGGCGAACAGGTCGGCATTTTATGGCGGATTTTGCAGAAATTTGGAAACACTCAGATTAATTTTGCTCATAAAACTTTTAGGTGGAGTAGTGAAGCGCGCGGTAAGGCGGCGGTTTATTGCGTAATCATAGGATTTAGTGAGCGCGGAACTGAACGAAAGCTTCTTTTTGATTACGAAACGCCAGATTCTGAACCACAAATGCATGAAACTAAGCAAATTAACGCATATCTCGCCGATGCGCCTTGGGTATTGCTTGAAAATCGCAGCACCAACTTATCTAGAATGCCGGAAATGATGTATGGAAGCAAGCCAACAGACGGCGGATTTTTCCTGTTCGACGACGCCCAAAAAATTGCATTTATTAGGAGCGAGCTGGGTGCAAAAAAATTCATCAAGCCGTTCTTAAGCGCGCATGAATATTTGCATGGCGAAAAGAGATGGGTGCTTTGGCTTGTGAATGCGGATTCTTCGGAACTGCGCAAGTTACCAAAAGTTATGGAAAGAATTGAATCTGTCAGCCGCTTCAGAAAAAGCAGTAAAGCGGCAACGACGAGAAGCTATCCATATCCGACATTGTTCCGGCAAGTGACACAGCCAAAGACGGACTTTATTCTTATTCCTGCACATACGTCAGAAAACAGATTCTATATACCGTTTGGTTTTTTCGACAAAGATCACATTGTTGGCAACAGTTGTTTTTCGCTGCCGAACGCGTCGCTCTATCATTTTGGCATTATTTCGTCGGCCATGCACATGGCTTGGGTAAGGACTGCCTGTGGTCGTCTGGAAAGCCGCTATCGATATTCAAAGGATATTGTTTACAACAACTTCCCTTGGCCGCAGGCCGAGACGGCAAAACAGCGACAGGCCATTGAGCAAGCCGCGCAAGCCGTGTTGGATGCCCGCGCGAGACACGCAGACTCATGCCTTGCCGATCTTTATGATCCTCTGACCATGCCGTCGGATTTGGTCAAGGCGCACCACAAGCTTGATGCAGCCGTTGACGCGGCCTATTCAAAAAAGAAATTTTCCGGCGACAGCGACCGCGTGGCCTTCCTGTTCGAGCTTTATCAGCAAATTGTAAGCCCGTTAGAACCGCCAAAGCCCACGCGCCGGAAGGCGGTTCGGGGCTGAGAGAAACTTAAGGTAGTCGTCCCACACCTTGCAAAACCTCTACCTTTTGCAATCGGCTCGGATTCTCAAAACTCACGAATTTCGACAATCGACCCACGTTAGGGATGGAAACCGAATGGCGGAGACGCTCTTCCCGACTCCATGCGCTTGCACGACAACCCGACGGCGCGGCTTCGCGGCGGAACGCCCAAAAGCTCCGGCAAATGCTTAGTGGCTACTGGGATCAACAAATTTCACATATGGGCCTTTTATAAATTGGGCTGGTCTCCAGCCCTTCGCAAGACGATCCAACAAAAGCGAATCGCCAGCGGACAATGCCGTTGTGCTGGCAAGTGCGTAGCCTGTCGGGAATAACGACTCGATTGCAACGCCTGCCAACGTAAGAGCTGCTATCCTTATCGTTTTACCGGGTAATTTATCGGCCCAACTGTCCTTCGTCGCTTCGTGAAAATAGGCATTCAGCAATCCTTGATCCGGATTGGTTGATTGAATCCATGATTTAAATTTGTCAGCCTGATCAAGAAGTTTAAAAAATTCCGCCATTGAACGACTACCTGACATAATAGCTTCCCGGATGGATGGAAATTTATCGGTGGCAATTTCAGTAAATTCTTTTATCTCACCGCGCGACGCTTCACCACGCCGTAGCCACTCGTAATGCTTGAGCTTGATAATTTCGCTTGCACTATCCGTTGTCACAAGCTCCGCCATGTAATGCGCTGCGAAGAATGTGTCTGCCCTCGCGTCATGTATGAATCCCAGCAAGTGAGCTGCTGTGAACCCTTCATTAAACGGGGGTAAACTGACCTTCGTGATAGCTGAAAAATCGAGATTGCTCGCCACAGCGTATCCGTCTCCGGTATCCATTATTTCAAATTGAAAATTGACCGGAGGCGAATAAGTTGGTGCAATTCTTTGCAAAATTGTCGCGGCAGCGGCGCGCACAAATCGCTTGTCGGTAACATCACTTTTTGCCAACTCACAAACAATATTTGTTTTATCATTAAATTCTGAATGTTTAAACAATTCGACGCGATCAATAAAGTGTTTAGCAGCGTTACGAGTAGCCCGCGAATTTCCGTATGCATCGGAAAACGCTGTCGAAATTTCCTCTTTATACGTTGTCTTTCTCTTCGATTTATCTTTTGGTCCTACCTCAATAGCACAAAACGAATGAACACGTAGAACCCCGGTCGTCAATACCGCAAATATTGGCTTGACGTAGGATAGATTAAGACATCCTCGTGAAGATAATTCTAATAAATCATCACGTGGAAGTTTGGTCAGCTCTGAAATAACTCCCCGATTCAACAATAGTTGCGTCTTACCGTAAAAAAACACCGTCTCGGCAATCGTCCCGATATCAATGTCTTTTTCGCCCGTGCGTCGAATTAGAGCTTTTTCAAACATCGATTCACCGTAACCTTTTCCTTTTGTCGCCTTCGGTACGGCAAAGATGCGCAACGCTCATGCTGCCAACCTCGAAATCGTGCTAATACTGACGCCATAGCTTTTGGCGAGGGCGCGGGTTTTCTCGCCCTTGGCGAAACGTTCCCGCGCTTCCTTGATCTGGTGCGGGGTGAGTTTCGGCTTGCGCCCCATTTTGACGCCAGCCGCGCGGGCGAGCTGACGGCCTTCATGGGTGCGCTTCACTATCCGCAAGCGTTCATCCTCAGCCATGGCCGAAAACATCGCCACGAAGCCGCGCCCTATGGGCGTGGTTAGGTCATAATAGGGGCGGTCTAAGACAAGGACGGTCGCGCCCGCGTCGATCACGGCCTTGATGATCTGCAACCCGTCCCACATGGAACGGGTCGCCCTGTCCCATTCGGCAATCACGAGCTGGTCGCCGGTGTCGAGTTCTGCAAGGGCGCGGGCAAGCTGCGGGCGTCCGGCAAGGCTCTTACCCGACGCCGTGTCGGAAAAGATGACAGCGCAACCCATGCGGTTGAGCGCCTTGGTCTGGCGCATCAAATCCTGCTGGCGGGTGCTTATGCGGGCATAGCCGATAAGCCGTTTTGGCGGTGTCTTTGTGCGACTCATTAATGACGAGGCTAGGCCGTTGATTTATCAAAGGCAAGGAACGTCGTCATATATCTTGATTAATGCACAAATAAAAATAGGTCTTGTAGTCGTGCTAATTTCATTTAGACGAATGTCCTGCTTTAGCGAATTCGCTAAATAACGCCACACTCACAGCCAATTTACAAGCCTTTTCAAGTTTATTGATCGACTCTTGGTGAGCAGAATCCATCTTATTTTGTGACACGAGGACATTTCTAAGGTTATCACGCTCCTTCTTGCATGCACGAACCGAGCTATCCCCGAGGGCCTCAGCGTCAGTTTTTAAATCACCACTGGACTGCATTATGTGTGTAATATCCTCCTTTGATAAATGTCTGAGCTGCATGATGCATGCTTCATAATCAGTTGCCGCCCGTTGTGCATCTGTATCTGCCAAGGATGGCGATGCTGGAAACACGGTCACAGCGATCATTACTACAACGGATAACAAAACTTTATTGACCACCGCTACCTCCAATTGATCTGGAACCACCTTGAACCTATTCAAAACTTGGCGCGAACATCTTGTTTATCATCTTAGGTATTTCATTTTTAAGAAAATTTATTGTCTGAAGATCGATCGAATTTGGAGTGGCTCCAGGAGTAGAATTAATTTGCAGCTTAACCATGGTTTGACCAAGCTGCTCAGCAAGTGAGCCGCCGTCACTTTGAATCAGCTGAGCAATAGAACTCCCAATCTGCATTTGACTATCAGTATTTGTAGCATCATATGATAGGTCAAATGCCTTTTTTGCTAGGTCAAAATTCTTTTTTACGGGCATTGCGTCAAACAGCCCCTTTAAATCATCCATTGATAGTTTTGTATCGATGCAATCCGACTGATTTTTCTTTCCAGAAGAGCACCTAACTTGTGATTTCGGAGCATCAAACAATGCGCTAAATAGACGCATCGCGGCATTCTCTGCCTTGCGAGCAGCGATTACCTGCCCAGTTTTGCACTCAATATTGCTGATACTGGCTATCTGTTCATCATTATTTATTATATCAACCAATTTCAGCGCCTTACCTCGCCCCTCTGCTGACAAACCGCTAATACTGTGATTTGAACAAAATCTGTTAGCCGTATTATTAAACTCTTCCGTTAACTTTTGTGCTTCCGTATTAAACTGATCGGCGTCATTTATTGACCTAGGACACGCTACTTCTGTAGAACGAAAGATAAGGACTAGGCCAGCACATTTTGACTGCACTGTTTTATCTCCCAGTATTTGCTGGGCTTGAACGGCAACGGGCATTATAAGAGTTGACGAAACCGCCATCCTCGCAATGAAATTTGGAAGTGAATTGATTGCACTACGCCCCACAGCCTCGCCCCCCGATGTCGCTGTATTCCGTAGCACGATCATCAACGCCGCCGAAAGGGTGGTTGTGGTCGCATAAGCGCCAATACGTTAAATCGGCAAAACCCCGCCGGACGAACCGGCGGGGCGGCGGCGATCAGGCCATTGCGGGAAGCTGTTCAACGATCCGGCCTTCGGCTTGCGAAGCCTTGATGTAGGCGGAAATCCTGCCCTGCGCCTCGAACGAACGATCACGTTCGACGGGCAAACCGAGATGACCACGCAAGGCCATGATCTCCGGCAACCACACGCTGCCGAACTCGGCGTAACCCATGCCAAGGTCGCAAAGCCCATAGGCGCGGTTGGTGTCCTCGGGGTCGATCTCGGTCAGAAGCCACGTCGCGGCGGCGTCGGGCGTGAACAGTTTGACCACGGGCCGATGATCGGTGTTCGGGTTGGCGGCGGACTCGCGCCCGTTGGCGAGCAGTTTTTTATACTGGGCTTTGGTGAAGAGCTTCATGGCGTTTTCTCCCTGATGGTGGGCTGCATCAGCGCAGCCGATGCGCGCGCCTCGCGCCGTCGCATCAGGAAGGCGGGCCAGCCCTTTACCGCCGCTTGGGGCGGCCACAATCGCAAGATCGTTGCGCGCGCTCGCGCGAAACGATCTCTGTCGATTTTGGGGGCTTGAGCGGCTTCCGCGACGGCGCACGGTCGCGTATCGTCAAAGCTGTGTTGATGCAGCGTCGCGGGAAAAACGCCGCGCGGCGTCACCATGGCCCGTCGTGAAATTACGCGCGCGGAACGGGCGGCGATGATCGGGAATGCGCGAACGCTGGGGAATGCCGTGCAGGACGCCAAAACGCCGACGCCGCGCTACGACAAGTATGCGGGCTTGGGTCACGCCGAAAGAGCCGAGGCCATGCGCATGGAGTCCTACGCCACGCACAAGGCGCACGGGACGCTGGGCGTTCACTACTCTCTCTATCCCGAGGATCGCCCGATAACGCCGATGTCGCGCCCGCAATCGCACGATGATGAGCGCGAACGCTGACATTGACCGCAGGCGAGGTTGCGGCGATGCGCGCGAGAGGTTTTCGTCAGGGTTGGTGGAGGGCAGACTCAAACACCGTTCGCCATCTCTTTATCTGATCCGGACGATTGAGCGGAATTTCAGTTTCGATAACACGCAACCGATCAAAGGAATAAAGGCCGTTCGGCACATCAAGCGTTTGGCAAAGTTCGGCCTGTGCGGCGACAGGGATCGCCTTATAGAGAAGACTTAAGTGCGGGTTCAGAACATAATTTGTGGGTCTTTCGCTGCGTTCTTTTATAGCGTTGAACATGCTGCGCGCAATTTCGGATTCCTGAAACTGTATGAACAGGGTCTTTGTAAAATTTCTTGTGTGATCGAGTCTTAACACCGTCAACTCGAAAGGCGAGAAACTTTTTACGATGCCGCGAGCTATAGATGCAGTTTTATCGTCATCGGATGACCCGCTAAATATGGTAACGTGAGGCTCGAAACTGACCGCATCGTATTTCTCCGCTAATCCTTGAATAATAGCGTGCAAACGCTTTTTGATGGGCTCCGCTGGAAGAAGCCACAAGCTGAGCTCTGTATAACCGCCATGTTGCGATTGGGGCTTAATTGGCATGGTCATCACACTGTGAGGCCCTCGCCGCGAAAATGGCGACGAGCGCGGATTGCTCGGTTTGTATATCGCCCATATGATCACGCTACGAAAGCCATCCTCCTTCGAATGATTGGCTTCATGAGACGGCTATCGGAAAGACGCGATAATGGTCGAAGTGTTCATTGATTCCGCGTCCATTTATGAAGTCCTATTGGCATTGTCCCGAACCAAACCTGAACAATCTTACAAACTTGAATGGGATCGCGCATTAGAAGTAACTGCTGCGTTTATAAGCACAGACCAGCTCAGGCTTCCGCCAAGCCCAGAATCTGAACGTTCTGCATCCGGCCCCTATGGAATCTTGCTTTCGGGACTACAAGATGTGGTCGAGCCTATAACGCTTCCGAATGAAGTCGTGTCCGCCTCCATCAGAAAAACAAAAATATGGGGCGATATAAATAGTTCATTGATCCGAAATTCCCTAGGGCGGTTTACTGGACAAAATACAGATAACATTGACATTCATTCCGAACGATGGCTCAACTCGCATATTGAACATGTATGGATAGAACAAACAACTCGTCGCGGTTGTTTATTCGATAACGCATTCGAGACACAAATAGCAAGCATACTTAACGTCAACAGACGCGATGTAGCCAAAATTCACTCGATGTGCTGCGACCAATTATTTGTAGCCTCACTTGTGAAAAAGCAGAACGATTCCGATAAATTTCGGCTAGCCCGCGATTCATTTCTTATATCAACTCTATTACGCGGAACATACTACACATATATCGCAGAGCTAACTCAACGGCAAATCATGTCTCATCCTGCACGTCAAGTCAGAACAACTACACAAAACGCATCTGAAAAAATAAGAATTGTCGTCTCAAATTACGAGAAGTACATAGCAAATATTATTGTTGCTGGTTCTCTGTCAGAAACCAGTCACTCCCGCCGAGTTTCTTTATGGGTAGATAATGTTTCAAAAATAAGACGCGCACGTGGTCGCATAAAGCTAGAAGATAGGAAAACAGATGAGATGGCTCGTGATGATGCAATTAGTGATGCCAAACGTTTCGGAGTTCATGTGCACTCGAAGCGCTTAGAACTTTGCATGGACGCGGTTATTACGCTTGGATGTGGCGCACTAACAGCAATTTATCTTAGCCCATTTACTGGGTTCCTCACATCTGGAGCCATGTATGGGCTACAAAAGCGATACAATCTCGGGGAAAAAGCTCTTGATGTAATTAAGCCGACGCGTCTTTCGGCACTTTCGACCCTAGCCCCCGGACAGATCAAAGAGCTGTAGCTTACATAATATTTAGAGGTTTGACCGACAAAAAACACTCAATCTAGCGATGAGCAAGCTCTATATGTTTCTTCACTTTTGCTTGTTTTTTTCTATTATATAGAAAATCAAAACCAATCATAACGGCTGACGTAGCCCACTCTGTTGCAAGTGTTTTACCGTGACCGGTCGCAATCGCGGTTATGCCTAGCACAATAGGCGCGGATACAAGGCCAGCAACAAAGCAGAATCTCTTAGGGGAGATTCTAGCCTCATTCAGTAGGGCCGCTGAAGCCTTCTTGAATTTTGCAATTATTCTCATAACACTGATAATTATAATTTATATACTTTATGATGTCAATATATACGCATGTTACCTCGGCGGGAATACGGTAGCTGCGCGTTACGCACAGGTTTCAGCGCGGGCAACCCTTGCGCCTGCCGCGAAGCTGTCGGCGTAATGGGCGAAGCGTCACATTTCAGCGCGCGCCGGATTTTCGCCGATGAATGTTCAACCGAATCCCGCGCCGCGCGGTCAACCCGTTTCCAACCAAACCCTGAATAGCCCCGGCTTCTTCGCGACGCTGCGCGGCAACGGTTGGATCGGGTTCCTGTCCGCGCTGTGGATGATCGATCTCGTCTGGATCGTGGTTTCGATCCCCGTCAATCTCGGCATGTTGCGGGGCGCGACGGCAAAAACCGGCGTGCCAATCGAGCCGCTCGCCGGTCTGATGCTGAACCTCTGGGCGTTGCCCGCCCTGCTGCTGTTCGGGGCCGCTATCGCCAATCCCTTCGCATGGCGCAACACCAAACGCCTCGCCATCGGCGGCACGGCGTTCGGCATTGTTCTCGGCCATGTCATGTCGCGCATGGCGATCAGCCTCTTGGTGGAGGCCTTCGCGTTTGCTTCAAGCTTTGCCGCCACCAACCCTTACGCTCAAATCCTCCTCGATCACGATCATGGGAAAAGCCTCGAAGGCTTCACCGCGATCCCGTTTTCATGGGTGTCCTATGTCGCCATGGGCGCGTTCATTCTCGCGCCCTTCGCCATGCTGGCGGCAGGCTCGACGTTGCTCCTGTTCGTGTTGACCGCCGTCGCGGGCGCGCTCGCCGTCGTCGTCGGCGTGCCGATGCTGGTGTTCAATCAGGTCCTTGAATTCGAGAACGCGCTGCACGTCTATCGCTATCAGGCGAGCGGTCTTTCCGGTTACATCGTCCGCTTCATGCTCTGGCTGCGCAACGAAGCGATGCCGCACAATCCGCCCGACGACAGCAAGGGCGCGCGCTTCGCCACAATGCCCGAAATCGTCAAGATGCATCACCCCGACGCGCCGGAAAGCATGGCGTTCGGGCATATTCAAAACCCGCTCTTTCTCAAGACCGACAAGCATGTGCTGATTATGGCGTCCACGCGCTCCGGCAAGGGCGTCACGCTGATTATTCCCCACTTGCTGCGCTACAGGGGCTCGGCCTTCGTCCTCGATCCCAAGGGCGAAAACGCCAAGGCGACGGGACGCCGCCGCGCCGCGCTCAACGACAAGGTTTATTACCTCGATCCCTTCGGAATCTCCGGCAAACCGCGCGCGCGTTTCAATCCCCTGTCGCGCTTTACGCCGGACAATTGCGAAGCCGAAAGCAAGGCGCTCGCCGCCGCTTTGTTCGTCACCGGCGAACGCGAGCGCGATCATTGGACGGCGGCGGGTCAACAATTGCTCGCCGCGATGATTCTTTATGTCTATGTCGCGCCGGACATTCCCAAGGACAAAAAGGATTTGCCGACCGTGCGCCGCCTGTTGCTCGGCGCGGTCAAAGACTCCCTCAACGCCATGCTTCCGATCGACGACGCCGACGGGCTGCTGCGCGATCTGGCGACCTCGTTCCTCGAAACGCCCGAAAAAGAATTTGGGTCGGTCGTGTCGGCGGCGCAACGCCAAACCGAAATTCTCGACAATCCCAAAATCATCGCCTGCCTGTCGGCGACCGGCGACGGCGACGAGGTGGATTTCGCGCAATGGCACAGGGGAACCATGACGGTTTACCTCTGCCTCGCCGCGCCGAAATTCCCCGTCTTCAATCGCTGGCTGCGCCTCGTCCTCACCTCCGCCCTTGATGAGATGACCGACAATCTCGACCCGCCGCCGCTGCCGGTCTGCTTCATGCTCGACGAGCTGGCGACGCTCGGGCATGTCGCGCCGATTGAAAACGCCGTCGGCCTCGCGGCGGGCTACGGCGTCCAGCTCGTCACGGTGTTTCAGGACGTGGCGCAAATGCGCGATCTCTACAAAGGCCGCTGGGCGTCCTTCATCGGCAATGCGGGCGTCCGCGCTTTGTTCAATCTCGACGATTTCGAGACCGCCGAATACTGGTCGAAATTCACCGGCTCGCACCTGGTGGGGACGCAAAGCCAGCAACAGGACATTTACGGCCTGACCAAAGCCCAGACGGCGGGCGAGGCCGTGCGGCCCCTGCTCTCCCCCGAAGAAATCATGCTCAACTTCGGCTCCGACAAAATGCTGGTGCTGCCGCAAGCCGCGCATCCGTTCATCACGGATCGCGTGCCCTATTGGGATGATCCGTCCCTCAAGGGGCTTTGGGACGATCCGCGCCGCGCGTCGTCAAAGTCCAAACCGAACGCCTCCGGCGCTGCCCCTTCGGGGGCGAAGCCGGAACCCCCGCCGCAGCCGCCTCGTCCTGCCGCGCCCTCTCCGCCGACGCCGCCCAGAAGGCCAACGCCTTCCGCGCCCGCCGCTCCGCAACCGGCGGCGCGAACCGCCCCTGAAAGGGGTCATGCAACGCCGACGGCGCGCCCCGCCGCTCCGGCGCGCAAGCCCGCGCCGCAACCGGTCGCGGCGGCGCCCGCCGCGGCGGCGCCCAAACCTGACGAGCCCGCCGAAGGGAACGTTTACGAAGTGGACAGGCACGAGGCGGGCGATATCACTTACGTCATGTTTTCGGATGGCGCGGTCGAGGTGCGCACGGCGCAAGGCACGCAACGCTTCGCCTCGCTCGCGGAATTGCGCGCGCAAGCCGCGCAGCAATACTGACTCACGAAGGCCGCGCATAGGGCGGAACCCACGCCCTCTCTTGCTGCATCGCCGCGCGCGCGGCAAAACGCTCGCCCTGTTGCCGGTCGCGCACCCCCTTCAAGGCTACGTCCCTGTCCTCGCGCGCCGCGCGAATCGCCGCCGAAATCTCCCACGGTCGCAACCGGCGGCGAAACCCTTCGATCTTCGCCGCGAACTCGGCGGAAATCGCCGCAGCCTCCGCGTCGCAGGAAACCGCCTCGGCGGCAACGCCGCCCGACCTGTCCGGCGGTGCGCCCTGTGCAAAGCCGGACGCGTCCGGCGTGTTGCGCTCGGCGGGGGCTAAGCCGTCTGCTTCTCCTCGTAGTGATCGCAGCCGGTCATATCGGCCAACACCGGTTCGCGATCGAGCAGACACACCGTCAACTCCCCGCCGTCGGCTCCCGTACGCGTCCAGCCCGCCGCGCATTTCCGGCAATGGCTGGCGGCGAAGCCTTTCGGCTGTTGCCACAAGAGCTGACGCCCCTTTGCTGTGAGCAGCATGATCGCCTCCCTTCGTTGTGAGTGATGGGTTTCCTCTCCCGATAGAGCCCGCCCGCTTCTTGTCCTCGGCGAGCCAGCGCCTCAAATCCTTGAGCGGATGGTGGCACAAATTCAGGTAGTTATCCGCAAGATTTTGCGTGGCGAAGCGCGCGCCGCCCTTGCCGTCGCCGCCTTTGCGGACTCTCTTACGCGGCTTGGGCGCGGACGGCGCGGGGCGCGTCAAACGCTTGGCTGCCCTCCGCATATCGGCGACGGCGGCGGCGCGCGTCGCGGGGCTTGGTCTGGCGTCCTCGTCGCTCCGGCTCCCGCCGCGCCCGACGACGCGGGAGCCTTCAATCAGTCCCGCTCTCGCCCTTCGCCCCGCGACGAACGCTCAAGTTTCTCCCGCGCGTCGTCCACCATCTGCCGCACATAATCGTCGCCCTTGGATCGTATCTGCTCTTGATGCTCGCGCGTCAGATGCTGAACGTCCTCCGGCTTCAAGCGCCGCCCCGTTTCCATATCCTTCCGTATGCTCTCAATCGCCTTTTCGGAATTGCTCTCTTCCCGCGCCGCCGCCGCCCGCGCCAACTGCCGCTCCTTCCGCGCCGCCGGATCGGAAACATAGGCTCCCATGTCGGCCTTTTTCTCCGGTTCCGGCTTCGCGGACGATCCCGTCAGCAAGTCCGACACAAAATCCGCCAGACTCGTCACCGCGCCCGTCGCGCTGTTCGCGACCTCCAAGCCCAAGCCCTTCTCGGCGGGCTTCATCGTCTTCGGCGTCTGTTCCCTCATGCTCGCCCGCCATGCCTTCTGATCCTGCCAAAACTTTGTCTCGCGCCGTTCGGTGCGTTCGTCCACCCCCGCCGCAAGATCGTCGCTCTTTACCCCGCGCGCCTTCGGCGCGGGCATAGCCGGCGGTGCCTTGGTCAAGCCGGACTGCCGCGCCGCTTCCCTGTCCCCCAGAACCTTGGTGGCGGACTCAATCCCCTCCAGCCGCGCCAGCTCGCCGTCGAGCTGCTTCATCTCAAATTTGATGTCGTTGCGCGCGATCACGCCTTTGAGCGCGTCCATGCGGTCGCTCTGCGCGCCCCGCTGCGCCATTTCATTCGCCGCATAGCCGAGATGCACTCCGGCCTCGCGGTCGATCCCCTGCTCCTTCAAACTCCGATGGTCGATCCGCGCATCATGCCCATGCCGTTCAAGATGCCGATTGGCGAGGTTCGCCCATTGCTCCCGCCACTTCGTCAGTTGCGCATCCGCATTCAAACTGCGGTCTTTTTTCGCTTCCCACCCTTCCGCCCCGAGCGTCCGCGTCGTCACCATTAAATGCGCGTGATGGTTCCGCTCGTCGCTGTCCTTATCCGGCGCGTGGATCGCAATATCGACCACATACCCCTTCCGCACGAACGCCTCGCGCGCAAAATCCTTAATCAGCCATTCCCGCTGCTGCTCCGTCAATTCGTGCGGCAACCCAACTTCAAACTCACGCGCCAGACGCGCGTCTTTCCGCTTCTCCGCCCGCTCCACGTGGTTCCAAAGCGCATTACGATCCTGCGCCCATGCGGGCGCGTCTTTCGGCGCGAGGATATGCGTCGAAACGATCCGCTCCGCCCGCGTCTGATAAAACTTTTGCTCGTTCGCTTGCTCGTCCCTGAGCCGCTCGCCGCTTCGATAAGCGGCGGCGGCAATCGCGCTCTGCCCTTTCCCTCGGCTGATGACTTTCGCGTTGAAGTGAAAGATCGCCATGCGAACGGCTTCTCTTTTTTGGTTTCCGTGCCGGATGGCGCGGGCTTTCGAACCTGTCGGACTGCGCCGGTCGCCTACTCACTTGGCGGATTGGCGCTGGCTGGCGGGTGAGAACGGACGTTTGCGAAGCAACGTGTAAGTGCGCCCTCCTAAACTCGGGTGCCTCTTGCTCGCTTCGTTCTTTAACGCTAAAACTCGAATCAACCCTTTGCAAGATATTT
>Ga0181536_10004322_pt1 | contig 15076 bp, 7 predicted proteins | sample PEATcosm2014_Bin_41_FD_121105 | JGI IMG/M metagenome (GOLD analysis project Ga0181536, IMG submission 121105) | Peatland microbial communities from MTU Mesocosm Facility, Houghton, MI, USA - PEATcosm2014_Bin17_60_metaG | ecosystem: Environmental > Terrestrial > Soil > Wetlands > Peat | place... | reverse complement strand
GCTCCACGCCGGCGCCGGCGGGACCGATGCCCAGGACTGGTGCGAGATGCTGCTTCGCATGTATCTGCGTTGGGCGGAGCGGCGCGGCTTCGAGACCGAGGTCGATGAAGCTACCGAGGGTGGCGAAGCGGGGTTGTTGTCGGCCACGTTCATAGTGAAGGGCAGGTTCGCCTACGGCTTGCTCTCTGCGGAGAGGGGCGTGCATCGTCTCGTACGTATGTCACCGTTCGACGCGCAGCACAGGCGCCAGACAAGCTTCGCCTCCTTCGACGTCATTCCGTTCCTGGAGGAACTCGCCGACGAGGTGACGATCGACGACAAGGACCTTCGGGTGGACACGTACCGCTCGTCGGGTGCGGGCGGGCAGCACGTGAACAAGACCGATTCAGCCGTACGTATCACGCACCTGCCCACTGGGATCGTGGTCTCGTGTCAGAACGAGCGTTCCCAGCACCAGAACCGCGCGCGCGCCATGCAGATTCTTGGCGCGAAGCTCGCTGACCGTGAGCGTGCCGAACGACGGGCGGAGCTCGAGTCGATGTCGGGTCCGCGAGTCGACGTCGCTTGGGGCAATCAAATTCGTTCCTACGTGCTCGCGCCATTCCAGTTGGTGAAGGACCTCCGCACGAATTTCGAAACCGCGAACGTCGAGACGGTGCTCGATGGTGACATCGATGATTTCATAGAGGCAGAGCTGCGTCGCCGCCGGACAGAAGCTTGAGAGCCTGCGAGCGTCTGACAGCGTCGGCATCCGATTTTGCGCGTGCCGCTATTGGGCCGTTGAAGTGGAGCGTTGCAAGGTACATGCGCGGGCGCAGGTACGGCTGGTAACCTTTGGTGACCTCGAGCGCCGTGCCGGTCACCAGAGGTGGCGTGGAAGAGCCGCCGAGGAGTCTTTCTGGACGATGATTTGTTTGGAGAACGTCAGCAAGACCTACCAGACCGGGACCGTAGCGCTGCGCGACGTGTCCTTGGACATCGAGAAGGGTGAGTTCGTCTTCCTCGTCGGCTCCACGGGTTCGGGCAAGACCACGGTCATACGCCTGTTGCTGCGGGAAGAGCTCCCCGACGGAGGGCGAATTTGGGTGGCCGGGCACGAAGTGGCGCGCTTGAGCCAATGGCGAGTGCCATATCTGAGGCGCAACATGGGCTGCGTGTTCCAGGACTACCGGCTCCTGCCGAACAAGACCGTGTTCGAGAACGTCGCTTTCGCGCTCGAGGTGATAGGACGTCCGAAGCACGTGATCGCCTCCCAGGTGCCACAGGTGTTGGACCTCGTGGGTTTGGGGCGCAAGCGTGACAGCCTGCCGGGCCAGCTCTCTGGTGGCGAGCAACAGCGTGTCGGCATAGCGCGCGCCTTCGTGAACAGGCCTCTGATCCTCCTCGCAGACGAACCTACCGGCAACCTCGACCCGAAGACCTCCCTGGGTATCGTGCGGTTGCTCGATCGCATCAACCGCACGGGGACCACGGTCGTCGTCGCCACTCACGACGCGACCATCGTGGACATGATGCGTCGCCGGGTGATCGAGCTGGACCAGGGGACGATGGTGAGAGACCAAGCCCGAGGCGTCTATGGATATGGCACCTGAGCCGGCCGTGAGCGTTACGAGAAGCCGATCACAGATGGCCGTCGACTGATGGCTGCAAATATTCAGTACGTAGCTCGCGAGACGGCTTCGAACCTGTGGCGCAACCGTCTCATGACAGTCGCGGCGGTGTTGACGATCGCGGTATCGCTGTCGCTGGTGGGAGCGGCGATGCTCCTGAAGCAGGGCGTGGCCCACGCCACCACGCAGTGGCAGCACGGGGTCAATGTGGACGTCTTTTTGAATCCTGGCATTCCCGCGGCCCAAGAGAAGGTCATCGATCAGGACCTTCTCCAATTGCCCTATGTCCGCACGTGCACCTATCGGTCACAGGCCTACGACTACAACGAGGCGAAACACCTGCTCACTCCCGACGAGTCGCAGTCTCTGACCACCGCTACCATGCCCGCGTCCTTGCGGTGTGTGCTGAACGACCCGAGCCAGGCCCGAGGTGTGGCCCAGCAGTTCAGTGGGCGTCCCGGGGTCAAGAACGTCACGTTCCCGAGCCAGGCAGTGCACAACATGCAGCAGGTCACGCGCATCTTACAGTGGGTCTTTCTCATCGTGGCCGTCATCTTGTTGCTCTCGGCGTCCGTGCTGATCTTGAACACGATCCGCCTGGCGATCTTCGCCCGGCGCAGAGAGGTGTCGGTGATGAAGCTCGTCGGGGCCACGAACTGGTTCATCCGAGTTCCGTTCATGTTCGAGGGCCTGTTGCAAGGTCTGTCAGGAGCAGTCGTCGCAGCGTGCTCCGTGTTTGGCTTGCACCTGGTGCTCAACGCTCTCGGTGACAGCAGGACCAGCAATGTCTTCACGCAGATGCGCATGCCCGTTGGGGAGGTGCTCACCACGAGCGCCGTGGTCGTGTTGATAGGGCTGGTGGTGGGTACTGCCGGCTCCGCCTTTGCCATCCGGCGGTTCCTCGAGACCTGAGTCGATCCGTCGGTGCCTTCGCACCCGGGCGGGCCTCGACCCCGCTGTCAGCCCTTGTTGGCGCCGTTCTCCCGCACGAAGTCGTTGACCGCGTAGTACGCGTCGATGGATTCTCCGGCATCGCCCCAGAACCCGTCGAGCACGTCGAAGGCCATCATCTTCTGATCGACGTAGTAGTTGTTCACGTCGGTGATCTCGAGCTCTCCGCGCCTTGAAGGCTCGAGGGTCGCGATCACCCGGAACACGTCAGGGTCGTAGCAGTAGATGCCGGTCACCGCGTAGTGGCTCGGAGGGTGCTCGGGTTTCTCCACGATGCGCACGATGCGGCCCTCGTCGTCGAACTCGGGGACCCCGAGATGTCGAAGATGAAGGGGGTCCTCCTCGGCGGTGAGCACGATGCGAGCGCCCGAGCCCTGGGCATCGAAGCGCTCGACGGTGGGCCGGAAGGTCCGTTCGATGATGTTGTCGCCGAGCATGACCAGCACGGGTTCCTCGGCGGCGAAGCGCTCTGCCAGTCCCAGCGCCTCGGCGATGCCCCCCGGGCGTTCCTGGTACGAGTAGGAGAGCCGCTCTATCCCGTGCTCGTGTCCGTTGCCCAAGAGGCGCAGGAACTCCCCGGCATGAGTACCTCCGGTGACGAGCATCACCTCTGTGATGCCGGCCAGCACCAGTGCCTCGATCGCGTAGCTGATCATGGGCCGGTCGTATATGGGCAGGAGGTGCTTGTTGGTGATGCGGGTGAGGGGATGGAGCCGGGTCCCGCTTCCTCCGGCCAGGATGACGCCTTTCACAGCACGGCACGCTTCGAGTGGATGCGACTCGAGTGGATGCGACTCAACTGGATGCGAGCCATGTGGATGCAAGCCATTCGATCGCGTCGTAACGGTGACGGACGTAGTCGACCTTTCCCGACGGGGTCCGCCCGATGCCGTCGACGAAGCGTACTCGCTTGGGTGCCTTGAACGCAGCCAGGTGCGCCTTCGTGTGCTCGATGAGCTCGTCGTCAGAGGCGCTCGCGCCCTCGCGCAGTTCGACTATCGCGAGCACCGCCTCCCCGAAACGGTCGTCGGGAACTCCGACCACGACCGAATCGAACACCGAGGGGTGGCGTTTCAGTGTCTCCTCGACCTCCTCGGGAAAGACTTTCTCTCCGCCGGTGTTGATGATCGCCGAGCCACGCCCGAGCAGCTGGATCGAGCCGTCGCCCTCCACGGTGGCGTAGTCCCCCGGGATCGAGTAGCGGACCCCGTCGATCACCTTGAAGTTGGCAGTGGTCTTCTCGTCGTCTTTGTAGTAGCCGAGTGGGTTGCGGCCCCCTAGCGCCAGCACTCCCGTTTCGCCCGAGCCAGCGAGCACGTCCTTCTGGGACTCGGGATCGATCACCCGGACCTCGGGCTCGAGCGCGAATTGCGCCGTGCGTTGCCTCACCGCTCCGATGGACCTCGAGGTACCTATTCCCACAGCCTCCGACGACGAGATGACGTCGATCAGGACAGGCGCGAGATGGTGGCGAAGTAGGCCGCGCTTGGTCTCTTCGCTCCATATCACGCCCGAGGAGATGATGCTGAGCAGCGTCCGTAGCCGCCAGCGTCGCGGGTGGGAATCGAGAGCGGCGAGGATCGGTTTGGCGAAAGCGTCACCGACGATCACCAGCGCGTTCACGTTCTTCTCGTCGACGGTGTCGAGCAGCTTCTCGGGGTCGAACCACCGTTCGGGCATCATCACCAAGCAACCGGCGATGCAGAGGGTACCCATCGACGTGAACATCCCGGTTCCGTGCATCAAGGGACAGGCTGGGATCACCACCGGTCCTGCTCCTACGAGGGTCCGCCGCACCCCTTCGAGCCCCCGATCCTCTCGTACCCGGATGGCGTTGGCATTGTTCAACCTGACGAAGAGGTCGTCCTGGCGCCACATGACGCCCTTCGGCATGCCAGTGGTACCGCCGGTGTACAGCATGACCAGGTCATCGCCGCTTCGGCCCCACGGAGCCTGGACTCGAGAGCATGTGCCGGGGACCGCGTCGGCGACCTTCTCGTAGGGTGTTGCCCATCTAGGGCACGGTCCGCTGCCGTCGTCCACCCACAGCCAACCGCGAACTCGTGGCACGCGCTTTCGTAAGTGGTCGAGGCGCGCCGCGAAGGTGCCGTGGAAGACCACTGCCAGCGTGTCCGAGTTCTCCCACAGGTAGACCAGCTCGTCGTCGGCATAGCGGTAGTTCGTGTTGACCGGAACGAGCCCGACCTTGAAGGCTGCGAACATCGATTCGAGGTACTCGGGGCAGTTGTGGAGGTACTGCGCAACCTTGTCCTGGTGCTCCAGGCCGAGGTCGAGCAGCCATTGGGCCACCGCGCTGGCCCGTGCGTCCATGTCGGCCCACGAGATCGTCCTCGGTCCCTGAACGAGCGCCGGGGCGGCTCCGAACGTGTCGGCGACCACTTCCCACACGTCCGCGAAATTCCAATCCGTGAGCACCGACATAGCCTACGTGAGCCCCGGTCGTCGACGGTCGCCGCGCCGTCTCCCACCTCGTTGGCGGGCTCGGAGAAGCTCTGACGGAGTGCGGCCGAGCCGTGCGGCGATGGCCCCGGGGCTCTGGCGCTTGGGGCCGATCACGCGCCGGGAGTGTACGCGTGGTGGCCCGTTAGGATCGAAGGCGATGTCCGGCGAAGAGCGAGCCCGCCGAAAGATGTCGTCGGATGGCGCCGTCGGCCCGAACGCGTGGCTCGTCGACGATATGTACGAGCAGTACCGCGCCGATCCTTCCTCGGTGAGCGAGTCCTGGCGTGAGTTCTTCGCCGACGTCACCGAGACCACCTCGCCTGTGTCTGCCACGCTCACAGAGGGCGCAGCGCCTGCCGCTGGAGCCGCCTCGCCCAGTTCAGAGGCTGTCCCGGAGCCGATGGCCTCACCACTTCGCGGGGCTGCAGCACGCATCGCCATGAACATGGAGGCGTCGCTCGCGGTGCCTACGGCGACGAGCGTACGAAGCGTTCCCGCGAGGCTCCTCGAGGTGAACCGCTCGGTGTTGAACCAGCACCTGGTGCTCACGAGCGGCGCCAGGGTGAGCTTCACCCACCTGATCGGCTTTGCGGTCGTGCGTGCTCTGCAGGCTGTGCCTGCATTGAACTCGAGCTTCGTAGCCGACTCCGACGGCAAGGGCACTCCCGGAGTGGTGCACCACAGCCACATCGGTCTCGGTATCGCAGTGGACGTGTCGAAACCTGATGGCGCGCGTGCACTGTTCGTACCGGTCGTCCGTGACGCGCAGGCGCTCGACTTCCGGTCCTTCGTGGTCGCATACGAGGACCTTGTCCGGAAGGTCAAGACGAACAGGGCGTTTCCTGATGATTTCGTGGGCGCCACCGTCACCCTCACGAACCCCGGAAGCCTCGGGACGCTCCAGTCCGTCCCGCGCCTAATGGTGGGACAAGGCGCTGTGATCGGCGTGGGCGCGCTCGGGTACCCGGCGCAGTACCAAGCGGCGGACCGCCGCAGCCTGGCAGCCCTTGGGATAGGGCCCGTCCTGACCCTCACCTCCACCTACGACCACCGCATCATCCAAGGAGCTGAGTCGGGCCTCTTCCTCGGCGAGGTGGCCGAGAGGATCACCGGCGGTCACGGGTTCTACGAGGAGGTGTTCGCAGCCATGGACATCCCCTACGAGCCCGTGCAATGGCAGCCCGACGTGAACGTGGACGTGAACGCGATCGACGGTGAGCACCGGCGGTTGGTGAAGCAGGTGCACGTGCAGAGCCTGGTGAACATGTACAGGGTGCGTGGCCATCTAATAGCAGATCTCGACCCGCTCTCCGCGGAGCACCGCCCGCTTCATCCCGAGCTCGACCCCACCACGTACGGTCTCACCCTCTGGGACTTGGACCGCGAGTTCGTGGTGGACGGCTTGGCCGGGCGCGACGTCCTCACATTGGGCGAGGCGCTCGACATCCTTCGCGATGCTTACTGCAGGACGCTCGGAATCGAGTACATGCACATCCAGGATCCCGAGCAGAAGCGGTGGGTCCAGAGCCATCTCGAGGGTGTGCGAAGTGCGCTCTCGAAGGACGAGCAGCGCCACATCCTCGACCGGCTGAACGCCGCGGAGGCGTTCGAGCGTTTCTTGCACACTCGCTACGTGGGACAGAAGCGATACGGGTTGGAAGGGGCCGAGTCTGCGATCGTGTTTCTCGACGCGCTGCTCGACGACGCTGCGAGCGAAGGGATCACCGAGGCGGTACTCGGTATGGCCCACCGAGGGCGGCTGAACGTGCTGGCGAACATCGCCGGCAAGTCCTACGGGGAGATCTTCGCCGAATTCGAGGGGAACCTCGACCCCGAGTCGGTCCAGGGATCCGGGGATCTCAAGTACCACAAGGGCGTCGTGGGCAAGTTCGTCGGGCGGAGCGGTGAGGAGCTGATGCTCACGATCGCGGCGAATCCCTCGCACTTAGAGGCGGTCGACCCCGTTGTGGAGGGGATGGCCCGGGCGAGACAGGAGAGGCTCGCTTCAGAGCGTCCTTACGGCGTACTACCGGTGCTCGTCCACGGCGACGCGGCGTTCGCCGGACAGGGGGTGGTGGCAGAGACTTTGGAGCTCTCCCAGCTCGCGGGTTACCGAACGGGCGGCACGGTCCATCTCGTGATCAACAACCAGCTTGGTTTCACGACCGCCCCCGAGTCGGCCAGGTCGTCTGTGTACCCGACCGACGTGGGCAAGATGGTCCAAGCGCCGATAATCCACGTGAACGGCGACGATCCCGAGGCTTGCGTTCGCGCGGCGAGACTCGCGTTCGGGTTCCGCCAGGCCTTCTCGAAGGACGTGGTCGTCGACCTGGTCTGCTACAGGCGTTTCGGGCACAACGAGGGTGACGACCCTAGCTACACCCAGCCGAAGATGTACGCGATCATCGATACGCTGCGCTCGGTCCGGAAGCTCTACACCGAGTCTCTCGTGCGCCGCGGTGACATCACGCTCTCCGAGGCCGAGCAAGCGCTCGAGGACTTCCGGTTTCGCCTGCAAGCAGCGCTGGACGAGACCCGCCAGGCCGCACCTTTGAAGCCGACTCCGCTCGTGGTGCCGTCTGCGGTGCCCGAGATGCGGACTGCTGCGACAGGCGTCGAGCGCGCCGGTCTCGAGCGTTTGGTGCACGCTGCCACGGAGGTGCCCGAAGGTTTCACCTTGCACCCGAAGCTTGCCCGTCAATTGGAGCAGCGCTCGAAGATGGTGGAGGCCGGGCAGGTCGACTGGGCATTGGCCGAAGCTCTTGCGTTTGGGTCGATCCTCACGGAAGGCACCGACGTGCGGTTGGCAGGGCAGGATACGCGGAGGGGTACTTTCAGCCAGCGTCATTCGGTGCTGGTGGACTACGCCACCGGGGCCGAATGGGTGCCACTGGCTCATCTCGGGTCCGACGGCACGGGTCGCTTTGCCGTGCTCGACTCGTTACTCTCGGAGTACGCGGCTCTCGGCTTCGAGTACGGCTACTCGGTCGAGGCGCCTGATGCGCTTGTCGCATGGGAGGCCCAGTTCGGCGACTTCGCCAACGGTGCCCAAATCGTGATCGACAACTTCTTGGTCGCTGCCGAGGACAAGTGGGGCCAGTCCTGCGGGCTTGTCCTGCTGCTGCCCCACGGGTTCGAGGGCCAGGGCCCGGAGCACTCCTCTGCGCGCATCGAGCGGTTCCTCACCCTCTGCGCCGAGGGGAACATGCGCGTGGTGCTGCCCACTACTGCGGCGCAGTACTTCCACCTGCTGCGCTCCCAGGTGCGCGGCCCGTTGCGGCGGCCCTTGGTCGTGTTCACTCCGAAGTTCCTCCTCCGGGCGCGCGAGAGCCGTTCGAACCTCGACGAGCTGGTATCGGGATCGTTCTCCTTGGTGCTCGACGACCCCGCCATCGTTGGCGTCGCCGGCGGGCAGGCCGCCACCGATGCATCAGATGCACAGGCGGTCGAGCGCGTGCTTCTCTGCTCGGGAAGGATCGCCTTCGACCTCATGGCGCGTCGTGACCAGCTCCGTGCTGGGGAAGGGGATCTGCCGTCCCCTGGTGTCGAACCCTCGGCGGTGGCGGTCGTGCGCGTCGAGCAGCTCTACCCGTGGCCGGAGAAGGCTCTGGCGGAGGTGCTCGAGCGTTACCTTCGAGCCAGCGAGGTGGTGTGGGTCCAGGACGAGCCGCAGAACATGGGGGCTTGGTCCTTCGCCCATGGGCAGCTGCACCGGGTGCTTCGCGAGCGCTACGAGCTCACCCACGTGAGCCGGATGGAAGCTGCTAGTCCCGCCACCGGCAGCGCTGCGATGCACCAGCTCGAGCACGAGGACCTGCTCGGGCGCGCCTTCGCTTGACTTGGGCGCAGGTGCTCAGCGAAGGGTCATACCCAGCACCGCTTCGAGCTCGGCAATGGCGAGAGTTGTGCTCGTGACCTTGATCGTGACCATCCCGAGGTCGCGAGCGGGCTTCAAGTTCACGCCCAGGTCGTCCAAGAACACGGCGTGCTGCGGCTCGATTCCGAGCGCCTCACAGGCGAGCAGGTAGAAGCGAGGATCCGGCTTGCGTACCCCGACCACAGAGGATTCGATGACCACGTCGAAGAGCTCGAGCACATCGGCTTGCTGCGCGCTTTGACTCGTTCGCGAGCTGTCGCCTGTCACGAAGTTGTTGGTGAGAAGCGCTGTCTTGAACCGTTCGCTGCAGCGGCGCACCGCCTCGACCATGTCCGCTCGCAACGATCTAGTGAGCATCCCGAAGAGCTCGCGGGTGTCGATTGTCCCCCCGGCAGCTTTCGCCTCTATCTCGAACGCGTCGCAGAACTCGTCGAAGGAGAGCTCGTTGCGCTCGAGGCGCGCCCATGCGTTGTCGTGATGGTTGGTGGCGTTCAGGGCGCGGATGAAGCCTTCGGGCAGGTTCTTGGCGCGTTCGTAGCGCGCGAACGCGTCGAACGGGCTGTCGGCGACCACTCCGCCGAAGTCGAACAGCACCGCCTCGATCCCTGTGCTGGACATACCTTCATCCTACGGACCGGGTCCCGTCGGCTCGCCGGAGGGGGATCGTCTCGTGCTCTTGAGGCTCTCGAGGCGCCGGTCCGGGGGCGCGCTCATCCACCTTCGCCCAGGAGACTGCCCGTAAGATGCGCGCGTCGTGCTTGTCGTCCTCGCGCTCTGATGGCCCAGAGGGGGCTTGCTCTTGTGGGTAAGGGACGCTCGAAGGCTTCAGGTGGCGGTCGCTTTCTCCCCGGATCTGTTATTCGCGATCTGCACGCTGATCGTCGTCGTCGAGGCCCGCGTGCTCGAGAACGTGCTCTAGGTCTGAATGATCACGACCGGGTGAGCGGATGAGCATTGTGGTCGACCGGGGCTTCGTGGTGGTGGACGGCTCGAACATCGCGACCGAGGGCCGGTCCACGCCCAGCCTCGCCCAGCTCGACGAGGCCGTGCGCCAGTTCCAGGAACAATTCCCCGAGGTTCAGGTGATCGTCGTCGTCGACGCCACGTTCGGCCACCGCGTCGACGCTTCTGAGCGAGCCGTATTCGACGAGGCGGTGGCTCACGCCGAGATCGTGTCACCTCCCGCAGGCGCCGTCGGCCGGGGTGACGCCTTCTTGCTGCGGGTGGCCGAGAGAGTGGGCGCGCAGGTCCTGTCGAACGACTCGTTCCAGGAGTTCCACGGGGAGCACCCCTGGCTGTTTCGCGAAGGTCGTCTGATTGGCGGCACTCCCGTCCCAGGGGTGGGATGGATCTTCACCCCCCGCTCTCCCATCCGAGGAGCGCGAAGCCGAGCTGCAACCAAAGCAGTGCAAGACCAGAGCACCGTGACATCGCAGGGGGCAGAGAAGCAGAAGGAGGTGAAGGCGAGGGCGAAGGCGAAAAGGCCGCAGAAGAAGGCGGGGAAGACGTCGCAGGTGTCCAAGACGCAGTCCGCACCCGAGATGACGCCACAGCCGTCGAAGCGGGCCGCGAGGTCCTCGCCCACAAAGGCAAGGGCGGTGAAGGGCTTGCAGGCGGCGAAGGTTCAGGAGTCGCCCAAGAAGGCGAGGAGGGTGTCTACGGTTGCCTCTCGCAAGCGGGTCGCGAAGACCCCGATGCGGGCTCAGCACGCCGCCGAGGTCGCGAACGCGGTGGAAGTCGCCAAGGCCGAGAAGGTTGGGAGTGTCGCAAAGGCCGCAAAGGCCGCAAAGGCCGCAAAGGCCGCAAAGGCACCTACCGCTGAGCCCGAGGAAGTCCGGAAGACCGCGAAGGAGCGTGCCCCTCGTCGCCGACGTGGCCGGCGAGCGACGGGAACAGAGGTCGAAGCGGCCATCGAGGTCGCGATGGAAGAGGTGCTCGTTCCCGCCGATCCGGTGGTGGAGCGGTCTTCAGGGGGCGGTCGCCGAAAGAGACGTGGCCCGCCCGCGGCGGTGAACGACCCGCTTACGTTCTTGACTTTCGTGAGCGACCACCCGATCGGCGCGCTGGTAGAGGGGACGGTGTCCTCTTTCACCTCGCACGGTGCCACGGTCGACGTCGGCGACATGCACTGCTATGTCCCGGTGGCGGGCCTCGGCAACCCTGCTCCTGGCAGAGCACGGGAGGTGCTCGAGCGGGGGCAGAGGAGACGTTTCGTCTTGGTGGCACTCGATTCTCCCCGCCGTGGGGCCGAGCTGGCACTGCCTGAAGTGGCTGTCGGTCACTGAGCCCAACGGAGTCACAGCGAGTGGCGTGAGCCCTCAAGCCCGCTACGGACAGTGCCGATGGTGATTCTGGGAGTCATCCCGGGATGCCGTCGCAGGAGGGGTTCTCGGCCGATGGGGAAGCTGGCCGGCCCGAAGCACTCGAGAGTTGAGATTTTCGGCTGTTTCGTGCGCGACACAGGTCAAGACCCGGATGAAAACTGCCGATCAATGAGCTCGTGGGTATAAACGCGCTCCACCAGCCGCTGGTCCGCGGTCGTGTGCGGCACGCCATAGCTGGCCTGGTTCTTCCGGCCTCCCGTGACGAGAGCGGGTTCGGCCTGATCGAGACCGTCCTCGCGTTGGTTCTGCTGTTGGTTGCGCTGGTGGCCACTGCCAGCCTGGTGGCCACGGGGCTGAAAGTCGGCGGGAACTCGCGGCTGAAGGAGGTTGCCACCGACATCGCCTCGAGCGCGCTCGACTGTTCCGTGCAACAGGGTGGGGCCACCTTGCTCACCGAGCTGAATTACGGGTCGCCAAGTGCTGCTTGTGGTGGTGGCAGTATTGCAAAAGGTGGGGTTACGTACACCGTCGAACAGGATGTGACCCCGGGCGCCGGTTCTTGTGCTGCCCCGCAACAGGGCCTGCCGAACGAGCTGACGGTCACCGACTATGTCACCTGGGCAAGTGTGGCCCCGGGATCTACTTGGTGGACCGGTTCCTCGGCAACCAACAAGCTGGTTCAGGAGGCTACGTACGCTGCAGTGCCTGGGTCGGCTATCAACACTTCGGACGGCGAGATCCTGGTCGAAGTCAACGATGCCTCCGCCAACGGCCAGGGGTTGGTAAACGTCAACGCGCAGCTGGTGGTGCCTCCGAGTCCGCCCACATCGCTGTCAGCCACCACGCCAGCTTCGGGTTGTGTTCTGTTTGTGAACGTCACGCCAGGCAACTGGAGCATCACTGCTTCGCGAACGGGCTCGATGGACAACAACGAGAACTTGGTTGCTGCCCCAAACCCAAACCCGGTGAACGTTGTCGCGGGGTCGCCGACGACGGTGCCACTGCAGTATGCACCGGCCGCGACTGTGAATGTCAGCTACACGGGCGCCAACCCCCCATCAAACATCTCTTCGCTACCTCTGTCCTTCTACAACAACCTGCTTTCGGTTAACCCGTACGTGCCGGCGGTAAGCTCGACTCAGACGTACCAGGTGTACCCGTTCAACCCGACGAGTTATACGGTGGTGGCCGGGTCCTGCGGAACCGACAGCATCCCAGACAATCTCGCGACCGACGGTCAGCAAGTGAACCTGTCTGACGGCGGCACTGGATACGTCACCTTCTCGCTGACCCCGATCGAGGTCATGGTCACCAACGCCACCGGCACCCCGCTGTCGGGAGCCAGCGTCACTGCTCAGGCCTCCACCGGATCGGGGAGTGTTCCCGACACGAACTGCGCGCCAGCTGAGCAGAATCTTCTACTCGCGCTCGGCTCCACCGCTGTTCAGATGGCCTACCACTCATCAGCTGGAGTTGTGCCCGAGGCGAACCTCATGTCATGGTCGGCCAGCTCGCATCTCCACGCGTCTCGTTCGGCCAGGCGAGGCCAGGGAGCGATAAGGCGTACGACGGATGTTCAGGGGTCTCTACGTCCACGGAACCGAACATCGTCGCAGCACCGAGCCGTTGTCTTGCAGGCGCAACATTCTGGCGATGTCAAGCGCCCCAACCTCAGCCGCATGCACGGTTATGCAGCCCTCACGTCGAGAACGACCACCCACACCACCTTGACCTCCAGCGTGAGCTCCAGCGTGCACGGTCAATTGGTCACCTTCACAGCAACAGTGGTCGCTGCCTCTCCAGGCGCCGGCACCCCCACTGGCACGATCACCTTCGAGGACGGGAGCACCGCTCTCCACACGGGCACCCTGAGCAACGGGGTCGCGACCTACACGACCTCTTCGCTCGCCGTCGGGTCGAAACACAGCATCGCCGCGGTTTACGGGGGCGACGCCAACTACACGCCCTCGACGTCCAGCGCGCTGTCGCGACGGGTCCGCAAGACGACCACCCACACCACCTTGACCTCCAGCGTGAGCTCCAGCGTGCACGGTCAATTGATCACGTTCACAGCAACGGTGGTCGCGGCCTCTCCAGGCGCCGGCACCCCCACTGGCACGGTCACCTTCAAGGACGGGAGCACAACTCTTCACACGGGCATTCTGAGCAAGGGGGTCGCCAGCTACGTGACCTCTTCGCTCGCCGTCGGGTCGAACCACAGCATCACCGCGGTGTACGGCGGTGATACCAACTACACGTCCTCGACGTCCAGCGCGCTGTCGCGACGGGTCCACAAGACGACCACCCATACCACCCTGACCTCCAGCGCGAGCTCGAGCGTGCACGGTCAATTGGTCACGTTCACAGCAACGGTGGCCGCGGCCTCCTCAGGCGCCGGCACTCCCACTGGCACGGTCACGTTCAAGGATGGGAACAACACTATCCATGCGGGCACTCTCAGGAACGGGTTCGCGAGCTACGCGACCTCTTCGCTTGCCGTCGGGTCGAACCACAGCATTACCGCGGTGTACGGCGGTGATACCAACTACACGCCCTCGACGTCCAGCGCGTTGTCCCTGCGGGTCGACCGAGCGAGTACCACGACCACCCTCACCTCCAGCGCGAGCCCCAGCGCGCACGGTCAATCGGTCACCTTTACAGCAACAGTGGCCGCTGTTTCCCCAGGCAGCGGCACCCCGAGTGGCACGGTCACTTTCGAGGACGGGAGCACAACTCTTCACACGGGCATTCTGAGCAAGGGGGTCGCGAGCTACACGACCTCTTTGTTCGCCGTCGGGTCGAGCCACAGCATCACCGTGGCGTACGAGGGCGACACCAACTTCACAGGCTCGACGTCGAGCGCGCTGTTCCGGCAGGTTAACCAAGCGAGCACCACGACCATCCTGACCTCCAGCGTGAACCCGAGCTTGTCAGCCTCACCGGTGAACTTGATCGCAACGGTGGTTCCGACATCCCCAGGCGCTGGCACCCCCACTGGCACGGTTACCTTCAAAGACGGGAGCACTACTCTCCACACAGGCATTCTGAGCAAGGGGGTCGCCAGCTATGCGACCTCTTCACTAGCCGTTGGGTCGAAGCACAGCATCACCGCGGTGTACGGCGGTGATACCAACTTCACGCCCTCGACATCGAGCGCGCTTTCCCAGGTGGTGCTCATGTCCTCCGCCAAGTCGTATCGCAGCGCCGACGACGGCCACGTTGCGAGAAGGCTCATTGGCAACGAGGCGGTCTTTGCCTCGTGGTATGGCGGCCCCTCTCACGAGCCCACCGCACAGCTCATGGCGACCAACACGACCACCACCCTGAGCTCCAGCGCGAACCCCAGTGTCTACGGCCAGTCGGTGACCTTCACTGCAACGGTGACGCCATCGGCGGCGACCGGCACGGTCACCTTCAAGGACGGGAGCACGACCCTCGGTACGGGCACCTTGAGCGGAGGGCACGCTACTTACGCGACCTCTTCGCTTAGCGTCGCGACCCACAGCATCACAGCGGTGTATGGCGGCAACTCCAGTTACAACAGCTCGACGTCGGGCGCGCTGTCCCAGGTGGTCAACAAGGCCAGCACGACCACCACCCTGAGCTCAAGCGCGAACCCCAGCGTCTACGGCCAATCGGTGACCTTCACTGCGACGGTGGCCGCAGTATCCCCGGGCTCCGGCACCCCGACCACCACGGTCACCTTCAAAGACGGGAGCACGACCCTAGGTACGGGCACCTTGAGCGCAGGGGTGGCGACCTACTCGACCTCGACGCTCGCCGTCGGGTCGACCCACAGCATCACTGCCGTGTACGGCGGCGACACGAACTTCACGACCTCGACGTCGGGC
>Ga0181536_10004320_pt1 | contig 15079 bp, 12 predicted proteins | sample PEATcosm2014_Bin_41_FD_121105 | JGI IMG/M metagenome (GOLD analysis project Ga0181536, IMG submission 121105) | Peatland microbial communities from MTU Mesocosm Facility, Houghton, MI, USA - PEATcosm2014_Bin17_60_metaG | ecosystem: Environmental > Terrestrial > Soil > Wetlands > Peat | place... | reverse complement strand
TCGCTGAGCAGCCCTTCGCCCGCGCCCAAATCGACGACGACGATCGGGGGCAGAATGCGCAGCAGCAACTGGCCAAAGGCCTGCCAGGACCGGCCCGGCCCATAGCTGCGATCAAACCGCCCGGCGACCTGGTTGAAATAGAGCTGGGCCTGCTGCGAGCGGCGCAGGAGGACGCGCTTGAGGTTGAGCTGGTCGGCCGCCTGGTCGGGCAGCTCGCCGGCGCCCCGCACCGCCAAACGGATGAATTCCCCCGCCACGCCCTCCGCCGGGGAGGTGATTTTGTAAAACGTCCGCTTGCCTTCCCGCCGCGATTCCAGCAGGCCCGATTCCTGCAACAACCCCAGGTGGGTGGAAATGCGGGACTGCCCCAGGCGGGTGATCTCCTGCAATTCGTTGACCGACAATTCATGCCGCCCCAGCAGCGCCATGATGCGCAGCCGCGTGGGGTCGGACAACGCCCGCAGGGACTTTAAAATGGCCGACATGCAAAAAAAGGTTGACGCATTAGGAAAACATTATATCTTCCTATCAAGATACGTCAATATGTAAGCTGATTATAAATTAAAGCATGAACAAGTCCTTTATCTTTTCTTCCGAATCGGTGGGCGAGGGCCATCCCGACAAAGTGTGCGACACCATTTCCGACGCGGTGCTGGACGCCTATCTGGCGGGCGACCCGCGCAGCCGCGTGGCTTGCGAGACTTACGCCAAAAGCAACATCGTGGTGGTGGGCGGGGAAATCACCAGCAAAGCGGTGGTCCACATCAATGAACTGGTGCGGGAGGCGATTCGCCAGATCGGCTACGTGAATGAGGAGGACGTTTTTCACGCCGACAAGGTCTTCATCACCAATCTGGTCACCCGGCAAAGCCCGGATATCTCCCAGGGCGTTGACGCGCGGGCGGCGGAGGGCAAGGAGACGGCCGAGCAGGGGGCGGGGGACCAGGGATTGATGTTCGGCTACGCCTGCGATGAGACGCCGGAGTTGATGCCCGCGCCCATCATGTTCGCCCACCGGCTGAGCCGCGAGCTCAACCGGGTGCGCAAGAGCGGCAAGGTGGCCTGGCTGCGGCCGGACTCCAAAACCCAGGTCTCCGTCAAGTATGAAAACGGGCGGCCGGTGCGGGTCGTCAACGTGGTGGTCTCCACCCAGCACGCCGCCGATGTGAAGCACAAGGAGATCAAGGATTTCATCATCCGGGAGATTGTCCGCAAAGTGCTGCCGGCGGAAATGCTCGACAAGAGCACCCGGTTTCTGATCAACCCGACGGGACGTTTCGTGGTGGGCGGCCCGCAGGGGGACACGGGCCTGACCGGGCGCAAGATTATTGTGGATAGCTATGGCGGCATGGGACGTCACGGCGGGGGCGCCTTCAGCGGCAAGGACCCGTCCAAGGTGGACCGGAGCGCCTCTTACATGGGCCGATACGTGGCCAAGAACATCGTGGCGTCGGGCCTGGCGACCCGCGCGGAAATCCAATTCGCCTATGCCATCGGTTACCCCGACCCGGTGTCGGTCTGTGTGGACACTTTTGGCACCGGGCAGGTGAGCGACGAGAAAACTGAGGAGGCCGTGAGGGCCGTGTTCAGCTTCAAGCCCGCCGCGATTATCAAGCAACTCAACCTTCTGCGCCCGATCTACTCGAAAACAACCAACTACGGCCACTTCGGAAAAATTGACGACCTGGCCAGCATCACTTGGGAAAAAACCGACAAGGTCGCCGAACTCAAAAAAGCCGCGAAATAATCCAGCTTGAAAATCTGATGAAACCCATTCCTGCCGTCAAATTATCGTCTGCGCGCCGCGCCCAACAGGCCCGCCCTGCCGCCGCGAAGGGCGGCAACGGCCAACCCGATTTCAAGGTCAAAGACTTGAGCCTGGCCGAATACGGGCGCAAAGCCATTGAAATTGCGGAGCACGAAATGCCGGGTCTGATGTCCATCCGGCGCCAATACGCGGCCCGCAAGCCGCTGGCGGGTGTGCGCATCACCGGTTCGCTGCACATGACCATTGAAACGGCCGTGCTGATTGAGAGTTTGGCGGCGCTTGGCGCCTCGGTGCGCTGGGCCAGTTGCAATATATTTTCCACCCAGGACCATGCCGCCGCCGCCATTGCCGCGACGGGTGTGCCGGTCTTCGCCTGGAAGGGCGAGACGCTGGAAGAATACTGGGATTGCACGCTGGAGGCCCTCTCCCATCCCGGCGGATTAGGCCCGGAGTTGATCGTGGACGACGGCGGCGACGCGACGCTGCTGATTCATAAAGGCTACGAATTGGAAAACGGCGACGGGTGGGTCAAGACCGCCAGCGCCTCGCGCGAGGAGGATGTGATCAAGAAGCTGTTGCGACGCGTGCTCCAGGAGCGTCCCGGCTTCTGGCATCGCGTCGCCCAAGACTGGAAAGGCGTGAGCGAAGAAACCACCACCGGCGTCCATCGTCTTTACCAGATGAAGGAGGCGGGAAAACTTCTCGTGCCGGCCATCAACGTCAATGACTCGGTGACCAAATCCAAGTTCGACAATCTTTACGGCTGCCGCGAATCGCTGGCCGACGGCATCAAACGCGCCACGGACGTGATGGTCGCCGGCAAGGTGGCGGTGGTGTGCGGTTACGGGGACGTGGGCAAAGGTTCGGCCCATTCCTTGCGCGGTTTTGGCGCGCGGGTCATTGTCACGGAAATTGATCCCATTAACGCTTTGCAGGCGGCCATGGAAGGCTTTGAAGTCACCACTGTGGAGGACACCCTCGGCCGGGCCGATATTTACGTCACCTGCACCGGGAACACCGAGGTCATCACGCTGGCCCACCTGGAAAAGATGAAAGACCAGGCGATCGTCTGCAACATCGGCCATTTCGACAACGAGATTCAAGTGGACCGCCTGACCGCGCGCCCCGGGATCCAGCGTCTCAACATCAAGCCGCAGGTGGACAAGTACACGTTCCCGGACGGCCACAGCATTTATCTGCTGGCGGAAGGGCGGCTGGTCAACCTGGGCTGCGCCACCGGGCATCCCAGCTTTGTGATGTCTAATTCCTTTTCCAACCAGGTGCTCGCCCAACTGGACTTGTGGAGGAACCGGGAATCTTATCAGCCCGCCGTTTATCGTCTCCCCAAGAAGCTCGATGAAGAAGTGGCGCGTCTGCACCTGGAGAAGATCGGCGTCAAACTGACGCGCCTTTCCCGCAAACAAGCCGAGTATTTGGGCGTCTCCCCCGACGGCCCCTACAAGCCGGAACATTACCGTTACTGATCACAACTTGGCGACAAAATCGGGATAAAGCGACTGGGCGCAAGTTGGGCAGATGGAGTGGGAAAACTCCGCCTCGGAATGCCCCGAGATATACGACTCGAGCGCCTGCCAGTTTCCCTTTTCGTCGCGGATTTTTTTGCAGGAGGCGCAAATGGGGAGCAGGCCGTGCAGTTGGCGCACTTGGGCCAGCGTTTCCTTCAGCTCGGCGATCATTTTCCTGTGTTCCCTCTCCGCCTCTTTGCGTTCCGTGATGTCGCTGGCCACAATGGCGATGCCGATGATCCGCCCGGTTGGGTCCTTCACCGCGGAGACCGCCGAGGCCACATCCACCGGCGTCCCATCGCGGCGGGTCAGGATGGTTGTTTCAAAATCAGCCACCGGCTCTCCTTTGCGGATGGCCTCCAACATCTGCCGTGTCTCGGCCTGCAAAGCGGGCGGGGCCAGCGTCACCAGCGCACTCCCAATGGCCTCTGGCGCCGGGACGCCGTAAAGGCGCTCCGCTCCGGCGTTCCAACTGGTGATCTTGCCGTCCAAATCCGCGCCGATGACGGCTTCGGCCATGGAATCAACGATGGCCGCCAGCCAGGCTGCTTTGCGGAGCAGGCGGTCATGATCGCGTCGAGTTTGCGCCCGGCCAATTTCACGCTCGATGGCGGGCGCCAGACGCGTGAGCCTGTCTTTCCTGATGTAGTCGTGGGCGCCGGCCTTGATGGCTTCCACCGCCACGTCCTCCCCAACCTCCCCTGAGACGACGAGGAACGGAAGGTCCAATTGGCGCCGCGCGAGCAGTTCCATGGCTGGGAAAACGCCAAACCCCGGCAGCCCATAATTGCAGAGCACCACATCCCAGGCCTCCTGGCGCAGGGCCTCCTCCATCCCGGCGGCGTCTTGCACGCGCCGGAAGTGGACCTGGTAGCTTTGTTCCAGGGAGCGGACGACCAAAGCCGCGTCCGTTTCCGAGTCTTCCACCAACAAGGCCCGGAGGGCTTTGGTGGCTGGAGGCGCCGATTCTTTGGATTGACTGAGTTCAGGCTCTTGCATGAGCATGCTTTGGCCGCAACACTTGAAATGGCATGACCCATGCCATCCCGGCAGGGACAATCCCCCCGGATAGCGGGTCTCGTCAAGCGTGAATTTTCTCCGCCGCCGCGCTTGCGTCAAGCCTGCTGTTTCCTTATTATTTGCCGGCTTGAAAGAGCCTTCCGACCTTCATTTTTGCTTGAGGCGGACTTCAAAAACCTTGGGCCAGTTCTTGCCGGTGACGAACAAACGATCCCCCGCCGGGTCGTAGGCGATGCCGTTGAGGACATCAGTGTGCTCCGGGTCGCGGTCAGCCAGGGAGAGTAAATTGCTGAAATCAATCATCCCCACAATCTTCCCCGTCAGCGGATCAATGCGGGCGACCCAGTCGGTGTTCCAGATGTTGGCAAAGATCTCGCCTTTGACGTACTCCAATTCGTTCAAGTTGGGCTGGGGATCGCCGCGCCGGGTGACATTGATGGAATGGTCCACGCGGAAGGTCGCCGGATCGAGAAAGCGAATGACGCTGGTGCCGTCGCTCATGATGAGCCAATGGCCGTCGGTGGTCAGGCCCCAGCCTTCGCCCGCGTAGGTGAATTCCTTCTCCTTGACAAAGGTTTTGAGGTCATAGACGAACGCTTTCCCCCCGCGCCAGGTGAGTTGATAGAGTTTGCCGTCCAGCAGGGCCAGCCCTTCGGCAAACTGGCCCGGCACGGGAATTCGCCGCAACACATTGCCGGTGGCCAGATCGGCCTCGCGGAGGCTGGATTGATTGGTCAAGCCGGTGCTTTCCAACAATTTGCCATCCAGGAAAAGCAAACCCTGGGTGAACGCGGTCGGGTCGTGAGGAAAGGTATTGACAACCACATACGTATAATTGACAACATCGGCCGCCGGCGCCGGCGCGGCGGCGCCGGCCTGCCCCCCTTCGCCCGCGCAGGCCACAAATCCCCGCCATCCGGCCGCCAAAAGCAGCGCCAGCGCCAGCGTCCGCGGTTTCATCCGCCGAAAATCGCGCCTATAAAGGAATCCTTTCATTTTGCCTTCATACTTTAGGATAAGGACCCCGGCAAAGAGAAGTCGAGTTTCTTGCCAGGGGGGTGCGGGTCATGCCGGGGAACAGGAATCGGCAAATCGCGCGGCGGCAGCGGGAGCCGCGCGCTCGGAACGGCGCCATGCAACTATGCAGTCGCCAATTCGCCTCCCTGATGTTAGACTCTCCCCGATGCCTGAATCGCTGACCATCAACGAGATTTATTTGAGCCTGCAAGGGGAAAGCACTTTTGCGGGGTGGCCGTGTGTCTTCATCCGCCTGACGGCGTGCAATCTGCGCTGCTCTTATTGTGACAGCGCTTTTGCCTTCACCGAGGGGCGCAAGATGACGCTGGGGGAGATCACGGGCCGCGTGGATGAACTGGCGGAGCCATTTCGCAAAACCGAGACGGGAATGCGACTGCCCTTGATGGAATTGACCGGCGGGGAACCGCTGCTCCAAAAGAACTCGCTGCCCTTGATGAAATCATTGTGCGACGGCGGCTACACGGTTCTTTTGGAAACCAGCGGCGCGCTGGACATCGGCGGGGTGGATGCGCGCGTCCGGCGCATCATGGACTTGAAATGCCCTTCCAGCGGTGAAGTGGAGCGCAATCGCTGGGAGAATTTGGCGCATTTAAAAGGCTCCGACGAAATCAAATTCGTCATCGGGACAGTGGAGGATTATGAATGGGCCAGGCAAAATCTCGCCGCGCACGACCTGGACAAAATCTGTCCCGTCCTTTTTTCGTGGGTGTCGCCGCTGCGGCCGCATCAGCAGGACAAGTCGTTGCGCCTGGTTCCCGCCGGCCAGATGGCGATCACGCGGCTGCAACTGGTCCAAAGGATCATCGCCGACGCGCTGCCGGTGCGCTTCCAACCGCAAATGCAAAAATTCATCTGGCCGCCGGACCAGCGGGGTGTGTGACGTTGACATGACCCGCACGCGAAGAATCCTGGGCCTGCTGCGGGACTACGAATCGCCGAACATCCTGGCCATCGAGCCGGACCTCTCCGCGCCCATGATCTGGGAGAGGGCCCGGGGCGCGCATGTGTGGGACGGGTCCGGCAGGAAATATCTCGACTTGACTGCGGCCTTTGGAGTGGCGGCCGCGGGGCACGCCAATCCGCGGGTGGTGGCGGCGGGGCGGCGGCAGATGGGGTTGCTGCTCCACGCCATGGGCGACGTTTATCCCCACGCCCGCAAGGCGGAACTGGCGCGCGAGCTGAGCCGCGTCACCTTTGAACGGTGGAGCGCGAGCCGCCCGCAAAAAGCGCGCCTGACCGGCAAAACCATCTTCACCAATTCGGGCTTTGAAGCGGTGGAAGCGGCGCTCAAGACGGCCGTGCTGGCGACGGGGCGGCATCGGATTGTGGCGTTCACCGGCGCGTATCACGGCCTGGGTTACGGGGCGCTCAATGCCACGCACCGGGAACATTTTCGCGGCCCGTTTCGACGGCAGTTGGGCGGATTCAGTTCCGTGGCGCGTTTCCCCAAGAGCGGCGCGGAGCTGGCCGGCCTGGAGCGGCACATCCGCAAACTCTCGGCGACCCGGCCCTTGGGCGCGGTGTTGGCAGAGCCGATCCAGGCGCGGGGCGGCATCCGCGTTCCGCCCGCCGGGTTTCTGCCGCTATTGCGGGGGCTGTGCGACGAGTTTGGGACGCTTTTGATACTTGACGAAATTTACACCGGCTTTGGGCGCACCGGCCAATGGTTCGCCTGCGAGCACAGCGCCACCGTTCCCGACCTGATCTGCCTGGGCAAGGCGCTGACGGGGGGATTTCCGCTCTCGGCCTGCGTGGGCCGCGCCGGCCTGATGGATGCCGCCTGGCCGCGCTCCACGGGCGAAGCCATCCACACGAGCACCTTTCTGGGCCATCCTGTTGGCTGCGCCATGGCGCTGGCGCAAATCAGGGAGATCGCGGAAAAGAACCTCCCGGAACGCAGCGCCGCTCTGGGCGCATTCCTCCTCCAGGAACTTCGCGCGGCGATTGGGGCGTCGAAATACAAGATCGAAATCCGCGGGGCCGGTTTGATGGCAGGGGTGGAAATCCGGCGGCCCGACGGCTCGTTGGCGTCCGCCGCGGCGCTGGGCATTGTCCGCGCAATGTTGCGCGCCGGTTTCATCGTCCTGGCGGAGGGCCAGTCTGCCAACGTGATAAGCTTCACGCCGCCCCTGACCGTCACCCGGTCCCAACTCGCCGCCGCCGCGCGGGCCTTGCGAGAGGCCATCGCGGCCTTACCCGCGACATGAAATTATCCCAGATTCGCGAAATCCTCTCCGAGCGGGATTGGCAACTGTCCAAATCGCTTGGGCAGAGTTTTCTGCACGACCAGAACCAGGTTCGGCGGATCGTGGCCGCCGCGGGAGTGGCGGCGGGGGAGAGGATTCTGGAAATCGGACCGGGACTTGGCCCTTTGACGGAGGCGCTGCTGGCACGGGGCGGGCGGGTGCTTGCCATTGAGAAAGACAAGCGCCTCTTCGATTTCCTGGCGCAAAAATTCGCCGGCGCCAGCCAGTTGCAACTCCTGCATGAGGATGCGCTGCAACACGTCAAAGAGCACCGGGCCTGGGGCGGATGGAAGCTGGTGTCCAACCTGCCCTATTCGGTAGCCTCGCCGATCCTGGTGGAACTGGCGCAGGCGGAAACGCCGCCGGAGCGCATGGTGGCCACCCTGCAAATGGAAGTGGCCCAACGGATCGAGGCCGGGACGGGAAGCGAACATTATGGGATCCTGAGCCTGCTGCTGCAACTGCGCTATCAATCCGGCGGCTGGTTCAAAATACCGGCCTCGTGTTTTTTCCCCGCGCCCGAGGTGGATTCGGCTTGCATCACCCTGCGGCGGCGGCCCGGCCCGTTGCTGCGGCCCGGGCTGGAGGGGTTATTCACCGCGCTGGTCAAGCGCGGCTTTTCGCAGCGGCGCAAGATGATGCTCAAACTGCTCAAAGAAGAATGGCCGGAAGCCCGGCTGGCCGGGGCCTTCCAAGCTTTGGGCCTCTCGCCGCAAATTCGCGCGGAGGCCGCCAGCCTGCAACAATTCATCGGCCTGGCGGAAAGGCTGGACGGGGCCTGAAGGAAACATCCCATGAGCGACGAGATGCTGGATATTGTCAACGATAACGACGAAGTGATCGGCCGGCTGCCCCGGCGCCTCGTCCATCGCGACGGGCACAAACATCGCGCCGTCCACGTCCTGGTGTTCGACGCGCGCGGGCGGATTTTTCTGCAAAAGCGCTCGATGAGCAAGGACACATTCCCCGGGGCGTGGGACTCGTCGGCCTCGGGCCATGTGGCAAGCGGGGAGGATTACGACGCGTGCGCCACGCGGGAGCTGGAGGAAGAATTAGGATTGACAGAATCGGGGCCGCTGGAGGCGCGGGGCAAAATCGCGGCCTGCGCGGAAACCGGGGCGGAGTTTGTGCGGGTTTACCGGTGCCAGGCCCAAGGCCCGTTCACCCTGCAAGCGGCCGAGATCGAGCGCGGCGGCTGGTTCACGCCCGGCGAAGTGAGCGATTGGGTGGGGCGGCAGCCGGGCGACTTTGCGCCCAGTTTCCTCCTGATCTGGAAAAAATGGCTGAGCCAAACATAACTTGCGTTCTGGGGACAAATCGGTACGCTTAAGGAGTTGGGCGGGGTAGCCAAGTGGTAAGGCGCGGCTCTGCAAAAGCTGTATGCGTCGGTTCAATTCCGACCCCCGCCTCCACTCCGGGATTCCCTCTGGAATCCACGGATCTTCGGCGGCGAGGGGGGCCAAAACGGCCCAACGCACACCAAAACGCATACCTGAGGAGCTACTCAGGGTGAAGACGCAACCTTTGGGCGCGTAGGCGCCCACTGCCCGTTATGTCGTTGGAATTAGGGCTGTTATGCTGATAGGAGCATGACAGTTGTGAAAAACAGATTCAGAAGCGTGAAGGTGGGCAGCCGCGGCGGCACCTTTTACTGCGAGGACACCAACACCGGAGAGCGCAAGAGCCTCCGCACCAAAGACGAGGCTGAGGCCGGGCGCCTGGTCCACGCCAAGAACGAAGCGGTCCGCCAGCCTCAAATCAACCGCCGCATGGGCATGGTTTACCTGTCCGCCACCGACCCCGGCGTGGCCACCCGCACCTGGCGGTTCGTCATGGACGATATCATCAAGGACAAGGAAGGCCCCACCCTCAAACGTTACCTGACCGCCCTCAAGGATCCCGCCTACCAGATGATCGAAGCCAAGGTGCTGGTCGAGACCCAGGCGGCGGATTTCCTGGAAGTGCTGCGCGCCGGAACGGTCAGCACAAACATGTACCTCCGCCGTTTTCAGAATTACGCGGTGGACATGGATTGGCTGCCCAAGCGGGTCTTGCCCAAGCGGCTGTTCCCCAAGGTTACATACAAAGACCAGCGGGGCATCTCCCGGGACGAACACCAGCGGATCCTGGAGCGGGAAGGCAATCCCGAGCGCCGGGATTTTTATGAACTGTGCTGGTATTTCGGCGGATCACAATCAGACATCGCCTCGTTGCAGGCCGGGGATTTGGATTACAAGCGGCGTGGCTTTTCCTACGAGCGCCTGAAAACATCCAGTCTGAGCGGCTGCCGCATCGGCCCCAAAGCATGGAAGGTCATCCTGCGCCGACCGCGCAAGGGTCCGCTGTTTCCCTATCTCATCAACATTCGGGAGGGCCACCGCTCCACCGAATTCAAACAGCGTTGCGAGGGGTTGGGCATCACCGGCGTGACGCTGCACTCCTACCGATATGCCTGGGCCGAGCGCTCCGCCGACAACGGCTATCCCGAGCGCTACGCCCAGCGCGTGCTCGGACAGAATTCGAAAATGGTGCATCGCGCCTACGCCAAAAAGGCCCAGAAGCAATTGCCGTCCCTGGAGGAATATGAGGAGGCCACGCGCCGGGCCGAGGAGAGTGGAAAAATTCTCACGCTCGAAATGGAAACCGAAATTCCCAAGGTGGCATAGACCCCCATCTTTTCGAGATGATGGTTTCTGGCGCGTTTCTTCGCACGGAGCGCAGATTCTGCCTTCACGAAATCTGCTGAAAAACCATCTCTGAAGTGGACTTTAGATTCCACGTCTGAATATACAGCGAGATGTGCTTGATCGTTGGTATGCAGAAGATTTTCCCGAGAAGCTGACGCGTCAGTGCGTCCACCTGGGCATCGGGGCGCGGCAGCCGTGGAAGCCAATTCCAAAATCGAGCCAGTAATCTGGCCGCAGCGCATGATCGCTCGGACTCTTGGGTTGCAACGGGAGAGAATTACAGTTCGATCACCATCTCCGGATCAAAGCCCTTGCACGGTTCGTTGGGGTAACCACGTTGATTTGTCACGACACGGGTTAAACCGATTCGATGGTCAACGTTGTAGTGAGTGTGGCCGTGGATCCATATTGAGTCCTTTTACCATTTGACCTCCTCAATGAGTTGCTCCAATTGCTGTTGGACACGCTCGTCCGATGAATTGCTGAGGCTCAGGTAGAGCGACAAGGGATCCACCATCCGGTGGTCACCGAGCAGATGCGGATTGTATGACCAAATTTCAATTCTCGCCGTTGCGTTCTCCGCATTGTGGCAGCCGGCACAGGCGCCGCGCTCCATGGAATCTTGAAATACCGCGAGGGGAAGGGCATACGTCGGCAGCCGGTCGGCGGCAATCATGGTTCGCAGGCTTAAGGCGCTCATCCCCGCGAGCGATGCGGTCTCCATGGGTTTTGCCCACTGAACCCAGCGTGTCCTTTTGACGGGCGAAGTCAGTTGAGGTTTGACCTGCTCCCACAGAGTGCGACCGGTGGCCTTGAAATCCAAAACCATCGAGCGACCGCTCTGAACAATTTTGCATATTTCGCCGGCTTCCAATTCGTCCTTCACCTTCGTCATCATCATCGGGGAGTAATGAACTTTCCGGGCTATATCCTTGAGCGAAATTCCTGCCAAAGGCTCGCGCAACAGGTGGTAAAGCACCGTGCATTGAGCGGCGGGACTCAGGGTCTCCCGACGCTTGGAATTCGGTTGTGGAAATCTCTCCCGCAAATCAATCAAGCTGTTCGGGAGGAAGGTTTGGCTGCCGGGGACAATGAACGGAATGCCCATCTGCACCATCCGATTTCTGGCGTAGGAGGGCAGAATCGGCAGAACCAGAACGACGGGTTCACCAAGCTTCAGTTTGAGGGTCTCTTCGTGCTTTCCGTATTCGCCCGGCGATCCGATTTCCCTGTTCTCCGCTTCAACCGCCAGCAGAGACTTCCTTCCAAAGAGGCGGGTGGAGAACACCGCATACCGCTCCCGTAGGAATAGCGGCAGAGCGGAAGCGGATTCCGCAGCCAAGTCCGGGCGCTCACCGGAGATCAACTCCAGATGGTTGAGTAGGCGTTCTTTGAGATTTTCCATTATTGAATATACTAAATGAGCACGATACATATGTCGCGTTTATCATGCGCAATAATAATATTACCCGGGAGGAAATAAGCGTCGTCTGGAGCCGGGTGCTTGCTTCAAAACATTCATCGCAGCCTGCCAATCGAGCTTTTCATCAGCGGCCAAGTGGATTTTGCTGTCATTTTGATTGTAAATTTCCTTGACGGTGTGCAATTCCGCGCTTGCACAATTCCTCAAATAAGTTGAGGATATGTGCGTGAATAAAAACGATCCTTTTGCGGCTCTGATGACGGTGGCGCAAGACCAGCAAGGTTACTTTACTACCAAGCAGGCGATTGAGGCGGGTTACGCGGACAACACGCACCCTTATCACGTCCACGCGGGGAATTGGGAGCGAGTGTACCGGGGTATCTACAGGATGGCGCATTTTCCGCCGCCAGAGGACGGGGAGATGATGGCCTGGCTGCTCTGGTCGCGGGGGCGCGACGAAAGGCCGGTGGCCGCGATGTCGCACCAGACTGCCCTCAGCCTGTTCGAGTTGGGTGATTTTAACCCGGCCAAGGTTCATATGAGCGTGCCGAAAACATTCCGTCGCAACAGCCCGACTCCCAAAGCGGTTGTGCTGCACCGCGCGACACTGGCACCCACTGAGGTCACGCAACTGCGCGGCCTGACGGTATGCCGCCCCCTGCGGGCGCTGTGCGATCTGGCCAGCGCCAACCCGGATGCCGCCGCCGATCTCCGCCCCATCGCGGTCGAGGCGCGGCGGCGCGGTCTTATCACCGAGCGCGAACTTTCAGCCATGAAAGAGCGGAAGGATGCGCGGAAAATCGTCGCCAGTCTGTTGCCATGAGCCGTTACCAAACGCCCCAAGCCCTGCGCCGCGCCTTGGAGGATCGCCTCATGGCTCTGGTACGGCGTGAGGGTGGCGACATCAACCGTTTGCGCCGCCAAACGGCCTTTGATCGCCTGTTGTGCCGCCTTTTCCGGGAAGCAAACTCACCGTGGCTGCTCAAAGGCGGCTATGCGATGGAACTTCGCATCCAGGCTGCGCGAACGACGCGCGACATTGATCTTGCCATCCGGCAGTTGCCGGGCGGAGCGAGACAGTGGGATGATGCCGCCATTCGGAGTCTGTTGGAGAACGCCGCTGCATTTGATCTTGAGGACAGCTTTGAATTTATCATTGGCGAGCCGACAATGGATTTGGACGCCGCGCCGTATGGCGGCTCGCGCTATCCGGTGGAGGCGCGGATGGCGGGACGACGATTCGCAAAGTTTCATGTTGACGTTAGCGCCGGCGACGTGCTCCGGGAACCATACGAAATCCTCGAAGGTCGGGACTGGCTTGGATTCGCCGGGTTGCCGAAAGCGAAAATGCCCGCCATTTCGCGGGAAGAGCAATTCGCCGAAAAGCTGCACGCCTATACCCTGCCGCGGCAAGGCCGCCCGAGCACGCGCGTCAAAGATTTGGTGGATTTGGTTTTGTTGTCCGTGTCCGGCACGCTTGATGCCGCGCGGGTCCGCGAGAGCATCGCGGCAACCTTCCGCCGTCGCGCGACTCATCCTGTGCCCGCAACACTCCCTCCGCCCCCGGAAGCCTGGCGGGAACCATTCGCTGAATCGGCCAGCGAGTGCGGAATGGCCCCGGAAATCGAAACTCATTTCGCACAAGTGGCCGCGTTTCTGGCGCGTGTTCTTTCGTAGATTTCACGCCGCCTTTGTGCCGTCCTCTGAATGATGTGTTTGACTGGATTTGCGCTCGCCCCTCCTTTGGGCTGCGGGATGGGCCGGAGCGTCGTAGGATGGCTGCGGCGCGGGAACGGCGGCGGTTGGGAATTTGATGGCGTTCAATTCCTCGCACACGTCGGCCCCAACGAGGCGCTGGTACACCCGGTGGATTTCCTCGCTGGCGTGGTTGACCAGCTTCATCACTTGGGACTGCGGTACGCCCTGCTTGGCCCCGTGCGTGATAAACGTGACGCGGGTGGAATGAGAACAGGAACATCGCACCGTTGACAACGAACTGGGCGACAACGACCGGAAGGGCGACAACGCCCTGGAAGGCGAGAATCAGGGCAACGACACCGGACTCGACCACCAACCACGCGTAGCGCCAAGTCGGCTCGATCCCTGCATCCAGGGCTTCGAGGTTGGCCTGAATTGCGCAGCCGCCGCCGTCATCATGGCACTTGCAGAAAAAACTTCAGCGCAAGGGCATCATATCGCTGCCGTAGCACGGGGATTTTGGCCGCGCTGGAGCAACAGCAACCGACGCTGGCTGGTGCATGAAATAGTTCAACAACCTGTTACGCTATTTTGCCAAAAATCAGCAAACGTGCTTCAAATGCCTAATTTTATTGGTTGTTTGCAATTTTTCGCTTTCAGATTCAAATGGGCAAACCGACCTCGAATTTCCTGGAAAAGTGTACTGCACAGTACTGCATCTTGGCGAAGGCCCAGGAGCAGATTGACTCCCTGTTTTCGGGGCGACACCGAGCGCAGCATTCATGAAGCCGGTCCAGCCTAACGATAAGCTGGCCCGGTGGAAGCTCGCCCGCCGCTCGAGGTGGAGCTGGAGGCCATTGCGTTTGAGTCGGGGCAGGCCTGCCGGGTGGCGGTGACGGACATCACCGCGCGCAAACGGGCCGAATCGGATCGTCTCATCCTGGACAAGCTGGAGTCCACAGGGATTCTGGCGGGCGGCATTGCCCATGATTTCAATAATCTGCTCACCATAATGCTGCTCAATCTTGAACTGGCCCAGGCGCTCAACCATTCCGACGAGAAATTGGCCCTTCATTTGGCGGAGGCCAAGGAGACCTGCTTGCTGGCCAGCAGCTTGACCGCGCAACTCCTCACTTTTGCCAAGGGGGGCGCGCCGATCCGGAAAGCGATGCTCCTTTCCGGAGTGATCCAGGAATCGGTTCGGTTGGCCTTGAGCGGTTCCAAAGTGGGCTGCGAATCCTCTCTGGCGGAGGACCTCTGGATGGCGGAGGTGGACGCCGGACAGATGGGACAGGTCATTCGCGGCATGGTGCTGAATGCGTGCGAGGCGATGCCTCAGGGAGGGGTGGTCTCTGTCCGGGCGGAGAATGTGGTTCTGGGCGCTCAGGAACAACCGTCCTTGCCGGGGGGGGAATATGTCCGGGTGAGCATCACGGACCAGGGCACCGGCATCGCGAAGGACATGTTGCCGAAAATCTTTGATCCTTATTTCTCCACCAAGCACCGGGGAGATCAGAAAGGAATGGGGCTGGGACTGACGATCTGTCATGCCGTCGTTCAGAAACACGGAGGCGCGATTGCCGTGAAGTCAGAGGTGGGGAGTGGGACCACTTTTGACATCTACCTTCCCGCAGCCCGGAAATTGAGCGGTGGGGAGAAAGCACCGATGCCAG
>Ga0181536_10004314_pt1 | contig 15097 bp, 12 predicted proteins | sample PEATcosm2014_Bin_41_FD_121105 | JGI IMG/M metagenome (GOLD analysis project Ga0181536, IMG submission 121105) | Peatland microbial communities from MTU Mesocosm Facility, Houghton, MI, USA - PEATcosm2014_Bin17_60_metaG | ecosystem: Environmental > Terrestrial > Soil > Wetlands > Peat | place... | reverse complement strand
TGAGGCCAAGGGATTCGTGCGCTTTGGCATAGGCATCGTGGGCATGCGCGAGCGCGCGGAGCAGCTTGGCGGCCGGTTGGAACTTACCTCGAACGATATAGGCGCAAAGTTGATCGTAACTTTGCCGTTGGCTCAGTCGTATGAAGAAAACGCGAGTATTGTTGGTGGATGATCATCAGGTGGTAAGGCGCGGCGTCGCCGGGCTGATAGTCGACGCCCGCTCCGACTGGGAGGTGTGCGGCGAAGCCTCCACGGGCCGCGAGGCTCTGGCGGCCGTCGCCAGTCTCAGGCCGGACATCGTGGTGATGGACATCTCCATGCCGGATATGAACGGCCTGGAGGCCACCCGCGAGATTCTGAAAAGCAACCCTGGCATCGAGGTTCTGATTCTATCCATGCATGAATCGGAACAAATGGTGCACGATGTGCTAGGCGCGGGCGCCCGAGGCTATATTTTCAAGCGCGATGCGGGCAACGACCTCATCGCGGCCCTGGAAGCACTCCGCCGGCACAAGCTCTACTTCACTTCCGGCGTGTCTGAGGTGGTGCTGGGCGGATATCTCGGCGGCGCCGCCGCCGCGGCGCCCGCGGACGGCGCTTCCAGCCGGCTCAGTCCGAGGGAGCGGCAGATCGTCAAACTGGTGGCCGAAAGCAAGTCCAACAAAGAGGTCGCCAACATTCTTCAGATCAGTGTCAAAACCGTGGAGTCCCACAGGGCTAACATCATGGAGAAACTCGGCCTTCATTCCGTCACCGAACTGGTCCGCTATGCGATCCGCAATAACATTGTGGAGTGTTGACGGGATTATATGGCCCGCAGTCGAGGACTCCAGACCTAGCCGCTGCACTGCCTCCCTCGGACGCCGGGAGAAGGCGCCGTAGCGGGAATCAGCTGTAGCCGGGAGCGCCGGAACGCCTGGCCTGCCGGACAGCCAACACCGCCAGCATCCAACTGACGATCATCATAGGTATCAGCCCGACCGCTTCCGCCGGTTTCCACGTCTGCCCGTCTCTGCAGAGGTATGCTACGACTGTACTGGCAGTGATGGCGACGGCTCCCGTGCAGACCACTAGTCTGGACCATCGGGGAATGCCCGATTCATCGAGTTCGCTATACCGGCAAGCGCTTAGGAGGATGCCCAGCCCCAGCACGCCGGAGCAGATCGCGCTCAGGAAGGACATAGGGGCCCGCGACTGCCAGGCATAGCTGGGAACGCCCGTCATGTAGCCCACGCAGGCCACGGATCCAATCGCGAAAATGAGCGACCCTAAAACAGCGACAGCCCCGAGCCGCGCCTCGAACCAGCGGTTCGGGTGGCGCATCAGCAGTGCCGCTGCGGCGAGCACCAGCACGACCATCGTGTTGGGAGCCATGGCATGCCAATCTCCTGCTCCCAGGTTGGCCGCTACCAGGGTTTCCACTCTGGGACCTAAGGCGAATACCCGCTCGGCCGCCAGCACGACCGCCATCGACAAGCTAACCATGGCCAGCATCGACGTTACCCGCGGAACCCAAAAGCCGACCCCGATCAAAGCCAGCCCGCAAGCCACAAATCCTACGGCCGAGGCGGGCGGAGTGGGAAAGGTGGCTGACAACAGCCTGGCGTAGCTTACCCGGTGGAGCGCCAGCGCCACCAGGATGGCGATTCCCAACCCGGCGCACATGCCTCCACTCACGATCAGACCCGCGCGATGAACCGGGCCGACTCGATATTCATTCCGCACGGGTGCGCCCTAATTGACGATCTGCGATGCCCGACGCGAGCATCCTTGTGGAAGGAGGGCCGGCATGCGCTGATAGCGTTCCAGCGACCGGATCAGTGACACAATGCGCTCCCGGCGCCGGTACAAACCGGCCAGGTCGGTCTCGCATTTGGATTGTCGAGGTATAACTTGCATGTGATTACTTAGCTCCTGAGTCAAGCTTGCATCAGACGAGTTACACAACGGTATCCCGACAAACCCCGATTTCACGTAGTGTGAGGCAGCAGTCTCCCTGGGCTGCGTTCCTGCTTAAAATGGGGCCGGTACCCCAGCCGCCCTGCATTCTCACCCTGAATCCTGCGGGAACGATTTTTCGGGAATCGGCGCGCATACGGATACCGGTACGCACGCGCCTGGCGTACGCTGACTGTGGAGACTTCAATGCCCGCGGAACAGGTTCGAGCCGATCAGAAAATGACGAGCGTGGCGTTGTACTCCGAGCAACCGATGCTCACGGCCGGCATCGAGGCCGTAGTGACTGGCCTGGATGACTGCGTGCTTTCCGGGGTTTTTACGGCCATCGGTCCTTTAATGGAGCATATCCGAACGCGCCGCCCGAGCGTGGTTCTTCTGGATGCGACCGCCGCCGTCACGTTCTCCGTGCTGTCGGAGCTGAAACTCGCAGCGAGCGATGTTCCGGTGGTTCTCTGGGTTGATGCAGTTTCCACCGGGTTCGCTTCCCAGGCGCTCACTCTAGGAGTCCGCGGCATCCTCCGCAAGAGCCTGCCGATCGAGCTTCAGATCAAGTGTCTGCGCATCGTTGCGGCGGGCGACCTTTGGGTGGAACAGACCCTCCGCGAAGAGCTCCTCACCGCCAGGCGGGTCCTGCTGACTCGACGCGAACGGCAGTTAGTGGGCCTTCTCGTGCAAGGCCTTAAGAACAAAGAGATCGCTCATGCCATGACCTTGAGCGAGGGAACGGTCAAGGTCTATCTTACGCGGCTCTTTCAGAGACTGGGCGTCAACGACCGCTTTGAGCTCGCCCTCCTGGCTCTCAAGAACAGCCTCCTGGATGCAGCGCGCGAACCGCATCCGGAAGTTCCGGCCGGCGAAAGCCGTCCGGAGGCGCGGCCCTTACCGGCATCCTTTCTCCCCAACTTCGTGCGCGTGGAACGTCGGGCGGCCGGCGTCACAGGCAGAACGCAACCATGTTGCATGCTGTGCTGATGGCCCTCATCCTCTCTGGCGGCCTATTGAGGCTCGCAAGATACGGTGACGGAAAGTGCCCGCCCTGAGACCAAGACCAACCGCGAAAGATCGCTTCGCTCTGTTGGGAGAAAGGAAAACCGCTATGGCAGCCGTGTTGGATTTTCCAGTACCGAGAAGAGACAAAGACCGGGAGACCGATTGGGTAAACCGCCTCTTCAACAGCGAGCAATCCACTCCGGAATACCAGGAGTTGAAGTTCACTCTGCACAAAAAACTTCTGGACCGGATCAACCTGGAGGTGCTCTCCTCGATGGCGGGCGACCGCGTCCGCGCCCAAGTTCGGGCGGCCGTCGCCAATCTCGTGGAAGAAGAGAAGACACCCCTCAGCCTGGTCGAAAAGGATCGCATCATTGAGCAGGTTCTGGATGAAGTCTTCGGCCTCGGCCCGATCGAGCCGCTGCTGCAGGATCCCACGATATCGGACATCCTGGTAACGACGCCGCACCTGGTGTACGTCGAGCGCGCGGGCAAACTGTACCGCACGCCGGTGGAGTTCAAGGACGACGCGCACCTGCTCCGCATCATTGAAAAGATCGTCTCGCGAGTGGGCCGCCGCATCGACGAATCGTCACCGCTGGTGGACGCCCGCCTTCCCGACGGATCGCGCGTCAACGCTGTCGTTCCCCCGGTTGCCGTGGACGGCCCCCTGCTTTCCATCCGCCGCTTCGGACGCCACGCCCTCCGGGGCGAAGACCTCGTGGCTAAACTCACCATGACGGAGGGAATGTTGGAACTGTTGAAAGGCTGCGTCAAAGCGCGCCTGAACATTCTGATCAGCGGAGGCACCGGCTCCGGCAAGACCACGCTGCTCAACGCCCTTTCCTCCTACATTCCGGAAGACGAGCGGATCATCACGATTGAGGACGCCGCTGAATTACGCATGCAGCAGACGCATGTGGCGCGCATGGAGACCCGGCCTCCCAACGTGGAAGGCACCGGTGCGATTACCATCCGCCAACTGGTCATCAACGCCCTGCGCATGCGCCCCGACCGCATCATCGTCGGCGAAGTTCGCGGCGAGGAAGCTCTAGACATGTTGCAGGCCATGAACACCGGCCACGATGGGTCGCTCACTACGCTGCACGCCAACACCCCGCGCGACGCTCTGGGCCGGCTTGAGGTCATGGTTGGCATGGCCAACGCGAATATGGGAATTCGCGCCGTCCGCCAACAGATTGCTTCGGCCGTCGATCTGTTCATACAGATCTCGCGCTTCAGCGATGGATCGCGCCGCATCACGTATATCACGGAGGTGGTCGGCATGGAGCAGGACATCATCACGCTGCAGGATATCTTTCTCTTCGAAAAAACTGGTATCACCCAATCCGGGAGGATCCAGGGACGTTTTCGCGCAACGGGTATCCGTCCGAAATTCTACGAGCGTCTCAAGACCTGCGGCATTAACCTCCCAACGCAACTGTTCCAGACCGAAACGGAGGTCGGTTAGGCGGGTTTCGTGTCCGCGCCTCGCGGCGTCAGAATTGTCAGGAGCTCCGCCACAACAAACAGGGCCGGCACGTCGCCCCAAAGGTGTCCCATGTGCTGGGAGTTCGCTAGCGACTGCGCCGCCATGATCGCGCCATGCACAACGCTGGACCACACCGTGAACCAGATGAGGCTTAGGTGGGCGAGGGGGTTCCGGGATGCCACTACCAGGAATACGCCAAGCGTCGCGTAAATCCCCAGAATCATCTGCAGGTAATCCGAATGGCCGCCGGTGTGCCACGCCCAGCCGGACGGCCAGATGATGGTGAGCGGGTAGATCCCAAAAATGAAGATCAAACCCACGAGGAGCAAAGCGATTCGCAAGTATTTGGTGCGATCGGGTTCGGCCATGGTTCTTCTCCTCTAGCCAGGATTTGCATTTTTGCTCAGTCAGTGTGCACCCATTGCCGCTTTTCATCCAAGTTGCGCACAGCCTGCGTTCGGAGCACGGGAGAAGCTGCTTAAAATGGCGTCCTCAAGCGGAAGCCGAAAACGGAACGATAGGCGGCCATATGGCTAACTTTGAAGAACTCGAAATTCATCGGTTAACGGTTCACCCCCGCCGCTACATCTTATAGCCAATCCAAGGAGGGTTACTGGGATGCAGTTGTTGAAATCCTTTCTCGCGATTCTGCTGGCCGCCCCGATTTTCGGCGGCGACGGCGTACCACCCGCACAGCAAGGCCTGCGGGTCCATGAGTGGGGCACGTTCACTTCCGTGGCCGGAGAGAACGGGAGTCCGCAAGCCTGGACGCCCCTGTCCGGCCCGTCCGACCTCCCCTGCTTCGTCTATCACCTCGGCAGCCGATGCATCAAGTGCGGCGGGCCGTCTACGCCCACCGGAACGCAGCCAACCGTGACCACCAGCACGGTCCGCATGGAAACACCCATCCTCTATTTCTACACCTCGCAGCGGATGACCCTTTCGGTGCACGTCGACTTCCCGCAGGGCTGGATTACGGAATGGTATCCGCAAGCCTCCCGCGTAACCCCGGAGATCCCCCTGGGGAGCGGAGCCGCGTTACCTCCCGTCGGTCAGGGCCACATTGATTGGAACCGGGTGGAGGTGTGGCCGGGCGCTCAGGCCAGTGTTCCCACCGGCGAAGGCGCCAGCCACTACTATGCGGCTCGCAACACCGACTCTCAGCCAATCTACGTCTCGGGCCAACCGGAAAAGCTCCTCTTCTACCGCGGCATCGCGAATTTCCCGGTGCCGCTGTGGGCCAAGGTGTTGGACGACACCAAAATAGAACTTCGCAACACCGGAGACCGCAACCTGCCGCTGGCCATTCTATTTGAGAACCAAGGCGGCAAGGTCGGCTATCGCACCATACAAGAGTTAAGCGGCGCGGCGCAAGTCGATATGCCCGAACTCACCGCCGATCTCGATCGCCTTAAGCACGAACTGGCGAACGCTCTGGTGGACATGGGCCTCTATCCAAAGGAAGCGCTGGCCATGATCGAGACCTGGCGCGATTCGTGGTTCGAAGAAGGCTTGCGGATCTTCTACCTGATGCCGCGCCGCAGTGTCGATACCGTGCTGCCCCTCGACGTCGACCCCGCGCCCGCAGCCATCGAGCGCGTGTTCGTAGGCCGCGTCGAAATCCTCTCACCCTTCCTTCGCCAAAGCCTCGCAACCGCGCTCTCCATCGGCGACATTGCCACCCTGGGCAAGTACGGCCGCTTCCTGGAACCCTTCGCCCAACGCATTCCCGGCGGGTCGACGGCCAACCCCGCAACCTCCGCGTTCTTCCAGGCCCGTTACGACGAGGCGCGCCGCCAGTTCGACTCGCCATCCTGCGTGCGGTAGCAGCGGCGTCGAAACCACATCCGTTACGAGCGCCCGACGGTGAGCGGAAAGCAGGACGATGTCTGGATATCGGTAGTGTCCTTGGACGTCCGATTCGCCGCCGGTGGCTACTTGCACGGCTGGGTAGTGGGCTACTAAAGCAGCCCACTACCGGAGGCTGGCCACCGGCGCCAGTTATTTCTTAGTCTTGGGCGTGGGCGGAGGCGGCAGCGTGTACTCACCCTCGACGTGATCCTGGGCGCCATCGGCGTTGCCGGTGCTCTTGTAGGTGCCTTTGCCGGTGAGGCCTTTCAGCTTGCCGGTGCCGCCGCTGTACGACCATGTGCCTTCCCCGGTACTGGCGCCATCCTTGGTGGTGGTGCCGCTGCCGGTGAAGCGAACGAACGCTTTGTCGCCGTTATCCATGGCGATCACCACGTACCCGCGTGCCTGCGCTTTTTCGCCGCTGACATCGCTGCTGACGGTTCCGGTGTAGTCCTTGGATTGCAGGCCCGCCATTTCGAGCGGTGTGGCCCAGGTGCAAGAAAACTTGACGAGCGCCAGCACGTGGCCGGCGCGGTCGCCGACATCGATCGATTGCTGCTGATCGGGCTTACCGCACTTGCCATCGCCGCTGATTTTAGTCTGCGCGGTGGCGATGCTGGCTGTGATGGTAAGAAGCGTGAAGGCGAGGATGGCCCGCCTCGAGAAAACCCCTGTCTTGTTCATTTTCACCTCTCCGTTGCCAAACAGTACCTGGAGTTTCCATTTTGGGCTCCTAGGTTGTATTCAGTCTACACCCAGCCGACATCCTTTGATTCTGCGAGTCGCATTTTCCCTCCGGGGAGCGGCGCTACTAACCTACCGCGGGAACGAACTCCTTGAGTTGGTCGCTGCATACAGGCGCTCAGCCGTCTATATCGAGGGCGCCAACGCCTGGCCATCGGCTTGGTAGAGGGCGTTCTCGCTTGCGCCAAATCGCGTGCCCCAAGAAGAAAAGGGCCAGGGCCCCCGGCTCTGGCCCTTTTGCCTCGGAAGCACTTTACCGCGACCCAGCGATGACAGCGATCGGAATCGCCTGTGCAACTTCACGCTCATGGGCAGCGGTTCCGTGCTTGGGCTTGTATGGCGCGTAACGAAGGACCACGCCGACTTCCGGCAGGCGGATTTCGCTCACGGTGCGGCCAGCTTTGCCTTGACGGATCACCAGTACGGCCCGGCCGGCCACCGCCGGATCGTGACTCTGGGGCAGCACCATGGCTACTGCCTTTCCGCCCTGAGTCACTTGCAGCATGTCGCCGGTGCGCACCCCTTCCGAGCTGAAGGCGTAATCGCCCGCCTGCAGGGTCGCGGTGCCCCAGCGGACCTCAGCCGGCAGTGAGAATGTCCCGCGGAACGTCTGCGCATTGGCAACTACGGCGCCCAAGCTGGATGCCATAACGCCCAGTGCCAAGGTGCGAAGCAGCGTATTGTTTCGAATCGATTTCATGACGAACCTCCTTATGTTCGCTTTCAGGCCAACCCTCGAGTTGCCTTCACCCTAGAATGCGCAAAACGCCGCGACAAACTGTCATCGGAGAAAAAGATTTTACGGCCTAAACACTCGGCTTCCGTTCGGCACGATTGGAACACCTTGCCGGGCCGCTTCGTCCTCTGCTGAGAGACCGCGGCGCTGGCGAAAGGCATATGGCGGCTGGTCGGCGCATGTGGTAGTTTTGAAGATATTCAGGTCTGCTTAAGCTGTGAGCTATGGAGCCGTCAACCCATCAGGTCACGCACCTGCTCCAAGCGTGGGGTGAAGGAGAACAGGGCGCGCTGGACGAACTGGTTCCGCTGGTGTATCAGGAGCTGCACCGGTTGGCCCAGGTGTATATGTCCCGCGAGCGGAGCGGCCATACGCTGCAGACCACGGCACTGGTGAATGAGGCCTATCTCCGGCTGGTCGATACCACGCAGGCGAGCTGGCAGAACCGTGCGCACTTTTTCGCGATCTGCGCGAACGTGATGCGCCGCATCCTGGTAGAGTGGGCTCGCTCGCGCCAGGCCCTGAAACGCGGCGGGGCGGCACGGCCGCTCGATCTGCTGGAATCCCTGGTGGCGTCGGAAGAGCCCGGCCGGGACCTGGTGGCCCTGGACGACGCGCTGAAGGATCTCTCCGCGCTCGATCCCCGCAAGGGCAAGGTGGTGGAGCTCCGCTTTTTCGGCGGTCTGAGCGTGGAAGAAACCGCGGAGACACTGAAGATTTCCTGTGAGACGGTAATGCGCGATTGGAAGTTCGCGAAGAGTTGGCTGCGGCGCGAGTTGGGCAAGGAGAAACGGGTTGCTATCTGAACGCTGGCAGCACATTGAGAGCTTGTACCACGCGGCGCTGGAGCAGGACGCGGCCCACCGGAGCGGCTTCCTGCGCCAGGCGTGCGACGGAGACGAGGAACTGGAGCGGGAAGTGGAGTCGCTGCTGGCGCAAGCCGACGGAGGCGACGGTTTCCTGGAGGCGCCAGCGCTCGACGCTGCGGCACGGGTGGTGGCGCAGGACGAGGCGCGCGCGGGCGAAAATCCCCGCGGCGGAGGCGAAATGGTGGGCACAACCATTTCCCACTACCAGATTTTGGAGGAGCTGGGCGGTGGCGGAATGGGCGTGGTCTACAAGGCGCTGGACACACGCCTGGGAAGACCGGTGGCGATCAAGTTTCTGCGCACCGCAGGCCTGGGACTGGGCGACCTTGGCAACGAGCAATCGCCGCAACATCGGGCCGAGATGCTCGAGCGCTTCCGGCGCGAGGCACGGGCCGCATCGGCGCTGAATCACCCCAATATCGTGGTGGTTCACGACGTGGGGCAACACGAGGGCCGGCCGTTCATGGTGATGGAGTTCCTCGAAGGTTGCACCCTCAAGCAGGTGATCGAGCGGGGGCGCCTGCGGACGCAAGCCATGATCGACCTGGCGATCGAAATCGCCGACGGTCTGGCCGCGGCTCACGCCAAGGGCATCATCCACCGGGACATCAAGCCGACCAACATTTTTGTAACCGGCGCGACCAGCGGCAGCCCGGGACAAGTGAAGATTTTGGACTTTGGCCTGGCGAAATCGTGGACGCCTCTGGCGCGGCCGTCGCCAATGCCGGCTTCGACGGACATGAGCACAACCGCGACCTTGGCCGCTGGTAACGACGTCTCCCTTACTAGCCCGGGCATCACCGTGGGAACGGCGGCCTATATGTCTCCGGAACAGGCTCGGCGGGAAGAGCTGGATGTGCGCACGGACCTGTTCAGTTTTGGAGTGGTGCTTTACGAGCTGGCGAGTGGGCGGCGCCCGTTCCCGGGAGACGTCGCGGCCGTCGTCTTGCACCAGATCCTGGCGGAAGCGCCGGTTCCGCTGTTGCAGTTGAATCCGCGGTTGCCAGCCGAGCTGGAGCGAATCGTTGGCAAGGCTCTGGAGAAGGATCGCACGCTGCGTTATCAATCGGCCGCCGAAATGGGTGCGGATTTGAAGCGGCTCAAGCGCGATAGCAGCTCGGCCGGCGCGCCGGCTGCGTGGCTGCCTGCCGGCGTCGCGCAAAAGGCTGCGCGGGCCAGGATTGCGATTGGCCGCTGGTGGATCGCCGCCCTGCTGGCCATGGCTGCAGGTGCCGCCTGGGTGAACGCAGAGCTGCGCCCGTGGCCGGTCCTGAAGGTGAGTGCGTACAAGCAAATCACCAACGACGGCGGGATGAAAGGTCTTATCGGGACGGACGGCGTACGGCTGTACTTCTTCAGGAACTCCGGCACAGGGCACTGGATTGGCCAGGTGGCCGTCAGCGGCGGAGAGCCGGCGCGCGTGCCCATGCCGTCGCCGTATTTCAAGGTTTTCGACCTGGCTCCGGACGGTGCAAGCTTGCTGGCGCTGGAGATCGCCACCTATGGGGAAGGCCCGCTGTGGAACGTGCCCATTCCGGGCGGCTCTCCGCTGCGCATCGGCAACTTGACAGGGTCTTCAGCGGCCTGGTCGCAGGACGGCGGACGGATCGCCTATGCCGAACATGGCGGCCTGTTGGTGGCCCAAAGCGATGGCAGTGCGGCGCGCAAAGTGGCGAGTGTCGCGGGGGAGATCGCGATCCCCGCTTGGTCGCCGGATGGCAAGCGAATCCGATTCACGGCATACGACGAGCAGCGCCACCAGTCGGCCCTTTGGGAGGCGTCCGTGGAGCGCGGCGGAGCGCATCCTCTTTTTACCGGGGCCCCCTCCGACGACTGCTGTGGCCGATGGACGCCGGATGGAAGATATTTCATTTTCTACAGGCAGGGACAAATCTGGGCGATCGCGGAGCCGCGCCGGCTGGCGTGGCGGTCACGTCCGCAGCCGGTTCAGATCACCAGCGGCGCTGTTAGGTTTGTCGATGCATTGCCCGCCAAGGACTCTCAGCGCCTGTTCGCGGTTGGAGTCGCGCCGCGCGGCGAAGTGAATCGGTTCGACACGCGCAGCGGCCAATTCGTGCCGTTGCTTGGCGAAGTCTCCGCGGATTTCGCGACGTTTTCCCCGGACGGACAGTGGATCGCCTATGTGACTTACCCAGACGGCGCCCTATGGCGATCTAAGCCCGACCGCAGCGAGCGCCTGCAACTGACTCAGACGGCGCCGAACTCTTTCGCCGCGCTTCCCCGCTGGTCGCCGGATGGAACGCAAATCCTATACTCGGCTGCCGCTGCCGGCCAGCTGCCGAGAATCTACCGCGTGCCGGCCAGCGGGGGCCAATCCCAGTTGCTGCTGCCGGACCTCAACCAGGTGAATTCGGACGGCGGCTGGTCTCCGGACGGCAAGAAGATATGCTTTGGCGGCGCGTCGGGTACACCGGGCCGTCCGACCGCCCCCAACATTCACGTGCTCGACCTGGAAACCGGCAACGTGACCGACGTGCCGGGCTCGGATGATTTCTTTTCTCCCCGTTGGTCGGCGGATGGCCGCTCCATCGCCGCCCTGAATCTGGATTCAACCCGGCTGGCGGTTTTCCGCTTCGCAACCGGGCGGTGGGAAGATCTGGCAAAGGGGACGTTCAGCTTTCCCTGCTGGTCGCACGACAGCCGGGCTGTCTATTACATCCAGAGCACCAACAATCCTGCCGTTATGCGCGTCCGCGTCGCGGATCACAAAGTCGAACGGGTGGTCGATCTCAAAGAGACCAGCCTGACCGGGTTTTATGGTTCATCGCTGTCCCTTGCCCCGGATGACGAGCCAGTAATGACCCGCAACCGCGGCTCGATGGAGATTTTTGCGCTCGATTGGCGCACGCTCTGACGCGTGGAGGGCTGGATTTCGCGTGTGTGCCGACGCAATCCTCCGGCGTTCGTGCCTCGACGGGTGCAAAACGCCGTTTTCGGAACCAGGAAAGTGAAATAATAAGCTCCATGAAAACACCCGTGTTTGTTGCTTTGGCCGCATCGCTCCTTGCGCAGGCGCAGACCGCTCCGGGTGACAAGCGGCCGCCGGTTATCGACGTTCATGTGCACACTTTGGGTGGGTTCCCAGGCGTTGGTCCAATGTGCCCATTCAATCCGCAATTCCTCGCTTCGGATCCGAAATCGACAGAAGGTCCGATGGGATGGGCGAAGCAGAACTGCACTCTGCAACTGGAACCAGCCAAGACACCGGATGAGTACATGAAGTCAATGCTCGCTCAATATGAGGAGCTGAACGTGACGGCCGTGGTGATGGGCGATCTTAAAGAAGTGCAGAAGTGGAAGGATGCGGCTCCGCCAGGGCGAATCATCACCGGCACGTCGTTCGACGCGGCCATGGGAGGCACGAAGTTTGTTTCATTGGACGACATGCGGGCAGCCTTCACCAAGGGCGGGATGCAGGTGATGGGCGAAGTGGGGTTGCAGTATCAAGGCATATCGCCGAGCGATATGAGCGTGGACCCGTACTTCGCCCTAGCGGAGGAATTGGACATTCCCGTGGGCATACACATGGGCACGGGCGGGTCCGGCCGGGCGAATGTGGCGATGCCGAAGTTCCGTGGGTCGATGGGCAATCCTCTGCTCCTCGAGGAGGTGCTGGCACGGCATCCGAAACTGCGGTTGTGGATCATGCATGCGGGGTATCCGATGATCGACAATCTGCTGACGCTGCTGCAGGCGAATTCGCATGTGTACGTGGATGTGGCAGGGCTGATTTGGAGTTACCCGTTGAAGGAAGTTCACGGGTACATTCAACGGATTGTGGAGGCGGGGTTCGAGGACCGAGTGATGTTTGGTACGGATCAGATGATCTGGCCGAAGCTGATGGCGGCGTCGATTGGAGTGATTGAGGGCGCGACGTATTTGACGCCGGAGCAGAAGCGCGACATTTTGTACAACAATGCGGCACGGTTCCTGCGGTTGAAGTAACCATCAGACACGAATGCTCGTTGAAGCGCCTGTTTTATCACCGGTGGACACGAAGTTGCCGCTTGCCCACACCCGCTGGAGAACGCCGGGTGCGAGGCCGGCGATTCGGCGATGTCCGGCTATTCTCCGATGATTTTGATCAACGCGCGTTTCTTGCGCCCGCCGTCAAACTCGCCGTAGAAGATCTGCTCCCACGGTCCGAAGTCGAGCTTGCCGCCGGTGACGGCGACCACCACTTCGCGTCCCATCACCTGCCGCTTCAGGTGCGCGTCCGCATTGTCTTCGCCGGTGCGGTTGTGCCGGTACTGCGAGGTAGGCTCGTGGGGCGCGAGCCTTTCGAGCCATTTCTCGTAATCCGCGTGCAGGCCCGGTTCATCGTCGTTGATGAAAACGGAAGCCGTGATGTGCATGGCGTTGATCAGCACCAAACCTTCTTTGACGCCGCTTTCCCGGAGGCAGTCTTCCACCTCCCGTGTGATGTTGAGGAACGCTCGCCGTCCGGGGACCTCAAACCACAATTCTTTGCGAAAGGACTTCACTCTCCCATTGTCGCTCTTGCAGGCTGTTGGCTCATGGGCGGTTGGAGATTGGCTCGCATTGAGCTATCGGCAGCTTGCCGCGGCGAAGTTGACAGCTCTCTTTTCCGCCGATCTCAGGCAAGGTCGTAGCGATCCAGGTTCATCACCTTGTTCCACGCAGCCACGAAGTCCTTCACAAACGCCGCCTTCGAGTCGACACATGCATAGACTTCCGCGATTGCTCGGAGCTGGGAGTTCGAACCGAATACAAGGTCGACACGGGTGCCGGTCCACTTGACTTTGCCTGTCGCGCGATCGCTCCCCTCAAATACGCCTTCGGTAGAGGAGGCCTCCCACTTCGTACCCATGTCGAGCAGGTTGACGAAGAAATCATTCGTCAGCGTCTCGGGCCGGTTGGTGAAGACGCCGTGTTTGGACTGCCCGAAGTTAGCATTCAGGGCGCGCATGCCGCCGACGAGAACCGTCATCTCGGGGGCCGTCAGCGTGAGCAACTGCGCCCGGTCCACCAGCAGCTCCTCCGCCGGTCTTTGGTCTCCCTTCCGTTGGTAGTTGCGGAACCCGTCTGCGGCCGGCTCCAGTACGGCGAAGGAGTGCACATCGGTCTGCTTCTGCGAAGCATCCGTGCGCCCCGGCGAGAAGGGAACCTTCACGTCGTGCCCGGCCTTTTTCGCAGCTTCCTCGACGGCTGCGCAGCCGCCCAGAACGATCAGGTCGGCAAGCGAGACCTTCTTCCCGCCGGACTGCGAGCTGTTGAACTCCTTCTGCATCGCTGCCAGCTTTCGAAGGGCCTTCGCCAGTTCGGCCGGCTGGTTCACTTCCCAATCCTTTTGCGGCGCGAGGCGAATGCGCGCCCCGTTCGCCCCACCGCGCTTGTCGGAGCCGCGGAACGTCGCCGCCGACGCCCAGGCAGTCGTGACGAGTTGGGAGATCGAAAGTCCGGATGCGAGGATCTTGGCCTTCAGAACGGCAATGTCCTGTTTCCCGATCAATTTATGATCCACCGCGGGAACAGGGTCTTGCCATAGCTGGGGCTCGGCAGGAACCAGCGGGCCAAGGTAGCGCGAGAGAGGCCCCATATCGCGGTGCGTAAGCTTGAACCACGCCTTGGCGAACGCGTCTGCGAACTCCTGCGGATTCTTGAGGAAGCGCCTCGCGATCGGCTCATATATCGGGTCCATCCTCAGGGAGAGGTCCGTGGTGAGCATGAACGGGGCGTGCCGCTTCGACGGATCGTGGGCATCTGGAACGGTGCCCGCTCCAGCCCCGCCCTTGGGAGTCCACTGGTTCGCGCCGGCGGGGCTCTTCGTGAGCTCCCACTCAAAGCCGAACAGGTTCTCCAGGTAGTTGTTGCTCCACTTCGTTGGGGTGGTGGTCCAGGCGCCCTCCAATCCGCTGCTGATCGTATCATCGCCTTTGCCGCTGCCAAAGGTGTTTTTCCAGCCGAGGCCTTGCTCCTCGATGCTGGCGCCCTCGGGTGCGGGCCCGACATACTTGCTCGGGTCGGCAGCGCCGTGGGTTTTGCCGAGTGTGTGCCCGCCGGCAATGAGCGCAACAGTCTCCTCGTCATTCATCGCCATGCGGGCGAACGTCTCCCGGATATCGCGTGCCGCAGCGACTGGATCGGGCTTTCCATTGGGCCCTTCCGGATTCACGTAAATCAGGCCCATCTGAACGGCGCCGAGAGGATTGTCGAGCTGACGGTCTCCGGTGTAGCGCTGGTCCCCCAGCCACGTGCCCTCATGCCCCCAGAAAATGCCCTCTTCCGGCTCCCAGATGTCCGCGCGCCCGCCGCCGAAACCGAAGGTCTTGAGGCCCATCGACTCCAAGGCGACGTTGCCGGCCAGAATTATGAGGTCGGCCCAGGAGAGTTTCCGGCCATACTTCTGCTTGATCGGCCAGATCAACCGGCGCGCCTTATCGAGGCTCACGTTGTCCGGCCAGCTGTTGAGGG
>Ga0181536_10004309_pt1 | contig 15104 bp, 12 predicted proteins | sample PEATcosm2014_Bin_41_FD_121105 | JGI IMG/M metagenome (GOLD analysis project Ga0181536, IMG submission 121105) | Peatland microbial communities from MTU Mesocosm Facility, Houghton, MI, USA - PEATcosm2014_Bin17_60_metaG | ecosystem: Environmental > Terrestrial > Soil > Wetlands > Peat | place... | reverse complement strand
CTGAATCCTACGCGCGTGTTCAAGCTGCAAGCTCGCCCGCCTCGATCTCGTCCACATAGCACCAGATCCAGCTTTCTCCCGGTTCGATCGAACGCATAAGCGGATGTTTGGTGTGGTGAAAGTGCTTGGTAGCATGCTTGTTCTTGGACGAGTCGCAACAGGCCGCATGTCCGCAGATCAGGCACATACGCAGGTGAACCCACGTATCGCCAGTCTTAATGCAGTCTCCACACACATGCTTGTTCGTTTCTCTCACTTTGATCTGGTCAAGATGGGTACACTCTTCTGCCATGGGCTCCTCCCTGAGCTGGCTACTTCCTTAGTCCGCCAAAGCACTCCGCAGTCGTGCGACTTTGGTCACCTTCCCCACGAATAGGATCACAGAAGACGCGCCCGATCCCATTCAGAATGAAGGCTGAGGTACTTCATTCGTGTTCCGGCTCGATTATCTTTCTTGCGTGCTGACCATCGCCTCCACAATCCTGATCGGACGCCGCCGCTGGCAAGGCTGGCTGCTGGCAGCGGTGAATTGCGTCATCATGTGCGTCATCGGTATCAAGACTGCGCAATTAGGTTTTATCCCAGCTAACCTATTCTGCATGGTGATGAGCGCCATCAACCTCCGGGCATGGCGCCGGACAACTGCGACCCCTTAGGGCATTGGCACATTCACTCTGCGACGAGCAGGTTCTCGGCGAAGGGCCACTGCTCGTCAATCCATTGTGCCCGACAGACAAACCCCGAATCCCGCGCCATCTGGAAGACTTCTTCCGCCGAGTATTTGTGGCTGCTCTCCGTCCAGACAGTCTCGCCCTCTAAAAACTCGATGCGCAAATCCGCCGCCGAGATGCGCACCGTCTGCCGCCGCTTGGATTGCAAATGCATTTCGACGCTCCGGGCGTCGTGATTGATCCTGGCGACGTGGGCGAATTGGCCCAAGTCAAAATCGGCGTCGAGTTCGCGATTGATGCGGGCCAGCAGGTTGAGATCAAAAGCCGCGGTCACTCCCAGTTCGTCGTCGTAGGCCTTGAGCAATCGTGCGCTGGGCTTTTCCAAGTCGGTTCCCAGAAGAAGAGAATCGCCCGGTTCGAGAATACGGCGAACCCCCGCCAGGAATTCAATTCCGGCGGGACGATCGAAATTCCCGATGGTGCTCCCCAGAAACAGCACAAAGAGGTGCTGCCCGCCCTGCCGGTGTGCAGCCACCTCCAGCAACCCATCGAGGTATTCACGCTCAAAACCTACGATGCTGATCGAATCAATGTCGCTGAGCTCGCGCTCGCACCTGGCCAAAGCTGAGCGGGATATTTCGACCGGATAATAAAATGTGCGCTCCCGGCGGCTGAGCGCCTCCAGTATCCAGCGAGTCTTCTTGCCACTGCCACTGCCCAGTTCGGCCACTGCGACTGGAGAGTGCAGGTGGTCGACGATCTCGCACGCATGTCGTCGCAGCAAACGCTCATCGGCTCGTGTGAGTCCGTACTCGGGCAGATGACTGATCACTTCAAAGAGCGCCGAGCCCACGTCGTCGTACAGGTATTTCGAAGGGAGTTCTTTCTGTCCCGGCCGCGTGAGCCCGGCGCGCACGTCGGCAGCGAATTCGTATGCAGTATTGGTCGTAATCGCGTGAACCAGCATTCCTGAACCCCCTTCTATCGTCATTCGATAATGAGCATTCGATGATCAGCGGCGTACGCAGCGGAAGCCCGCGTACACGTATTGATAATGGGCCTGGAACCAGTTTCGGAACGTGGCCCGCAGCATGCACGCGGCGCTACGCGCCGAACCACCCTTCATGACGAAATGCTTGCCATCAAAGAAGTCAGCGGAGTACCCGCGGTAGAACGGAAATGGCTCGAAGCCGGGAAACGGACCGAAAACGGTGGAAGTCCATTCCCAGCCGTTGCCCAACATATCGTGAATGCCGAAAGCGCTCTGGCCTTCTGGAAACGAATTCACCGGCACGGGATCCCAACGATGAAAATCAACATTTCCGAGGTTGGACTTGGGTGCATCATTGCCCCACGGGTAAGCTCTTGTCTGTCCGTCGAGGGTGCCGTAGGCGGCACGCTGCCACTCCGCTTCCGTGGGCAGCGACTTCCCTGCCCAGCGCGAGTAGGCCATTGCCTCAGCGTGACTCACATACACCGGCCAGTCTAGCGGCAGCGGCACTTCGCTGAACATGGTGCGGCAAAACCAGCGATTGCCTTGTGGCTTCCAGAACAACGGATGAGAGATTTCATGACCAGTCTTCCAGTCCCAGTCATCGTCGTCCCAGAAAGCCCGCGTCCCGTAACCCCCGGCCGACACGAACTCAAGATACTGCCGGTTTGTCACCTTGTACTGGTCGATCTCAAATGCAGGAACTTCCGCCTCGTGAGCTTCAAATTCATTGTCCCAGCCAAAGCTTTCGCCGCCCCGCGGCAGACCCAGTGTCACGACACCAGCAGGAACGGAAACCTGCAGGTAGGCGACGGGCGGACCAGCGAGATTCGGTGATTCGTGTTCCCGCATTTTCATATCGAGTGGCAACTGATGCAGCATGTAGGCGAGCGTTTCGGTGTGCATCAGCCGATGCTCAACCGCGACGTTAAGCAAAGTGGACAGTGGAAAACCGTTGACGGTCTTGGAGTGTGGCTCGAGAACTACCTTCTCAAGACGCTGGTCGAGCGCGCTGCGGACATTGCCCACATAATCGCGGACCGCGTCCACGGAGGGCCAGTCAGACGGCAAATCGGTTGGGAGTCCGCCGCCAACTGGATCGATGCCGAAGGCAAACAGCCGATCATATTCAGGATGGACGCTCTTCAGTCCGAAGGCGCGTTCGCTCAGTAAATTCCAATCAAATGCTTCGAGGTGTCCCACATAGAAGATGATGCGGTGACGCTCCGGAATCGGCCTCTCATAAAGGGATCCGGCGCGGACCAAGCCGAAAAGTGCGTCGCTCCGACGACGAGCATCGGACATTCGCTTTATGAGCTCATGCGGAACTACGACGCTTTCTTCTGCAGCAAGCATTCGGCGCTCCCGGTCTGATCGCCATGATTGGACGACTGGTGCGTTTGAAGGCAAGCCGACCCCCGACTGTACCTTCTGAGGGTTGATTAGATGACAAGTGGCTTCGAGCGGTCGCAGGAGAGCGTATTTTTATTTCGCACCTTATTTGAGTGCCGCAAAGCTCTCTATGCCCTTGCCAAGGTCCTGGAAACCTTCGACGAACCAATCTTCGCGGCGGGACACATCGTAAGTGGTCACACCCTCAAGCACCTGGCCGCCGCCGCTGCCGGTTACTATATCTTGCGCATGCTGCAAAAGCGTCGACCCGTGTTGCTATTGCCTTCAACCATTTCAATCGTCACGCATGAAAAACCAAGTTGAATCAGTCTGAGCTGCTCATTCACTTTACGTACTTCCCCTTTCGCGTTTCATATTCGACGCGAAATGGCTTTTCAGTCTTTCGATCCTGCCAGCCTTCTTCTGCGATCAAGCGATTGGCTTGGGCCAGGCGCTCGGACGGCTGAGGGTGGGAACGGAAGTATCCTTCCAGGCTCTGAATCGCCAGATCTGAAAGTTCTTCTTCCGGACTCTGGGCGTGAATGATGTATTCGTTGCGTAGTTTGGCAAACTTCTCGAACAAGGAGACTGCGCCATACGGTGAATAGCCTCCGAGCACTGCCAAACGGATGCCTTCCCGGTCGGCTTCCAGTTCCTCATCCTTGTTATAGCCTGCTTCCCACACCGTGAGCGGAATTTGCACGAGGACTCCAACCATATCGAGTCTCAGTTTGCGCAGCCGCGCCTCGATCTGGACACGTTCGGCGCAGTGATAGTGGTCGATGTGCTCTACCTCATGGCCGAGAACAGCGGCCAATTGATCCTCGCTCGTCATCAAGTCGAGCAAGCCCTCGCCGACATAGACGGGGCCGCCTGGAAGGGAGAAAGCATTGATCATGGTGCGATTCGGCACGAGACGAAACGAATATGGCAGTCGCCGGTGGGCATGTAACGACACGTTGTTGCCGACGCGGCGGACGTAACTCTCAAGCCCTAGTTCCTCGGGAGTCAACTGGGCGGTAACGTCTGAATACTGGTCGGCCAGTTGATTGCCGATTGCGATCTCTTCGTCATCAGAAAGACGAGTCAACCGCATGGGCACGCGGCTCAAGTCGCGCTGAGCATCGGCGACGACTTCGACCACCGCGTTGGCGGAGACGGGAGTGGAGTCATGCCGGCGTTGGCTGAAGTAAAGCGCGGTGACACCGACCGCGAGAACGACAACGAAAATGGCCATGCGCCTCATAGAAACTGCCGGATGGCATCGCGATACTTGCTGTACAAGAACGACACCAGTAAGAGCGCGGCTCCGAGAATGATAAAGGTGATATAGCGATCGCGGGGTGCTAGTCCCCATGCGTCCCTCAACATTATCTTGCCGACACAAACCAATAGCAGGACCATCCCGGTCAGGCGGAAGCTTCGTTCGTTCACGGCAAGGGCGAGCAGGACAATCAGAACTCCTTCCATGCCCCAAGCGACTGTGACCATGCCCGCTCGCATCTTCAGCGCAAGCATGAGAGTGAGCAAGAGCACGGGAGCAAAAAACATAAACTGTTCCGGATGCCGCAGCACCGCTCTGATCCAGCGGTTCGTGGGAGCCTCCGTTTTGGCGCGATCACGCAGCCGAAAAGCAAAAGGCAGGCATGCGAGCATGACGGCCACAGCCGAGCCAAGGACAAAATACCTTCCAGTCCAGTCCCCGCCGCTGAAATAGCTTGTGCCGAAGAGGTTGTGCATTCCTCCTCGGACGCAAGCGCCTACGGTCAGCAGAATTCCCTGCTGCAAGAACATCGAGCGTTTCAGTAAGAGCGCCAGGCCAAAGAGAACAAAGATAACCACAGCCCACGCGGTGACCAACCAATCGTTTGCGAATTGGAAGTAGAGTAGCGCAACAATACTGCCTGTACCGACGTAACCAAGCAGACCGTCGAAATGCAGACGGCGATCGTCGCGGATACTTGCTTCGTCTGGCCCCAATTGCGCATAAACGAAGAAGAAAATAAGCGTGAGCGGTAAAACCGTGTACATCCGCGGCCCCCAGAACTCACCTGGATTGCCGGCTGTCAGGTTGGCAAAGAAGATCCGGCCGAATGCCGCGGCCAATGCCACATAAGCTTGAAAGCGAAACTGCCTCGTATTTCGCAGAAGACCATATTCGAAGAGAACGAGTCCAAAGACCCCCCAACCCACAGCAACACTCAACGGTTGCAACTCGTACCACATGAGCAGCGAAACCAGTGCCGACGCCGCCCAGGAGTAAATGTGATGAAACTCACGAGTGCGCCAGTCTTGCGGCATGCGTACTACTCGAGACAGCGCGTAGAGGACAACCGTTACTACGGCTAGCGAGAGTAAGCGGAGGCTAATCCCATGCCAGGTGTCGGTGACGTACAAGTTCAGAGTGACACTGCGGAGCATTGTGAGAGCAGCGAGTGCGTGTGCCTGCCACCCCAAATCTTCGAGTTCAAACTGACAATCCACCAGCGCCAGGACCAAGGCGAACACGGCCCAGACCGCAGCAAGCCATGCGCCTTGAGCTTCGTACCACGCCAAGAGGGCTAGCAGTGCGGTTGCGGCAGAACTGTGCAGGTAAGTAATTGCGCGCGCCGATGAAGAATCGGGAATAGTGGCTTTGCGCGAAAGAAAATAGAGACCCGCGGCGACGATTGAAACGGTAACCGACCGCAGAGAGATTCCCGGCCAAAGTGTATGTTCAAGGGTGAAATTGCTTGTGTAGACCTGCACCAGCGTGCACCCCGCTACAACGTTGGCTTGCCACGCCAATTGCCGGTAGCCGATCCATCGCATCACTAAGGCGAGGGCTACTGCAAAAACGATCCAGGACACAGCAATCCAAGGCGCGGGCACCGCTTCGTAGAGTACCCATAGCATCATTCCCGTGCCGATCCAGCTATAGGCAATGCGTCCGAAATCGGCGTGGCTCGTGTCAGGAAGAGCTATGCGCCTAGCGACCCAATACGCACCCCCAACGACTGGCAACGCACCGAGCGCATGGAAAGGGATATTGTGCCAGCGCTGCGTTCCAGCCTGATCGGCGGTCACTGCTGCCAGTACGGCTAATCCAGTCAATGCGTGAGTGTGCCACGCGAGCGCATGATATCGGACCCATTGCCCGACTTCCAGAAGGAGCACTGCAAAGGCAATTGCCGCCAGCGGTTGCCAGAGTTCCGGGACCTCGTAATAGATAAGTGAAGTAACGAGAGCGGTTCCTGCAAAAGCAAAGAATCCGCGGAATGAGCGCTGATTCTGATCATCCCTCAATTGCGACCATTTCGACGTTACATAGAACGCGGCAGCAATCACCGGCAGCGTGAACAGCCGCAGTCGAACGTGGGTGTATTGAGGAATCTCACTGTGCAGGTTAACTACAGCCACGCGATACAAAGTCAATATGCCAATCAGACCGTACTGCACCTGAAGGTGGAAGGATTTGAGCTTCGCCCCTAACGCAGCCAAAACGAGCATGATGCCAGCGAAGGCGATGGCGGTCCAATCGTTGGAGCACAAAGCCCACGCCGCGGTTACGGCGGCGAATCCGCCTAAATAGGAATGCCCGCAGAGCAGCTGTTCATCGGGTGATTCACCAAAGAATAATTTCCAGCGCTGTCCCACCAGAAGCGCGTTCGCATAGAACACGATGGCACATAGTCCGAACATCACTCCAGCGGCTAGCAAAAGAACTTCGCTCGTGCTCCGGACGGACAGGACTTGCCTGAGGTCGATAACGGCCAAGTGCAACCCGACGAAGAACCCGGCAAGCAGACCCAAGCGTCGAAATACCACCTCCTTCACAGTAACGCCTGCAATGAGCAGGGCTTCAGCGCCGATCAGCCACAGGATGGCAACGTTGTTGCCTGAATATCGGAACGGGACGGCAGCAATCATGAGCGAAGCGCCGAGCACCGTCAGAACAATGAAGGCCTCGCGGCGGCGCTTGGTAATCGGCAATTGCCCGAATCCGAATTCGATTGCACCGATCACCAACACCGCGACAAACGCCAACTCCGGCTGCACAGATTGGAACTTCATCACTCCCAGCAGCAGTAGCGTATTAAGCAGAGCAGACGCCGTCGATACATGTTCGTCGGCTGGGGACTTGACTCTGCGAATGACGTACGATACTCGGAATATAAACCAGTAGAACAAGAGTAGTGCGGTACTGGCGTGATACTCGGCAAACGCGTGTCCGTGTGCACCCTCCGAACCCAACAAGCGATAGAGCCAGTAAAGGTGATTGAGGTAGCTCGAAAGAATGCCAAACACTTCAAGCTCGAACCATCCCATCTTGATGACGATGGTGACCAGTCCGACGGCGAGGATAACGCCTGAGGCAAGACTGTAAACGTCGTCATGGCTGAGGGACACGGTGCTGTAGGCCAGCAGAAATGCGAGTCCAGTAACCAGTTGGGAGCGATAGCCAAGCGTGTGCGCCACCATCGCTAGCGCCACTGCGAGCATGAGGATCAGATCAGCGTCCTCTGAACTGAGCACTCGCATGGCTTGAACATGATTCAGGGCGTATGAAGTAAAAAACAGCAGGGCCCATCCGCCGCCGATCAGCGTATGACCGAGAACGCGGTAGCGCTCGCGGCGCTCAAGAGTAATTCCTCCCGCCAGAAGGGCTATCGAGACGATGAAGGAAAGGCCAACCTTGCCGAGCGGACCCAGTTGGCCGAGTTCATAAATGCCAAAAAGTGCCACGCCCAGTACGAGGATGGCGATCCCAATTTTGTTGAGCCAATTTGTGCCCAATGTCTCTTCCAAAGCGAACACCGACTTCATGCGCTGTTCAGCCGTTGGCTTTGGCGCTGGCGAGCGGAGCGCGGCAAACTGCGGTGGTGCTACAACGCGAGCGCTCGGTGGGGGAGTCGCAACAACGGGCGGAGGAAGAGTATGCGGTGTCTCTATGCGCGGAGGCGCGGGCGGCGTTACCGCTCGCGGGTGAATAGGTGCCTTCGTTGTAGCCGGAGATTGCGCCGAGATCTCTGAAGCCGCTGATGCCGCAGGAAGCGGCAAACCCGTGACCACTTCTGTAGGTTCAGACTTAGTTTCCCCATGGGCGGCGTCGACAGGGTTGCTTGCGGCCGGGGAAGCAGGCTTCGTGAAACTCACCTCCCTAACTGCAGCGTCTTCCTCTTGTTTTTGCTTTGCGGAAACAGGCGTCGAATCGGCCCCTGAAGCACCCACGGGCACTGCGACCGGCTTGGGACAGTTGTCTACACCACCCGCATGGACGGTACCGCACCAAGCACAGAATGCCGGCCGGGTTCTGTCGGCGGGCAGATCCGGTTTCATGGCAGCCGGAGCCGGACTGGGTCCTGGCCGGACTAAGGGTTCAGGGGGTGCGGGCGGAGCCGCGGGTTGCGGCGGCCTCGATGCAACGATGGAGGTGGTAATCCGTGCTGCGTCTTCGCGATGAACTGCAGCGGAGCCGGCAAGCTGCGGAAATGCAGTGACCTGACGCCGGAGTTCCAGCAGTTCGCGATGCAAGGCATCATTCTGTTGAGAGCACAGGTGAGTAAGGTCTTCGAGTTGTCGGTGAAGCTGGCGCTGTCGCCAGACTGCATAAATGGCTAACGCCGGCGTGGCTAAGACTAACAGCGCTAACAATACGGCAAGAAGCTCCAATGGCTACCCCGTATACACGTAGTTCTGCAAGCCTACATCGTAGAACGGAGGGAGTACCCATTCTTGCACATTATTCTTCCTGCAAACTCGGAAGTAACTGGCGTTCCGTGTATTGTGATTGGAACGTAAACCGACTTCATGACAAGATGTGCAGAACTCCAAGATCTACAGGCGCTTATCAAGATTTCCTATGACCGAAAATGCTTCCGCAGCCGAGCTGGAAAATCCGCCAAATGGACTCGCAGAGAATCCTCCGGAACTCTTGGCGTCACGATCGTGGCGACGAGGGTTTTGGTCTCTTGTGGCAACCCAGTTCCAGGGTGCGTTCAACGATAACGCATACAAGAATCTCATCGTTTTCATCATCCTCGGCACTGCGATCGAGAAGGCCGATCGTGACCGGCTCGTTCTAGTAGCGGGTGCCCTCTTCTCCGTTCCCTTCATTCTGTTCTCCATGACCGGAGGGTTTCTCGCGGATCGGTACAGTAAACGTACCGTCACGATTGGGACGAAATTGTTCGAGATTAGCGTAATGGCCTTCGCGATCGCCGGGCTAGCCTGGCAGAATCTGCATCTCGAAATGGCTGCAATCTTCCTAGCCAGCACACAGGCAGCGTTCTTCGGACCTTCCAAATACGGATTGCTGCCCGAGTTGCTGCCTGAGCCAAGACTTTCCTGGGGCAACGGTGTCATCGAACTGGGAACCTTCCTCGCATCGATCGCTGGGCTTGTTTCCGGTGCTTTCCTTGCAGACGCTTTCCACGGGCGCCAAGGTTGGTCGGGGCTCATCTTCCTCGCTCTGTCTGTTGCCGGTTTGATCCTCAGTCTCGGGATCACAAAAGTCCGCGCCGCTGATCCCTCCAAGAAGTTTCAAGCCAATCCCCTCACTGATCTGTGGAAACAGTTAGGGTTAATTCGCCGGGATCGTGTCCTGTGGCTGGCTGTTCTCGGTAACACCTACTTCTGGTTTCTTGCTGCGCTGCTAACCGCCAACATCGTTTTCTACGGCGAAGATGTTTTGCACAGCAGCTCAACGCGCACGGGGATCCTGCAGGCTGCGGTAGCAATCGGCATAGGGCTGGGCAGCCTCGCGGCGGGATATCTTTCGAGCGGCAAGGTCGAGTACGGGCTCATTCCGCTCGGTTCGGTCGGCATGACGGTATTCGGAGTGCTGCTCTCCGCCCGAAACCTCTCATTCGCGCATGTGCTGGTGCTCCTCGCCGCTCTCGGCTTTTCGGCCGGGTTCTTTGCTGTCCCTGTCAATGCTCTGATTCAGCACCGTCCGGACGAAAAAGACAAGGGGGGAGCGATCGCAGCCGCGAACCTGCTCTCCTTTATTGGCATTGGTGGAGCTGCGGGCATTTACTATTTTTTCCAGCACTACGCCCACTTCAGCCCGCCTTCGATTTTCCTGTCCGTCTCATTGGTAACGGTCGCCGCGACGTTCTATGTTTTGTATCTGCTGCCCGATGCCCTGCTTCGGCTTTTGCTTTGGATCGCCACCCATACCCTGTACCGAATTCATTTGGAAGGACGCGAAAATATTCCGGCAAAGGGCGGAGCGTTGCTGGTACCGAATCATGTCTCCATGGTCGATGCCGTTCTTTTGATTGCCTCGATCGATCGCCCGATTCGCTTCCTTATGTTCAAGGGCTCGTATGACCACCCACTCGTCAAGCCGTTCGCCAAAATCATGGGAGTGATCCCAATCTCATCCCAGCTTCGCCCCCGCGAAATGATTCAGTCTCTCAGGACGGCGACTCAAGCGTTGAAAGATGGTGAGATTGTATGCATCTTTCCCGAGGGCCAGATGACTCGCATCGGGCAGATGCTCCCGTTCCGTCGCGGCATGGAAAGAATCATCAAGGGCGTAGATGTCCCCATCATTCCGGCGAATCTGGGAGGGGTTTGGGGATCGGTCTTCAGCTTCGAGCGGGGAAGATTTCTGTGGAAGCTTCCGCGCAAACTTCCCTATCCCGTAACCGTCACTTTCGGTAAGCCAATGCCCTCTACCACCTCCGCCCAAGATGTGCGGCAGGCGGTGCAAGAGCTTGGCGCTGAAGCGTATCGACTCCGCAAGCGCTATATGCGGACGCTGCATCGCTCGTTTGTGCAAACCGCACGGCGTCATCCGTTTCGCTTTGCCATGGCGGATGGCCGCACGCCAAAACTTATCTTCGGTGGTGCCTTGACGCGCACCATTTTTCTGGCGCGACGACTCCGCCCGGTCTGGGGTAATCAGAAGATGGTTGGTATCTTGCTCCCGCCGTCAGTTCCCGGTGCGTTAGTCAACTTCGCCGCACTCTTGATGGGCAAGGTTCCAGTCAACTTGAATTACACAGCTTCTAACGAGGTTCTAGCTTCGTGTGCCAGGCAATGCGAACTGGAAACCGTAATTACTTCGAGAGCATTTCTAGAGCGAGTCCACATTGAACCACCGGCGCAAGCGATCATGCTTGAGGATCTGGCCGAAAAGCCGGGGTTCTTCGAGCGTGTAACAGCAGCCCTAATCTCATGGCTCTTGCCAGTACGGCTTATTGAAAAGTGCGTAGGCGCCGGCAAGAAGGTAGCACTCGATGATGTCGCTACCATCATCTTTTCAAGCGGTAGCACGGGTGATCCCAAGGGAGTCGTGCTGACTCACTACAATGTGGCGTCCAATGTCGAACAACTAAACCAGGTTTTCATGCTGGGACGCAACGACAAAATCCTTGGCATTCTGCCCTTCTTTCATTCCTTCGGTTTTACGGGAACGCTCTGCTTGCCAACCACTATCGGCATGGGTGTGGTCTTCCACCCGAACCCCTTGGAAGCTCGCGCAATCGGTGCTCTCGTCAGCCAATATGCCGTCACTTTCCTCTTGGCCACGCCTACATTTCTACAGTCGTACACGCGGCGCTGCTCTCCTGAAGATTTTGGCAGCCTGCAGTACGTAATGGCAGGAGCAGAAAAGCTTCCCGAGCGAATTTCCATCGCCTTTGAAGACCGCTTCGGAGTCCGACCACTTGAAGGTTACGGCTGTACCGAGTGCTCCCCTGCGGTCACGGTAAATACTCGGGACTTCCGAGCAGCACAGTTCCGGCAGGTTGGCGCGAAGCGTGCCAGCATCGGCCATCCCTTGCCGGGAATCAGCGTAAGAATCGTGAGTCCCGAAACGCTGGGTCGGCTGCCCCAAGGCGAAACTGGACTACTGTTGGTGCGTGGTCCAAATGTCATGAAGGAATATCTGAATCGGCCCGAAAAGACTGCAGAGGTTCTCCGCGACGGCTGGTATAACACGGGCGACATCGCCACGATGGACGAGGATGGGTTTGTTCGGATCACCGATCGCTTGACGCGGTTCAGCAAGATCGGCGGAGAAATGGTTCCCCATATCAAGATCGAAGACAAGCTTCACGAGATCAGCGGCTCAATGGAACAGATGTTCGCCGTAACCGCGATACCTGACGAGAGAAAGGGTGAACGCCTGATCGTGCTTCACACCCTTCCAAACGAACGATTACAAGAGTGCCTTGCCCAGCTGGCCAAATCAGAATTGCCGGCACTCTGGAAGCCGCGGCCGGACCAGTTCGTGCATGTGGACTCGTTGCCCTACCTGGGCACTGGCAAGCTCGATCTGCGTCGCTTAAAAGAGATCGCAGTGGGAGTCGCTGTATGACAGGGATCGCAATTCAAAACGGAGTGTCCCGCGATACCCGGACGAGCCGGAACGCACCATCTTTCGCCCTCCGCCTGGCTGTGACGACCGTCGCCCTCATTATCTGGTTCTGGACCCAGTCATTGATCGGCGCGCGCAGCGTGCCGAACGCTGGAATCGGAGACCGATTGCATACTGTCACGACTTCCGCGAATTCTTATCTGCATGAGCACCCATCGGCAGCAAATCGGCTACTGATCGTGAGCTCCGGAATCATCGATCTGCTAGGCATCTTCCTTCTGTCAAGATGGATTTTCAGTGCATCAGTCAGGCCGTTTCTGGGTTTGGTGATCGTACTTGGGCTGCGACAAATCATGCAGTGGTTGGTGGCGCTGCCTGCTCCTCCGAATGCGATCTGGCACTATCCGGGCTTTCCCTCATTGCTGGTGACCTACGGCGTGACTAACGACTATTTCTTTTCAGGACACACGGCTATTGCCGTTTTGGCGGTGACAGAAATTGCTCGCGTGGGCAGGCGTTGGCTGACTGTACTTGGCGTGCTGATTGTCGTCTTTGAAATCGCGACCGTGTTGAGTTTACGAGCGCATTACACCATGGACGTCTTCACGGGAATTGTGACGGGCCTTTATGCTGCGCACCTGGCCGATTTGATCTCGACAACGGTGAGGGACAGCAAGATTCCAATCGAGCTCTGACATCCACGACGGATAAAAGTGATCACAGAACAGTCATCGTGCAGCCGCACAACAAGCATCGAACCGAGACGGATCGAGACTGTAAACCTTTGGGAAGTTGGCGGTAGGACCCCCTCGGACGTGAAACTCAGGTCGAGCCGCACTCTTCCGACCGCCCAATCGAAATCGAGATAGACTCGGAGGGGAGGAAAGTCAACAACAACCTTGTCGGTTGTCTCCTTTGGACTCGAGCTTTGGGCTAAGTCACCCTCTTTGTTGGGTCTCTCTTGCCGACCAGACCTTCGAGGATAGAGCGTTCGGATGCCAGCCACACCTTTACCACTTCAAAAACAATCGCCGTGGCGTACGTAACGGCGATCCAGACACAAACTTCCTCGATCGGCAAGCGCGACCAAGCACCGATAAAAATTCCCATCATCTGACGGTGCTGGAAGTTCCACCAGTTGTAGGGGACGGCCAGAGTGGCCTCCCAGAGCATGCTGACGAGCAACATAAAGAAGAGCGTGAGGCTGAGGGCGCGCCAGTTGATGAAGCGCCGCGCCACCGGAAAAAAACTCACTGCCGGAAGCAGAGCTCCGACGACGAGAAAGGTGAAGTAGCCGGGAAAGCCCGCTTGGTCTTCTGCTAGGGCGAGATGCTTCTTGTAAAACCATGCGGCACCAATCAAGACCGCAGCGAGGACCAGCGACGTGGGATGGAATTGCAGAAGGCGGCGCACCTTCCGGGCTTCACTGGGATAGTCAAGCACGTTGTAGGCCGCCAGCCAGAACTCGCCGAGCCATACGTACAGAAGAAGAACCGCGAGAAAGCCAGTCAAATAAAAAACATACTCCTCGGCGGGAACCGGCCTGCCGAAGGCGGGGGCGGGTATGCCCAGAGTCGCTCCAACGTTCGGATAGTCGAAGAACCACTGCGCGAAAACGAAGTCCAGCAAGAAGCCTAGCGGAACGAGGATGGCAAGTGTCCACCAGAAAGCGCGCCGCGGAATGTGCAAACGCTCGTTCGGCAGAAACCATCCTGCAATGAGCGCAATCGGAAAAATGAACAGGAGAAGGCTGATGGTATAGCCGTGGGGTGTGGAGTTCTGGCTGACGGGCATGAGCGGAACGGGAGATTCAACCGTGCGCAGAGTAAAGGTTGCGGGAATAACGATCATCGCCAACATGGCAATGACAATCACGGCGCAAACAGTGGGGCTGGGGAGTCCGTGAGAGCGGGGTCCGGGCATACGAGGCCTCCGTTTGTGGCGGTAGTGTAACCCCTGAAACGGAATTCTTGAACCCCGAGGACGCGCCGGTATACGACGCTTATCGCCGGTCCATGGTGAGTTGATTTGAACGAGCCAATTCACCAGGCTGGGGTGTTTTGGCGTAATTTCACCAATTTTTAGCATACCGAGTCAACTGCGCGAGCCCAATTCGGATTAGTGAATACGGATGCCGGGTTGGGGAATCTAATCCTCCATGAAGGTACGAAAAGGGTTGATCGGTTTCATGGCACTTTTCCAGTCCATTCTTTTTTTGACGCATTTTCTCCTCTACAAGACGTGGACATTTTCGCCGACTGGAAGCGATGCCGATGGGGCGCCGTGGATCAAATTGGTCCTCGGTGTTTTGTCGGTAAGCTTTCTTACGGCCTCTCTACTGGCGTTTCGCTATACAAATGCGCCTCTGCGCGTCTTTTACCGGGCCGCCGCAGTTTGGCTGGGGTTGCTGACCTTTCTCTTCCTCGCGGCGGGTTTTTCCTGGATCGTTTTCGGACTTGCGCGGCTGGCAGGGCTGGATGTGAACTTCCATCGGATCGTGGAATTGCTGTTCGGCGTTGCAGTAGTGGCCGGACTCTACGGAGTCTTCAATGCAAGCTGGACTCGAATCACGCGAACAACGGTGAAGCTCGCGAACTTGCCGGAGGCGTGGCGCGGGCGAAGAGCGGCGCTGATCAGCGATCTGCATCTGGGTCACGTGCGAAACGGGAGTTTTCTGCGGCGCATGGTTGCGAAGATTGTGAAAGAAGAGCCGGACTTGATTTTTATCGCCGGCGATTTG
>Ga0181536_10004307_pt1 | contig 15107 bp, 28 predicted proteins | sample PEATcosm2014_Bin_41_FD_121105 | JGI IMG/M metagenome (GOLD analysis project Ga0181536, IMG submission 121105) | Peatland microbial communities from MTU Mesocosm Facility, Houghton, MI, USA - PEATcosm2014_Bin17_60_metaG | ecosystem: Environmental > Terrestrial > Soil > Wetlands > Peat | place... | reverse complement strand
ACGCCGAGCGCGTCGAGCGTCTCGGCGGCATGCTTCATGGTGTGCCAGTCGGACTGGCTGCCCATGATAATGGCTACGGAGGTCGCTCCCGGCGGCGCCAAATGAAATCCCCTGCGCGAAGGAGTTGAACTGAGCAAAATCAACTAGATAGCGGGCGGCTGTGTGATAGTAGTGACGGGCTTTAGTGATAGCGGCAGTCAGACGACGGGTTAGGCGCTCGCGTCCGAACAATATCACAGCGGGCAGCGCCGTGTCCCGCTCCTCGCGGTCGTGTCTCATAGCGCCGTGAGCGACACGGACGAGAGGCGCACATTCCGGGGGAAATCGTGCCCTAGCGTGGCTAACCTGCCGGGCACTTTATGGATTGCAAGTTCACATCTGATGAGTTTCTTAATGTAATCAATGCCTTATAATATATCTTACTTTGTCGTTGCACCGTTTGCATCGCTTTGCGCAATCTGCAAGTCACGTCAAAATGCGCTTGCGTTGGTGCCGAATCGAGAATACACGCAAAAAGTGCCCATCTGGCGGAACGGTAGACGCGCGCGACTCTAAATCGCGTACCTGACAGGTGTCTGGGTTCGAATCCCAGGATGGGCACAGCAACCGTCCCAGGAGCACGCCCATGGCGCGCGTACCGAAGCCTATGAAGGCGACCCTAAAGCCTCTGCTGGCAGAACGCGACCGCTTGATTGACCAAGTAAGCCGTCTTTACGAACAAGCGGAAGCCGCTCGAAATAAGTTAGAAGGGCTTGAACTTGCGATAAGCCTTCTCGGAAAGGGACAGGCGGAAGAACCGCGTCCTGAGACCAAACCGGCATCCAATATCAAAGTTTTGCTGCACGAACTCGCGCGGGAAGCGAAGGGTGACGGCTTAAATGCCAATATCGCCGTCCAGATGGCCGCAAAACGCGGAATTGTTCTGAAACGCGGAACAGCCGCCAGCAACCTATCGAGGCTAAAGACGGACGGCGCGCTCATTTATGACGGGAATCGATACCGTCTACCTGAATTTGCGCGCCAGAAGTCCTACGGCGTCGGCAACATCTCGCCCGCTGGCAACGTTGTCGGACTCGCCGATCAGCGCCAAGTCCCGCCAATGGGAAATTTGGAACAAGTGGGCGGTGTGTGGCGCCCCAAGGGTTCCTAAGCCGGAGACGTCTGACCTAGGAAAAGAGGGGACGGGAAACCGGCGGTCTACCGGTGGCCCGTCCCTTCGCCAACTTAGAACCGGTAGACGCACCAGATCGCTCTGGTCCTGACAGGATTTGGTCTGCCGTTCCCAAGTTTTGAAATTATGGGCGCTTTGCAGAATGCAAACAAGTATCAATTAAATCAGGCGTTTTGCCGCTTTGAATCAGGATTAACTAGACGTCAATCGAATAATCAAGACTTGGTTGCCGAGTCGCTCGGTGTGAGGCGGATTGTGATGCGCAGCGGCTTCTTTGCTGCCTTCGCGCCGCTCTCGAATGCGCGGAAGGCGTCACAGACTTTGCGGGACGCGTGATCGCGCGGTGCCGTCGTCAAGTCGGGCGTCGCGTCGAGTAAGGCTTGCGCGTCCGACAAGTCGCCCGCTGTTTTCAAGAGCGCCATAACGGCGTGCTGTAGATCGCTGTTGTTGCTCATGCAGCGGCTCTCTTTTCTGAAATTTTTGCACAACTTCGTTTTAGCGGAAATAGGATGACTTCGTTTTAGCGATTAAAAATCGGCGCGAGCAGGGACGAGGGGGCGCGTGCACGAGACTTCGAGCGCGTCGAGCGCGAGTCCCGCATTTATCATGGTGGGCGCTGGCACGAGGCGCTGATTTTTGCCCTTGCCCTTTTCCACCATGTCGGGGAACTTCGGCACGACTATTTTTGATCGCCTCAGCGGCGTGACTGTGCCCATGTTCTCACCATTGTTTCGTGTAGACGCGGCGCGTCCACATGCCGTCTATCTGTGTCCACCGATAGTCGATCTTTTGCTGTTTCAGTTGCTCTTTGGTCCGCTCAGCCGCTTCGAGCTTCTTGCGGTGCCAAGCCTGCTTGCTTTTCTCGCGCACTTCTTCAAGCACGCGTTTAGCGAATGCTAGGGAGCATTCCCATTCCTCGGGTGTGCCGGGCGTCCGCTCGCCCCGGTCCCATAGCCGCTGTTGCGTGCGGAACATATGCCCGATGTAGTCCACATCTTCTTTCGCCTGCCACAACTCGGGGAGCGGGTCCGGCAATGCCATGGCGTAGGCGCGGCGCGAGCCACGGTCATAGGCTTCGGCAATCTCGTCGATGGTGTATGCGTAGGTCATGACAACACCTTCCCCCGTTTGCGTTGGTGGCGTCCCTTAGATCGCACTTGATTGTTACTCGTGACCGCAGCGTCGCGCGCACAATGCGCACGCCAATACGCCATGTCCACGCGGGCGAGCGCGCGGAAGTACGCGGCTTCAATCTGTTCGCGTTGTGGGGGTTGTGGGAGCGCCGGGGCGCTGCTATCTGTGGCGTGTGACATGGGGGTTGTGCCCTGTGTTGCCTTCATCGGGGGACCCTCAATCCGCCCGGTGAGATTTCGCAGCCCCTTGGCTAGTCACCTTGGGGCTGCTTCTTTATCTAGTCCTCGTTCGAGGACGTGTCAAGCGTAACCCTTTGAACCTGCAAGATTTTCACCCCTGGAAGATATTTTCACCCCTGGAAAATATCGGTGCCCTGTTACCGCTGCCTCCGGTATCCTGATACCGGAGCCTCTAGGATGCCCACAGAGCGGCGTTCCGTGGTTTAGGTGCCAATCATAGCGCCCTGGTCGCCAAGACGAGCCTACGAGGCGCCCACGAGGTTCGCTTGCTTGCCCCTCCGGGCGCGACGACAAACCCTGTTTCAGCTTAACAGCGGTCCGCTGCTTATCGAGCCGCCTGCATTCGGTGCACGCGTTGTTACTGACAAGCCGCCACGGCTTCCCGGCGCCGTGCCCATGAATGCATGGCAAGCCCCGGTAGTGGATCGCCCCGGCGAGCCGCGCCGCCTTGCGTGCGGCGGCTGCGTCTCGCTGCGCGTCTCTTTGTTGTGACTTGTACAGCACGAGGCGCGCCCGGCGCCGCGATAGCCTGCCGTGCGACGCGGCGAGTTGCGGGCGCAACTTGATCGGCTGCGCTGTTGGTGGCGTGATCGGCGGAAGTCCGGCTTTGATTCGCGCGTCGTCGATTTCGGCGAGCAGCGCAGCCCTGCGGGCGGCTTGTGCCGGTGCGTGACGCGCTTTGCGCGCTGCCCACGGCTCGACGAGACTGCCGCTTACTTCTTTTTTCGCGTCTGTCGTCATTTGCGAAGTTCCTGTGCGAGCGTTCGCCAGAGCGCCGCGATAAAGTTCGACTTGGCGTCCTGGTCGCGCTCGTTTCTCAGTAAGCGCACGGGATCGCGTTCGGTCCGGTGCTGCGCGCGTAGCGTTGCAAGTTTTCGCTCGTGGTACGCGATAAGCTCCCGCGTGGTCCGCTGCGGCGGTGATCTTGTGTCGCGCTGTGTCTGCGGATGCGCTTTCGTTCTCGACCACTTCCCTTCGCCGCTCGCGACATAAGCAAGATCAGGCGCGCCCGCTAAGTCGGCGCTGCTCGTGCCCTTGTTTGATCGTTTGAGATTGCTGCGCATATCACTTCCCGTCGTGCACGCGTAACGGACCGTGGTGGATGCGTTCAGCGAACGAATATCTGTGCTGAGGTACGGCGTCCATTCTGCCGATTTCTGAGGGTTGCTGATGTCCATAACCCGCGCCTTCAATCGGTGCGGGCTTCGCCCATGATGGCTTTGCAGCCGGGCGCAAGTCAGCATTGATTGATTGATGCGCCCTCGGGTGTGCGCGCTCGCGCTCGGCTGTTGTCTTTTGTGGCGTCGCGCCTGTGATCTTTTCCTCGGGATCGGACGGGCTGGAAGTCGGACGCCCGATGAAAACCGGACTGTCGGCTGCTGTCTTTGGCTTTTTTGCCCATGCCGCCGCTTGTGCGCGTAGCTCGTCCAGGTCGCCGCGTGCGGGTTCGACTTCCAACGCGCGCTCGTGGTGTACGATGTTTCCGGCTTTGTCTCGCTTCCACCGATCACGATAGCCGGTCAACGCCTCGCATTCGTCAAGCGTGCAATCCACCAAATCATTGTCTGTCATGTACTCGGCTTCAAAGCGCAGCCGCTCGGCGTGCTCGTGCCAAAACTCATCGCGGTTCTGGTAGGTGACGCGAAACTGCGGATTTCCGGCGCGTGACTTGTCGAGCCAGTTGTAAATCATACGAAGCGAAGCGCCGATGGTGTCTGCCGCGTCCTGGTACGATCCAGCCATGCGGAAGCATTCGAGCGTTTCGATCAGTGTCTCGTTACTGAGCTTGACCACGGTCAACGCCTCCAATGCGACGCGATGAAAACGCGCCAGATGAAACGGAGCAGCCTGCGCATGGGGAGTTAGGCTTTAACGTTATTCTGCGGTGCGGGCTTTGTCAGTCCAGCACGCGCCCGCACGTCCGCCTGATAGTCGCGGGGTGCCATTGCAGCCGGTGAGCCGGGGACGACAAAACCTAGACGCGCCCGCTGTGCTTGGTTCAGTGCGCCTCTATTTGGTCCGCCTCCCTGCATTCGCTTCTGCACGAAGGCTCGTGCCGTCGCCGAAGTCGCCGGACCGCCCGCTGCTATGCGCGCGGCTCGTGCGGTTTGCTCGTGGGCGACATGAGCGCGGGCGTTTTCTTCCCATGTCGGCACGGGTGCGTTTGCCTGCCACGCTGAAATAGCTTTCGCCAGTGCGGTGCGCTTTGCTTGAAGCTCGCCAGTGCGCAGCCGCACGTTTAGGCGTGCTTCTTCAAGCCTTCGCTGTGCTGCATTCACGACGGCGTGCATTTGCTGTGCTGTAACGGGGCGTCCGGACGACTTCGCCGCGTCATTGTGCGGCGGCTCGCTCTCCGGTGCGCGTGGTGCCTCGATTTTCTCTAACGATTCTGACACGCGGGCGATTTGGCGCGGTCGGATCGCGTGCGCCAAGCCGGTCACAGCGTCGAACGGTACGGGTTCGCCATCGTCAAATGAAACGTCATCATCTGCGGGCTGGTCGAGCCGCGCCGGTTCCGGTTGCAGCGTCGAGAGAATGCCGGTTAGCTCGTCCCGGTCTAAGTCAAAGCCCTTCGGCAAATAAAACGAGACGGTCGCAACGCCCATGGGCGTCGGCTTTGCCGCGTTCTGAACTTTGGTGATAGCGTCGAGAATGAACTTGTCGCGCGTAACGTTGCCGGTTGAATAAGTCATGGGACTCCCCTGTTGTTAGAAGTGCGCCGGGCGCCCCACTCGGGGCTTGTAGACTTCGGCAGTGCGCACCATTGACAGCACGTGAGCGGGTGAACAATGAAGGAAGCCCCGCCCTTCCGCCTGCAACGTCTCGGCGCGTGTACGTTCCACACGCGTCCGCATTGCCTCCGTCGTCCCTGTCAGCGCGAGTACGCCCGGCGTTTTGGCACGCGAAGTTTCGAGCAGCGCAGCCAAAACAGAATCGTTATCGTCCGCGTAGCTGTGCGGCGTGTGTCGTCGATGCCTTCCACAGATCGTGAAATGTCGGAGCGGGGAAGTTCTTTGTTCGATACTTTTCCGCCTTGTCGTATGCCTCGATGGCGTGCGCCACTTCGAGCGCCGCCGCCTCTGTCGCGGCTTCCGCCGATTTCATTTCATTGTAAGCCGTCTCGACGGCGCGGAAGCGTTCACGCGCTGCGGGTTCGAGCGCGTCGATTTGATCCTGTGGAGGCGGCAGAAACTCGCCCGACTTCCCGAAAATGCCTAGCTGGTTCATGGCGTGTCCTCCAAAAGTTTCACCCTAACCGCCATCGGCTTGTCGGGTTGCTTTGGTGAGTTGCCTAGCTCATATCGGACGCGATCACCGACGCGGAGCATATCGGCGTCGCACGAGGTTATGTGCACAAACACGTCTGCTCCGCCGTCGTCGGGCTGAATGAAACCGAAACCGCGCTCGTCGAAAAACTTTTTAATGCTTCCTTCCATTAGTCGTCTCCTTGATGCTGCTTCAACCATGGCACACGCCACGGGATTAGATGTGAATGCGTCTGCACCACTCGCCGCAGACTTTGTGAAACCTCGTCGTCGGTGAAGTGCTCAGGCACCCGCCGATTTATTAGGAGCGAGAGAGTCAGGACATTGAAAATATCCAAGTCGGTCACGCACTCGTGCGTCGTTAGCTCCCGGTGCCGTTCTTTGCTCCACTTCATTTCGCTGCCATGATTTGCCGGCGCCAGTAGTCCACCATCTGTCGCGCGGTACGCTCGCCCGCTTCCCATATGCGGGCTGTGCTCTCGTCGTTTTCGCGGCGAGCTTCTATGGTTTCAAAGGCGCAAAAGTCTGCGCGCCTTTGCCAGTGAGCAAGTTCGCCGCTCGCCGTCATTGCGCGTTCTTTAGTTGAGCCGCGCGGCGTCTCGCCTCGTCTGCCATCGGTGAATGTCCGGTGACCGAAGGCACGACCCCTCCGGGGCTACCCGCGTCGATACTTCTGCGGACCTGCCCATGTGCTGCGGGGTATTGATCGCGGCTAACGTCGCGCGTCTGAGGCGATTGCAAGTCAACGTCCGCGATCACGCCGCGCGCTGTGCCCCGCTCGATAATGCGTTGCAATAGGTCGCCGCCATCCGCTTCCGCGTTCTTTGCTTTGAGCGCGTCCGCAAGTGGTGACGTGGTTGTCTTGCCGGGGTTGTCGCTAGAGGCACCGCCCCACGCGTTCGCTCCGTAGCCTTCCCGCCCCATGCTACGGTCACGCGACAGCGCAAGGCTTGCGCTCGTCGGTGCCGGTGTTGGTCCGGGCGCGCCCGTGTTTGGTGCGTCGCCTCGTGCCGGTACTTTAACCGGCTTCATCTGATAAGCCATTCGTCTGCCCTCCCTTAGTGGCGCCGTGGCGCCTGATACCGGAAACGTCCCGGCGTTGCTGTTAGACCGGCTTGCGGTCCGCCTTGGTTTGTGATCGCTGCAACAGCCGCGTCGGTTCGCGTCGGCTTGTGCCGCTCGTCTACTTGCTGCCGCATAGCGATCATTTCATCTTTCGCCGACTTTCTCTTGTGACCGAAGCCGCCGCCTGCTGAGCCGCCGCCGCGTCCGCCACCTGAACCGCCTCCACCTGAACCGCCTCCACCTGAACCGCCTCCGGTGCCGACGCTCTTTTGAGTGTGCATCGTGGTCGAGGGGCGCCACGACTTAGCGGTGCCGCTCGCGTTCTCCGCTTGCTTGCCGCCGTGCGCTTGTGCGTAGGCGTCGAGCCTAGCTTGCATCCCCGCGTCGTGTTCCGCCTTGCGTCCGACCGTGCCATAAGGCGCGGGCGTGTGCGGCGTGCGCGGTTGCCGTCCTGGTCCGATAGGCTTTGACTGTGAGGCTTGATGATCGCCTGCGCTTGCGCCTGCGGTCCATCGCCCGTGGTCGTCTCTCGGCTGGTCCGGTGCGCCCATGTCATCCCCCTTAACTTGGTCCGCTCGGCTGTGCGGTGACGAACCCGCTCCACCGCTTCCATTGCAGATTCCCGTCCGACATGACCGGACCGCTACCGGCGAGCACGCCCGCGCCCACTGTGCCGCTGGTCAACGCAACCCATGCAAGCCCGTCCACTTCGCTGATAACCCACGACGCGGCGAGCGCCGCCGTCACGGCGTCGAGACCGACAGCCGTTAGTCCCACCGATGCTAAATGCGTCGGGAGGTTCGCGACCATCTGAGCGCCACGGTTGCGGCGACGAATGCGCCACGAGGCGGCTGCGGCTTGTGCTGCGGTGTCACTCATTTGCAGTCCTTCAATGTCTGTTGTGCCGTGATCGCCCGGCGCATGTTCTCGGGGTGATCGGCGCCCGCGACCGCGTATGCCTCGTCGAGCACTCGGCGCCCTAGCGCATGGCGCATGTCGCGGATCGAGTCTTTGTTCGCTTGTGCGCGCGCGTGCGCCGCGCCCGGTTCTCCACCGGCAAGCTCGTCAAAGTTTGTCCGGCTGCGCATTCCGAATGAAGTCTCGACCGGCGCGAGCCGCTTTCCTGCCGGTGCCTTTTGAGTCGGATCAAAGAAGCCCTTTAGAGCGGTTGCACTGTCGGCGGCTTTCGAGACGCCCGGATAAGTCGGCGCGGTTGTCATCCCGGCATGTATGGCGACGTGGGACGACTTGTGCACGGTGCTGGTCCGCGCAATGTTGCCCTTGCCGCTACCGTCAAGCTCAAACTCGCGCGAATGCGAGTGGTCGAGCGGTCCCGGTAACGTGACGTTGGTCCGCTCGGGATGATACGGGTGCCGTCCCTTTTCGTCCGGTCCCATTGGAATATGTTTTTTGTTCCCGAATACGCTCATGATGTCCCCTCGACTTTCGCTGTTGTCGCGCCCTCGGCGCTAACCTCGGCGAGCGTCCCTTGACCGCCGCCCGGTGTGTCCGCGTCGGCGATAGCGCACGCCGCTCCGGTGCCGGGCACCGTGCGCTTGTACTGTCCCCGATCTAGGATGATGCCACAGCCGGGCGGTAAGTCGCCGGGCTGCGAGTTTGTTGGAACAGTGTGCGGAATGAAACCGCCGCGCGACGGTGGCGCTGTGAAGCCGCCGCCTGCTACGCGTCCCGGGTTTGATCCGTGTCCCTTGCTGTCCTTCATTTGCCTCGCGCCTCTTGTCTGCCGCGTCCGCGTGGCTGCTCGATCCAACACAAGCGACCGCCTCGTGCTTGCAAACGAGCGTGCCCGTCGAGTTGCCCGACGCGTCGCGCTGTCGGTTCGCTCGCGAGCTTGCCCATGTGCCCCTTTAGGACGCCATTGCGATCTATGATCGGAAGCCGGTGTTTTGGAACCTGCCCGATAACTTCCGGCGACGCGTCCACATACTTCACCGCGTCCCGAATGCTCGGGTGCAAAACTGCCTTGGTGTTCTTGTCCATGTCATGCCGCCTTTGTTGGTCGCGCGGCGCCGATGCGCGAGCCTGCTACTGCCGCCAGTCGAGCGGCAAGCGCCGGGTCGGACTTGTAGGTCATCATCTGGCGGGTGAGGTTCCATGAGCCGGGCGCCCACGGGTTCGAGCCGCCCGCTTTTGTTAGATCGACGGTGGGGGCTTCCGGCTTGTTGGTCGCCGCGCTCTTGATCTTCTGAGTATCAAGGAAGGCGTCGAGTTGCGCGACCGCGTTCGGGTCCTTCGGGTTTAGTTTCAGATCGAGGAACACTTGACCGCGCGCGGTTTGGTTTCCATTGAGCGCCGCCGCGATCAGCGTCGGGTCAACGTCGCCGACTTGCTGCTCCGGCTTCTGCTCCGGTTCCTTTTTGAATAGCGCCGGGAGCGTCAACTTGTAGTGTTCTGCAACGCTCGGGTCGAGCGCGCCGACTTTGTTCTTACCGTAGGTCAAGCGGACGCTGTTCCATTGGAAGTTTTCAAGCTCGGCTTTCGCCACGAGCATAGCCGTAGCCTCGTCGAGACCTAAGCTCGCGAAAAGATCGTACACGCGGTCGAGCTTTTCCAGGGCAAGTAACTTCTCGTCGGCTTTCTTCTGAGCGTCATCGGCTGCGGTCATTTGCTTTCCTTTCGGCGGATGTGACTTAGGATCGTGGCACGCGGAAAAGTTTTCACCCAGGCTAGGAGCGCGTCTGTCGGAATGCGCACGCGGTTTCCGATCAAATAAGCGGGCAACGTACCGTGCACATAGATCGCCTCTTTGATGATGCGCAGCGGCACGTCTAGGCTGTCGCTTGCGGCGCCCGGTGAAAGCGCCCACGGTAGCAGCGGTGTTTTTCGCTTGTAGTGCCGCGCCATGGTCGCTCCGTTTGTTGGTGCGGACCGCTCGCCCCGCCACTGAGAGGAAAACGAAGCGAGCGGCTCGCATTTGGTCGCCGGGTCCAGCCAGAGACCAAACAAAAAGACTGAGGGGGGTTGTGTTCGAACGGTTGCCCGGAGACCAGCGGCGGGCGGGCTTTGCTCAGCTTAGCCGCGTTCCAACAATGGGCACCCTAGCAGATACCCCCGGGGGGTATCAAGGGGAGACTTCTCACCCCCGGATCGAACAGGCGTCGGCGCGCGAAATGCCGATGCCGTGGGCATAAAACGAAAAGCCCCGGCGACTTTGCCGGGGCTTCCGCCGTCCGTGTGACTTTCGTCAACTCGACGTTTGCGAAGTCGGCGGGACCACCGCTGTTGCCCTGTACGATAGCGCGAGCGATTGCGGGACTGGCGCGGCGACCGTCGCGCATTCGACGGGCGATCAATCGAGCGGCGCGCACAGGGTCATAGGTCGGCGAGTGATGCCGCACGTGAGAGGGATCGTAGGTCGCAGCAAAGCCTGACGCATAGTTGAAAACGTCTTGCTTTCTCTCCTTAGTTGCCGGATGATCTTTGAGGGGTTGAGGGGTGGGTTAAATGCGTGCTTCCATATTTTTGGTCGCTGCATTTGCCGTGCAGATTTTGACGGGTTGCGCTCAAATGGCGCAACAGGCGGCACGCGACGCGAATACGAACGCTACCAATTGTATAATGGCGGCTAGGTCAACGCCGGAAGGGCAGCTTTTGTCCGCCCGCATTTGGCGCAACGACGGCACGGATACCGCTGCTAAGTTATCGGACCCCAATCCCCTTTCGAAAAATGAACGCGATGCGCTTGTCGCATATCACAGCCAAACGCTGCCGTGCCGACAAATAGTCCTAGAGCACGACAACAAATATGCGGCATGGGAGACCCCGTATTGGCAAGAGTTGTTTCAACGAACTGATGCGATTTTCTACAAACTCGCCAGCGGAGAAATTTCCGTCGGACTTGCTAATAAACTAGCGATTGAAAGCAACGGAAAATTTCAAGTCGATGTTTCGAGGGGGCACGCTGATGCGGTGCGTGTCGAGGAAGCGCAGCGCCAGCAAGCGGCTCAAGCAATGTTGCAAGCTCTTAGCACTGCTGCGCAGTCTCAGCCCCACATGACGACGACAAATTGCATGTGGTTCGGCAACACACTAAATTGCACAAGCATGCGGTGATTGAGCAGCGTAGATATAGAGTATGGGGTAACTGCCAGGGAGTAATTGTTAGGATCGCCAAGCCAAGGGACTAGCAGATTTCCAAGGGGGCAACATGCCTGAGACCGAGACCTATACAATTCGCCTCGGCGGTGAATGGCTACTGGAAGACCTATATCAGTTCCCTCGTACGTTCGAGCAGGTATATTTTGCTGTTTATTCGCTCGATCCGACCTTGGAGGAAATCGAGGCTGACAAAATTACAAGGATATATCGGGCGTTTCCGTGGCAGGGCGGGTACAGTGCCGTCAATTTTTATAACGATCTAAAATATCTAACACCTAAAAGACAGCGACCGAAAGTTATTTCAATCGAATATTCGTCGCCAGGCTCCATGGAGCTTGCACTGTTTGTCTTGATTGCGTTGCAGGTCGAAAACATAGTCAAGTCTGCCTGTAAATCGATGACACATATAAACAAGCTGTACGGAGATATAGTCAAAGGAATGCAACAAAGGGAACTGATGCGTTTGAAAATACAAATCCAGCAGGTGAAGCTAAAGAAGGAAGAAGCGGAATTTATAGAAAAGTCCGCAAAAGCAATGTCAAGAGCTTTGGGATTTTCGAATGTTGCCGAATTGAACAAACGAACTGGTCACCCTTACATAACTCTGAAAATTCTTCTCTCCTTGTTCAGACGCGTGCGCGTTCTCGCCGAATATCAGAATAAGGGCAAAGCAACTTTGGACACGGAGGAGGGGGTTTAAAGACCTGCCAGGAGACGCCAGCACATGACCGACCGAGATAGACTTCCCGTAAAGACAACTAAAGGGACTGCGGTCGCACCGACGGAACAATCCGGCAGTCTGGTCAGGCGGGGGCTGGACGCTCTTCACAAGCGACAGAAGGAGGCACTTCCTCCTTATGGTGGAGATGCCGGGACGCAATTTGAGTTTGCCGAGCGATACTATGAAGGCTATGGCGCATCTGAGGGACGGGCAAAATCTTGGGCGATCCATCAGGCAATAAAGTGGTGGGAAATAGCAGCGGAGCAAGGTTGTGGAGCCGCACAATATCGACTTGGATGTGCTTACAGCAACGGTGAAGGTGTGCTGAAAGATTGTGTGAAGGCGTACATGTGGTTTAGCCTCGCATGGGAGGAAGCAACACCTGACGTCGGTCCCCAGATATTTTTCAATCCAGCGGCGGATCAGCAAATGGAATACTTAGAAACTTTTATGACCCCAGTCGAGATTGCCGAGGCACAACGGCTTGCTCGGCAGTGGATAGAAAACCATGCTTCCTGAAGAAAAGGAGCTTGCCCGTCTGGAAGCTGAGCAAGCAGAACTTAAAGAGCGGGTCGCTTCGGCTGAATTAATACTGGAAACAACAAAGACGGAAACGTCGCAGTTTCAACATCGCTATTACCTTGCGGTGGGTCGGTTATATGCTCAGTTGGATGAATTAGATGCACGTATCGCGAACTTGCGTATGGTGCAAGCTCCCCATGATGCCTCTGTAAAGGCGCAGGCACAAGCTGCTAAGCAACGGGCAAAAAAATCTGCTGAAGAAGCAGGTTTGGTAGAAGCGCAGCCAGAACCACCGCCAGTAATTTCGTCGAGCCTCAAGCAGGCATACCGGCAAGCGGTAAAGCTAATTCACCCCGACCTAGCAACTACAGAACAAGAACGCCAACGTCGCACCGAACTAATGGCGCTGGTGAACCTCGCATACGAACGTGGGGACCAAAAAGCGATTGAGAAAATTATCGAGGAATTTGGAGAAGACCCTGAGGCGGTTGTCGGAGAAGACACAGCTTCGCGCATCGTGAAGGCGATACGCCGTATCGCGCAACTACGCCGCAGATTAGATGAAGTTCAGCAGGAAATAGAAGCCGTTAAAAAGAGCGAGATTTTTCAACTCAAACAGACCGTCGATAAGGCTGAAGCAACGGGCAGCGACCCGCTGGCTGATTTGGCGAAACAATTGTTTGCCGAAATATCCGAGCGTCAAATTAGATTGGACGCTAAGGCGAAGTGAACCAAATAGCTAGCTCGGGAACCATCGGGATTATGCGGGAGTGATTGGGAACTTTTGCCGCTTCCCATGTCGCGGCGAATCACCATACGTCGCATTCGTGGGACAAACTCATGGAAACCGAAATCTTCGACGAATCAGGAGTGAATTTCATGCCGCTTTCTCCGACCCAAGACGTTTTATTAGCTCGACCAGTTCGGTACATTTTGCCAGACGATTTAATGTTTGAAGGTCTAGCCCATCCCCAAGGTACAGAAACAGCCCGAATCCGTTTTTCCCGAGGGCGCGGCACAACATTGGATATTCCGCTGTCGGCAGAATCTCTCGCTGTTCTAGTGCAAGTAATGAGTTCTCTTCACGGCGTCCCGACCAACAAGCTTGCGGATGAACTTGAGTATCTTCGCCGGAACCACGGATTTCTCGAATAAACGTTTAGACCCCAATTGCGGAAACGCGACCATGGTTCCATCCTGGCTTTGCCTCTCTCTCCGGCACCACATAGGCTCGGATGCGAGGACCAGCACACTCCGCACCCTCGAAACATAGGAGCGCCGCTCGATTGTTGGCGGACAAACGGCGGCTGTACTTAATGCAATAGCCTTTTGGAATGCGGCTTAGTTGCAATAGGTTGCCAGCTTTGCCGGAGGACGGATTGCCCGGTCAAGCCTGCCTCACATCCCTATCTTATCAATCCACTTTTTCAGGATTGGCACGGGGAACCCCTCGCCGTAGCCTTCGGCAACGGTCTTTTTCTCGTGCCCTAGTACCCCCCATCGTACATCTTCCCGGCACCCGGCGGCTCGCAAACGATCCTGTGCCCTATGCCGGAAGCTGTGCAACACTTTGGCTTTGTCATTGATGCCGATGTCTCGCAGCCACGGGTTCAGGCGTGATGACGCCAAGTGCTCGTTATCGCTCGTCGGGAATAGCCGCCCCTCGATCTTGTTCGGCAAGTGCGGGATGAGCTTCGCCGGTAGCGGGACACGCCGCGCGCTTTGCTCGGTCTTAGTGCCCACTGTGACATAGCGGACGCCGCGTTCCTTCGCTTCGCCCACAATCTGGTACGCCTCGCCGAGCCGCATTCCTGTCGTGCCAATGACGTACATCAAGAGCCGGTCGGACTTGGGGAGCTTGGAAAGGTTCGCACGGATCAACCTCATGTCGTCATCGCTGAACGGTTTGCGCTTCAAGGCGTCGTCGCCTTTGTTGCGCACAATGGCAGCAAAGGGGTTGAACCTGAGTTTGCCCTCGGCGATGCCGAAGTTGACAGCGGCTCGCAGCCACATGATTTTCTTTTCGATGGTCTGCGACTTGTTGCCCTTCGTAGTCAGGTGCGCCACGAGCTTGCGCCCGTCATCGCGAGTAGCATCCTTGAGCTTCACGCCTGGACACAACTGACGGAATAGCGCCCACATCGCCCGCGCCTCGCCTTCCTTGAAGCCGGTAACGTTGCGCTCTTTGAGGTACAACTCGAATAGTTCATCGTCACCGTTCTTAGTCGCGACGGTCGGACGCGGCTCGAACGCCTCGCGCAAGTCGCGGGTCATGTTCTGAACAGTGAGCGGCTTACCAGTGAAGCCGGAGAACTGAGTCGCCATGGAACCGTTAGGTGCCGTCCTGGTCACCGCGCCGGAGGCGTCGAGATAGTTCAGTTCGCGGTTAGTCGCGAAAATCTGCTCACCGTTGACGACGTGCAAGCCGGGCGCTAGTTCAGGCACCCATACGGACGTGAGCGCCGGGCGACGTTCCAACAGCTTGAGCTTGTGCTCGGCGATCATTGGCGCAGCCCGCACTTCGGCAAGCGCATGGTCGGGTGTATGCAATGAGTGCTCGACGGCTTTGCCGTCGAGTTGCAGCCGGACTCGCCAGTTCTGTGAGCCGGGGCGTTGCAGTAGATAGTCGCGACGCATGGGGGACCCTCAGTGAATGTGCCAAGTGACGGCAACATAGTGAGGGGTTCAGTGATAGTCAAAAGCCCAATGAAATAAGGGTAAACAGCACGTTTCGACCCCTGCCGCTGCCCTGCGCGAAGGAAGCGCCGCATTATAGGGTTGCTCGCCTTGCTGGCAAGGCGATTGTGCCGATATTCCTAACGATCTGATGAGCGCTCGCGTTCTAACCCGCTTTTTGCGGATCGAGATTT
>Ga0181536_10004304_pt1 | contig 15112 bp, 14 predicted proteins | sample PEATcosm2014_Bin_41_FD_121105 | JGI IMG/M metagenome (GOLD analysis project Ga0181536, IMG submission 121105) | Peatland microbial communities from MTU Mesocosm Facility, Houghton, MI, USA - PEATcosm2014_Bin17_60_metaG | ecosystem: Environmental > Terrestrial > Soil > Wetlands > Peat | place... | reverse complement strand
CGCCGTGCGCATGAACGAAATCTTCTTGATGAGCCAGTCGCGCCCGATCCGTTCGGTGCATCGCTCCGAGGGCTGGACCTGCCGCTCGATCGCCGAGCATGGCATGCCGGCGCTCAAAGCATCGTTCTATCCGTTGGATCGGTCGGCGGATGTTTTTTGCTGGGACGCGATTTGAGGCCAGCGCGGGCAGAGGGCGAAGGGACATGGCATTCGGGGTTCTCGCCTACGGCGCTTAAGGCCCAGAGCAGTACGGGCGCATCGAGCAGCAGGCGCATTATCGGCCTTCCAATGCATCAAGGACATCGGATGGCAAGGGCGCGTCGAAATCTGCTGGCACTTTCAGCCGTCCGGCCAAAATTCCGAGGCGGAGCTTTTTGCGGTCGGCAGGGTCAAGCGGTCCTAGCTTGGCAAGCGGGGTGCCGGCCTTGGCGATGATGATTTCCTCGCCTGCCGCTGCTTCTTCGAAAAGGCGTGACAAGTGGGTCTTTGCGGCGTGGATGTTGACGGTCGATATAATCGCGAACTCTCATTGCCTCGCTGGTGCAGGCAAGATGATTATACGCTTGCGCGTTCCATCTTTGCAGTCACCGGATATGCATGGCTCGCTAGCCACAGCGTCCGCGAGCAGACCGTCGGATCTATGCCGACTTTCTTCCACCATTCGGCTTCATCGCCGCAGCAGGAACATATTGTAGGCTTCCGCACCGCGACAGAAGCCAAGGAATGGCCCACCAGCCAAAGGACGTAAGGCGTGGCTCAGAACGGGGCGCTATTTATAAACTGATTCATCACTTTCGCTCGGCTCGGAGGAGCGCTGAGCTTTTCGATCACTGAACCCGCCAACTGAGCCGCGCGCTATAAGCCGAGCTGTACGCCACGCTTGAGAGCCATCACTTGCGAGCCATTCGACCGCTTCGGCTTTGCTTTCGAAGCCGCTAATGTGCTCTTTCTGTCCGCTTGGGAGGGTCGCAATCACGCGCCACTGTAACCCAATCCTGCGTGGGTATGGATCGAATGTGATCTCCGGTTCAATCTGGGTCACGCGGCCTCACGCACATTTGTGTCCATTGACTGTATGCAAAGCATATTCGGTTGTGTCGTTGATTTAGATCAACCTGGGGATTAGAACAACCAAAACAGGCCCACCCCCATTTTCAAAAGGGTCGCTCGACACGAAGGGTGGCTCCAGTAGCGAGGTTGCCAAGAAGCTGGACTCGCCGACCGGCGCTATCTACGGCGAGTGCTGTATCGACGGGTCGAAACTTAATTTGGCCCCAGATTTTTTCGACCATGGGTAACGGGGCCGCATGATCGCAATAGTCCGATTAATTCCAGTCGTCGCCATGTTGCCCGTGGCGTTTTGGAACGGGAGCATGGGTATAGGTACCGCGCGCGCAGAAGAGAAGCGCGCAGAAGAAAACTGCCTCGCCGCACCAAACACGCTGGCCCCACAGGGAAGCCATTGGTACTACCGCACGGACCACGTCAAACAAAGGAAGTGTTGGTATTTGCGGACAGAAGGTCCAGCAATCCAAGAACAGGCGGCACAGGAACAGCCCGAAGCAGGTGTCACCGCGAGAAGGCCAACGCCAAATACCGGGCCCGACCAGTCAGGGTCACAACCACTGGAACTTCGACCGGTAGAGACGGCGCCCCCCGCCTTGGTCGCCAAGCCAACCAAAGGGGACACGCAAGATGGGGCTCAGGCAAACCGCCCCGCGGGTGTCGGCCAAGCGGCATGGCCCGAACCTCCATCACCAGCCAGAGCCGGCCAAGTGGCACGGCCTGATCCTCTATCACCGGCCGGTACCAGCCAAGTGGCGTGGCCTGTACCTCCATCACTGGCCGGAAACGGCCAAGTGGCATGGCCTGAACCTTCACCAGCGGCCAGAGCTGACAAAGTAGCGTCGCCTGCACCTCCTTCGCCGGGAGGTGGCGTCAAGGGTGCCAGCGGGGAAGATGCGCCAAAAGAGACAGCGAGGCAGACGCAAGAAGTGCCCGCAACGGCGTCAATTTCTGCTGAAGGTGCACGGAATGACGTCGGAGCGGATAAACTGGTCGCCAAGCCAAATCCGAACGGATCTTCTCAAGGCGAGATGCGTATTGGCCTGTTTTTGGTTTTTGCAATCGGATTGATACTTGCCGGAATATTCGTCCGTTGGATCGTGAAAATGACGTTGACGCGACGGCCAACTGTCCACCTCGATCGGCGGGAGCCAATCTGGGCTACCAGCAACACAAGCCAAGGCACGATAACAGCGACCCAACACCTCGCGCTCGACTGGGTCGACATCGACCGTCTCGATGATCAGGTCAAGGAAGCCTTGCCGAAACTCTTACGAGCCCTTAACCGCCAAGCGGAATCGAGGCAAACGCCGTCACGGCCTTGGTGAAGCCATCGAGCGGTGCCCGCGTGACGCCCGCACCGACTTCGCGGGCCGACACCGGGGGTCGTCATGCCGTCAGCGAGAGCACTCCCTTCCATGAAGGCCTGCGGATAGCCTACCGCTCGGCCGTGCTGAACGCGGTCAAGCCTGGTTAGAGCTAATCCCGCTGACTGGCACGAGCTTCTCGTTTTATGCTCGGCGCCCCCGGGGACCGCTTCGGGTTAAAAGCGACAGATCGACGACGTCCTTAGCGGACTTTCCTTTGCAACCGTCGGATGACCGTTATCCACGCCTCCGCCATTTCAAGAAGTAACTCGCGGTCCGACGGATGCGCTGTGCCGGCCAACATTCGGCACTCCTCGGCATAACGCCTGAAATCAGCGACTTGTTTTCGAGTTGACGACGTTCGGCGCGACTGTTCTTGAAATTTCACGCCGACACGATTAGCCTTGCGCCAGACCACGGAGCATGACCGGCGCCACCGATCGCCCTCGATGATCAGGTCAAAAAAGTTCGGCGCTGGACCACGAAGTTCCAGCTGGGCACCTGTTTCCGAAAGATTGTAAACAATGCACGTGGAAGAATCGCCGTTGGGCCAAAATGTTAGGGCAGGTTTCAGAATTTTCCTTCGCGGCGAGCTGCGCCGGTCCGGATTCTGTCTTCGATCGTCAATCTCGCCTAGCCGAACATTCTCGGCGTTCCCGACGGACTTCATGGGCTAATCTACTCGTTGAGAAAAGCAAACATGCACGCATCAGGATATGCGCAGTTTCCTACGCTTCGGTTAATCCCCGTAGACTCTGAAAAGGTGCCCGTTTCCTCGAAAATTATTAACAGCGGTTGGGAAAGAGTTTTTGACGCCCGCAAATCGGGTGCCGCGCAGCAAAACATTGTAACAGTCATGGTCACATAAAAATGTTACAACAAACACAGCCTGCTAGCGGCTTCAGCGGACCCCGGCAGTACGTTCACTTCAAGCGTTTTGCAGCAATGAGTGCGCAGTGACGAAGGCCACAGCGACGCTCGCGGCGGAGAGCAGGAGCAGGACCACACGCACCGTGACGCCGGCTGGCGCGACCGCGAAGCCGAATGCTCAGCGGCGCCAGAGCTTCCGCGCCGAAGAGCGGGAGCAGGACCACCCGTACCGTGACGACGACTGGCGCGATCGCGCTTGCATGGAAGAGACGGAGGTGCCGGTGCGCCGCCAAGGTGGCCCTTATCGTGAAGACCGTCGCGGCGAGGTTGGCAATAGTTCCCGAAGGAAGCCAGGCCACTATGCTGAAGAAGGCCATTACTTCGCGGCCGTAAGTACACCCTGGGAGCCGAAGCCCCTCTTTGGGTTAGCCGCAGCAACCACTCCGCGGCGCAGGTCTTCCAGCATCCAGGCCGTCACACGCTGCACCAGCAGTGTAGCGGTTGAGCGCACTATCTTCGTCACCAAACAGCAAGGAGATAGCCAACAACCGCTTGAAATAGCCGCTTATCGGAGTTTCCTCTGCCATGCCGATCGCGCCATGCAACTGGACAGCCTCCTGCGATACGTGAAACGCGGCACGCACCGTGATGTAATGCGCCGTCGTCACCGCATTGCGTCGCGTGTCGGCATCATTGTCATCCAACACGCCGGCGGCCATTTCTGCCACAGTCCGTGTTTGTGTGACGGCTATATCCATGTCAACAAAGCGATGTCGCAACGCCTGATAGCTCGCGAGCGGCGCTCCAAACTGATGCCTGACTTTCAGATAATCACCGGTTATCGCCACCAGTCTTGACATCGCACCCAACGCGTCGGCGCAGAGCGTGGTGAGATACGCGTCCCGGCACCATTCCATCAGGTCTCTGGCCCCGTCACCCCGGCAAAGAAGGCGAGCAGGAGCCGCGGCTACACCGTCAAGCACAACATCAGCGTAGGGAAATCCATCAATACCGATTACGGAGTTCTCAACTTTCACGTCATCCTTGTCGATAAGAAATACAGCGGGCTCGGATGTTTGGCCAGGCGGCATCAGGGTCGCTTCGATGAGGATGATACCGGCCTCAGCACCGAATGGAACGAGCTGCGCCCGGCCGGAGAGGGAACATGCAGGCACAATAGTATTTGAACTTTCGACGGGAGTTGCTGAAATTGCAGACAGGTGCGGAATAATCGGTAGGGTTGCGACGATTTCGCCACCAGCGATTCTTTGCCGAATTTCGATGCTGCCAGATGGATCGGGGACTCGCGATAGCGCCCGTGTGACCACCGCGGAAGAGGGGATGAACGGCGAAACAATCCCGTGATACCCTAGCATCTCGGCAATGACCGACACGGCGCGCGCGTCACCAAATCCGCCCTCAGCCTCGGACAGAGCTGCAGACAATGCGCCGGCATCGACAAGCTGCTCCCACACAGAGCGCCCGGTCGATGCCTTGCGCGTCGACCTTTCGACGGCGCGCCCGACCATATCGGATAGCAGGTCGTATTCTTCGCGAGAGACAAAAACGAGATCTGAACGAGTCGTATCCTGCATTTAACATCAACCTAAAAGGTTCTTTGCGGCAATGTTGCGCTGTATCTCGTTGGAGCCAGCGTAAATCGTTGTTTTGCGCAGGTTGCAGTAGGTCGGCGCAACGGTGGCTTCTTCGGAAGCGAGCTCAAGACGTTGGTTGGTCGGCGCCACGGAGCGTACAGCCAAAGCCTGCGCCCCGATGGTACGCATCTGCAATTCGGCAATGTCCTGTTGAAGGTGGGAGCTCAGGATCTTCAGATACGGTGCAGGAAGACCGGCGGTTTTGCCGCACTCGGCCGCTCGCAAGAAGCGGAGGTTCGTTAAATCGGTCGCAATGATGCGCATTTCTATCGCCGCAAGTCTGGCCTTGACCAGAGGGTCTTCAAGGACGGGGCGGCCTGCACGTTGCACACCCGCAGCAAGCCGCTTCAGACGGGCGACCTCTCGTTTGCAGAAACCCATGCCGCCGAAGTTCAGGCGTTCCTTCTCAAGCAGGTACTTGGCGCAAGTCCAACCCTGTCCTTCCTCGCCAATGCGATTCTTGACCGGCACGCGCACATCTTCGAACCAAACTTCGTTGATCTCGTGCGCACCATCGATCGTGATGATCGGGCGAACCGTAATGCCCGGTGTGCGCATGTCGATCAGCAGAAATGTAATGCCATCCTGCTTGCGGCCTGTATTCGAGGTTCGAACCAGACAAAATATCCAATCCGCATCCTGCGCTTCGGTTGTCCACGCCTTCTGGCCGCTGACGACATAGTCGTCTCCGTCTCGAACCGCGCGAGTCTTGAGAGACGCAAGATCGGAGCCTGATCCCGGTTCAGAGTAACCTTGACACCAGTAATGCTCGAGCGAAGCGATGCGAGGCAGGTAAAATTCCTTCTGCGTATCGTTGCCAAACGCCATAATTACCGGCGCGACCATCTTCTGGCCGAAAGGCACGACTTCAGGCGCACCGGCCTGCGCCGCTACGTCCTCAAAAATGTAGCGCTGGACCGGAGTAAATCCAGGTCCGCCGAACTCCGTGGGCCAGGTGTAGCCGCCCCATCCCCGGCTATGAAGAATCTTGCTCCAGCGCACTTTGTCTTCGCGGCTAGCCCGCGCCCCAGTTAGCATGCGTTCTCTGATATCGGCCGGAAGCCGAGTGGAGAGAAATTCCTGGACCTCTCTCCGGAACGTTTCTTCTTCAGGTGCGAAGAGTCGCGCCATTCTTCAGTTCCCATCAATCGCCGGTGAAGTTCGGAACGCGCTTCTCGATAAAGCTGGCCACACCTTCTTTAAAATCGCGGCTGCGCGCGGCGAGGGCCATCTCGCGATTGGCGTCGATGGTGGCTTCCGCAAGCGTCTGAAATGGAACCTCGTAAAGTTGGCGCTTGATGACGCTGACAGCGCGGGGCGAGGCGTTATTAACCAGATCGCGGACATATTCCATTGTCTTTTCGCGCAACTGATCGACCGGAAATATCTTATTGACGAGGCCCATCTGCAGCGCCTCGGCGCTCGATACACGCCGTGCCGACATTAGCAGATCGAGAGCATTGGCGTGTCCGACGATCCGCGGAAGCATCCAGCTTATGCCGTGCTCGGCAATCAGTCCGCGCCTAGCAAAGGAGGTCGTAAACACGGTGCTGTCAGACGCAAAGCGGATGTCGCAGTAGAGCGCATGAACGAGGCCAATACCCGCAGCAGCACCGTTCAACATGCAAATCACCGGCTTCAAAATCGATGGATAATATGAATAACGCGTCTGCCAATCCGCGCGGCGATTCATATCGAACGGGCGCATCCACTGATCGCTCTTGATGTCGTTCGGGTCGAGCGCCTGGAGTTCTTCCATATCGGCGCCTGCGCAGAACGCACGGCCTGCGCCCGTAAGTACGATAGCTCTCACCCCGGGGTCCTCAGCCGCAGTTTCCATGGCCGCGCGCACCTCGCGCTCCATCGTCGGTGTCCACGCGTTCATGCGATCCGGCCGGTTCAAGGTGATGACCGCGGTCCGCGCTTCGACGTCGTAGAGGATGTGTTGATAGCTCATACAAAACTCTTTTCAGCGACCAGAATTGACAGGCATCTTGGTGCGCCAACCTGCAGGTTGGGCGAGATAGTGGACAGTCTCTGGACGTTCCTTCAGCCAACCGGTCCAACGCGTGAAGACTTTCGCCATGCGTTCCGGCTCGACGCCAAGCTGGACCATAGCAACGCCGCCGTTGACGGATTCGCGATACTCAGAGATCAGCTCATCACGAATAATGAAACGACTCATGCCGTCGATGACAACAAACCGGCCTTTGAATTGCGGCAGCAGCGACGTGAAACTTGATAGCGACCATGCATACCCTTGAACGCCGTCGAAGACCGGGTCGAACATCTCCCAGCGATAGTCGCTGCCTGCATCACGCCGAAACAAATTCAAGAGCATGTGCGCGATATCGACGCGACCTTTGTGCGGTCCATAGATATAATCGTAATAGATCGCATCCTCGGTAAAGCATTGGGAAAAGCGCTTGCCATCCGCGGTTTCCGCTGCAAGTGTCATTTCCTGCAAGAGGTCTTTGAAACCTTGAATATTCATGTCACGTTCCTTGACGTTCCCTCGCGGCCCATGAGGCGCAATTTGCCCCGATCGATTTTTCCCGTGGCATTGCGTGGCAATGCATCGATCAGGCGAACTTCACGTGGCACCTTATAGCGCGCGAGCCGCCCAGCACACTGTTCGAGAAATGACTCTGGAGACAGTGTCGCTCCCGGTAGTGGGACAACGAATGCAAGAATGCGTTCGCCCAACCGTTCGTCAGGAACGCCAATAGCCGCCACTTCGAGAATACCTTCCAGACCGTGTGCTGTCTCTTCGATTTCGCGGGGATAGATATTGTAGCCACCCGAGATGATCAGTTCCTTTTTGCGGTCCGCCACAAAGAGATAGCCGTCTTCGTCAATGCGGCCAATATCGCCGCTATGAATCCAGCCATTACGAAAGGTCTCAGCAGTAAGTTTGGGCTGCCGAAAATAGCCGCGTGCAACGCCGGGACCCGAGATGAGGATTTCGCCTGTCGCGCCTGCCGGAACATCCGCTCCTTCGTCATCCACGATGCGTAGCGAGACGCCCCAGTAGGGTTGTCCGGCAGATCCGAATTTTCGCGGGCTACCGCACAAGCGCGATCCGGTGACCGACGGGCTCGCTTCTGTCATGCCGTAACCTTCGGAAATCGGTACGCCGAAACGTTGTTCAAATCGCCGGTGAACGTCCTCGACAAGGGCTTGTCCTCCGGAGACGCACGCGCGCCACGACGACCAGTCAAGGCCAGGCGGAAGTTCGACGCGTCCAAGCGACCAGTACATCGTCGGCACGCCCATGAATATAGTAATACGGTCGTTGTGAATGGTCCGGATTGCGTCCACCGGATCGAAACGATCGGCGATCGAAATCGACGCCCCTGCAAACAGAAAAGCGGAATAGAGACAGGTATGTCCAAACACATGACTGAACGGTAGCGCAGTAAATCCACGATCCTCAGGCTTCAGCCGCAGGAGATCGAATGCAAACGCTTGTGCGTTCCAGAAAATATTGAGGTGAGTGAGTTCGACACCTTTCGGCTCCCCCGTCGATCCCGATGAATAGAGGACGACAGCAACATCATCAGCCGCCGCCGCGGGTAATGGCCCGGGTGTGGCTTCCCGTCGCACCAGCTCATCACAATCGAAATCGTGGACGCGAGATGCCAATGTGCTGACGGTCTTGAGTTGTTTGGCGAGCGAACTAGGTGCAAAAACCAGTCTAGGATCGCAATTCGTCATAATTGGAAAAAGTTCAGCTGGCGTGAGTCGTGCATTAATTGGGACCGGAATGCCACCGATCTGTAGCACGCCCTGGTAGAGTACCACCCACTCAATGCTGTTCGGGAGGATGAAAATGACGCGGTCACCAGCTCGTACTCCCATCCTGCGGAGCGCTGCAGCGCAACCAGCAGCTAAGCGATCAAGAGTGCTGTAACTTATGGTGCAATTGTTCGAACGCAGAGCGATCGCATTCGGACGTTGTCTCGCATTGAACCTAACGAAATTGCCAATATGCATCGTCATGGTGCGATCACGCGGTTGCCATTGTCGCGCAAGTCGTGAGTATTTCTCTTGGTGGTGCAGGAGGCAGGCTGGTCTGCTAAACACCGGAGGAACGCGATCGGTGATACGGCGATTTCTTGCCGGGCATTTGACTTAAATCAAAAAAGCTTTGGACTTCAAGTAGATGATGTAAGTGTGCGTAACTTCGCGCGCTTCACCCATTTTTGGCGATATTATGGAAGCCAGCCCTAGTTCAATAGTTACGCTCCACATCAGTTATTCGTAAAAATCGCGGGAGGCGCCGTGTCAGTTGAAGAATCAAGTGTTGTTGGCGATGGCGAACAAAGAAGCGTACTTATGAGAATCGAACGTCTTTCTCGCCATTTTGGCGGCGTGAGAGCAGTTAGCGATCTTTCTTTTGACATTTCCAGAAATGAGATCGTTGGCCTAATTGGACCCAATGGTTCCGGCAAATCGACTAGTGTTGGTTTGATTGCAGGTCAGATCGCGCCTTTGTCGGGACGAATTTTTTTTAATGGTGAGGACATCACCACCTCCGGGCAGGATACGCGTGTTCGCGCCGGACTTGCGCGAACGTTCCAGACCACAAGCATCTTTCGGGAATTCACCGCGCTTGAGAACGTTATGGTGGGTGCGCATGTTCGTCAAAGGTCGCTCGGCAATCCGGTCTTCGGCGATCCCCTCACGGATGAGAAATCACATGCACGACGGGTGCTAGACTTTGTCGGATTAACCAGCGTCGCCAACGATATTGCAACATCGCTTTCATCGTCGCAGCAGCGTCTTCTCATGATTGCGGTTGCGCTCGCCAGCGTACCGGCACTCGTGTTGTTAGACGAGCCAGCGGCTGGAATGGTCGCGAAGGAACGTCGCGACCTTGCGGCGCTGCTCGCGAGAATCCGCGCGGCGGGAATCGCGGTGTTGGTGATCGAGCATCACATGGGCCTAATCATGGAGGTATGCGACCGAATAGTCGTACTGAATTTTGGCGAGATGATCGCACAAGGCTCGCCCTCAGAGATCGCGAAAGATCCCGTAGTCATAGAGGCTTATCTCGGTAAGGCGCACTGATGTTGAATGTGGCTGACCTTCGCGCCGGATACGGCAAGACAGAGATCGTCCATGGAATTTCGTTTCACGTGCGGAAGGCCGAGTGTGTCGTCCTTATCGGCGCCAACGGAGCCGGTAAGACGACGACATTGAAGGCTTTGTGCGGTCTCTTGCGGGAGACAAGTGGTCAGATCGAATTCGACGGTCACAGACTGGAGGGTCTCGCCGGCCATGATATCGTACGGCGTGGTCTCGTGATGTGCCCGGAAGGCCGGCAGGTCTTTCCTGCCATGACAGTTCGTGAAAATCTCGAGCTCGGCGGTTACCGCCGCTCGGACACAGGTCAGGAAAAAGACCTTGCGGAAATTTTTGAACTGTTTCCGGTGCTCCGCGCCCGTTCTAGGCAGGCGGCGGGAACGTTGTCGGGCGGGGAACAAGAAATGCTGGCGATCGGTCGTGCGCTGATGGCGCGGCCAAAACTCTGCATCTTCGACGAACCGTCACTCGGGCTTGCGCCAAAGATTGTTGCAGAGGTGGCCAGTGCGCTGAAGAAAATCAAAGACAGTGGAACGACCATTTTGCTCGTAGAGCAGAATGCCGAAATGGCTCTTCGTCTCGCCGACCGCGCCTATGTTCTGGAAGCAGGCGAATTCCGTCTCGAAGGAACGGGAGACGAGCTTCGCAACCATCCAGACGTTGCGGCGTCCTATCTCGGGTTTTGAGAAGCAGGAAATACAAAGATGACGCACAAAGGAGGAAATGTCATGAGCAGTCGCTCTACCGCTTTAGCGTTATGCTCGCTAGCAATGTTATTAGGCTTGGCGACGTCGGTGCCAACAATAGCCGCGGAAAAGATTCTTAACGTTGGTTATAATGACTCGCTGTCGGGACCCGGCGCTGTGTTCGGTGTGCCGCAGCAGCGCGCGATTCAGATCGCTGTCGACGAAGTGAATGGCGCTGGCGGCATCAAAGTCGGTGCCGACAACTACAAGATCAATCTCATCACCAACGATGACAAAGCCAATCCGACCGAGGCGACGAACTCGGTCCGCAAACTCATAGACCGCGACAACGTGAAATTCCTGATTGGATTCTGTTGCTCCGGTCCGACCAGCGCGGTCGCGTCCTTTATCGGCAACGAAGACGTTCTGATGCTGGTCGGCACCGCCGCCGAAAAATCGATCACCACGCGTGGTAATTCGAATCTGTTCCGCAACCGCCCACCCGGCGATTTCACTGGAGCCGCGGCCGGCCGCTTCATCGCGTCGAAGGGCATCAAGAAGCTTGCCGTTATCGGCGCTCTCGATGCCGCACTCTACAATCAGTATCTTGCTGCCCTAAGGGTTGAGTTTGAAAAGCTTGGTGGACAGATTATCGCAACCGAGAGTGCGGGGCTCGGCGATCGTGACATGACCGCTCAGCTGACCAAGATCAAGGGGCTCAATCCCGATGGCCTCTTCGTTGAAATCTATGTGGAACAGGCGGCATTCATCTATCGTCAGGCGAATGAGCTTGGACTGAAGATTCCAATTTTTGGTTTTCACGGTGGTAGCGAGGAGCAATTTCTTCGCGTGCTATCTTCCGAACAAATGGAAGGCGTCTATGATCTTCGCCCGACCGAGCTAACGCCTGCGGCTCTGGGACCTGGAGCCGCAAAATTCGCCGAAAGCTATAAGAAGAGGTTTGGCGAAAACCCCGCACCAAACACGGGTTATGCCTATGATGGCGTCTATATTCTAAAGGCAGCGATCGAGATAGCTGACAGCGTAGACGTGAAAAAGGTGACAGCTGCAATGGCAAGTATGAATGTCCCGAATGACGTAGTCCTCAAGTATCTACCGGTTGATGGAAAACTGTTCGATCAAAACGGCCAAGCCTACATCACAAACGGCGCATTCCAGTGGCGCAATGGCAAGTGGACGTTTGTCTCCGAATTGCCGTCGGATACAAAGGCCTACTCGGACGCCCTCAGCGCGGCGCGCGCAATTAAGAACCCTATAAAATAATAAGATCCAGAAATGCCAAGCGCCGCCGAAATATTGCAACAGATCGTCAACGGAACCGTTATAGGTAGCGTTTACGTCTTGATCGCATTGGGCCTCACCGTGATTTTTGGAATTCTTGGTGTGGCCCATTTCGCTCATGGGTCTGTCGCAATGTTCGGCGGTTACCTGACATTTTGGATTTCCCAGAAGTATGGATTGTCGCTCTATCCGGCGATGATTCTTGCTATCCCTTTCGGTGCTGCTTTGGGCGTCATTCTCGAGCTTTTTGCCTATCGGCCCGTGCGAAATGCGGCACCTATTAACGCTTTTATTGTCGCGCTTGGATTGACCATGGTTGTGGACCGGCTGAACATGCTCCTGTTCGGGCCGGATCAACTTGTTATTCGGACACCTTACAACGGCGTTTATGAGATCGGAAGTATCGCGGTTAGCGAGCTGCGGATTCAGGTAGTCGTCGTCACCGTCGTTATGCTGTGCCTGATTGGGTATCTCATCAGCCACACATCGGCTGGTCGGGCCGTGCGCGCCGTCGCGCAAAATCCGTACGCGGCGACGTTAATGGGCATCGACGTCAACTGGATTTCATTACTGATATTTGCCGTGAGTTCAGCACTTGGAGTCGTCGCTGGAGCGCTAATCGGAGCATTGCTCGCGTTGGCTCCGGGCGTTGGTGAGAATCTGGTGATCAAGGGGTTTGCGATTCTGATCCTCGGAGGGCTGGGGTCGATCCCCGGTGCGATCATTGGGGGACTAACCTTGGGGATTAGCGAGGCATTGGCGGCTGGCTTGCTCTCATCCGCTTATAAGGACGTGATCGCCTTCATGATTATGATAATCGTCATTCTGCTGCGCCCTCAAGGATTGTTGGGGCGCAAATGAAGGTGTCAGGGTTACAATGTTTCACGTTAGCAGCTTTCATGCTTCTTGGCGCGCTGCCGTATCTCGTGTTCACGCCCTATACGATCCAGCTAGCTACTATTGCTCTAATGTGGGTTTTGATGGCTCAGGGACTGAATGTTATTCAGGGCGAGACCGGCTATGTATCGATCGCACAAGCTGGCTTTATGGGAGTCGGCGCCTACGCTTCGGTACTGCTGGTCCAGCGGCATGGATTTCCCGTCTGGGGAGCGATGCTTATGGCGCCACTGGCAGCATCTATGCTCGCCGCCATCATTGGGTTTCCATCGTTGCGCGTGAAAGGGCACTACTTTGCGATCGTGACCCTTGCCTACAATCTTGTCATTTTCATTACGCTGTCAAATGCTGTGTCGATCACTGGAGGCGAAGGCGGTCTCAGCGCGATTCCAAGGCCTGAATCGCTGGAGCTTCCCTATCTTGGTACCGTCTCGTTCCACAATCGTATTAACTACTACTATTTGACGTTCCTGACCGCAGCCTTGGGATACCTTGGAGCGTGGCTTATTTCACGATCCGCCTTCGGTCGCGTTCTGCGAGCCATTCGTCAGAACGAACCGCTGGCCGAAGCCATCGGCGTGAATTGTCGGAGATACAAGTTGACCGCGTTTGTCATTAGCGCCACTTATGCGGGTGTTGCAGGTGTGCTCTATGCGCATATGATCGGATTTATCAATCCGACACCATTCGCGCCGGACGCCTCGCTTAATGCCATTCTCGCCGTGATAGTCGGCGGCAGTGGGACGGTTGCAGGCCCAGCCGTTGGCGCATTCATGGCGACGTTCTTGCCAGAATTTTTGCGTGTCGATGAATCAACCCGTTTCATCGCGTATGGATTGATACTGATTGTCGCAACGATCTATCTTCCGCGCGGTCTTGTTCCGGCTATTGCCGAAGGCATTGCTGCATTGAGCGTGCGTTTCAGATTAAGCGGCTCACTAACCAGTCGGCCTAATTAGGTGACTACGCCCGGTCTTACCTTTGGAAAGCAGTCGGCCGGCAGCGCCTCGCCTCCGGGACTTATCTTGGTCTTTCAAGAAATGGTCGGCGGCGAAACGATGAGCGCCAGCGCGCAGGCAAGGGCGATCGCGCAAACGGTGCCGAGCGGTGCGGACTTGGGCTGGCAATAACGAGTCTTGCCCGATTCGCGGCGCTCTTGATGACCATGTGATGCTTATACGCTTGCGCCTTCCATGTTTGCAGTCGCCGGATGTGGATGGCTCGCTCGCCACAGCGTCCGCGCGCAGACCGTCGGATCTATGCCGACTTTCTCCCACCATTCGGCTTCATCGCCGCAGCGGTGGATTTCGCGATGGTGTCCTCGACATAACGGGACGGTGAACTCATCGCTTACCTTGCGCCCGAGTGCGCGGTACTGCGCGAAGCGCAGGTGATGGGCATCCGCAGGTTGCCGGCCGCAAATCAGGCAGGGTCGCTTGGCTACCGCTTTGACATGATCCCGGTCCCGTACACGGCGAGGCTCCGATAGGGCCAGTAGACTCTTATCGATCGCCTTGGAGTGCGGCCGATGATCCGTCTCGTCTGGATATGGACCACGCGGCAACTCTTCCGTTGGAGTTTGTTGTATCGTCTCGCCAGCAGTTGCTGGCAAGGTCGCCAGTCTTGCTTGGAAGACCTCCTCGACCCGCTGAGCATCGGCCGCGGTTAGGCCCTTCTTGGCGCGCAGATTGCGGTGCGCCCAGAGCGCGGCCTCATCGGCGGAGCCGACATTGGTGAGTTCGGCCAGAAGTCGGTCGCGTAATTCAGCCGAAGCCTCTGTTCCGAGGATCGGATTGGTGGAATTGAAGCTGATCCTTCGATCGCGAGCAGGAGCTGCTCGTTGAGTAGAATTGCGTTGACCGCCATTCAGTCGGTCATTGCCATCCTTCTTCGGCTTCTCAGGCCCGGACGCCTGGCTCGTTGGCGTCGACAGGTCGGGCGCGTCGAGGTCGTCCTCACCGGCAATGCCAACCAGTGTGAAGAGGCCATAGCGGCGGGCATAGGTCAGCGCCGCGCCCATCCGATGCGGGGTCGCGGTCTCGTTGAGGGCGCAGACCGGCCAGTCTGAGGCGATCCATTCGCCGGAGGAATGCGCCAACACCGTCGTGAGATTGACCATGCCGGCTGTCTGGTCGATGGAGGTCGTCTGCACCGTGGCAATTTCGTGCTGACCCAGGATCTT
>Ga0181536_10004302_pt1 | contig 15113 bp, 14 predicted proteins | sample PEATcosm2014_Bin_41_FD_121105 | JGI IMG/M metagenome (GOLD analysis project Ga0181536, IMG submission 121105) | Peatland microbial communities from MTU Mesocosm Facility, Houghton, MI, USA - PEATcosm2014_Bin17_60_metaG | ecosystem: Environmental > Terrestrial > Soil > Wetlands > Peat | place... | reverse complement strand
AGGGGTCAGGGGTCAGTTATAACGGAGAAGCACAGGGTGGCACATTTTTTCAAGTGGTGCCCTTGCCCTCAGCGGCTAAAGCCGCGACTTATCTTGTGGCGCTGGCGGGACGGCTGAAGCCGTACCCTGCCCAACGCTGCGCTGGCGGCACCCTTCGGCTCCCCCTCGTTCCTCGGGCTCGCACAGGGCAGGCTACTTCGGCTCCCCCTCGTTCCCTGGGCTCGCACAGGGCAGGCTGAAGAACTGAAAGCCGAGCCCTTCCCGTTCTGGTTTGCACTCTACAGCAAGTCGGGAAATGCTCTAGAATCAAGCGAGGAAGGCCGCTCCTTCGCCCTTGCGAAAACGCTGGGAGCCGGCCTTCTCTGGTGACTTCCTATGGCATTCCCCGTAACCCGCCTTCGCCGTCTCCGGCGCAGCGCCGAACTGCGCAACCTGGTGAGCGAAACCCGGCTCACGCCTGACTCGTTTGTCTATCCCATGTTCGTTTGTCCGGGCGAAGGCGTGCGCAAGGAAGTGCGCTCCATGCCTGGTGTGTGCAATCTGTCGGTGGACGAAGCAGTGAAAGAGGCGGAGGTGGTGCATGCTCTGGGCGTGCCCTCCGTGATCCTGTTCGGCCTTCCCGAGAAGAAGGACGAAGTCGCCACCGGAGCGTGGGAGGAAAACGGCATCGTACAACAGGCGGCCCGCGCGCTCAAACGAGAAATTCCCAGCCTGATTCTCATGGGGGACGTCTGCTTGTGCGAATACATGTCGCACGGGCATTGCGGGATTGTGAAGCCTACACTTCCGCCGAAGACTCGCGGCGGGAAGGTGGTCGTGGTGAAGAACCGGAAGGAAAAAGAAAAGGCGATGGACGAGATGGTCGCGTTGGCCAGGCGCGTGGCTGAATCAAACTATGAAATTGTCAACGACGCGACGCTGGAACTGCTGGCGCGGACTTCGGTCTCGCTGGCGAAAGCGGGCATTGACATCATCGCCCCTTCCGACATGATGGACGGGCGAGTCGGCGCCATCCGCAAGGCGCTGGACGAAGCCGGGTTGATCAACACGCCGATTCTTTCCTACGCGGCGAAGTTCGCGTCCGGCTTTTACGGGCCGTTCCGCGAGGCCGCGGACTCGGCGCCGCAATTCGGCGATCGGCGCTCGTACCAGATGGATGGAGCGAACCTGCGCGAAGCCATGCGGGAGATTGAAGCCGACGTGGAAGAGGGCGCCGACATGATCATGGTCAAGCCCGCGATGCCGTACCTCGACGTGATTGCCGCGGCGCGGGCGCGCTTCGACCTGCCACTCGCCGCGTATCAGGTCTCGGGCGAATATGCCATGATCGAGGCCGCCGCGCGCAATAACTGGATTGATCGCGAGCGGGTGATGATGGAATCGCTGGTGTCGATCCGGCGGGCGGGGGCGAGCATTATTCTGACGTACTACGCGAAAGATGCGGCCAGGATGCTGGGGTAAGGCTGTTCTGCGGGTAATGTCTCAGCTTGGTAGCTCGGACGGACTGTGCTGTCGAGCTGCGCTCGACCGGACAGCCCCTTCGACTTCGCTCAGGGCAGGCGAGGGCGGCTGTCCCCACATAGTTGTTTCCGCGGACAACAAATCCCACCCTTCGAAAACCGCGAAGGGTGGGGCAGCCAGCACATAGGGAAAGTCAACGTCCCCACCCTAGCCGCAAAGAGCGCGGCTAGGATGGGGCACCCGGCGGATCTGACCAGTTGCTGAAAGGCCGTCTTCGCTGATCGGCATTCCCTCAGGGAAAAAGGTCGTCGTTGAATTTTGCGGCTCTTATGGAGCGGCTGAGAGCCGGGCGCTTTCAAAACGGCGCCGCAGGTCGCGTTTTCAGCAGTTAAACCGCGGCCCCGCCTTGACTGGCGAAATCGACTTCGACCTGGCGGCGGTCTTCATCGGAGACCTTGAACATGGGGCGCGGCTTGAGGCCCATGAGGCTGGCCACGAAGACGTCGGGGATCTGGCCGATGCGGGTGTTGTAGGTGTTGACGTCGTCGTTGAAGAACTCGCGACGGTCGGCGATGCGTTCTTCGAGTTCGGTGATGCGGTTCTGCAGCTTGAGGAAATTCTCGTTGGCCTTGAGCTGGGGATAGTTTTCGGCGACGGCAAAAAGGCCGCGCAGGGCGCTCATCATCTTCAGATCGGCCAGAGCTTTCTGGCCGATACTGGCGGCGTTGATGGATGCAGTTCGAGCCTGGGTGACGGCCAGCAGGGTCTGCTGCTCGTGCTGCATGTATCCCTTGACGGTCTCGACCAGGTTGGGGATCTCGTCGTGACGCTGCTTGAGGAGCACGTCAATGTTGGCCCAGGCGCGGTCGTTCTCGTTGCGCAACCGCACCAGCCCGTTGTAGAGGATGACCGCGTAGGTGAGCACACCGGCCACGAATAGAAAGAATGCCAGCCCCGAAACAATGCTGTTGCCCATGGTCACCTCGGCCGTAATGGTACTTCTCAGTTGTACTCTCCAAGGTGCCAGCAGGACGCTGGGAGTGGCAAGTACCGGAAGGGTTGCGGGGAGGGGGGAAAAGCCTTTAACCGCAGAGAACGCGGAGGATTCGCAGAGGACGCGAAGGAAACCTGGGACGAGAGTTAGGCGAAGCCATTACGCGCCCGGGTCTCCCTCCCACCTTTCGAAAACCGCGAAGGGTGGGGCAGCCGGCGCCCGCACCCGAACTGTCTTTAGCCGCGCTGTTTAGTCTTTGCTGGGCTTTTTGGGCGTCAGGTCGCAGGTCTGGCGGACGAGATCCAGGTTCAATCCGGCGGGGGAGAATTCTGCGATCTCAGGGCCGCTCCTGGTTCTGGCTTCCACGTTGAAAATCTGGGCGCCGAGCAGACCCCGAATGGTGCCCTTATCCATGGAGAGGACGCGACGCTCCCAGTTCCAGCCATGGTCGGCGTGGGTATCGTCGATGCGGACCATGACCTCCATCTTGGGCTGTCCCCAGAAGCCGGGATGATCGGGGGGACCCAGTTTGGTGCCCGGGTTGTAGGCACCCTGGGTCAGCTTGCCATCACTGCAGAAGAGTTCGACACGGGGCTTGTATTCCGGGTCGTCCTTTAAGTAATTGTTGGCCAGAAGTTCGAAGCGGACTCTCTTGGCGCCGGTCATCTTGTCTTCCGACTGAAACTCCATCCACTTGCCACCGGCGCTGACGCCATCCTTTTCGCCCTGGTAGGGGCTCATGGCGCCGCCCTGGGCAAGGGCGGAACCGGCAGCGGCACAAATGAGAGCGAGACCTGCCAGAAAGGCCATCGCGGCTGATGTCGGGCAGTTCGGTTTACTAGAGAAGCGCAGTCCGTTCACAGAGTCCTCCAAACAGAAATCCTACATAGTATGAACCCGAAAGGGCAGGGAAAAGTTGCATGAAAAAGGCGGGAGTGTTTCGGTTCGATCTCCCCTTTGAGGGGTCATCCGGAAGCGCGGCGCGATTCAGCCGGGCGAGGATTCCGCGCGGGGCCACGTTTCGGTTGCGCGCGCGAGATCCTTCGCTCCGCCTGAAAAACGGCTGCGCTCAGGATGACGTCGTCTGAAATCAGCGGGTGTCTACTTTCAGATCGAGGTAGACCTGGGATCGGTCGTCGAATTGACTGACGGACTTGGTGTCGCTCTTGCGGCCCTTGTACTGGGCGTAGATCTCGTAATCAATGGCTGTGGACAGGGCGGGGAAACGGTACGTGCCATCGGGGCCCACAATATAGGTCTTAATGGCGCGGGTGCGGGTGTTGGTCAGATAGACGACGGCATCAGGAACGGGGTTATCCCCCTGGTCGAGGACCTTGCCGAACAGCAGGCGCCCGATAGTTTTGTCCTTCTTGTCGGGCGAAGCGCCGGCCACGGAGCCCAGAGCGACCAGCAGCGCGAAAAACACAGTCAGCGCCGCTATCACGGATGGCTTGTGATTCATATTGGTCCTCATTGTCTCACGACTGTGCGGGGCGGGAGGGTTAGCGAGTTAAATGCAGGCCGGTGTCCTCGCGCTCGTCGTTGTAGACGTGCACGGTGACGTCCTGGGCAAGGTGGGCGGGTGCACCGTCGGAGAATTTAACGCCTTTGAGGTCGGCCGAGATGATGTAGTCGGATTCACCAGCGGGGACGCGCTGGGCGAACTCACCCTGGTGGTCGGAGTAAAGTTCCCAGCGGACCTTTTTGGGTTTATCGGTGGCGCGGCGGATCTTCACTCGGACGCCGTACACGGGACGATTGTCGGGTCCCCAGACCGTGCCGAAGATGAGAGCGTAGGGCTGGCCGGGTTTGACCTGCTGCGCGGCAGAGGTCAGAAATGGGTTCAGGCCAAGAAGAAACGTGAAGAGCAACAGTAGCCCGGAGGGGGACCACCTTGCGGCAAGCAGGCCCGGGCGAAGTCTAGGATAAGTCACCGTCGTCGTTTTCCTCTTCCAGTTCTTCTTCTTCCTCTACGTAGCCCGCTTCCACGGCCTTCAATTCCAGCGGACTGGTGGTGACCACTTCAAAGTCGGTGCCGCACTCGGGGCAGGAGATGACCTCGCCCTCGTCCACTTCATCTTCTTCAATATCCAGATCGGTTTCGCATTCGGGACATAGAACCATAATCCCTCCGTTCCCCATTAGAGCCTCCTGATAATATTTAGATTCTTCCCCGGTCATTGGTCAAGAGGTTCGAGCCGCGGGCGGGGTTTGGGGGCAAAATGGGGCACGCAGCCCGCTAGGGTATCAAAACGGGGTCAATCAATCTATGACGTATTTTTCGAGACTGACGGCTGGGACGGCCGCGATCTTCCTGCTGACGGCGGGCTGGAATGGCGCGGCGGCGCAGTCGGCGACGTCGAACGCCGGATCGACGCCCGATCCGCAGATTGCGGCGGCACTGCGGCAGGTTTCGGCCCAGCGCATTCAGGCGAACATCGAGAAGCTGGTCAGCTTCGGAACCCGTTCGACGCTGTCGGCGCAGGATCCGGCGTCGATCGCGGCGGGCCGAGGAATTGGCGCGGCGCGGGAATGGATCAAGTCGGAGTTCGAACGCTACTCCAAGGACTGCGGCGGCTGCCTGGAAGTGAAGACCGACAGTTTCACCCAGGAACCGGCGGACCGCATCCCCAAGCCAACGGAAATCACCAATGTTTATGCGGTTTTGAAGGGCACGGACGCGGCGAACGCAAAGCGCATCTTGCTGGTGACCGGGCATTATGATTCGCGCAATAGCGACAACTTCGACGCGCAGGGCGACGCGCCCGGGGCCAACGACGACGGCAGCGGAACGGCCGTCAGCCTGGAATGTGCGCGGGTGCTGAGCCGGATGAAGTTTCCGGCGACGATAGTTTTCCTGACGGTCGCGGGCGAGGAGCAGGGGCTGAATGGCAGCCGCCATTTTGCGAAGATGGCGAAGGATCAGGGCTGGGATCTGGAGGCGGTGCTGAACAACGATATCGTTGGCGGGGACAAGAGCGCGGAGCAGGATCATTCCGTGGTGCGGGTGTTTTCTGAAGGCGTGCCGGCGGCGGCCACGGAGCAGGACATCCGGCGTATTCGCGGGCTGGGCGGTGAGAACGACTCCGGATCGCGGCAACTGGCACGGTATATCGCCGATGTGGGCCGGACCTACGACGCCGGACTGAAAGCGATGCTGGTATTCCGGCTGGATCGCTACCTGCGCGGGGGTGACCACTCCGCGTTCAACCAGCAGGGGTTTTCGGCAATGCGCTTCACGGAGTTTCGCGAAGATTTTCACCACCAGCATCAGAACGTGCGAACGGAAGACGGCATCGAATATGGCGACTTGCCCAAGTTCGTGGATTATGACTATGTGGCGCGGGTGGCTCGGCTGAATGCCGCGACGCTAGCGTCGCTGGCGGCGGCACCGGCGCCTCCGGCGAACATCCACTTGCAGACCAAAGCGCTGGAGAATGACTCGACGCTGACGTGGGATGCCTCGCCGGGCGGACTAGCGGCGGAGTACGAAGTGCTATGGCGCGCCACCAGCAGCCCAGAATGGGAACAGGTTAAGAATGTTGGCAACGTTACGCGCGCAACTCTGGAACTTTCGAAGGATAATGTGATCTTTGCGGTGAGAGCGGTGGACCGGGCAGGCCATCGGAGCATTCCGGTCGTGCCTGTGCCGGAGAGATAGAGGCCTGTGATTGCGACCTGATAAGATAACAGGAATGACGTTCGGCAGACGGCAGTTACGGATTCCTCGCTGATCGCACCTCACTAATCTTCATGTATCGCGGCCGCACCATGACGTTAAGCTTGCCTCCATTCACCAAGGCGGTGAAATGGCTGGTCATCGTCAACGCGGGCGTGTTCCTGCTCAATGTGCTGCTGAATTGGCTCGCTCCGACTTTCGCTGGCGATGCCTCGTACCAACTGGCGCTCGTACCGGACCTGGTGGTGCGAGGGCGACTGTGGCAATTGTTCACCTACTCCTTTCTGCACGCCGGTCCTTCCCACATTTTCTTCAATATGCTTTGGCTTTGGTGGTTTGGGGCACAGTTGGAGATGGATTGGGGCTATCGGAAGTTTCTGGAGTTCTATTCTTTCTGTGTGGTGGGCGCGGCGCTGGTTACCGTGGGTATTGCGTTCACGGGTGTGGCGGGCGTGCAAACCTCCAGACCCACGGTAGGCGCCTCGGGAGGAATATTCGGAATCTTGATGGCGTTTGCCATGCTTTACGGGGAGCAGGAGATCTGGCTGTTCCCGATACCGTTTTCTATTCGAGCCAAGTATTTCGTCGCCGGCGTTGCCTTCTTCACGCTGATTGGGGCGATTATGGCAGCCGGGCCGCGGCGGGGGGATTCCGTGGCTTACGTTGCTCACCTCGGTGGATTGTTGTTTGGCTTTCTGTATGTGAAGTTCGTGCCGAGGAAGGGACTGAGCTACTCTGCCTCGGAACAGTATTTCGGTTTGCGCAATTCCTATTACCGTTGGAAGCGGCGGCGGGCGGCGAAGAAATTCGAAGTCTACATGCGCCAGCACGATCAGGAAGTGCACTTCGACGAACACGGAAACTACATTCCGCCGGAGGACGACCAGCGCAAGGGGAACGGCGGCGGGAAGTCGGGGTGGGTGAATTAGAGCGCCACGGATTTTCACGGATCACACGGATAGAACGGAGGATTGGCGATTTTCGATTGCAGATTTCAGAATGCAGATTTCAGAATGAAAGGCGCAGTGCCGGGTCTTCAATCTGCAATCTGAAATCTGAAATCTGAAATCGCTTTCCTCGCGCTATTTCCCGCCTGTAAACGTCTGAAAATCTTTGAGCACTGTCACGGCTAACCCTTCGTGCTTTGTCTTCCCCCTGAATCCCAGATCGTGACCGGTGCCTTCGATGGGAAGGAGCTTCGTCTTTGCGGGAATTATTTTGAGAGCCTGTTCCATTTCAGCGATCGAGCCGAAGGGATCGCGAGTGCCATGGACGAACAGGGCCGGGGTGCGCAGGTTGGGCAGATGCTGGGTGCGCAGTTGTTCGGGGCGGCGGGGAGGATGCAGAGGATAAGAGAGCAGGAGCAGGCCCGAGACGAAGTCCGGCGCAGCTTCTGTGGATTGATCAGCAAGCTCAGCGCAGAGGATGCTCGACTGGCGTCCGCCGTAAGAGTGGCCGGCGAGGTAGACTCCCTTCGATTGGCTCACACCCGGGTGAGGATCCCCACGTCTCGCAAAATCGGCGAGACGTGGGGCACCCAGAGTCTTCTTTACGGCCGCGATCGCGTTCCTCAGACCAGCGCGGTCGCGGGCGGCGTCGCCGGGGCCGGGAGGACCGTAGGGTCGCGATTGGCGATAGGGCAGATCGCAGCGCAGGATGGTAAATCCTGAAGCGCAGAAGGCCTCGGCCAGGGCGACGAGGAGCGGGGCTTGAGCATTCGAGCCGGCACCGTGGGTGAGGACGAGGGCGTTGCCGTTGGTAGTGGACGGGACGTGCAGGAATCCGCGCACCTTGGGATCGGCAGCGTCTTCAACAAATGCGCGAATGGACGTTTCCGGCAAGACGCTATTCTAAATCGCGCCGCACCCAAGCTGCCGATCCGATGGTTCAGCCCAACCACGCGGCAAAGTCACCTGGCCTCGCGAGACGTTTATTCGCAGACCGCCCCGGCATCGGTTTTAAAGGTGCCGTTATCGGAATACCAGCCGTTCACTCCACCCGAAGGCGTCAAGCGGTAATACCATGCGAAAAACGCCAATTCCTGCAGATGGTAGGTAAAACCATTGGGCATCTTAATGGCCTTGATGAGGGTGCCAGACAAAGGATCACCCACTTCATAGTTGTCTTGACAGCCCGATACCTGCCCGACATGGCCCCAAGCTGGAGTGGGATTGCTACCCTGGGGATCGTTCATCCATTCAGCAAGTTCATGGCTTAGATCTGAGGTGTCAGAATTCCCCGCAAACAGGGTCTGGTCCCTGCCATCGAAATCGGCCACGGCGTAAGTCTGTGAACCTACGGAATCGTGATAGCCAAGAATGCAGCAGTTGGCGGTGTTCGTCGGGGTTCCGCTGGACATGACGGCGTTGTAGAAAAGGAAGATCACGAAGCTGTTGTCAGTGATGCCCAGTTTGGTAATGAGCGATCGAGCGATCGGATCCCAAAAATTTATGTTCATCACGCCGAGCAGTCCCGGAGCATTGACAGTGCCGGTGTTTGTGCCACAGAGCCCGGATACGCTAAACACCGTGCCGTTTGGATTGCCGGAGCTGGCGCTGGTGACCGTCACGGTCTGTAAAGGCATGGGCGCCATTCCCAGGAGCGTATGGTAGTTGGCGCCTCCCGAGGCGGAAACATCTCTCCAGAAATTAGCCCGCTGGAACGCGTCGATGTACTGGGTGGTTCCAACATTGGTGCTGCCGAACACGTAGCTGGCATCGTTGAACAGGGGCGAGTCTTCGGTCAATCTGAAACCGGTGTTTCCCCCTACCAGGCAGCCGGGATCAGTCACAGTCGGGTCAAAGATATAGCTTCTCGTCGAGCTGTATTGAAAGACGAGGCGCACAGGTATCAGGATTGTGGGAATAACAGTGGTTTTGCCGGGCTTGGTCGCCGGATTCACGCCCATGATGTTGCCCGTATAGGTCTTTCCATCCACGGGCGAGACAACACTGTAGCTCCAGGACGGAATCGTCGAGCCGGCTAAGTTGGGCTCTGCAAGAGCGTGGGTTGCAGCCGGGTTCACATGGAGCTGGTGCAAAGCCTCGGGTGCGATGGGAACGGGCCGATCATCCTGTCCGAAAACGGCCGTTGTCATCATGAGCGCGCACACAGCCAGCACGAAGTTCATGAGCTTCATCCGAATGTCCTCCATCAGGTTTTTGAGTTTATGGCCCGGTCGGTGGCCGGAGAGCGGGAAGGAACGGCACCGAGTCGAGAGATTATGCGATGGAGCGGAAAGGCTGTCAAGGGCGAGTGCTTGCGGGCTGAACCAGGCGAATTGACTGTGTTGCGGCGCATGGTCAGGATTTCGCAAATGCCCGAGATGCACGCGAAGTTTACCGACCATTTCCTCAGGATCGTGGGTCCCGGCGAACCGTACCCGATCCAATAGCTGCCGGTCCTGCATCAAGCTTCAGAACTCCGTCGTGTAATCCGGCTGTCTAATATTGCGTTCGACCACCGCGAGGAGTTCCGGATCTTCGCTCAACTGCTGTAGTCGGATTACACGCATAGCCCGGGCAAGGAAGGGAATGGCTACTTAAGGTTGCCGGTCGGGACTTCCGCGAGGGTTTCGTAGACTTTCACGATGCTGATTTGATTGCCCAGGCGGGCCCAGCAACGGAGCATGTCGGGATCTTCCTGGGCGGCGCGGCGGGCGTCTTCCGACTTCCAGTAACGCAGGAAAACATAGTGGCCTTCGCGATCGTGGTAGAGGAGATCGCGGCCGTATCCCTTGGCGGTGACGATCGAGGTGAGTTCGCGGACGGTGGCGAGCGAAGCGGCCTCCATTTCGGGGACCGGGTCCCAGACAGCCACCGAGAGAATCTCTTGCGGCATACGGGGGGAATTATACTTCGGCGGTTCGAATCTGAAAGAGCAAAGTTCGCGGAGGGGTGCGGGCGGCTAGAACCTTAAACCGCAGAGTTCGTGAAGGAATGCCGCGGAGGACGCGGAGAAGATCAGCGGCCAGGGGCCAGGGGGCAGGGAATCCGCAGCTTGGTGGCTCGGACGAACTGCGCTGTCGAGCTGCGCTCGACCGGACCCTTCGACTCCGCTCAGGGCAGGCAGCCGGGGGCACTGTCCCCACATGATTGTTTCCGCTAGCGCGGTTTCTTCGGGCGGGCCATGCGCCGGGCTTCTTCGGCGGTCACTGCGTGCAAACGCATGAGGTTGGTGGAGCCGGAGGCCAGGCGCGTACCGGCCACGACTCCCAGCACATCTCCGGACTTGAGCACGCCGCGGTGGAGAAGATCCTGCTCGGCCATGGTCACCATCTGTTCCGCCGAGCGCGCCACGCGGCAACGCACGGGATGAACTCCCCAGTAGAGGTTCAAGCGATGCACCACCGGGTCGAGGTGGGTAAAGGCATAGATGGGAGCCTGGGGGCGATATTTCGAGATCATGCGGGCGGTGTTGCCGGTTTCGGTGAAAATGGCGATGGCGCCCATGGGCAAGTCTTCGGCGGCGTGAGCGATGGACTCGCAGATGGTTTCGGCGACGGAGAGGCCGTGATGCTCACGGCGGCGCCGGGGCTGGGTGAAGTCGGCCAGGTTGCACTCGGCCTCCAGCACAATGCGAGCCATGATCGAGACCGATTCGCGCGGGTACTTTCCGCTGGCGGTCTCGGCGGAAAGCATGACGGCATCGCTGCCGTCGAAAACGGCGTTGGCCACGTCGCTGGCTTCGGCGCGAGTGGGGCGAGGGTTTTCGATCATGGATTCGAGCATTTGGGTGGCGGTGATGACGGGCTTGCGCCAGGCGGCGGCGCGGCGAATGACATGCTTCTGGATGACCGGGACTTTTTCCGGCGGGACTTCGACGCCCAGATCGCCGCGTGCCACCATGACTCCGTCGGCGGCTTCGAGAATCTCCTCCAGATGATCGATGGCCTGGGGCTTCTCCAGCTTGGCGATGACCGGAATGTCGCGATGATGGGCGGCAATGATCTGCTTGACCATGCAGACGTCGGCGGCGGTGCGCACGAAGGAGAGAGCGACGGCGTCCACATCGTGGCGGAGGCCAAATTCCAGGTCTTTGCGGTCTTTTTCGGTCAAGGCGGGGATGGAAAGGGCGACGCCGGGGAGGTTGATGCCCTTGTGCTCTCCCAGCATGCCGCCGTTGAGAACATCGCAGAGCACGTCTTTGCCGCGGATGGCGCGCACGCGGAGTTCGATCAGGCCGTCGCTGAGCAGGATTTGGGCGCCGGGCGCGAGCTCGCGGGCGAGATCGGGAAAAGTGGTGGAGATGCGCGTGGCCGTGCCGGGGACATCCTGCGGCGTGATGGTCACGACGGAGCCGGTCTTCAACAGAACGGAGTCGTGGCTCTCCAGCTGGCCGGTGCGGATTTTCGGCCCCTGCAGATCCTGAAGGATGCAGATGGTGCGCTGTTCGCGGTGAGCGGCGCGGCGCAGGCGCTCGATGTTGTGGGCATGGTCCTGATGGGAGCCGTGGGAGAAGTTGAGGCGGGCGACGTCCATGCCGAGGCGGAGGAGATCGCGCATGAGGGCCTCGGAGTTGCAAGCGGGGCCGATGGTGCAGATGATCTTGGCGCGGCGGGCGGAGGTGATAACGCCAGGAGGTCGCCGAGGGGCGAGCGTTGAAGGACAGGTTTCTGCACCGCCAGGTTTATCGATAGGATTCAAATTGTCCCCTAAGCAAGTAGGCTGGACTCAGCAACTCGATAACGAGAGCTTCCCGGGACACTTTTCTAACGCCCCTCCGGGGCTGGTTCCGCGTCCGGAACTGGCCCACGGCTTGCGCCGTGGGCTGTATTCTATCGCCGCTTCGCGGCTGCAGGCTAGGATCTGGAATCAGTCGGCCACCCTCGGGCCGTTGATGGCGGTGAGCTCTTTGCCCAGCATGGCGCGGGGGAACAGGAGGGCGTTGAATTCGGCGCCCACGAGCACGACCAGGGAAATCAGGTACATCCACACCAGCAGGGCCATGGCGACGCCCAGCGATCCGTAAATTGTGGCGAAATTGCCGAAATGCTGCAGGTAGGAACGAAATCCGATGGTCACCGAAAACCACAAAACCGTCGCCAGGGTCGCGCCGGGGATCACGCTGTGCCAGGGCTGAGTGCGCGGGACGGCGTGATGGTAGATCAGCGCAATGACGGAGATGCTGGTCAAAGTAGCGATCAGCCAGCGGCTCGCACCCCAGAACAACAGCACGTAGACACTGAAATCAGGGTCGAGGTAGGGGAGAAGGCGCGTCTCGATCTTCGAGCCCACCGCGACCAGGAGGGTGGCGAAGGTCATCGGGATCAGGGCAAAGACCACCAGTAAGAATGCGATCAGTCGCTCTTTCACGAGTCCCCAGATTTTCGGCAGTTCGTAACAGCGGCGGAAGCCCTCCATCCAGGAAATCATGACGCCGGAGGCGGTCCAGAGCGTGATGACGGCAGTGGTGGTCAACACGCTGACAGGATGCTGAGCCGCTCCCTTGAGATAGGTCAGGGTGGTGGTCGCGCCCGCCGGGAGGATGCTGCCCAGGGCATAGGAAATCTCGCGCAGGTAGGGCGCACCCTTGCGCCAGTTTGCCAGGGTAGATCCGACGATCAGCAGAACCGGGAAGAAAGTAAGAATCGAAGAATAGGCGGAGGCCTTGGCCGTGGCGAAGGCATCGTGCACGAAAGCACGCCAGAACGCGAGTCGCAGAAGGCGGAGGAGGCGCAGCATGCGCTGTTCTAGCTTAGGGCCACGAGGCACCGGACGCAAAGAGGGAAGTTCGCCGGGTTCCTCGAATCGCACTCGCTGGGGGGTAGCGTGCATTCGTAGTTATAACAATTCCAGAAGTTTCAAGATGGCCCTGGCAGGGGACAGCCCCCTCGACTGCGCTCAGGGCAGGCGAGGGGGGTTATCCCCAAAGGGCGCGACTTCAGTTTCTACTCGGCCGCGGGCAGTTCCGCGGTCAGATCCTCGGTTTCGCCCTCGTGCCGCATCATCTCGAGAGCGCGTTCGGCCTCTTCATAAGCGGCCGAAACTTCGGCCTGGACCTTGGCGGCGGCTTCCTCCATCTCGGGCGAGAGACGCACATTGCGGTAGTACTCCATGCCGGTGCCGGCCGGGATGAGGCGACCGACAATGACGTTCTCCTTGAGGCCGCGGAGGTGGTCCACCTTGCCGTTGATGCTGGCTTCGGTGAGCACGCGCGTGGTCTCCTGGAACGAAGCTGCCGAGATGAACGAGTCGGTGGAGAGCGAGGCCTTGGTGATGCCGAGAAGGAGCGGGCGTCCGGTGGCCGGTTTGCCGCCGTCCTTGATCACGCGCTCGTTCTCTTCGCGGAAGGCGAACTTGTCGAGCTGTTCCTCGAGCAGGAAGCGGGTGTCGCCCACGTCTTCGACCTTCACCCAGCGCATCATCTGGCGGACAATCACCTCGATGTGCTTGTCGGAGATGTTGACGCCCTGCAGGCGATAGACTTCCTGGATTTCGTTGACCAGGTAGGCCTGCAGCTCTTTTTCGCCGAGCACGGCCAGGATGTCGTGCGGGTTCAGCGGGCCGTCCATGAGTGGTTCGCCGGCCTTGACGCGCTCGCCTTCCTGCACGTTGATGTGAACGCCGCGCGGAACCGAGTATTCCTTCTCGGTGCCGTTGTCGGCGACCACGTAGACCTTGCGCTGGCCCTTGGAAACCTCACCGAACTTGACCGTGCCGTCGATCTCGCTGATGACCGCGGTCTCATGGGGCTTGCGGGCTTCGAAGAGTTCGACCACGCGCGGCAGACCACCGGTGATGTCTTTGGTCTTGGTGGTTTCGCGCGGGATCTTGGCCAGCACGTCGCCCGGGTTGACGGTGTCGCCGTCCTGCACCATGAGGTGCGAGCGCGAAGGCATGAGGTAGCGCTTGCTGCCCTTGCCTTTGATCACGATGGCGGGCTGGCGCTTCTCGTCCGGGGAGTCGCCGACCACGTGACGCGACAGGCCGGTGACTTCGTCCACTTCTTCGTGGAGGGTGACGCCTTCCTGCAGGTCCTTAAACTGCACCGTGCCGCCGATTTCGGTCAGGATGGCGAAGGTGTAAGGATCCCACTCGACCAGGATCTGGCCAAGCGTGACCGCATCGCCCTCGTTGACCTTGACTTTCGCGCCGTATACGACGGAGTAGCGCTCGCGCTCGCGGTTCTTCTCGTCCACGACTGCGATTGAACCCTGGCGGTTCATGACCACCAGATCGCCGGACTTGGCCTTGACGGTCTGCAATCCGATGAAGCGGACATTGCCGTTGTTCTTGGCTTCCAAGCGCGATTGCTCGGACACGCGCGATGCGGTTCCACCAATGTGGAAGGTACGCATGGTGAGCTGGGTTCCAGGCTCGCCGATGGACTGAGCCGCGATGACGCCGGTGGCTTCGCCGAGTTCGACGAGGCGTCCAGAAGCCAGGTTGCGGCCGTAGCACATCACGCAAACGCCGCGCTTCGATTCGCAGGTCAGCACGGAACGGATTTTCACCCGCTCGATGCCGGCAGCCTGAATCGAACCGGCGAGGTCTTCGGTGATTTCGTTATTGATGTCGACGATGACGTTGCCGTCATAGTCTTTGATCTTTTCGAGGGATACACGGCCGACGATGCGGTCGCGAAGCGGTTCGATGATCTCGCCGGCTTCGACGATACCTTGCACGTAGATGCCGTCCACCGTGCCGCAATCGTACTCGCTGATGATGACGTCCTGAGCCACGTCCACCAGGCGGCGGGTGAGATAACCGGAATCGGCCGTCTTGAGCGCCGTGTCGGCCAGTCCCTTGCGTGCGCCGTGGGTGGAGACGAAATATTCGAGCACGGTCAGCCCTTCGCGGAAGTTGGCGGTGATGGGCGACTCGATGATTTCGCCGGAAGGCTTGGCCATCAAGCCGCGCATGCCGGAGAGCTGGCGAATCTGCTGTTTCGATCCGCGGGCGCCGGAGTCGGCCATGACGTAAATCGGGTTGAGTTCGCCGGCCTTGTCGCGCTTCTGCATTTCGACGAACATTTCGT